>Ga0070658_10003408_pt1 | contig 13078 bp, 9 predicted proteins | sample KBSC13metaG_FD_64664 | JGI IMG/M metagenome (GOLD analysis project Ga0070658, IMG submission 64664) | Corn rhizosphere microbial communities from Kellogg Biological Station, Michigan, USA - KBS C1-3 metaG | ecosystem: Host-associated > Plants > Roots > Rhizosphere > Soil ... | reverse complement strand
ATGTTGAGAAAGCCTTCCATGACGATCTGGCCCGCCATGGTGCCGGTCAGCGTGGAAGATTGTCCCGACGCGAGCAACGCCACGCCGAACAGCTTCGCCGCCACCACGGTTCCCATCAGCGGCGTAAGAAGCTCATAAGCCTGCTCGATTTCCGTTACATTTTTATGCGCCTGGAAGAATACCGTGCCGGCCAGAATCAGGATGGCGCCATTCACGAACATGGCGCCATTCAGCGCCAGCACGCAATCGATCAGGTTGAACCGGCAGGCGGCGCGCTTTTCCTCCGCACTGCGTCCGATGCGCCGCGTCTGAACGAGCGCGGAATGCAGATACAGATTGTGCGGCATCACGGTTGCGCCGAGCATCGCGACCGCAACATAGAGCGTGTTGCGGTCGATAGTGGGGATCAGGCCGGCGGCGACGGCCAGATAGTCCGGCTTCGCGAGCACAATCTCTATCGTGAAGCAGCCGGCAATCGTAACGACGAGCGCCAGGATGAAAGCTTCGAAATAGCGAATCCCGGCCTTCTGGAACCCGAGTACCAGCAGCGTATCGAGCGAGGTGAGCGCCACGCCCAGGAGCAACGGGATGTGGAACAGAAGCTTCAGCGCGATGGCGGCGCCCAGCACTTCCGCCAGATCGCAGGCCACGATGGCGATCTCGCAGAGAAACCACAGCGCGAGATTCACGCTGCGCGGATAGGATTCGCGGCATGCCTGCGCCAGATCGCGCCCGGTGACGATGCCGAGCCGCGCGCTGAGCGTCTGGAGCAGCACCGCCATCAGGTTCGACATCACAAGCACCCACAGGAGCTTGTAGCCGAAGCTCGCGCCGCCCACGATGTCGGACGCCCAGTTGCCGGGGTCCATATAGCCAACGCTGATGAGGTAGGCGGGACCGGCAAACGCGATCATGCGCCGCCAGACGGAGGTCTGGTCGGTCGCGACGCTTTCATGCACGTCGGCGAGGGAGCGCGTCTGGACTGGGTTTCCGGAAAGCACGGCCTAAGTTACAAATGTATCGCCTGAGCACTCGCCCCGTGGGTTGGCCCGCCGGGGAACGGCTTACGGATTTACTTCCAGGCTAATATGTACGGAAGGGTTTGAAAATGCGAAAAGTTGCTCTGATTCTGGCCGCGATACTTCTGATTGCGCTTGCATCGTGCACGGCATTCGACCCGCAAGGGCGCCTGCAGAACGCGATGAACGCGATCTCGGCCGACTCCCTTCTGATGGAAATCAAGACCCTCTCCTCCGACAATTTCGAGGGCCGCAAGCCGGGAACCGAAGGCGGAAGGAAAGCAGTTGAGTATATGGAAGACCAGTTCAAAAAACTCGGTCTGAAACCCGGCAATCCGAATAAGACGTACCGGCAGGATGTGCCGCTGGCGGGAATTATTTCAAAGCCAGAGGCGCAATTCACGGTCAATGGCCACGCGTTGCCCGCGCAATTTAAGAAAGACTTCATCGCGTTTTCACAGCACTACACGTCCCTCGTGGATGTAAAGGACAGCGACATCGTTTTCGTGGGTTACGGTGTGTCGGCTCCCGAATACAACTGGGACGATTATAAGGGCGTCGACGTAAAAGGCAAGACGGTTTTGATGCTGGTCAACGACCCGCAGATTCCCGACCCCAACAATCCCGGCAAACTCGACGATTCGATGTTCAAAGGCCGCGCCATGACTTACTACGGACGCTGGACCTACAAGTATGAAATTGCAGCGGAAAAAGGCGCCGCGGCCGTGATGATCATTCACGAAACGCCGATGGCGGGATATCCATTCTCGGTAGTTGTGGATAGCTGGAGCGGCGAGAACTTCACGATCCAGCGTCCGGATAACAACGAGAAGACGGTTCCCGTGGAGGGATGGTTCACTTACGACAAAGCCGCGGAATTATGCAAGGCGGCAGGCCTGGATCTGGCGGTGCTCAAGAACAACGCGCTCCAGAAAGACTTCAAGCCCGTCACGCTGCCGGGCGCGAAGGCGACGTTCCATGTCGAAAACACGCTGCGGAAAATCCAGTCGCAGAACGTGGTGGGGAAACTGGAAGGGAGCGATCCGGCGCGCGCGAACGAATATGTGATCTACACCGCGCACTGGGATCATCTCGGATGGGATACCACGCTCCAGGGCGATCAGATTTTTAATGGCGCCGCCGACAATGCCTCCGGCTCCTCCGGCCTGATTGAAATCGCCCGGGCATTTACGAAGCTCTATCCACGACCGAAGCGTTCCATTCTCTTTCTTTCGGTGACGGCCGAGGAGCAGGGACTGCTCGGCGCCGAATATTACGCCGAAAATCCGCTCTACGACCTGAAGTACACGCTTGCCGATATCAATATGGACGGCCTCAATCTGTGGGGCAAGACCAAAGATATGGTGCTCATCGGGCTCGGCAATTCCGAGCTGGATGACATTACGGCGGACGTGTTGAAATCCCATGGCCGCGTTGTAAAGGGTGATGCCGAGCCGGAAAAAGGCTTCTTCTACCGTTCAGACCATTTCGAATTCGCGAAGCAGGGCGTTCCGGCGCTCGATCCCGACGCGGGTACCGATTTCATCGGCAAGCCGGCCGAGTATGGCAAGGCGAAGCGCGAGTACTATACCGAGCACGATTACCACAAACCGTCTGACGAGGTGAAGCCGGATTGGGACCTTTCGGGGGCCGTGGAAGACCTCCGCGTTTTCTTCCAGGTCGGGGACCGAATTGCCGATGGAGAATATTACCCGCTATGGAAACCCGGGACGGAGTTTAAAGCGAAGCGCGATGCGATGATGAAAAAGTAGGGGCTCATCATGGCGATCCACGGCCACATTCTTTATAACGGCGAAGTCCGCGAGGCTTCTGAATCCCTGCTCAGGGCGGGGCAGGTAGGGCTGCTCTCGGGCTGGGGCGTGTTCAGCACGCTTCGCGTCCGGAATGGAGCCCTGTTCGCGTTCGAGCGGCACTGGGCGAGGATGATGCGTGACGCCCGGCTCCTCAACGTCGCGATGCCCGGCGATCCCAGGCAGCTCGAGCGGCAGTTAATGCGCCTCGCGCAGGCAAATGGCAAGCCGGATTGCACGCTCCGTCTGGTCGTCGTCCGGAACGCGGGCGGGATGTGGGCCGGAAATCCTGCGGGTACTCCGGAAAGCGATGTGATCGCGCTGACCGCGGATTCGAAGGACTGGGGTCACGACGTGCGGCTCACCGTGCAGGCCAACGCGCGCTACGCCGCGAACGAATTCGCGGGGGCGAAGATTCTTTCCTGGGGCGCGAATCTCGTCTGGGCCGAAAGAGCGCAGCGGCAGGGCTTCGATGAAGTGATTCTGCTGAATGAACACGGGCGCGTGGCCGAATGCACATCCGCCAATATCTTCGCGGTTTTCGGAAATGACGTGTGGACGCCGCCCGTCAGCGATGGCTGCCTGCCGGGCATCACGCGTGAAGTTCTGCTGAATGAAATCCACATTCCGGGTCTCCGTATTTTCGAGCGCGGGATGACAATCGCCGATCTCGAAGCCGCCGACGAGGTCTGCATCACATCCACCACGCGCGATCTGCTGCCGGTTCGCGAAATCTCCGGCACGGCGCTGGGGACGAAGGCTGAGGTGCGGGAGCGCGTCACCGAGGCGTTCCGAAGCTTCATGCAGCAAGACATCGCGCGCCGCGGGGCATTGTTGGACGGACCCGTGCTGGTGTGAAGTATGGCTCTCGCCTGTCCACAATGCGGGAGCCGCAATCTGCGGCCATCGCACTACCAGAATTCGGACGAGCGACGGAACGCGCTCTTCTTTGTCTCGCCGCTTCGCTGTAAAGACTGCAAGACCCGTTTCATTTCCCGCACCATCTTTCCGGAAGATCTGCTCTACGCGCGTTGCCCGAAATGCGACCGCATGGACCTGAATAGCTGGAACGAACGCCGGCCCACCACTTCGAGCTGGACGATGTTCAAGCTGCAACTGGGCGCGTACAAAACGCGGTGTGAGTATTGCCGGTACGACTTCGCCAGCTTCCGCAAGCGCAAAGAGACATTTACGTTCAGCAGGTGGCGGAAGCGCAATCCGGATCGTGTGGCGGAGAAGCCGGGGGAACAGGACGCGCCGGCGGTTTCCCGGAAGCTTCCCGATAACGGCGGAGCGATGAGTTAAAAAAGCAGGGGCTGAAAAGACGTCCAGGGTTCACGGCACGATTCAGCGACCCGTCTGCATGCGGACGTTCGCTCCGCGGCATAACGTTCAGGTTCAGCCTCCGGTCACTCGCCATTCGCCGCTTTTCAGCCTGCGACGGGTCACAGCTCCCGGCCCGCACTCCCCTGACTCCGTCATACCGGAGCCGGAAACTCGATACGGCCTTTCGCTCGCTCGCAACGACGCTTTCGCCACCATTGCGAGGTCCATGTTCCTGACCTGTACCTTCGCTTCCGCGCCAAAAACCACTGCGGATCCGTTCGATTCCCGGCTCCTTCGCTCCGTTCGGTTTCGAGGCCGAACCGGGGCGATATCAACGCCCGGAACCCGTTTTCCACACCGATTTCCGGCGCTCCCGATCCATCCCCGGCCTCCACTCCCCTTCAGGTCCTCTATGGAACCTTCCGGATCGAAGCGTTCAACCGGTTCCCGTTTCGGGAAGCTCACCCTGCCTGGCGTTCGATTGTCTCTTGCTCCCCGCCGCGTCCTCTTTCGATTCCGCTGCGGATCGACGCTCCAGACTCGCCTCGCCCTGCCGGGCTATCGTTCCGTAAACCCTGGAACTGAGACTGATGATAGACAAACCAGTGCCCGGCGTCAAAGGAAAAACGAACCCAATTCTCGGTTTCAACAGCTTTTTATGTGTCTTGTTTTCATTGATTTGGAGGCAGGCGTCTGTGACTTCCCTGTGCATAAATCACTGCGGCTTCAATATGTTTGGCGCATTGTGCTGCTGGTGGAATTCAGCCAGCCTGGTGGCGTCTCCACCAGTTGCGCCATTGCGGAGTATTGATTTTGCAGCTATTTAGCCGTGGCACGCCGAATGCTTTCCATAGGGCGTATGTTGCGAACCCATTCTCTTCCTGCTCTGCTTCTCGCGGCCGCCTCCGTCACGGGTCTCGTGGCACAGGAATCGGCCAATCCCCGGTTCAACGATCCGCCGCCCCCGCCCGCAGGCGAGGCCGCGCCGCCGGATGCCGCCGGGATTCCGGCCACGCTGACGCTTCCGGCTGGTTCATTTGTTTCCATCCGGATGAATCAATGGCTTTCGTCCGATAGGAATCAGGCGGGCGATACATTTTACGCGACTCTCGCGCAGCCGCTGATCGTCAACGGCGTGGTGGTGGCGCGCCGAGGCTCCACGGTGATGGGCCGCGTGAGCGACGCACAGAAAGCAGGACGCGTGCAGGGCCTTTCGAAGCTCGGTCTGCAACTCACGAATCTATCGCTGGTGGACGGGCAGCAGGTTTCAGTGCAATCGCAGGTGATCGATCGTAACGGCCGCGATTCGGTGGGTAATGACGCGGTGGCGATCGGCGCGACCACAGGCATCGGGGCGGCGATCGGAGCCTCGGCCGCTGGCGGGTCCGGCGCGGCGATTGGCGCGGGCGCAGGCGCGCTCGCCAGCACGCTGGGCGTACTGCTGACGCGCGGCCGCCCCACAGAGGTTTATCCGGAGACGATGCTGACGTTCCGCCTCGATTCGCCCGTCGCGATTTCCACGGCGCAGGCTCCCGCGGCGTTCCGTTACGCGGATCAGCAGGACTACGGCCCGAGCGAGCCGCGTCTTGCGCAGCAGCGGCCTCCACGCCCTGTTGGACCGCCCCCGGTGGTTTACGGCGCGCCCTATCCGTACCCCTATCCCTATCCGTACTACGGCCGCCCCTATTATGGGCCCGGCCTCTCGGTCTACATTGGACCGGGCTACTACGGACACTACCGAGGTTACCGTCGCTGGTAAGTCAAAAGGCGACTCAAAAAGAAAACGGCCACGGGTCCCTGGGGAGAGGCTCGTGGCCCTTTTCGTTTTCCGCCTCGCGGGGCGCCGCGTATTACATCGTCAGGTGGTCGACTACCGCTGATACATGCTGCGGCGAACCGCTGAAGACGGCGGGTGGACGGCGATACCGCAGCATCTGCCGGTAGAGATAATCGGCGAGATCCGCATTGATGCCCCAGCCCGCGAGGTAAGAGAGCCGGAGATTGGAGTCTGTGTTGAGCGGCACGCCCGCGACCCAGGGCTGCAGGTCGGCCGCGGTACCCGTGAAAGTGGAGAAGAGATCGCCCACGCTTTCGATGCCGATCTCGTGCAGAGACTGGCGCACGGTGGCGTGTTCGTCGCGGTCGTACTTCTCCTGGGCTTTATCGAGATCGACGTGCAGGGGATCAAGCTGGCCCATGAACACCATGTCGTAGCCGAGGCCATCGCGCGTGTTCGACCAGACGCTCCCGTTCGGGAATGCCTTGAAGAACGTGGCGAGCTCGCTCTTGAACGTGGGCTCGTCGGTTTCATAAAGCGGCACGTAGAGCGTGAAGATGCCGCCGGGATTCAGATGCCGCTTTACGGACTCGTAGTATTCCACCGAATAGAGCGCTGCGGTTCCTTTGACGAAAACGTCGAGCGGGTCCGACGCAATGATGTCGTACTTGTCATTGGTCGTCATCAGGTAATGGCGGGCGTCGTCGTAGATGATACGAGTCTTCGGGTTGTTCTTGACCGCGTAATTCTGCGGCGCGAAGAACATGGTGGAAGCCGGCGGGATCACAGGCTCGATCTCGCACACGGTGATGTGTTCGATGCCCGGATAGCGCGTGAAAGAGCCGGCGGACACGCCCGCGCCGAAACCGATCCCGAGGACTGACTTCGGGTTCGGGTGCAGCATGGCGGCAAGATGGCCCACCATGCGCTGCAGCTTCATGTCGAAGATTTCCGTGGTGGCCTCGACGTGGCCGTTGACGTTAACGTAGATTGCGCCATTGTTCCAGCGGGAAATCGCGACCGAGGAGTTGCGTCCTTCTTTCGTGTAGAGGATTTCGGACTGTCCCGCATTCCGGCCCATGAAGCGGCCATAGGCAATCAGTTCGCCGGGCGTGGGCTGGATGTTGATGGCGAGCAGAACGGCCGCGCCGACAGACGCCGCCACGGCGACCGCGCCCATCGCCCGCTTCGCGCCCGGGGCAAGGAGCAGCAGGCCGCTGCAGGCGGAAACGAGGAGCAGCACGCGCTGCGAATTCTGCGTGCCGATGCCGGGGATGAGCACCAGACTCACCAGCAGCGCGCCGACGATGCCGCCGAGCGTATTGGCCGCATAGATCGAGCCGGCGGTTTTGCCGGAATCCTGGCCCGGCTCAGAGATGGCGGCGCAGGCGAGCGGGAAGCTGGCGCCCCAGAACAGCGTGGCGGGGAAGATGGCGATCGCGACCAGTTTGAGATCAAGCCAGTACATGTGCCAGCCATCCATTGTGGTGAGAACGTCGTCGTTCCAGAACGGCAGGTGGAAGGTATTGACGATCGTGTAGGCGGTCCATGCGAAGCCGAAAATCAGCAGGATCTGGCACCAGCCGAGCGCGTTGCGCGGGTTCACTTTGCGGAGCAGCCAGGAGCCGCCTGCGGTGCCCACTGCGAGCCCGGTCAGGAAGACGGCCAGGATGATGGCGAAGACGTACACAGTGGCGAGCAGCAGATAGCCAAGCAGGCGCGTCCAGACGACTTCCGCCCCGAGCGCGACGGCGCCGGAGAGCGCGATCGTGAGATAAACGGGCCAGCGGCTCTGTGCGGATGGCGCGGCTTCGGCGGCGACAGGAGCTTCCGCGGCGGGAGCCGGACCGCTGACGGGAATGGCATGGGGCGTGGATGAAGCGAGCGACAGGCTGACCACGGCCACGATCACGTTGATAGCCGCGGCGAACAGTGTTCCGGCAGTAGTGTTGTAGTCGCGGAGCAGCCAGAATCCGGCGAGCAGGCATCCGATGACCGCTCCGGCGGTATTGCCGCCATAGAGCCAGCCCCACCATGCCACGGCGCGCGGAGACGCTTCCAGCCAGCGCACAATCGACGGCAGTGACGCGCCCATCAGAATCGTCGGCGGCAGCATACAGACGGCAGCGACCACCCCGCGGAGCAACATGCCCCCCAGGCCACTAGCCGCGCCCGCCCAGTAAACCTGGCTGATGGACGGCATCGCAAACTGCACGAGAATCGCGAACCCGGCAATGGCCAGTTCGATAAACGCATAGATGCGCAGCGGATGGTTCTTCGTCAGATTCAGGCGCGGGAAGACCGTGCTGCCGATGCAGAGGCCGCCCATGAACGTCGCGAGCAGAACGCCAAGCGAAACCGAGGTGGATCCAATCGCCAGCTGGAGCGCCTGATACCAGACGACCTCATAGATCAGAGCCGAGCAGCCGCTGCCTGCGAAAAGCAGCAGAAGCAGCGGAAGGTAGGCGGATCTGCCGCTCGATGGAGTTTCAGCGTGGGCCGCGGAACTGGTCAGTACGTCGCTCATGTGTTTACGGGATTGACTTGGATTTTGCTACTACTGGAAGGCTAGGGTATCACGGTCGCGAGCCTGTCATTGTAAACAATGCTAAGGAGGGCCAGCTCTGGTAAGTTATTGAATTCAGGGGATTGGACGGGATGATCGAGCAGTTGAAGCAAGCCATCGATACCAATGACTTTCCGCGGGTGCGGGAGTTGATGACCGCGCGCCCGGAACTGCACCACGCCCCGTTGGGTTATGGGGAGGACGGTCCGCTGACCTGGGTGGCGGAATGCCGGGTTCCGTGGGAGCCGCCGTCTCCGGTGCGCCTCGCCATGGCGCAATGGATGATCGAAAACGGCTCGGATGTCCATCAGGGCGGCGACGGGCCCTTGATGCGCGCCACACTGAACCGCGACCGCGTGCCGATGATGGAACTGCTCGTCCAGCACGGGGCAGATGTGAACGCGGAGTGGCATGGCGACTTTCCGATCCTGTTCGCCGCGTGCGAGACCGTCAATCCGGTTACGATGCGCTGGTTACTCGAGCATGGCGCCAATCCTGATTGCCCGAAGGCGGGACGGAAACACACTGCGCTCGATTATCTGCTCGGCGCATATGAGCGTTCAGACGAACTGCCGGCGTGCATCGATCTTCTTTCGTTGGCCGGCGGCCGAACCCGTTTTGACGCGCCGGGCGTGATGGCAATCCTGCGCGGACGCGTGGATGATCTTGCGGTGGAACTCGATGCAGCGCCGGATCTGATCCATCGACGGTTTCCGGAACTGGCTTTCGGAAGCACTGGCGCGCGGCGGCTTCTGCTGGAAGGCGGAACGTTGCTGCACGTAGCGGCGGAATTCGGCAATGTCGAAGCCGCCCGGCTGCTGCTGGCGCGCGCCGCGTCACCGAATGCGGCAGGAAGCAGCGGGCAGACGCCGATCTTCCATTCGGCTTCGCAATTCCGCGACTGGGGGCTGGAAGTAACGCGCCTGCTGATCGATGCCGGCGCCGATCTCGCCATTCGCGTGAAATTGCCAGGGCAATATGATCAACCAGATCACTTCCTGGAATGCACACCGCTTGGTTACGCGCTCCAGTTTCCAGCGGACGACTGGCCGAGCGGCGGAAATCCCAAAACCATCGAACTGCTTCGCGCGCATGGTGCGCGCGAATAGCTCGCGCTATTCGCTTTCGCAATGGAACAGGCTCGCCTATTTCTTCGGCAGCTTCGGTCCTTTGCGCGTGCTCATTGCCTTGACGCACTCCTCCACCTGCGCCTCCGCTTCCTTCTGGCGGCGTTCGCTGTCCGGCGTCTGCGGCTTCCAGTATTTCCATCGCGCCACGTTTTTCTGATAAAGGAACTGCGCCCACTCATAGTGCCCGTTCGAGAAGAGCATACGGCCATAGAGCGCATCAAGATCCGCGGCGGCGATGGTAGCTTCGAGCGTCGGCTGCAGCACGGCCAAAAGCTGACTCGCCTGTGGTTCAGCCTGCAGGATGAGGGAAGATGCGTCGTCGGGTTTGCCGTGCTCGAAAGCGTCTGTTGCCCGCTTCGTAGCGTCAGTTACGCGTGCCACCGTTTCGGCGTACCAGGGCTCCTTCGTTTCGTCCTGCGGCGCCGGCGCAGGTGGCGGCTCTCCGCCGCAGCCGGAGAGAATGGCCAGAAGAATGGCTATGCCCAGAACTCGCACGATTTCAGGATACGATTGGCGCAGGTCTTAAATCAGGTCGGCGAATGATTTTCGCAGTTTGTGGAACCAGGCGTGGCCGGCGAGGAAGATGGCGATAGACGCAGCGGTGGTCCATAGCAGTGGGATCCAGTCCGGCGCGGTACCGTTCAGCATAATGCGGCGGTAGTTACGAACGAGCACCAGGATCGGGTTCAGGCCGGCGAGATGGGCCGCCTGTGGAGACAACCTGGCCAGCTGCGATTCGGGGTAGCAAATCGGGGTGACGAAAAACCAGATCGTCAGGATGTAGCCGGTGATTTGCGAGAGGTCGCGGACGAACACGCCGAGCGCGGCGAGAAACCAGCACAGACCGGCGGTGAGCAGCACCTGCGGTACAACCAGCAGAGGCAGCCACAGCATGGTAGCCGGGATATGGCCGCGCGCGATGAGCAGTCCCACGAGCAACACGACAATCCCGAAGAACTCGGTAACCAGTCCTGTGGCGACCAGATTCACCGGCAGTGTCTCGACGGGAAATACGAGCTTGCGGATGAAGTTTCGGTGTTCAACCAGAATGCCGGGAGCGCGCGCGGCGGCATCGCTGAAGGCCAGCCACGGCATCATGCCCGCCAGGAAGTAGAAAGCGAAGCCGGTGGCCGACGGATCGCCATCCGCCCGCGCTTGCAGCACTACGCCGAACACGAAGAAATACGTCAGCATCAGCAGCAGCGGATTGAGGATCGTCCAGAGCGCCCCGGCGACCGACCCCGCATAGCGGCTCAGAATATCGCGCCGCACGAGCGTGCCGATCAGGCTGCGATTGCGCCATGGCTGGCGGATCGGGAGCGTGAAGCCATTGGCGAGATTGCGGATGAGGCGGCGCCGCGCAAGGGCCCGCTTATCCGACAGTTGCCAGCGGCGCAGCGAAGGGGCGCTCGAATCATCCACCGCGACGTCAATCAGGATGAACGGCGAGCCTTTCTCATAGAGCCACGCCACATGTTCCTGCATGGGCGAGACGTAAACCGAATAATCGCCCGGTTCCTGCGGAAGCGGAATGCGGGTTTCGATTTGCTTCTCGCCGCCGGCGGGAAGATCGAGCGGCGCGCGTTCGCCATCGATGACCAGCGTGCCGGTTGGATTGTCGAAAAGGTGATAGCCGGTGTTCCAGCCTTCGCCCGCTCGCCATGGCTTGCCGGAGAGATTCCGAATCTTCGTGCGCACCACGAGGAAACGGCCGGCCAGACTGACGTCGGTGTCCTGAAATGCAGCGGTCACGAGTAGAGCCATGCCGGCCAGCGGTTCTTTACCGGACCGGCTTTGCGAGCTACGGCGTAGATTCCGTCGCCCCGCAGATCGTGACTGAGATTGTAGCGCTTCAGCAGGTGGGTGACCCAGGCGAATTCGGGATGCGGCTCATCGAGAAATTCGCCGGTTTCGAGCCGTACCGTTTCGAAACCCGAGTCGGTGAGCAGGTGCTGGACCTCCATCGGGACGTATTCGCGATTGTGCCTCGCTTCGGCTTCTTCGCCTTCCACGCGAGGGCGGATATAAGCGGGAAAAAACGCCGGGTGATAGCCAAGCAAAATCGCCGAGACGGAGCGCAGCGATCCGATGTTCGGCGTGGTGAGAACGAGGTGTCCGCCGGGCTTCAGGATGCGATTGATCTCGCTCATCATGTGCATCGGATCCTCGAACAGATGCTCGATCAGCTCACAGCAGAGCACCGTATCGAACGAGCCGTCCGCGTAGGGGTAGGGATCTTTCTCGGCATCGAACAGGTCGACGTCGCATTCGAACGCCTGGCCGGATTCCGACGTGATTACTTTGTGATCAGTATGGCCTGCCGGTCCGTAATAGCAGCCGCGCACCGTGCCATAGCCGAGTTGAAACTTCAGCGGCGCGGTGATCTGCATATACGCGCCCATCTCGAGGACAGACTTCGATTCGTCGCCCCGCGGCGTAATTTCGAGCGTATGGACGAAGCGCGTCTTGTGCGCCGCCGCGTAACCCTGTGCGTCAGGCGCCACCCAGGTAGTAATAGATTCGAGCGGGATCGGTTCGGCCGCGGGTGACACAGCGGCGTTTGAACCGGAGGCCGCGGCGGCCGCGTTTGCGATCGGCGCCGGCCGTAACCCAGGTACCGCGCGCGGATCGCGCATGAAATCGATATACCGTTCCGCAACCGTGGTCCAGTTGCATTCGCGCGCAGCCCACTCTTTCGCGCGATTGCCCATGGCCCGCGCGAGTTCGGGATTCGAAACCAGCACATCGAGAAATTCGAAAATCAGGTCCTCTTCACCGGCGCCCGGCGCGACTTTCAGACAGATGTCGTCCGGCAATTCCGCGAACGAGCCGACATCGCTCACGATGACCGCTTTCCCGAGTCCCAGCGCGCGCTGGAGAGAGCCGGACGTTTCACCCACGGTAGGGAAGCGCAGGTTGAGAACGATATCGCATGCGCCCATCAACTGAACGAAGCGGTCGATATCGGCATGGCCGATCAGCCGCACATGCTCGCGCAGCCCGAGTGAGCGAATGATCTGATCGACCGGAAATTCCGGATGCGGCTCACCGACCAGGATCATGCGCGCGCGCGGCTCTACTTTGACGAGACGGCGCAGCGCGCGCAGCGATTCCGCAATGCGCTTATACGGCTTGATGAATCCGAACGCCCCGATGAGAGGCGTGGATTCATCGAGCCCCAGAGTTTGCCGCACGGCATTGCGATTCGTCGCCGGCAGCCAGACGCCATGCGGGATGACGGCAATCGGTCCTTCGAAGCCCTGCCCTCGCACCATCCGCTCCACGAAGTGGCTGTGGACTATTACGGCCTTCGAAGCTCCCAGCAGACGTTTCGTCATCGGCACGCCTTCGTAATCCGGCCCCACTTCGAGCCGGCGCACGCGCTCCGCGAACGCCAGCGCGGCGGTCCCGCCATTGAATTCGCATTCGGCGACGTAGCCTTCCCAGTC
>Ga0070658_10003407_pt1 | contig 13079 bp, 9 predicted proteins | sample KBSC13metaG_FD_64664 | JGI IMG/M metagenome (GOLD analysis project Ga0070658, IMG submission 64664) | Corn rhizosphere microbial communities from Kellogg Biological Station, Michigan, USA - KBS C1-3 metaG | ecosystem: Host-associated > Plants > Roots > Rhizosphere > Soil ... | reverse complement strand
GTCGATACGCGCAACCGCGACGGCCACGCGCTCGACAGCGAGCCGCCGACACCGGCCGTCAACACGCGCATGCACGACGGCGTCGCGAGCGACGCGCAGGCGACTGCCGCCGCGATCATCCGCGAGAATCAGGGCGGGTAACGCGCGCCCGGCCGGCGGGGCGGATCGCCCTGATCACTTGAACCGGCCGGCCTTTGCGACCGGCGCGCTCCGCGTCTTCCTTGGTACTGCCTTCCGGCCGCTTTCCGGCCCGACTTTCGCGTTTGCGCCATCGATGTCGGCACCGATCAAACGCATGTCGGGTTTGAGACATCGGCGCCCCCGCCTCCGGGACTACTCTCGAACAGCACGTTGCGTAAGCGCCGCACCCGCCGGCGCACCGCAGCGCCATCCAACGAGACATGGAGACAATACGATGAGCAGCAATCGAGGTGTCGTCTATCTTGGCCCGGGCAAGGTCGAAGTACAGAAGATCGATTATCCGAAAATGGTCGATCCGACCGGCCGCGCGATCGGCCACGGTGTGATCCTGAAAGTGGTGAGCACGAACATCTGCGGTTCCGACCAGCACATGGTGCGCGGCCGCACGACCGCCCCGGTCGGCCTCGTGCTCGGTCACGAAATCACCGGCGAAGTGGTCGAGGTGGGCCGCGACGTCGAGACGCTGAAGCTCGGCGATCTCGTGTCGGTGCCGTTCAACGTCGCGTGCGGACGCTGCGCGATGTGCAAGGACACGCATACGGGCGTGTGCCTGAACGTGAACCCGTCGCGAGCCGGCGGCGCATACGGCTACGTCGACATGGGCGGCTGGATCGGCGGCCAGGCCGAGTACGTGCTCGTGCCGTACGCGGACTTCAACCTGCTGAAATTCCCCGACCGCGATCAGGCGATGGCGAAGATTCGCGACCTGACCTGCCTGTCCGACATTCTGCCGACCGGTTATCACGGCGCGGTGAGCGCGGGCGTGAAGCCGGGCTCGACGGTCTATATCGCGGGCGCGGGCCCGGTCGGGATGGCGGCGGCCGCGTCGGCGCGCCTGCTCGGCGCGGCGGTGACCATCGTCGGCGACATGAACGAGGAACGCCTCGCGCATGCGCGGGCGATGGGCTTCGAGACGGTCGACCTGTCGAAGGACGCATCGCTCGGCGAGCAGATCGAGCAGATTCTCGGCGTGCCGGAAATCGACTGCGCGGTCGACTGCGTCGGCTTTGAGGCGCACGGCCACGGTTCGTCGGGCCATTCCGAGGAAGCGCCCGCGACGGTGCTGAACTCGCTGATGGAAATCACGCGTCCGGCCGGCGCGATCGGTATCCCCGGCCTGTACGTGACGGACGATCCGGGCGCGAAGGACAAGGCCGCGCAGCACGGCAGCCTGAGCATCCGCTTCGGCCTCGGCTGGGCGAAGTCGCACTCGTTCTTCACGGGCCAGACGCCGGTGCTGAAGTACAACCGCAACCTGATGCAGGCAATCCTGTTCGACCGTCTGCCGATCGCGAAGATCGTCAACGTCGAGGTGATCTCGCTCGATCAGGCGCCGGAAGGCTACAAGAAGTTCGACGGCGGCGCGCCGCGCAAATTCGTGATCGATCCGCACGGTTTGCTGGCGGCCTGACGCACGAAGCACGAAGCGCATGAAGCGGGCGGCACCGGAGACGGTGCCGCCCGTTGTCGCTGTGGGCATGCGGCGCGCTCAGTGTCCGCGATAGACCCCGGCCAATTGGATGTCGGTCGCCGCGGCGCGGTGCCCGTGGCGTGTATGCGCACTCACGCGATGGAGCGCATGCGTGCGCCGGGCCGGGACGCCTTTCCAGTCGGCGACGCGGACGCCGTTGCGCGCGTGTTGTGGTTCGCGAACCGGTGGCGCGTGCCGCGCGAGTGTCGTGGTCGCGCGTGCGGTGGAGCGTGAGGTTGCGCGCCGGCTCGTATCGGCCACGCGCGGGGCCACGCGCGGCTGCTCGGCCGCGATCTGCGTGTCGTCGGCCGCGACCGGCGTCTCGTGTGCGGCGACCGGCTTATCGTCTGCACGATGAAACGCATAGACGGGCACGGGCACGACCGGCAACGTCGGCGCATCGGCGCCGTGCACGCCGGCATCGATCGTCGTCGCACCGGGCGCGGCCGGGCCGCGGCAGGCGGGGTCCGCCCGGCATGTCCGGTCGAACGTCACATAGCCGCCGACCATCAGCACGACGGTCAGGATGCTCAGCAGCGGCGCACTGGACGGGCGCGGCCGACGGATTGCGGCGCTGCGCACCGCGGCCGCGACGCGCGACGACCACGTCGGCACAGGCCGCTGCGTGTCGTGCGGGGGCGCGGCCTGCTCGGCATGTGCGTCGCCGCGCCGGTCGCGCAGCGGCGTGAACGGCCAGTCTCCCACACCGCAGACGGGGCACTGCTCGCTGGCGCGAAACGCCAGGAAGCCGCATTCCCGGCAGCGCTGGCTGACGGCACCGTGCGGCTCGGCACGCAGGTTCAGTGCGCCGCGCAGCGTGTCGCGGGTCCGCACATTCCGGTTGAGCAGGACTTGCATGGTGTTGCTACCTCGTCTGTCGTTGCCGCCCGGCGAGCGTCCCGATGGTCCGCATCGCGTCCTCGACGGCAGGGGTCCAGGGCCGGCCATAGTTCAGCCGGACATAACGGTGAAATGCGCCCGTCACGGAAAAGATCGGCCCGGGCGCGAGGCTGACGCCGTTGTCCATTGCGTCGTCGAACAACTGCATCGCGTCCACGTGCGGCGGCAATTCGATCCACAGGAAATACCCGCCGCGCGGTGCATACACCTCCGTGTCGGGCGGAAAGTACGCGCGAACGGCGGCCAGCATCTGCGCCTGGTGCGCGGCCAGGTTGCGCCGGAGCCGGCGCAGGAAGCGGTCGTACGCGCCGTCGCGCAGGTAGCTCGAGACGGCCATCTGCGCGGGCACGTCGGCGGCCGGCGCGCTTTCGTTCTTCACGTGGCTGATCTGTTCCACGTAGCGTCCGGCCGCGACCCAGCCGACCCGGAACCCTGGAGCGAGGCACTTCGAGAACGATCCGCAATGCAGCACCAGCCCGCTATCGTCGTACAGTTTCGCGGGGCGCGTGGGCAACGGCCCGAAATGCAGTTCGCCGAACACGTCGTCCTCGATCAGCGGCACCTCGTGCGACGCGAGCAGGTCGATCAGTGCGCGCTTGCGCTCGTCGGACAGCGTCGCGCCGGTCGGGTTGTGAAGCGAGGTCATGAACCAGCACGCGCGCACCGGATGCGTGTCCAGCGCATCGGCGAGTGCGTCGAGATCGAGGCCGGCGCGCGGGTCGACCGGGATTTCGACGGTCTTCAGATGCAGCCGCTGCACGGCCTGCAACACCGCGGGGAAAGCCGGGCGTTCGATCGCGACGATGTCGCCGGGGCGCGTGAGTGCCTGCAGGCTCAGCGTCAGCGCTTCGGCCGCGCCGGTCGTGATGACGATCTCTTCCATCGGCAATGCGGCGCCCGCGTTCAGGTAACGCATGGCGATCTGGCGGCGCAGCGCTTCGTGGCCGGGCGGCAGTCCTGCCAGCAGTTGCGCGCGGTCCATGTTGCGGGCCGCCGTCGCCGCATAGCGCCACAGGCTGCTCATCGGAAACAGTGAATAGCTGGCGAATGCCGAACCCAGCGGCACGATGTCGTCGCGCTTGAGCGAGTCCATCAAGCGGAACAGGGTGTCGTCGCCAGTCGGCGACGCGCCCGGCTTGCGTGGCGTGTCCTGGCTGGTACGCACGCGCTTGTCGTCGAGATCCGCGACGAAATACCCGGAACGCGCGCGCGCGACGATGAGGCCCTCGCTTTCGAGCGTGTAGTACGCGCGAAACACGGTGGAAGGACTCACACGATAGGCGCGGCACGCCGAGCGCACGGTCGGGATCCGGGCGCCGGCCGCGAGGTCGCCACGCCTGATCGAGTCCGCAATCGTCTGCGCGAGCGCCGCATATCGCTTCATGCCCGCCCTCCGGCCGACCGCGGCCGTCGATGAAAAAAAGAGTAGCACGCCATCCGCCGCGTTCAATCCCGCCCCACTCGTCGATCCGCATATTGCTGATCCGCACGTTTTCGACCGACTCTGATCCTTTTCTTCAGATCTGTGAGCAGGCATTCTGCGCAATCTTTGTTCCCGAAGCCTGGTCGATACGGAGTTCACTGCCCGCAGGACGAATCCGTGACCCCGCGCACCGCGAGCGGGACCTTGTCTACGGCGTCCTCACCCTTATCCCGGAAGCATTCAGCGTGAAATCGAAGTTCCTCGTCGCGGGCCTCGTGGCCGGCATCGCCCTCGACCTGTTCAGCGGCGCCGCAGTCGCCGCCTGCGTCAACAATCCGCCGGCTCAATCCAACGCGTCATTCCCCGGTGCACTGACCGGCAAGCTCGTCTATCACAGCTACGTCAAGTACGGCGACGGCACGAGCCAACTGTTTTTGTACGACTTTTCCGCCCGCACGCTCACGCAACTGAGCAAGAGCAGCTGGGGCATCACCGATCCGATGAACGGCGTGTTCAGCCCCGACGGCAAGTGGCTCGCGTTCATGGGGATCAGCAACGGCGCGTGGAACGTGTTCATGCTGCAGCTCGGCGCCGGCACGCCGCCCGTCAACCTGACGAACAGCAGCGGCGCGACGCGCAACGAGGATCCGAAGTTCGCAGCCGACGGCAAGACGCTCGTGTTCAAGCAGAACGGCGACGTGAAGCAGGGCACGCTGTCGTACACGAGCGCGGGCCCGGTGTTCACGTCGGTCGTGAGCCTGACGAACGCGCCGGCAGGCAGCGAATACTCGATGCCGTTCCTCGCGCCGGACGCGAGCGCCGTGTACTACGCGACGGGCACCGGCTCGAACATGGGGCTGATGAAGCGCACGATCGCGACCGGCGCCACGGCGGTATTCGATCATCCGGCCGGGCTGCAGACCTACTATCCGATCGTGCGGCGCGATGGCATGGTGTTCTATGCGCGCTGGAAGGACAGCGGCGGCGCGGACCAGATCTACGCGAAGACCGCCGATCCGGCGTCGACGCCGAGCGCGCTGCCGATCAACGACTGCATGAGCAACAACTCGGATCCGGCACCGGTGAGCGGCACGAACTACGTGTTCTTCTCGTCGACGACGGCGGGCGGCTACCAGCTCTACGTGGGTGACGTGACGACCGGCCAGCGCTGGAGCCTGTCGCAATTCGGCGTGAACGCGGATACGACCAAGGCGAAGCTCGGCGCGAGCTACTACGGCGGCCCGGCGGCCGCGCAGCCGACGCTGCTGTCGCAAGGGCGCCCGGCCGCCGCGTCGGCGAGCTACAACGCGTCGCTCACGCCGGACAAGGCATTCGACGGCAACACGACGAGCACGCGCTGGGATTCGCCGGAAGGCGCGGGCGTCGGCACGGAATGGATCTCCGTCGATCTCGGCGCGGTGAAGAAGGTCAGCAGCGTCGATCTCTACTGGGATGCGGGTGCGCTCGTCTACCAAATTCAGACGTCGAACGACAACGCGAACTGGACGACGGTCTATTCGACGAACAACGGCGTGTCGTACGGTCACGTTACGCTGCCGAACCTCAACGCGCAGGGGCGCTACGTGCGGATGATTGGTACGAAGCGGGCCACGCAGTGGGGTTATTCGCTCGATGAAATGCAGGTTTGGGGATCGTAAGCGCAAATGAAAAGCGGCCTTGAAGGCCGCTTTTTTTTATTCGCGCCACGCCCACTTCACATATGAACCAGATGCGCCGGAAACGCCGCCACCCCGCCCGTCACACCCTGCGCGAGCGGCGCGACCTGCTTGCGGCGTTCGCGCGTCGGCGCGACGCCGAACGCGTCGCGATAGCTCTTGCTGAAGTGGCATGCCGACTGGAAGCCGCACGCCATCGTGATGTGCATGATCGACATGTCGGTCTGCAGCAGCAGCTCGCGCGCGCGGCGCAGCCGCAGCGTCAGGTAATAGTGCGTGGGCGTCATCCCGAGGTGCTCGCGGAACAGCCGCTGCAGCTGACGCTGCGACATGTTCGCAAGCCGCGCGAGTTCCTCGCGCGACAGCGGCTCCTCGATGTTGTTCTCCATCAGCGAGATCACTTCGAACAGCGACTTGTTCGCCGAGCCGAGCCGCGCGACGAGCGGCATCCGCTGCTGCGCGCTGGTGTCGCGCACGTGTTCGACGATGAACTGTTCGGCGATCTGCGTGACGCGCGCGGTGCCCACGCGCGCGGCGATCAGGTTCAGCATCATGTCGAGCGGCGCGACGCCGCCCGTGCACGTGATGCGGTCGCGGTCGACCACGAACAGTTCCTTCAGGAAGCGCGTGTCCGGAAACTCTTCCTTCAGCGCCGACATGTTTTCCCAATGGATCGCGCACGCGTAGCCCGCGAGCAGCCCCGACTTCGCGAGTGCATAGGTGCCCGTGCACAGGCTGCCGAGCGGCAGCCCCATGCGCGCGAAGCGGCGCAGCGTCGACAGATGGGCGGGCGTCGTCGCGCGCTGCACGTCCACGCCGCCGCACACGAAGACGATGTCCGGCTGCCCCACGCACTCGGCCGGCCCCGTGTCGACCGTGAGTCCGTTGCTCGCCGTGACCGGTCCGCCTTCCGGGCTGATCACCGACCAGCGGTAGAGCGGTTGGCCGCTCAGGTAGTTCGCCATCCGAAGCACCTCGATCGCATTGGTGAACGCGATCATCGTGAAATTCGGCAAAGGCATGAACGCGAAGTGGGACAGCGACGCTGTGCGGTCGGGGGACATGGGGGCGTTCCTAGAATCTCTAATAGCTTTTCGCCCGAAGGGCACGGATCGGGCTGCCGTATTGTGTGAGCGAGCGCAACAAGCGTGCCATACGGCTAAACCCTAGCTCCATACGTTGTATGGGCTTGACGTCCATGCTGCACTGCACCGTAAGCGGGCCGCGCTGCACCCCGGATGCACAGCGCAGGCACCGCCGAAGTGCTTGTGCAAAGCGAACGGCAAACGGCAGCGCGATCGCCCCTGCGGAAAAGCACGACCGGTCACTTGTACAAAACGGACGCGCATGGCGGAAAAGGCCAAGAACGCGTCTAAATTCATCAATCCGCCGAAAATCCGAACGACAAGAATAGAGCCGTCGGCAGCCTTGCACTGGATGCGCTGGAAACCCAGGTTTGGCGGGCCTCGAGCTTCGGTTTCACGCCCTTTATTCTTCGTCACGGACGCACTATGTCGAACACCCAGCCTTTCTTCTCGCAGCCCCTTGCCGAGCGCGACGCGCCGGTGCGCAGCGCCATCCTGAAGGAGCTCGAGCGCCAGCAGTCGCAGGTCGAGCTCATCGCGTCGGAAAACATCGTGTCGCGCGCGGTGCTGGAGGCGCAGGGTTCGGTGCTGACCAACAAGTATGCGGAAGGCTATCCGGGCAAGCGTTACTACGGCGGCTGCGAATTCGCGGACGAAGTCGAGGCGCTGGCGATCGAGCGCGTGAAGCAGATCTTCAATGCCGGCTACGCGAACGTGCAGCCGCACTCGGGCGCGCAGGCGAACGGCTCGGTGATGCTCGCGCTGGCGAAGCCGGGCGACACGGTGCTCGGCATGTCGCTGGACGCAGGCGGCCACCTGACGCACGGCGCGAAGCCGGCGCTGTCGGGCAAGTGGTTCAACGCGGTGCAGTACGGCGTGAACCGCGACACGCTGCGGATCGACTACGACCAGGTCGAAGAACTCGCGCACCAGCACAAGCCTAACCTGATCATCGCCGGCTTCTCGGCGTATCCGCGCGCACTGGACTTCGCACGCTTTCGCGCGATCGCCGACAGCGTCGGCGCGAAGCTGATGGTCGACATGGCGCACATCGCGGGCGTGATCGCCGCCGGCCGCCATGCGAACCCGGTCGAGCACGCGCACGTCGTCACGTCGACCACGCACAAGACGCTGCGCGGCCCGCGCGGCGGCTTCGTGCTGACCAACGACGAAGACATCGCCAAGAAGATCAACTCGGCCGTGTTCCCCGGCCTGCAGGGCGGCCCGCTGATGCACGTGATCGCCGGCAAGGCCGTCGCGTTCGGCGAAGTGCTGCACGCGGACTTCAAGACCTACATCGACAACGTGCTCGCGAACGCGCAGGCTCTCGGCGAAGTGCTGAAGGCGGGCGGCGTGGATCTCGTCACCGGCGGCACCGACAACCACCTGCTGCTGGTCGACCTGCGCCCGAAGGGCCTGAAGGGCGCGCCGGTCGAGCAGGCGCTGGAGCGCGCGGGCATCACCTGCAACAAGAACGGCATTCCGTTCGACACCGAGAAGCCGACCGTCACGTCGGGCATCCGCCTCGGCACGCCGGCCGGCACGACGCGCGGCTTCGGCGTCGCGGAGTTCCGCGAAGTCGGCCGCCTGATTCTCGAAGTGTTCGACGCGCTGCGCGCGAACCCGGAAGGCGACGCCGCGACCGAACAGCGCGTGCGCCGCGAGATTTTCGCGCTCTGCGAGCGCTTCCCGATTTACTGATCGACGACCCCCACAAAAGCAAGACTGGAGCGAGAGGCAGATATGAGCACGCTGCATCAGGACAGCATCATCATCGACGGACTGAACATCTCGAAGTTCGAGAAGCCGGTGTTCGAAGACATGCGCCGTGGCGGCATCACGGCCGCGAACTGCACGGTATCGGTGTGGGAGAACTTCACCAAGACCGTCGACAACATCGGCGTGATGAAGCAGAAGATCCGCGAGAACAGCGAGCTGCTGACGCTCGTGCGTACCACGGACGACATCTTCCGCGCGAAGAAGGAAGGCAAGACCGGGATCATTCTCGGCTTCCAGAACGCGCACGCGTTCGAGGACAACCTCGGCTACATCGAGGCGTTCGCCGACATGGGCGTGCGCGTCGTGCAGCTTTGCTACAACACGCAGAACCTGGTCGGCACCGGCTGCTACGAGCGTGACGGCGGCCTGTCGGACTTCGGCCGCGAAGTGATCACCGAGATGAACCGCGTCGGCATCATGGTCGACCTGTCGCATGTGGGCGGCAACACGTCGTCCGAAGCGATCGCGTTCTCGAAGAAGCCGGTGTGCTACTCGCACTGCCTGCCGTCGGGCCTGAAGGAACATCCGCGCAACAAGAGCGACGCGCAGCTGAAGGAAATCGCCGACGCCGGCGGCTTCGTCGGCGTGACGATGTTCGCGCCGTTCCTGAAGCGCGGGATCGAGGCGAACATCGACGACTACATCGAGGCGATCGACTACGTTGTGAACCTGATCGGCGAAGACGCAGTCGGCATCGGCACGGACTTCACACAGGATTTCGCGAAGGAGTTCTTCGACATGCTGACGCATGACAAGGGCCGCTATCGCCAGCTGACGAACTTCGGCAAGGTGATCAACCCGGACGGCATCCGCACGATCGGCGAATTCCCGAACCTGACCGCGGCGATGGAACGCCACGGCTGGAAGGAGTCGCGCATCCGCAAGATCATGGGCGAGAACTGGGTGCGCGTGTTCAAGGACGTGTGGGGCGCGTAAGCGTCCGCCCGCCCGAACCGCCACCCGCGATTCAACACAAGAAAAATCGGGACGTGCCCGTGCAATTCGCGCGGGCACGCGGACGATGTCGCGCCTGAGCCGCGCGGCCAATTTTCCTCACGGAGTCACCACGATGCAACCGCAACTGCCGATCAACGTCGATCCCGATACCGGCGTCTGGACCACCGACGCGCTGCCGATGCTGTACGTGCCGCGCCACTTCTTCACGAACAATCACGTCGCCGTCGAGGAAGCGCTCGGCGTCGACGCGTATGCCGAGATCCTCTACAAGGCCGGCTACAAGTCCGCATACCACTGGTGCGACAAGGAAGCGAAGCTGCACGGGCTGACCGGCATGGCCGTGTTCGAGCACTACCTGAAGCGCCTGTCGCAACGTGGCTGGGGCCTGTTCTCGATCATCGAGGCCGATCCGGCCAGCGCGCGCGCGAAGATCGAGCTGCGCCACTCGTCGTTCGTGCTCCAGCAGCCGGGCAAGGAAGGCAAGCTCTGCTACATGTTCGCGGGCTGGTTCGCCGGCGCGATGGACTGGGTCAACGACACGACGCCGGAAGGCAAGGGCGCGCCGCGTGCGCAGTCGAAGGAAGTGCAGTGTGCGGCCGAGCATCACGACCACTGCGTCTTCGAAGTGTCGCCGCTCGCGCACTGATGCGCTGACGATCCGACACAGCAACACAACAACACCCGCAACACGAGACATTCGAACGCCAGAGGTCGCCTGCGATGCGTTATCCCCACCTGTTCAAACCCATGCAGCTGAACCAGTTGACGCTGCGCAACCGGATCGTCAGCACCGCCCACGCGGAGGTGTATGCCGAGCCGGGCGGCCTGCCGGGCGACCGCTACATCCGTTACTACGAAGAGAAGGCGAAGGGTGGCGTCGGCCTCGCGATCTGCGGCGGCTCGAGCCCCGTGTCGATCGACAGCCCGCAGGGCTGGTGGAAGTCGGTGAACCTGTCGAACGACAAGATCATCGACCCGCTCACGCGCCTGGCCGACACCATGCACAAGCATGGCGCGAAGATCATGATCCAGGCGACGCACATGGGCCGCCGCTCGTCGTTCCACGGCGAGCACTGGCCGCACCTGATGTCGCCGTCGGGCGTGCGCGAGCCGGTGCACCGCGGCAACGCGAAGATCATCGAGATCGAGGAAATCCGCCGCATCATCGGCGACTTCGCGGCGGCGGCAAAGCGCGTGAAGGCGGCCGGCATGGACGGCATCGAAATCTCCGCCGCGCACCAGCACCTGATCGACCAGTTCTGGAGCCAGCGTTCGAACCATCGCACCGATGAATGGGGCGGCAGCCTCGAGAACCGCCTGCGCTTCGGCATCGAAGTGCTGACGGCCGTGCGCGAGGCAGTGGGCAAGGACTTCTGCGTCGGCCTGCGGATGTGCGGCGACGAATTCCACGAGGACGGCCTCGATCACGAAGCGCTGAAGGAAATCGCGCAGGCGATGTCGGAGACGGGCCTGATCGACTACCTGAGCGTGGTCGGCTCGGGCGGCGATACGCACAACACGATCGCCAACTGCATGCCGCCGATGGCGCTGCCGCCGGAGCCGTTCGTGCACCTCGCGGCCGGCATCAAGTCGGTGGTGAAGATCCCCGTGATGCACGCGCAGAGCATCCGCGACGCGGGCCAGGCCGAACGCCTGCTCGCGAACGGCATGATCGACCTGGTCGGCATGACGCGCGCGCAGATCGCCGATCCGCACATGGTGATCAAGATCCGCGATGGCCGCGAAGACGAAATCAAGCAGTGCGTCGGCGCGAACTACTGCATCGACCGCCAGTACAACGGCCTCGACGTGCTGTGCATCCAGAACGCCGCGACGTCGCGCGAAGCGACGATGCCGCACATCATCGAGAAGTCGCGCGGCCCGAAGCGCAAGGTGGTGGTGGTCGGCGCGGGCCCCGCGGGGCTCGAGGCCGCACGTGTCGCGAAGTTGCGCGGCCACGACGTGGTGCTGTTCGAGAAGAATGCCGAAGTGGGCGGCCAGGTGATGATCGCCGCGAAGGCGCCGCAGCGCGAACAGATGTCGGGGATCATCCGCTGGTTCGACATGGAAACCAAGCGCCTGGGCGTCGATCGCCGCCTCGGCGTCGCCGCCGACGAGAAGATGATCATGGCCGAGAAGCCGGACATCGTCGTGCTCGCCACGGGCGGTTCGAGCTTCACGTGGCAGGTGCCGGCGTGGGGCGTGGCCGAGGGCCTGGCCGTCAGCTCGTGGGACATCCTGACCGGCAAGGTCGAGCCGAAGGAGAACGTGCTGCTGTTCGACGGCGTGAGCACCCATGCGGGCGCGGGCGTCGCCGATTTCATGGCGAGCCGCGGCTCGAAGGTCGAGGTCGTCACGCCCGACGTGAAGGTGGCCGACGATTGCGGCGGCACGACGTTCCCGATCTTCTATCGCCGCCTGTATGCGCTCGGCGTGATCCCGACGCCCAACACCATGCTCGATCGCGTGTACGAGGAGGACGGCAAGAAGATCGCCGTGCTGCGCAACGAGTACACCGAGGAACTGGAAGAGCGCGCGGTCGACCAGGTGGTGATCGAGAACGGTTCGTCGCCGAACGACGAGCTGTACTGGAAGCTCAAGCCGGAGTCGGTGAACCGCGGCCAGATCGATCCGCACACGCTGTTCGCGGCCGAGCCGCAGCCGTGCCTGTCGGAAGAACTCGGCAACGGCCGTTTCCTGCTGTTCCGTGTCGGCGACTGCATCTCGATGCACAACGTCCACGGCGCGATCTATGACTCGCTGCGTCTCGTGAAGGATTTCTGAAAATGAATCCGTCCTTCCTCATTACCGCACTGTTGTGGCTGTCGGTGGCGGGGCTCGCGTTCGCGGTCGCGAAGCGCTCGTCCTACTGGCGTCTCGGCCGGGCCACGGCGCCCGGCTCGTTCGGCGTCGCGAACCTGTTCGCGATCCCGAAGCGCTACTTCGTCGACCTGCACCACGTGGTCGCCCGCGACCCGTACATCGCGAAGACCCACGTCGCCACCGCCGGCGGCGCGATCGGTGCGCTCGCGCTGGTGTTCGTCAACTACGGCCTCGCGATCTACTCGCCGTGGCTCGACAAGCTGATCTTCCTCGCGGCGCTCGCGATGCTCGTCGGCGTGGTGTTCGTCTGGCGCCGCCGCGCGGCGAAGAACGTGCCGGCCCGCCTGTCGCGCGGCCCGTGGAACGCGCTGCCCTGGCTGCTCGGCTCGTTCGCGCTCGGCCTCGTGCTGTTCATGGTCGTGCCGACCGGCGCGATGTCGGGGGCGTTCGCGGTGCTCTGCGCGCTGCTGATCGGCGCCGGCGCATTCACGATGACCATCGGCGCCGCGAAGGGCGGCCCGATGAAGCATGCGATCGCCGGCCTGCTGCACCTCGCGTTCCACCCGCGCCAGGAGCGTTTCGCGGCTACCCGCGACTCGTTCACGGGCAACGGCACGGCAACGCCGCCGACCGCGCTGAAGCTGCCGGACATCGAGCACGAGGAATACGGCGTCGCGAAGCCGGTCGAATTCCGCTGGAACCAGCTGCTGAGCTTCGACGCGTGCGTGCAGTGCGGCAAGTGCGAGGCCGCGTGCCCCGCGTTC
>Ga0070658_10003406_pt1 | contig 13080 bp, 12 predicted proteins | sample KBSC13metaG_FD_64664 | JGI IMG/M metagenome (GOLD analysis project Ga0070658, IMG submission 64664) | Corn rhizosphere microbial communities from Kellogg Biological Station, Michigan, USA - KBS C1-3 metaG | ecosystem: Host-associated > Plants > Roots > Rhizosphere > Soil ... | reverse complement strand
GCTGGATCAGCAGCGGCCAGACGGCAATTTGACTGGATGACGTGAGCGGCCAGCCGACGAAGGGCATGTGAGGTCCTTAGCTGATGGCGATAGGTGAGGCGTAGATCGGCATGAAGCCAGCTTGGTTCTGGCTGACCATGCCGTAGTACATGAACTGGTACTGCCCCTTCGGCAGCGTTCCGGCCGGCGGAGCGGCCGTCGCCTGGCGAACCGGGATCTTCCGCACCGTGTTCTCCATGGTCCCGAGCCGCCGCTCGATGTCCGCAATTCGGTGGTCACTCATTGCTCTTCCTCGGCAAAATTCGGCGGACGAAACTCACCCAGGAGCGTCGTCGTCGCCCCAACGAAGTCGTAAAGCACGTCGGTGATCGGCAGGCTGATCGGGTCGTCGCTACCCTTCGTGGTGACGTCGGCGAGCTGGCCGAGCGTGTAATCAGTCACTGCCCCCCGCCAGACGATCGACAGATCCCGCCGCCGCTGGCCGTACCACGCCGCGGCGAGGTTCAGGATTTCCGTCAGTCTGGGGGTGTCGTCGCGCACCACCCGATCGCCGGTGTGATGTTGCAACGCGCCGCCGGGATCGATGCCGGTGACCGTGCCCAGGCCGATCAGCCACAGCTCTGCGTTCGGCACGTTAATCGTCAGCGTCGGGCCGTCGTCGTCGGCGATCGTCTGCTCGACGAACAGCCGCTGGTCCAGCCGCAACGACACCGTCGCCAGACAGCTCTGCCACTTGTAATAACCCATCGCGAACGGGTTGCTGCCGTCACCGCCGAAGGCATCTTTCGGCGCGCCGGTGGCAATCGCGTCGCCGCCGGCCATGACGGATGAGTTATGCGACTGCACCTGGATCGCCATGTGATCGGGGTTCATGTACACGCTGCCCGCGGGGAAAGGGTCGGTCATCTGGTCGATGTAGCCCCAGCGGTTGAACGTCTGCCCGGCGTTCGCCCCTTCCTTCACATCATCCTGGTACTGCACGAGGAAGAACGGCAGCTTGTAGAGCTTCTCCGGCAGTTGATGATCGACATCGGCCTCGGCCGCCGCAGCCTCGGCCGTGACGTCTTCGATCGGCAGGATGTTCTCGAAACCCCGGCCGACGCGCATCAGCGGCGATCGTGTCCCGTCGTCGAGCGCGCCACCACTGCCGACGGTCGGCAGCACCATTGTTTTCGTGCCGCCAACGCCGTCGCGCGCCATCCCGTCCCAGCGGCGCGGAAGACGGTAGCGCGTGAACACGTGCCGGTATTTGTCGCGATCCTGCGCGAAGTACTGCGCCAGCGCCGACGACGGATCCGCCACTTGGCAGGCGTTCTTGTACGCCTCTTCCTCTTCCGGCGTCCAATCGGCCTCGAGCGTGCCGTCCTTGTCCTGATTGACGGTGAAGCACGACAGCACCGCCTCCCCCTGCACGCGGATCTTGCTGTACTTGAGGGCCTCGCTCTCGCCGACCTTGCACTCGGCCACGGTTTCGTCGTCGGTGACGTCGATCGACACGGTATCGCTGTTGCCCGGCAGCGTGTCGTCGGTGATCGTGATGGCGTCGCTCGACAGCGGGAAGATGTGCAGTTCCGGCACGATCGCCGCAGTGTCCTCCGTATCGGCGTCCGGCTCCGGGTACCGCAGCCGCCACCCAAGACCACGGCTGGGGTTGATCAGCCGGTTGAGCAGGCCGTAGAGGCTCATTCCCTCCGCCTCCAGCCGCGGCGGCTTCATCGCCTGCAGGGCCGACAGCAGATCGGCCTGCGCCTCCTCGGTCTGGTAGCTCAGCTTCACATTGAACCGCCGACAGAACACGCTCACGGCATATTCGATGATGTCCGCGACGCTCCACTCGTCCCCACCGGTGCCGTCGTAGTTCGGGTCCGCTTCGAACAGGTAGCACGTGCGCGGCTCGGCGTCGGGCGCAAGCTCCAGCAGATCCGTCAGGTCGTGTTTGTCCTCCGACCTGTTCCCCGGCTTGTGCAGGCCGACACGCGAGCGCTCGTTGAACACCTGCGGCGTGGTCACCATCGCGACGACGTCGTCGGTCAGCTTGTAATGCACCCCCGCCCCGCTGATCGGTGTGCGCTCGAGGTCGTATTCGAGGCCGACGCCCGCGAGCCGCTGGCGGACCGGCTGGGCGACGGCATCGGGATCCGTCCCCGTCTGATCGGCGCCGATGTCCTGATCGTCGCTGACGATCCGGAAATACCACCGCCGCTGCACGGCCGGGGGGGTTGGCTCACCGCCCCCGCCGCCGGTGGTCGTGTCGGCCGTTTCGTCGACCGGCTTCAGCAGGTCGACGCGCACGATCTGGCCGATCAAATCGAGCGGCGGCTCGATCCCGAAATCGTCCATGTCCGGGTGGATCACCTCCCCGGCAAGGAATTCGAAGCTGGCCGTCGGCATCCGCGGCGCGGCCGTCTCGTGGATCCGGCTGCACAGCAGGTGCGGCTGCTCGGTCCATGCCCCTTCGGCGGTGCTGGCCCGCGAATACACCTTGTACTGCGGCCACGGGATGATCGTGTTGTCCGTGGGATCGGGCGGTGCGCTCATGAGCGGAATCAGGTTCCGGAATAGGTCGCTGCGGCCGGCTTACGCTGGATGAGCAGCACGCGAATGACAGCAATCGCGCCGAAGCTGCCGTCAATGCCGCCGATGCCGAGCGCGACCGGCTTCACCTCTTCGACGAACAGACCCAGCAGCAGGCATTCGAGGAAGTGCATCCCCGCGTTGTCGTACACCTCGCACCGCTGGCCCTGCTTTTTGCGCGCCGTCTCAAACCGCTGCACGGCCGTCTGCATGTTCGGGAAGGTGCGAACGCCCTGCATTTCGAACGGCTCGCCATAGTTGCCGAGCTTCAGCGCGATCGTCCCGGTGGCGCCCGGTCGCCGGGCCAGCAGCAATTGCGGTCCGGTGGTCTGCACCTGGCGGCTCAGCCGCTCGAAATCGATGAACGTTTCGTCGGCGAACGCGATCGTCGAGCGTGTGGGGGCGGTGGCCATGATGGATTTCAGCCGCCTCGGCTAGTTGCCCTGTCGGTACGGTGACGCCCGATCTGGCCGCCACGGCACGTGATCGCCTCGCATTGGCGAACTCTTCCGCTGCGCGGGCGGCGTCAATTGCAGCGGCGGCAGGAACGGCACGGCCTGCGGCGCGCCCGGCGCGTTCGGCCGCGTCGGCTGGTTCGGCGGACCCGCGTTCGACCCCGGCAGCTTGGCCGAGATTTCCTTGAGCAAGGCGATCATCTGCTCGCCCTGGCTGTTGTTCGTGCCGGCCATACTCGCCTTCTCACGCGCCGCCGCAAATTCCGGTGCGTCGGCAATGGCCTGCGATTCGCCGTAGCTGATGATTCCGTCATCGAGCTTCGCGTTGCGCTGCAGCTGCCGCATGCGCCGCAGCTTCGCCAGCTTGTCTGCCTTGTCCGCTGGGTCGGTGGCTTCTTCGACGTCGTGCCCGGCATCGGCGATACCGTTCTGGATCAGCTGGATGTTCGCCTCGTACACCCCCCGGTTCGTAAGCCCCGGCACCGCCCGCAGCGCCGCGGACGCAGCGGCCTGACCTGCGGGCATGAACGGATTCGCCCCGTTCAGATTCAATCCGCCCAGCGCTGCGGCACCGTGGATGGCCCCGTACGCCTGCGACCGCTGCTCGGCCGACACCCGCTCGGCGATCTTCACGCGATAATCGTCCGGCGAGAGGTTGTTGCCGGCTTCGAAGCCGACCAGCTGTTCGTCGAAGCCGGACATCACGCCGGCTTCGCGGGGCGGCAGCAACTGCAGCGCCGCCGTCGATGTCAGCTTCCCCCGGCGGATCAGGTCCTTGCGCACCTGGTCGACGTGATCGTCCCCGGGCTGGTCTCTTGTTTCGAGCTCGCTGTCGTGCCTGACACCCAGCCATCCCGCGGCCGGTCCGAGAAGGCCGACCGCGGAACCACCGTCGGCGGCGGGTGCGTGCGACCGCTCAGCAATCACCTTGGCGATCGTCTCGTGCGCCACCCGCTGGTACGTGTCCCGCTGCGCAGGCGTCCATTCGTCCGGAATCACCGGCGTCTGGTCGCCTGTCCAGAATCCCGGGGTGAGGGCATCGAGGAATGTGCCGGTAGCCCCCGCCGGAACGGGGCCCGGGACATTCCCCTTCGCCACGGCGTTCAGCGTCGACAAGCTCTCTCGGCCGAAGCGATCCCGGAAATATTGCGCTAGCGTCTTCTCGTCCCCCCATTCGCCCTGAAACACCATCCGGTTGATCGCCCCACGCATCCCGGTGCCGATGACGCCATTACTCTGCAGGGTGAAGGCGAGCTCGCGGCCCTTCGCACGCACGGCACTCGTATCGCCAGCGCCAACAATGCCGGCTTCCGTGGTGTCGTACATCGCCTGCCCAATCTGCTGGGGCACGCCGAACTTCTGCTGCTCCTGCTGCTCGCGGTACCGCTTCGCCGCCCCCGCCGCCTCGGCCGCATCGGCCTGTGGATCGCCCCACGTGGCCTGGTTGGCAAACGCATCGCTCGCCGCGGCGACCTGCTGCTTGGCCGCCAGGTCGCGGATAAAGCCGCTTTGGTTCCCGATCTGCTGATACGCCTGGATCGCCCGCTGTTCCTGCAGGAACGCCTCGGGCGTGTGAACCACTTTGCCCTCGGCATTGCGCAGCCGGTTCTCGGCCGCCAAGCGTGGGAGCGACTCGACGAGTGACAGGCCCCGCAGCGGCGTTTCACTGCCCCACTCGATCTGCCCACTCATCTTCGCCAGCTGCGTCGCGAGCGTTTTCAGCTGCATCGAGCCGCTCTCGGTGCTCTTGCCGCCGATGCCGAGAGCCGAGACCGTGGCGAACAGTTCGTCCGGCGTTCCGCCGATGCGGGCCCACGACTGCGCCGCCATGCCGACGCCAAGGCTGATGTCATTGATCTTCGCCGGCGACGGGCCGGCCGCCGTCAGCAGTTTCGATGCGAGCTGCTCGTCCGTGCCTACATTGCCGAAGTTGCTGCGCGTCTTTTGCAGCGCCTGCATGATGATTTCCGGGTTCACGTTCATCCGGTAAGCGTTGCCGAGCAGCCGCATCGTGGCGGGGTTGAAGTCGTCGGCGCTCTTGGCCGCGAAAACCGCCTGGTTCGCCTCGTCGGCCGACATGCCCGTCGTGTTGGCCAGCGTGTCCGACGCGCCGAGCATCTGCGTGAGCTCGCCCGGCGAGCCGGCGATTTGGCGGAGCGACCGTCTGCCCGCCGCCTGCCCCTCGATCCGCTCGCCGGCGGCGGTGTACCGTTGTCGGTCCCACTCGCCCACCTGGTAGCCGGTGTAGATCATGGCGGCCGTCGCGGTGGCGGCCGTCGTCATGGCTGTCATCGCCAGCTGGGCCCGCCGCTGCATCTGCTGGGCGCGGGCCTCGATCTGGGCTTCGAGCAGTTCCCCTTCGGCCGACCTGCGCGCCGGCTGCGGGCCGTAGGGCGTAAGCTCGCGCCGGGCCCGCCGGGTGAACACGTCCCGCTGGTCGGCAGTCCTCTGCCGAAGGCTCGCGGCGGCGTTGTAGCCGAAGCTGTCGCGCTGCTCCGCAAACGCCCGCCCCGCCGCCGCTTCGCGGGCGATGCGGGCTTCCAGCAGTTCACGCTCCGCAACGTTCATCGGCCCGTACGGCGTGAGCCGACGGCGGGCGCGTTCGGTGTAAAGGTCCTCGCGCCCTCGGGCGGCGTCGTCGCGAACCCGTTCCAGCTCGATCCGGTTCGTCTCGGCGGCCTCACGCGTCCCGCGCTCGCGACGGCGGGTCTCTCGATGACGCTGCGCGATCAGCCAGCGCGAGAACTGCCGCTGTTCGATGTCGTCGATCAAATCGCCCGCGGCCGGCCCGATCGTGGCCCGATCCGCCTGCTGCACCATCTGGCGCTCCAGCTGGGTGACCGTCGCCCCCCGCCCGTTCCGCAGCGACATCCGCCGACGGTATTCCGCCTGTAACTCGGCCGATGGCGCGTCCGCCCGCAAATCCATCGCCGCCTGCGCCTGTCCCTGCGCGATCACCCGTGCCTGTTCCCGCTCCTGCTGGCTCATCGCTCGCTCGGCCCGCAATCGCTCGGCCGCCTCCTGGCGGTATCGCAGCGCGATCTGTGTCGCCATCACCGAGGCGGGAGCCGGCTGGCCCACATAGCTTCCGCCGAAGGCCGCCAGTTCACGCCGCTGCAACTGCGTGACCGCCGTTCCCGCTCCGTGCCGCAGGTTCATCCGCTGCTGGTACTGCTGGATCAACCGCTGTTCGGCCCGCTCGGCGGCCGTCGCGGCGCCGGCCACCTGCTGATGCGCCCGCACGCCGGCAGAACCGTACGACTGCTGCGCCGCCTCCAGCTGCCGCAGCTGCAGTTGCATCTTCATCAGGTTCTGCACCTGCGTGCGCTCCGCCACGTCCATCGCCATAAAGGCCTGGAGCGGCTGATTCGCGTTGGTCGAGATTTCTACGTCGAGATCGGGCATCGATTATTCGCCGGAATCGTCGTCGGCGTCAGCGGTGCGCTCGGCGAGCAGGCGGGGATGCAGTTCCGTCAGGTAGTGATGGGCGGCGACGTCTCCGAAGGTGGGTCGCCATCCGCCGAGCAGGTGGCCCCCGAGCCATTGGCGGTACCAGCGGCTGCGGAGGCTGGGTCGTTTTTTACCAGCTCCTCCTCGACTATCTTTCGGAACGTACCCCAGTCACACAGGGCCTCGGCCACCGCGAAGGCCTCCGCGTCGCCGACCAGCCCCAGCATCGCCAGCTCCACCGGGCCGATGCGATAGTTGATCTGCAGCGCCGCAACTACCGTCGCCATCAGCGGGCCGAACTTCACCGTCTTGATCTGCCCGCTGTACATCCCCAGCAGGGTCTCGGCCGTCGCCGCGGCGATGCGGGAGATTTCGTCGTACTCCGGCGCCGCCTTCCCCCGCCAATCCTGCGTGCCGTCCGGCAGATCGACCAGGTCGAGCACCTTCGGCAGCGTGATCATCCCGCTGTCCGCGTACGCGATCGGCACGTGCCAGGGAACTTTGTCGCGCAGCGTCGCGGTGTTGCCGGCGATCACCTTCGTCCGCCGCAGCGATCGCTCGGTCGGCTTGCTGTCGTTCCAGTAGCCGACGTGCCAGGCGATCCCATCGCCGCGTTTCGGCCCGGCCCGCCACGTCTGCTCGGCCGGCTGGTACATGGGCCGACCTTCGCAGCCCTTGGCGACGGCCGCGTCCTGCGCCGTGATCAGCAGGCCCGACTCACCGGGCAGCGCGTCGGACTTGCCGAAACCGCTGATCAGCATCGCCTGGACACCGACACCGCCATGCACGTGGCCGAGGTCGATCGCGTCGAGCTCGGCGTTAGTAACGTCCGGCTTTTTCCAGCCAGGCAGGAAATAAACGAACTGCAATGGATCCTCCGGGAAAGGGTTCAGGGCGCTGAGGTGAGGGACCGCAGGAGGCACCCCTTTTTCCTGTAAACTCGTGCGATGCTGCCCGAGTCAGTAACATTCGATCATGGACCGCCGACACCGAATCTTTTCAGTGGCCGCGTCAATTTCTTCATTGATCGCCGTGTTGTGCTGGTGTGGCTACTTCGTCGAAGCCACTATCGCGATGACCTACTCCAAGGGCGTGTGGTTTCAGCCAAGTATTGGAGATGGTCGAATCGGCGCTTACGTCACGGCCACTACATTGACACGGGCCGCCCCCACTAATAGGCATTTGATCAGGTGGAGAATCGCCTCACTCCATGACAGTGGGTGGAACTTCGAATGCAATCAGACGACGATTTACGGCATCTCGACTTCGGCGTTCCTCGTACCACTGTGGTGCATTTGGGTACCTTGCCTGGTTCTTCCAGGTCTTTGGTTCAGAGCTTGGCGGCGGAGCCATCACCAGGTGGCTGGCTTTGAGATCAAGCCACCAGCAATAACGGCGTCAAGCCTGGACCCTCAACCTATCCCTTCCCCGGATGATCGGCCCGGCAGAGGGTGAGGCGTACTACTTCACCGCTGTGTCGCCACTCACGACCGTTCCAGGCGATTTTGAAACGTCTGCCGGCTTCTTCGTAGCGTCGGCCGAAATGTTCGCGGGCGGCGTTGCGGGTGCCTTCGTCGTCAGGCGGCCCGTCTGCATGCCGGCTAAGACCTTGTCGAGCGACAGCGGCGAATCCACCGTGGCGGCGGTCGCGCCTTGTGGCACGGCCACCGTGCCGTCTTCGAACAGGATGTCGGCAGTCGCATAAATCGTGTGCTTCATCGGTGTCTCCAAAAAAGGTTGGTTGGAAAGGAAGGATGCCGTCGGTTTCCCCGCGGGCACGGCGATTAAGCGATCGCGGTGGCCGTCGCGACCGCGATCATCGGATCAGTGCCGTTGATCGTCGGCACGAGCTCGATCTCGGCCATCGCCTTCGCACCGTTGATCCGTCGCGCGAAGATCATGCCGCTGACCATCGTCAGGCCGACGTGCTGCGCCGTGGCGTCCGGCACGCGGGTGCTGCCGCTGAGCATCTTGCGAAAGAAGATTTTGCTGCCGTTGCCCGTGGTGCCACTCTGGGCGGCGAACAGGCCCATCGTCGCGACCTGGTCGACGTTGGTCGTGGTGATGACCATCCGCGGGCTCCGGCTGTCGATGCTGGCCCAGGTCGGATAGGCGTTGCCGCTCTCGGTTTCGTGCGACGCGACAATGCCGCTGCGCACGCTGATCCGCTTCACGCCGCCGATGAGCGTGCCGTTGATCTTCACTGGTCCCGTCGTGAAGTACTGCCGCGTCGCCAGTGGCGCCGGCAGGCTCACGCCGCTGGTCATCGTGATCGGGCTGCTGATGCCGTCCGCGCTGATCGGGTACGTCTCGAACGTCACCTCGGCCGGTTGGCCGTCGCTGGCCTCGATCGACTGGATGCAGAGCATCCCCTGCGCCGACGAATGCTTCACGCAGTTGGTCGTGTCGCGCGTGCCGCCAAGCGCGCCGGGCTGCCAGTAGCTGTCGACCGTCGAGCCGGCGCTCGTGTACGCCAGGCCGCCCAGCGGCACGGCCGCCAGAACGAGCGCCAGCGCCGTCGAGCCGAACGTATGCTTCGGCTTGTGCTCCATCACGGCCGCGAAGCTCGGATCGACCTGGCCGTCAACGGCTTCAACAAATTCCTGCGTCTGCGGGTCGTGATCGAGCGAGCGGATCTGATTGATCGCGCCGGCCGGCGTGACGATGCCGGCGATGTAGAACGGGGTCATGCTCATGGCGAGGCTCCTTCGAAAATCGAATGGTTGAGAGAAGGCGGATCAGGCGGCCGAAGAAGCAACCATCGGCGCGGAAAGCCGTTGCAGGGCCGATACCAGCCGCACGCGCCCGTGGGCCATCATGTCCTGCAGTTCGGCGTTGGTGATGCGCGTCAGCTCGGCCGCCTTGTTCGGCTGGGCCTGCACGCTGACGACCTCGATCGACCCGTCTGCCCGCCGGCGTTTCACAATGGCGTCGCGCTTCCAATACTTGTACCAGTACGACGGCAAGCCGGTGAACCGCCCCCGCACGCGCCCGGCGCTGAGCGTCTGGACGTCGAAGTGCATCAGATCCGTCGCAATCGCCTTCGACTCGCCCGACCAGACGAGCGGCTTGTTGTGCCCCTTCTTCCGCCGCTTGATCCAGCTGTAATGCGGGTTGTCGATCATTCGAATGTCGGCCCGCCCGGTGCGCGGGTCAACTCCGGCCCGTGGGATCCGCGGCGGCTCGTTATCCCCCTGCCGTGGCTGATAGCCGTACTTCGCGTTGGCCGAGGTTTCGAAGTGGCCGGGCACGTAGGTTTCGTGCCAGTGGACCAGCATCGCCCGCAGCGCCTCGGTCACCGCAACCTTGAACGTCGCGGCCCGCGTTCCCGGGGGCCGACTGAATTTGGCGTAAATCTTGGCCATGGATCGGTTGGCAGTTCAGATCAGGGCGAAGCGCTTCGCCGCGTCACGGTTCGGCGGCCCGACGTACTGAAAACTCGCTGTGACGCGGGTGGTGCTGCCACTTTTGACCTCGCCCCGCCCCGCTTCCCGGATGCTGGGCTTGCGAATCATCTTCCACAGGGGCGAAGCCGCCCGTGATCGCATCAGCGCCGGATGGCTGGTCGTCGAGAAATACGAGCCCACCGCCGCGTACGCCGCCGCGATCGCGTCGCTCATCCGGTTGCCAATGCCCAGGCCCTGGTACGCCGGCAGGCAGACCGTCCGGTGCTCGCGGTGCACCAGCCCCTTCGTCGTCGGCCAGTGCATCGCCGCGGTGAACGCCGCCGCTTCTCCGTTCACCGAGCCGACGTAGCAGCGGGCCGAGCGGTGCAACTCGTGGCTGAGGTAATGAGCACCCTTAAAGACCGCCCACGCTTCCGGATCCGTCCGGCAGATTTCCAATTCGATGTCGGGCCGCCGAACCGACCTCCGGCCGGCGGCGTCAGGCATGTTCCCGATCAGCCGCACCGGTTCGCCCCTGCACACCGGGATGATCCAGTCCGGCTCCAGCCACTCGCCAACGTCCTCCCGCGTCGTCACCGCGATTAGCCGCTGCCCCCGCCGCCGCACACACTTGGCAACAGCCGCCGATCCGACCTGGGCCGCCGTCACGTCGACGTTGTTGGCGAATTCGTCGATCACCGCCACATCACCCGCCGCCGGCAATTCCGCCAGCGTGCGCGCCACCGTCGCCCGGAATTGCTCCCCGATCGACAGCGTGTGAAACGGCTGCAGCCAGCTCGGCGGCGACGAGAATCCCACGCTCGACAACAGCAGCACCACGTCGTTGATGCTCATGGCTGCGGGAAAGCCGTCAACCACGCACCGCTCCGCCGGCCAGTCGAACGGCTCGGCCGGGTTGCCCATCTCGTCCCTCGGCGTAACCAGCCTCGACCCGGCCCCAAGTTCATCCAGCAGCCGCCGGGCCAGCGTCGTCTTGCCCGCCCCACTCGGGCCAACGATCAGCCCAATGTTCCATGCCTCCGGCAGCGCGACGTCGACGTCCCACGTCGCCAGGCTCGGGCCGTCGCTGGCAATCGAGAACTTATCCCGCGTCTGCACAAACCGCGGCGTGCGCTCGACCCTGGTGCTGCGCTCGATCGTCAGCTTCATACGCCCTGCCTCAAACACTGGGGGCCTTGTAATCCAGCCCGTTCCGCTCGCAGTAGCCGATGATCTCCCGCTGCTGCGCCTCATCCCCGCAGGTGATGATCACCTTGAAGGTCGGCTTCACGGTCTCCTCCGGCGCCGGCTCAACCACCTTCTCCCGCTTCGGCGCGAACCCGTGGGCGGCGACCGGATCGTTGTCGGCCAAGGCCGCCAGTTCCTTGTCGTCCATGTGTAGCAGCTCGAGCGGAACGCCCGCGGCTTCCAATTCGCGCACCGTGCGCTCGAGCTCTTCCACGTCCCACTCCGCCAGCTCCGCCGAGCGGTTGTCGGCCAGGGCGAACGCCCGCGCTTCGGCCCCGCGCAGCGGCGAGCGGTTGACGGTGAGGTGCGTCCAGCCGAGTGTCTTGGCCGCCTCGACCGTGCCGTTGCCCGCCAGCACGACGCCGTCGGCATCGACCACGATCACCTTCTGTTGCCCGAACCGCCGCAGCGACTCCATGATCGCCGCCAGGTTCCGTTCGCTGTGCAGCCGGGCGTTGCGCGGGTCCGGCGTGAGCGAGTCGATCGCCGCCGACTCGATCGTCATCCCCGGCGGCGCGACCGCCGCGGATTCGACATCAGCCACTCCCGGCGTCGCTTGCGCCTTCGCGGGCTTCGTCGTTTTTCCCTTCGCCCTGCTCATACCGCGTATCCCACCCGTGCCAGCACAATCCAACGGTCACCCTGCGTCTCGAGATCTTCCACGGCCGTCCGTGCCGACTCGTCGATGCCGAACGTCGTGATCCGCAGGCCCTGCCCCATCGCCGCCCGCATTTCGCTCACGAAGGCACCGAGCTTCACGAGAAAGTTCCACTTCGCCGCCGCCTCGTCGAGCAGGTCTGCCTCCGGGACCGGCACTTCGAAGATGACCAGCAGGTTCCCGCGCTCGAGGTAGCCGCCGTCTTCGGTGTAGAGCGTGAGGTTGAAGTTCTCGCCGAACGGCGACGTATCCACGATCGCGAACGGCCGCAGCGCCTCCAGCTCGTCGCGCCGGTAGTCGCGGTTCGCCCCCTTCTCCGGCAGCGGCAAACCGATGCGGTACGTGTGAGCCAGGCCAACGGCCGAATCGCTCGTTTCACACCACGCCTGCCACGACGGGCAACCGGCGATGATCTGCCGCAGCGCGTCGATCGGGCCGACGATCTCGCCCGTGCCCAACTCGTCCGCCATCAGATCCTCCGTCCGACCGCGGCCACGGTGCTCCGGCGGATCAGTTCCACCCGGTGCATGCCCGGGGCCGCCGGGGCAATAAATTCGATGCCCCACACCACGCCGCTGATCTCGAACTTGCCGGCGGCTTCCACCGTCTCCACTTCGTTCGCGCCTCTGCCGCGCGGCAGTTCGATCTTCTGCCGCTCTTCGACCACCGTCTGCGGGCCGTCGGCCTTGCGGTTCACCTGGTACGCATCGGCGATCACCGTGCACGCCGTCCGCACGCAGCCGGGTGCCGGCGAGATGTAAACGCCCGGCACGCCCTGGAACTGCATCAGCACTTCCCGGCTTTGGGCGAAGATGGCGTCGTGATCGGTCATTTAGAAAAAGGCGCGGCCGCGGGTGTCCCCGCGACCGGCCCGGGGGAGGTTGAATCAGCCCGTCAGGCCCGTAAGCAGGTAGCCGGCGGCGGCGTACATGATCTGCAGGTCATAGTTGCAGCGGGCGCGATACACGGCGCCGCGGACCTTCTCTTCGCGGTATTCCTCGGCGATCACCGCCAGCGAGCCCCCGTCGCCCGGCGCCCCCGGGCCGTCGCCGGTCCAGATGAACGTCCGGCCGATGCACGGCTCCTGCGGGTCCTCCGTCACGGCGATGCGGCAAGCAAGCGCCATCGTCGTCGGCCAGATGCGGCTGATCGTCGCCGGCTGGCCTTCGTGGGCCGTGTTGGTAAATCCACCGCCCACGATGATCCTGTCGATCCCCAGGATCTCCGGCAGCAGCGACATGAGCGTCTTGTTCGTCGGCGTCTGCGTGAACTGCACGCGGTCGATCAGGTCGGCCGACTGCATCATGTT
>Ga0070658_10003401_pt1 | contig 13091 bp, 9 predicted proteins | sample KBSC13metaG_FD_64664 | JGI IMG/M metagenome (GOLD analysis project Ga0070658, IMG submission 64664) | Corn rhizosphere microbial communities from Kellogg Biological Station, Michigan, USA - KBS C1-3 metaG | ecosystem: Host-associated > Plants > Roots > Rhizosphere > Soil ... | reverse complement strand
CGCGAGATCCCGGTAGCGGTCTCGGCCGCGGTCAGCGCGCAGGGCATCCGCTGCGACGCCGACGCGGTCGCCATCGTGAAGGTCGGCGGTACCGCCGAGATGATCCGTCCGGCCGCGCAGCGGTTCCTGCACCAGCAGGAGCGCATCGAGCAGTTCACCGGGCAGGTGCTGTCCGGCGCGCTGCGCGCGGTGGTCGGCCGGCTCACCGTCGAGGAGATCATCCGCGACCGGGCCGCCTTCTCCGCGCACGTGGCCGAGGAGGCCGAGCGGGCGCTGACCCACCAGGGTCTGGTGCTCGACGCGTTCCAACTGGAGGACATCCGTACCGCCGGCACGTACCTGCAGGACCTCGGCCGGCCCGAGGCGGCGCGGGTACTCAAGGCGGCGGCCATCGCCGAGGCGCAGGCCCGGCAGACCGCGGAGACCGAGCGGATGAAGGCCGAGGAGGCCATCGCGAGCGCGGAGCGCAACCTCGCGTTGAAGAAGGCCGAGGTGCAGGCCGAGATCGACGCGGCCAAGGCGCGTTCGGCGGCGGCCGGCCCGCTCGCCGAGGCGGAGCGGCAGCAGGCGATCCTGACCGAGCAGCAGAAGGTGGCCGAGCGCAACGCCGAGCTCAAGGAGCGCCAGCTGGACACCGAGGTGCGCAAGCCGGCGGATGCCGCGCGGTACAAGACCGAGCAGGATGCCGAGGCGGCCCGCAACGCGGCGGTGCTCACCGCCGACGCGAGGCGGCAGGCGACCATCGCCGCCGCCCAGGCGCAGGCCGAGCAGGACCGGCTGGTCGGTGAGGGCGAGCGGGCCCGGCGGGCCGCGCTGGCCGAGGCGGCCGCGATCGAGGGCGCGAAGCAGGGTGAGGCGGAGCAGCGGCGGCGTTCGGCGATCGCCGAGGCGGTGGAGCGCGAGGGCGCCGCGGAGGCGGCCGCGATCCAGGCGCGCGGCTCGGCCGAGGCCGACGCCATGCGGGCCAAGGCGGACGCGTTCGACCGGTACGGCGAGGCCGCCGTGCTGGACCTGCTCGTGCGGGTGCTGCCCCAGGTGGTACAGGCGGCATCGGCGCCGCTGAGCGCGGTCGACAAGATGACCGTCATCTCCACCGACGGTGCGGCGTCGCTGTCCCGTTCCGTGGCCGCGAACGTGGCGCAGGGCCTGCAGTTGGGTACCGACCTGACCGGCGTGGACCTGCACGCTCTGCTGGCCCGGCTCGGCGGCGCGGCGAAGCCCGCGGACGGCAAGGCCATCGAGCGGTCGGCTGAGTAGCGGAACATCGGACGGGCGGTGGGTTGGCGTGACCCACCGCCCGCCGGCTTTGTGCCAGCCGAGAATCTCAGCGAAGCGGCGGGGTTGTCCAGCGCGCCGCCGTACGCCGTCCACTGTGGATAGTCCCACGGGCGACTTCGCGGCCTCTCTTGACATGTCGACGCCGGCCAATGAAGCTGTCCCCGCCCGGTCTCCCGTCCCGATTCTTCGCGCGAAGAGGACACGTTGGCTGCCCAGCACATCGCGATCTGCAACATTCCGGCGCTCGGTCACGTGAACCCGACCCTGCCGCTCGCGGCCGAACTCGTCGCCCGCGGCCACCGCGTAAGTTACGCGACCGCCGACCGTCGCGCGCCCGAGATCGAGGCGACCGGCGCGACCCTCGTGCCGTACCGGACCACCCGGCCCGCCGAGTCGGATCCGGGCATGGTGCTGCCCGACCGCGAGACCTACCTCGCCCACACGATGGTGAACTTCATCGAGGAGGCGGCGCACACGCTGCCCCAGTTGGACGCCGCGTTCGCCGCCGACCCACCCGACGTCGTGCTCTACGACCGGCTGTCGTTCGCCGGCCGGATCTACGCGATCCGGCACGGGCTGCCGTCGGTACGGATGTGGCCGATGCTCATCTCCGGCGAGCACTGGTCGCTGTTCCGTACCGCACCGTTCGACGAGGACCACCCGTTGATGGTCAGCTACCGCGAGAAGCTGGCCGAGCTGCTGCGCGGGTACCGCGTGGACGTGTCCGTCGCGGACTTCCTCGACGACCCGGTACCCGACGCCGACATCGCGTTCTTCCCGCGTCGCTTCCAGTACCACGGCGAGCTGTTCGGCGACCGGTACTCCTTTGTCGGGCCGTGCCGCCAGGCGCCCGACGGGCTACCGGGCCGGTCCGCGTCGCGCCCCGTGGCGCTGGTGTCGCTCGGCTCGGTGTACAACAACCAGCCGGAGTTCTACCGGTCCTGCGTCGCCGCGTTCGCCGGCTCGCCATGGCACGTCGTGCTGGCCGTCGGGGAGCGGATCGACCTCGCCGCGCTGGCGCCGTTGCCGGATAACGTGGAGGCGCACGCGGTGGTACCGCAGACCGAGGTTCTCGCCGGGAGCGCGGTATTCGTGTGCCACGCCGGGATGGGCGGGCTCATGGAGGCGATGCAGGCCGGGGTACCGGTGGTGACCGTGCCGCAGACGGTCGAGCAGGAGTCCAACGCGGTACGGGTCGAGCAGTTGGGCCTCGGCGTGCGGCTGGATCCGGCGGGGCTGACGCCGCAGGCGTTGCGGGCCGCGGTCGACCGGGCGGCCACGGATCCGGGCATCGCCGCACACGTCGCGCGGTTGCGGCGGGACATCGCGGAGGCGGGCGGCGCGGTACGGGCCGCGGACGTCGTGGAGGCGCTGCCGGCCGCGCGCCGCACGGCAGCGGAGGCTCGCGTTGCCCTGGCCTGAACCGCTTCCCCCGGTTCGGCCGGCCGCCGACGACCGGCCACGGCTGACCGTGGCGATGCCGGCGTACGACAACGCCGGCCTGCTGGAGCTGACCCTGTGGTCGCTGACCCGCCAGACGGTACCGGCGTCGGAGTTCGAGGTGATCGTCGTCGATGACGGTTCACAGCCGTCCCTCGCGCCGGTCGTCGAGCCGTTCACCGTCCGGTACCTGCGCCACGAACCCAACCGGGGCCGCGCCGTGGCCCGCAACCGCGCGGTCGAGGCGGCCCGCGCCGACGTCATCCTGTTCCTCGACTCGGACAGCTGCGCGCACCCCGACCTGATCCGCCGGCACCTCGACTTCCACAGTGGACGGAGCGGCCGGCCCGGGGTGCTCATCGGCCGCCGGCTGGAAATCGACTGGGCCGGCATCGACGTGCTGCGCCGGGGCGAGGTACCGGACGGGGCGCTGGTCGGCGAGTACCGCGGCGACCTGCGCGACGGTACCCTCGGGCAGCCGCACGCGCGCCGCGACCTGGCGCGCGCACCGTGGCTCTACGCCTTCACCCACAACATCTCCGTGGACCGCGCGTCGGTGCTCGCCGCCGGCGGCTTCGACCAGGACCTGGTCCATTGGGGGTACGAGGACACCGAGCTGTTCTTCCGGGTGTTCACGCGGCACGGGCGGCGTACCGACGTCTTCGCCCTGGACGAGGCCGCGCTCTGCTACCACCTGCCGCACTTCCATCCCTGGCCCATCAATCTCGGGCACGCCGGGGAGAACCTGCGTCGGCTGTTCGACAAACACCCGACATACGACTTCGAACCGTCGATGGCCGGCATGGCGCCGTTCTACGCGATCCGTACGATCGCGCAGTGGGAGGAGGCGCTCGACCTGTGCCGCAGGTACGGCCTGGGTCGGGTCGACCGGCTGCCGCCCGGCGCGCTGTCCGGCTCCTGCCTGCTGTTCGGCTTCGGCGTTCCCGCCGCGCCACCGCCGGGCCTGCGCACGGCCGACCACGACCGGCCGGTGGACGACACCAACCTGCACCTCGCCGGGCTGCGCACGCCGTTCGCCGACGGGCAGTTCGACCGGCTGGTCAACCTCGACCTGTGGCGGTTCTTCGGACCCGACGTGCTCAGCATGCTGCTGCTCGAGGCGGTACGGGTGGCGGCCGAGGTCGAGCTGGTCTGCACGGACCTGAGCATCCCGGCGGCGACGATGATGCCGGTACCATTCATTGACAACGTTGACTATGTGGTGCGGTTGCTCGGGCCGCACTTCGAGGTCGACGTCAGGCGGAGTGACACAAGCGGCGCGAGCATCATCGTGCGGCGCAACAACTGAGCCGGCCCATCAACGGGTACGGGTCGACCGCGCCGGGCAGGTCGCTCACCTGACCGTCGCCGACCTCGACGACCCGCCAGGTGCCGTCGGTCCGCCGCGCGAGGTCGGTCGTGACGAACCGGCAGCCGAGCGCCCGTACCGGTGCGGCGATGCCGGAGAGGTCGGGTTCCCGGGGCAGATCCGGGGTGTCCGGGTGCGGCGTCACGAGTACCGGTTCACCGTCGACCCACCACACACGCGCCTCGCCGTCCCGGTCGAAGGCCTCGAAGGCGCGTACCACGATTCCGCCGGCCAGCGAGTCCTCCTGCAACTCGACCATGCGCGCCACGACGGCGTGCAGCTCGTCGACCTTGTCCAGCGAGGGCACGAAGCACGCCTCGTGCCACTCGTGCTTCCGCGACTTCACGAAGTCCTTCACCACGGCCGAGCGCCGGGTGCCGTCGGCCGCGTCGAGCATCGGCGCCACCAGTTCGGCGAGCCGCGCCGGCGGCGGTACCACGCCGGCCGGGCTGGCCATCCAGACGCTGCGCGGCGTCAGGCTCGCAAAGGTGCCGTACCAGCCGGGCAGCTCGTGGGCGCGGCGGTAGAACTCCTGCGGCACAACCAGCTCGCCGTCCTTGTCGGCAAGCGCGGACGCCAGGTCGCCGTAGCGGTCCGCGCCGATCATCCAGCCGCGGTACCACGCAGGTCCGAGGCCGCGCGGCAGGCGCCGTACCGCCGCATCGGCGTCGCCCCGGGTGAGCGCGTCGTGGTCGATGAGCCCGACGGTGCCGCCCGCCGCCCGTACCGCATCGGCCTGCGCGGCGAAGTGGTCGTCGACCCGGCGAGGGTTCAACGGGTCGGCGCAGAACAGAACCGGTACCGGCACGACCGACAGGTTAACGGGGCGCGACAAGCGTGCGGTTACGGCACGGTCAGGGTCGGGACGGGTTGCCGGCCGTGCGGCGCACCAGCTCGTTGGCCTGCGCGTGGGACAGGTCGGCGGTACCGAGCAGGTCGGTCGCGATCGCCCGGATCTGCGCGACGATCGCGCTGCCGGAGAACCCGATGCCCTCCCGGTAGGCCTCGGACGCGCGGGTCACCGCCTCCACCGCCCGGTCGGCCACCTTGTGCTCGCTGGCGCCGCGGCTCAGCGATTGGCGCAGTTCCCGGGTCGCCTCCGCGAGCAGCCGCACCGCCTCGGGCAGGCACTCCGGTACCGGCTCCTGGTCGTGGATGAGGGTGACCACGCGCCGGGCCAGTACCCGCGCGTTGCCCATCGCCCGTTCCAGGTGCTCGGCCGCCTCCACGTAACGCGACAACGCTCCGCGCGAGCGCCATCGCAGCGGCGCCACGGTCGCCGTCTCCCGGCTCTCCGGCAGCGTTTCCCGGAACTCGGACAGCTTCACCTGACCGTCGTTCAGCTTGGTCAACGCGCGGTCCGCCTCGTCGGCGAGGCCCGCCCGCAGCGCGGTGGCGGTCTCCTCCAAGCCGTCGGCGAGTACCCCGGCGGCCGGCCCGGCCTTGCGGGACACCACCGCGAGCGGATTGGCGGGCAGCAGCAGGGCCATCACCAACAGGGCCACGCCGCCGCCGATCAGCGCGTCGACGAACCGCGTGTAGAGGATGCCGCTCTTCGGTGGTGACAGCGTCGCGATCAGCACCGAGGAGGAACTCGCCTGGGCCACCACCGCGGGGGTACCGGCGATGTAGACGGCCAGGATCGTCGCCAGGAAGACGACCAGCGCCACCTGCCAGGCGCCGGTACCGATCTCGTAGACCAGCGCGTCGCCGATCGCGATGCCCAGCGCCACGCCGAACACCAGCTCGAAGGTGCGCCGCAAGCGTTGCCCCACCGCGATGTCCAGCACGATGACGGCCGAGATCGGCGCGAACACGGGCTGCTTGTGGTGCAGCAGGTGTGCGGCGATCAGCCAGGCCACGCCCGCCGCCACGCCGCCCTGTATCGCGAGGACCGTGCTCGCCGTAGTCCGGTGCCACCGCTGGCGTAGCGAGGATGTGGAGCGCTGCCGTAGCTTGTCGACCGCCTCGTCCGGCGAGGATCCCAGTTGCCGCAAGGACTTGGACTCGAGGCGGCGCCTGGCCAGGAGTCCTCGAACCATGTTCTGAGCGTAGGTGCGCGGGGGCGGCGGCGACCGGTGAACGGCTCGGGCTCGCGTTTGTTACTTAAACGTAACGTTCGGGCTCCTCGCTTACCTGTGGTAGCCATCACAGCAGGACTTGAGGCGGCAAACCGGACGAAACCCGACTTGTGACGCTGCTGTGATCGGCGCCACCGTAACTTTGAGTGACGAAAGATCGAGGCGCCGGTTACCCGCGAGTAGCACCGGCCTTGAAACCGGAACCGGAATGGCGGGAACATCTCCGCACGCGACACGTCGAAGCCGTCGACGACCCGCGGTCATTCACATTTGTTGCTGCACAACGCATCCAGTCGGCGAACACCACAACCGGAAGGCCACCGGGTGGTGCGTGCCCGACTGCCCCGAGGAGGATCCTGTGAAGGATGCGCAAGGCAATCTGGTGCTCGGCCGCACCAGATGGCGGCGGTTCGCCGCCGTGATGGTTCCGGCGGTGGCCGCCGCGAGCCTGTTGATGGTCGGGGTCGCGAGTGGTGCGTTCCCCGCGTCGTTCGCGGTGTCCGGCTCGACGTTCAAGGTCTCGGCCGACGAGCTGGACGGCGACGGCTTCGTACAGTACGGCGGCTTCGCCTCGCAGAAGGGCGCGACGTTCCAGCCCAACGGCCTTCCGGCCGACGCCAAGAGCGCGCCCGTCGCGGTCTCCGGCATCAAGACCGCCACCCTGACCAACCTGTGCCAGTCAGTACTCATCCCCGGCACCTCGATCAGCCTGGTCATCCACGCCGGTAACTCGCCGGACGACGACAAAAAGGTGCACGCCACCGATCTGATCATCGCGATGAGCACGCTGACCGGCGACGCAACGTTCACCAACATCGTGATCGGCCAGGACGCCTCCACGCTGACCGGCGGTCCCGCCGGCGCGACCGGACTGCCCGGCTTCTTCGGTCAGCAGGCCGACCACGTGAACATCAAGCACCTGAAGCAGGTTGCCTGGTCCACCAGCGCGGGCATGTTCCAGCTGAACGGGCTGGACCTGCGCGTCAGCACCAGCCACGAAGAGTGCTTCCCGGACGCGTAAGCAGCCGGTCGGGGCCCGCGGTCAGTCGCCGCGGGCCCCGAGCGTGCGTAGAGAACAGGAGCCGCCCGTGACAAGCGCCGACGCACCGTACCGGCGGGCCAGCGCCGTCGCCCGCGGCTGGCGGACCTTCCGCCGCTGGCGCCGCGGCCGGCCGTTCTGGGGCGGCGTCATCACGATCCTCTCCGGCGTGGTCTTCTTCCTCAGCGGCCACATCACGTTCGGCGGCATCAAGATTTCATTTGGCCCCGAGGAGTTCCTGGGCTGGGTGATCCCGCTACTACTGGTGCTGTGCGGCCTGCTGATGCTGCTCACGCCGGCCCAGCGGATCTTCTACGGGGTACTGGCGGCGGCGATATCAGTGGGCGGCCTCCTCGGGCTGAACCTGGGCGGCTTCATCGTCGGCATGCTGCTCGGCATGGTCGGTGGGGCGCTGGGCGCCTCCTGGGCGCCGGTGCAACTGCCGCCGGACGCCGGTACGCCGCCGGCCGCGGATGGACCCCTGCCGGCCGACGAGGAGGACGAGCCGGTCGAGGAGCCGGAGGAGCCGGAGTCGTACCCGCTCAGCGGGCTGCTGGGCGACACCCTGCCCACCTCGACGACGTCTCCGCTCGGCGTACCGCCGGTGGAGGCGCCGGAACCGGGCGGCCGGCTGCCCCGGCGCAGCCCCCGCGGGCTGGCCGTGATCCTGCTCGTCGTGGCGACCGCCGCCGGCCTGGGGCTGGGGATGGTGCGTACGGCATGGCCGGCCTCGGCCGCCGAGACCTGCGGGGCCACCCCGGCCGCGGCGGCGGCCGCGACGAAGCCTGCCACCACCCGGGCACCGTCGAGGGCCGCGGCCGCGGCCCCGACAACCCCGGCGGCGGCACCGACAACTCCCGCGGCGGCGACCGCGAGCAGCGCGGTCCCGACAAGCTCTCCGACAAGCTCGGCGGGCGGCGGTACGGCGCTGGGTGACACGGTCCGCAATCTGGTCAGCGACGTGGTCGACGGGGTCGGGAAGCTGCTCGGGATCGGCGACCAGCCCGATCCCTCCGCGACCCCGTCGACGACGGCGCCGGCCGACCCGGCTCCGACCACCACCTCCCCGGCGTCCGGCGCGTCACCGACTCCCACACCGCCGGCCGCCGACCCGACCCCGGCGCCCCGCTCGCCCACCGCCGCGCCGAAGCCCACCTCGAGGTCCACCCCGACCCGGTCGCCGTCGCCGTCCCCGACCTGCCTGACCGCCAAGGCGCTCGCCGCTCCGGCCGACAACACCAAGGCGGCCGTGAATCCGGCCACACAGATCACGGCGGTCCTGGAACAGGTCAACCTGACCTTCGACGGGGTGACCTCGCTGCCCACCGCCAATGGCAGCATCAGGGTGCTGCAGTTCTCCATGGACAGCTCCACGTCGACGCCGTTCGAACTGCGGGTACCAGTGAACGACCACACCCTGGACTACCGCAGCAGCAAGCTGACAGTCTCCGGGCACGTGCGGTTCTACACGTCGGAGCTGGACATCGCGGGCATCCCGGTGCTCACGCCGGACTCTGACCTGACCGCACTGCTGCAGCTGCTGCCGCCAGGGGTCACGCTGCCGGTCCTTGTCTTCCCCGCTGTGACGCTCAAGCTCGTGCTGGTACGGGCGGACAAGCTGACCGCGCCGGACCTCACGATCGCGTACCTGTAGAACTAGAAGCGCGTTCCCAGTAAAGCGCCGCGCCCCCGGTCAATGAAGCCCGGGGGCGCGGCGTCGGGTCGGTCAGAGGCGCGCGAGCGCGTCGCGCAGCGGGTCCAGCCCGAGCGAGCCCAGGTTGAGCGCGGACCGGTGGAACTCCTTGAGGTCGAAGTCCCGGCCCTTGCGCCGCTTCGCGTCCTCGCGCGCCTGCAGCCAGTACCGCTCGCCAATCTTGTACGCCGGTGCCTGCCCGGGCCAGCCCAGGTACCGGTTGAGCTCGAACCGCAGGTTCTCGTCCGGTACCCGGCAGTGCGCGCGGAGGAACTCCCAACCAAGCTCGGGATTCCACCGCTCGCCCGGGTGGAAGCCGAACGGGTTGTCCCGCGGGATCGCGAGCTCGAGGTGCATGCCGATGTCGACGATCACCCGGCAGGCCCGGAAGGCCTGGCTGTCCAGCAGACCCAGCTTGTCGCCCGGGTCCTCCAGGTAGCCCAGTTCGTCCATGAGGTTCTCGGCGTAGAGCGCCCAGCCCTCGCCGTGCCCTGAGGACCAGGAGAGCAGCCGCTGCCAGCGGTTGAGCAGGTCGGCGCGGACCGCGGTCTGCGCGATCTGCAGGTGGTGGCCGGGCACACCCTCGTGGTACACGGTGGTGACCTCGCGCCAGGTGGAGAAGCCGGTGATGCCCTGGGGCACCGCCCACCACATCCGGCCGGGGCGGGTGAAGTCCTCGCTCGGCCCGGTGTAGTAGATCGAACCGTCCGAGGTCGGTGCGATGCAGCACTCGATGCGCCGTACCTGCTCGGGGATGTCGAAGTGCGTACCGTGCAGGTCCGAGATGGCCTGATCGGCCAGCGCCTGCATCCAGTCCCGGAACGCCTCCTTGCCCTGGATGGTGCGGGCCGGGTCGGCGTCCAGCGCGGCCACCGCCTCGTCGACCGTCCCGCCCGGGACAATCTTGTCGGCGACCCGGCGCATCTCGCCTTCCAGCCGGGCCAGCTCCTGGAAGCCCCAGGCGTAGGTCTCGTCCAGATCAACGCGGGCGCCGAGGAAGTACTGCGAGGCGAGCTCGTACCGTTCCCGTCCGGCGGCCTGGTTGGCGCGGCCCAGCGGGTACAACTCGTCGCGCAGGAACCGGGCGAAGTCGGTGGTGGCGGCGCCGGCCGCGGTGGCCGTGCGGTCCAGTTCGGCGCGCAGCGCCTCGGGCAGTTCGCCGGCCTCGGCCACCCGCCGGGCCAGCGCCGGATAGAAGTCGTCGCCGGCCGGGTCGGTCCAGATGTCGCACTGCTTGGCGACCTCGGCGATCTGGTGCTGCGCCGACACGTGGCCGGCCTCCGCCTCGTGCAGCAGCGTCGTGCGCACCTGCGCGAGCGCCGCGGGCACGGCGGCCAGCCGGTCCACGATGGCCTCCGCCGCGTCGCCGCCGGACAGCGGCATGAGGTCGAACACCGACCGCACGGCGTGCAGGGAGCTGGAGATCACGTTCAGTTCACTGGCGGTGTCGCCGGCGTCGTACCGGGCCAGGGACAGCCCCAGCCGCTCGGACATTGCCTCCTTCGCGACGCGCTCGGCCTCGTCGGCCGGCTCGATCGCGTTGAGCTGGTTGAGGGTGCGCCGGTCGAGCTCGCCGAGGGCGGCGAAGCCTTCCGGCGAGAGGTCGGTCAACTTGTGGTCGTACCCACTGATGCCGACGTAGGTGGCGCCGATCGGGTCGAGCGGAGCCCACTGGTCGACGTAGCTGTTGGCGAGGTCATCGATTCTTCCCACGAGTCGACCCTACGTGACCGGGCCGGCGGCCGTGGAACCCTCGCCGGCAGCGCGCGGGCCGGGGCGAGGGGTGCGACGCCAGGTCCGAAATCCGCGCGCTTTTGCGGTACCCGACGGGCAGAGTGTGGTGTCGTGAATGACCGTCTGGCCGTACCCGCCGCGCGCTGGCTGCCCGCCTTCGTCGTGCTGGCCGCGATCTGGGGCTGCAGCTTCCTGTTCATCAAGGTGGCCGTCGAGCAGATCGGCCCGGTGTACGTGGCGCTGGGCCGGCTCGCCATCGGTGCCGTGACCCTGCTCGCCTCGCTCGTGCTGATGCGCCAGCCACTGCCGCGCGATCGGCGGCTGTGGCTGCACCTGTTCGTGGTCGCCGCACTGATGAACGCCGCGCCGTTCACCCTCTTCGCGTTCGGCGAGCAACGGGTGTCCTCGGTGCTCGCCGGCATCTGGAACGCGACCACCCCGCTGTGCACGCTCGTCGTCCTGCTCGTGGTGTTCCGCCTCGAACGGCCGACCGGGCAACGGATGGCCGGGCTCGTCGTCGGGTTCCTCGGCGTGCTGACCGTCCTCGGCGTGTGGCGCGGCCTCGGCGGCGCGGCGCTGGCCGGGCAGTTGATGTGTCTGGCCGCGGCGATCTGCTACGGGTTCGGCCTGCCGTACATCCGTCGGTTCGTCGCGGGCCGGCCCGAGTCCGGGGTGTCGATCGCGGCCGCGCAACTGATCGTGGCCACCGTCCAGCTCGCCGTGCTGGCCCCGCTGCTCGGCGGCGCCGTGCCGCCGCTCGGTCACCTTCATGCCCGGGTGGTTCTCGCGATGCTCGCCCTCGGCGCGTTCGGTACCGGCATCGCGTTCCTGCTCAACTACCGGCTGATCCGGCTCGTGGGCGCGGGGACCATGTCCATGGTGACCTACCTGATGCCGGTGTTCGCGACGGCCGCCGGCGTACTGGCACTGGGCGAGCAGCTGACGTGGTACGAGCCGTTGGGTGCGTTGGTGATCCTGGGCGGGGTGGCCGTGTCCCAGGGGGCGCTGCGACCGGTACGGCGGCTGGAGCCGGCACCCGAGGGTTAGTGCGAGCCGGCCCAGTCCAGCAGCCGGTCCACGGTCCAGGTGTTGACGACGCTGTCGACCGGTACGGCGCACCGCGCGGCCCGTTCGCAGCCGTTGGGCAGCCAGTCCAGCTGTCCCGGCGCATGCGCGTCGGTGTCGATCGAGAACCGGCAGCCCGCCTCCACGGCCAGCCGCAGCAGCCGCTTGGGCGGGTCGAGCCGGTCCGGCCGGCAGTTGATCTCGACTGCCTTGTCGTACCGGGCACAGGCGGCGAACACCGCCTCCGCGTCGAAGGTGCTCTCCGGGCGCGCCCGGCCGCCCCGGTGCGCCCGGTCGCCGCCGTCGCTGGCCGCGAGCCGGCGGCCGGTGCAGTGCCCGAGGACGTCCAGGTGCGGGTTGGCGATCGCGGTGAGCATCCGGTGGGTCATCACCGCGCGGTCGTCCCGTAGTCCACTGTGGACTGAGCCGACCACGACGTCCAGCTGGGCCAGCAGGGCCGGGTCCTGGTCCAGGCTGCCGTCCGCGAGGATGTCCACCTCGATGCCGGTGAGCAACCGGAACTCCTCCGGTAGCCCGTCGTTGATCGCCCGGATCAGCTTCAGCTGCTGCCGCAGTCGGGAGGCGGTCAACCCGTTGGCCACGGTCAGCCGCGGCGAGTGGTCGGTCACCACCAGGTACCGGTGACCCAGCCCGACCGCCGCGAGCGCCATCTCCTCGACCGGCGAACCACCGTCCGACCAGTCCGAGTGGCTGTGGCAGTCGCCGACCAGCGCCTGCCGCAGCGCCACGGCCGCATCGTCGAGGTCCACAGTGGACGTTGCGATGAGGCGCCGCAGGTACACCGGCTCCTCGCCGGCCAGCGACTCGGCGACGCAGCGCGCGGTGACCTCGCCGACCCCGGGCAGCTTCCGCAGGCTACCGTCGGCGGCCCGCGCAGCCAGTTCGGCGGGGTCGACCGCGGCGATCGCCTTGGCCGCCGAGCGGAACGCCTGCACGCGGTAGGTCGCCTCGTTGGCGCGTTCCAGGCGGAAGGCGATGTCGCGCAGGTCGGCGACCGGGTCACGGGCGGTCATGCGGCCGAATCTACCCGAGCGCCTTGGGTCGCCTGCCCGACGAGCGCCGCCTTGCTGATCCGACCCAGGTGCCGGCTCACGATAGCTTGGTCGAATGCGCACGATCGACTGGGTCGGCGGGGCGGTCGAGGTCATCGACCAGACCGCGCTCCCCGACGAGCTCCGGATGGTTCGGCTGTCCACCGTGGACGATCTGGTCGACGCGGTGCGGCGTTTGGCGGTACGCGGCGCCCCGGCCCTGGGCGTGGCCGGCGCGCTGGGCGTGGCGCTTGCCGCCCGGCTGCACGCCGGGGACGACGCCGGGCTCGCCGCGGCGGTCGAGGCGGTCGCGAACGCCCGGCCGACCGCGGTCAACCTC
>Ga0070658_10003398_pt1 | contig 13094 bp, 12 predicted proteins | sample KBSC13metaG_FD_64664 | JGI IMG/M metagenome (GOLD analysis project Ga0070658, IMG submission 64664) | Corn rhizosphere microbial communities from Kellogg Biological Station, Michigan, USA - KBS C1-3 metaG | ecosystem: Host-associated > Plants > Roots > Rhizosphere > Soil ... | reverse complement strand
GCTGGCGCGCCGCATCGCCGCACTCGACGCCGATTTCGAGCGGGTCGCCTCGCCGACGCCGGAAGCGCGCGAGACGTACGAGCTCAAACGAGCGGACCTCAAGTCGCGACTCGCCGAAGCGATTGCGCGGCGTGGCGGCGCGGAGTAGATTCGACGCACAATTGAACTCGCGGACGGGAGCCACGGAAACCGGTGCAACGCCGGTGCGGCCCCGCCACTGTAACGGGCAGACACGCACGCTCACACGCCACTGACATCACGTCGGGAAGGCGAGCGAGGCGGCCCGGAGCCAGGAGACGACTCGTCGTCCGCGCCACTATCGATCCTCGGGGGAGGAATCGTGGCGACCATGCGCGCACCGCGTCGGTGCGTCGTGCATCGTTCCGGGCGCCTCCGCCAATGTCGCGAGGTGCCCGTTGTCGTTTGTCCGCATTGTTGTCGTCGCCGCATTCGCATCTCTGGTCGCCGGCTGTTCGTCGCCCGCTGACAGGCCGGCGGCGCGCGCCGACACGGGCGCCAGCGATCGCGTCGACGACTTCGGCGACACCATCTCGCTCGCGCCCGCGGCGCGAATCGCGTCGCTCAACCCGACGACCACCGAATTCCTCTTCACCATCGGCGCCGGGCCGAAGCTGGTCGGGCGCGACAGCTACGACGAATGGCCGGCGGCGGCGAAGTCGCTCCCCGACCTCGGGCCCGGCATCGCGCCTAACGTCGAGAAGATTCTCGCCGCGCGTCCGGATCTCGTCGTGCTGTATGCGAGCAACGACAACGTCCCGGCGGCGCGCGCGCTCCGCGCCGCGGGGATCCGCGTCGTCGGGCTCAAGATCGATCGCATCGCCGACTTCCGCCGCGCGGCGCACATCCTCGGCGCCATCGCCGGCGACAGCGCCGCCGCGCGGCTGACTGTCGATACCGTCGAGCGCAGCCTCGACCGCATCCGCGCCGCGACCGCCGCGCTGCCGCACCCTCGAGTGCTCTGGTACCTGTGGGACAATCCGATCCTCGTGCTCGGCAACGGCAGCTACCAGAGCGAGCTGCTGGCCATCGCCGGCGGCGCCAACGTCTACGGCGACCGCGCCGAACCGGCGGCGACCGTCTCCCTCGAGGACGTGCTTCGCCGCGATCCCGAAGTCATCCTGCTCGATCCGGGGCGCGCCAGCGTCCTTCGGGCGAGCCCGCGCTGGGCGCACGTCACAGCAGTGCGGACCGGGCGGCTCCTCGACGTCGACGACGCACTGCTCAACCGTCCCGGCGTCACGTTAGGCATGGGCGCGCTCTCGCTCGCCCGCGCCCTCCATCCCGGGTGGAGCGGACCGCAATGACCGGGCGGACGGCGATCGTCTTCGCGCTGGGCGCGGTGCTGCTCGCCATCCTGGCGGTGGCCGGTGTCGCGCTGGGGACGATTCCGCTCGCGCCGCGTGACGTGGTCCATGCGCTGGCCGGACGTGGCGACGCGCTGACGGTGGCCGTCGTTCGCGATCTCCGGCTGCCGCGCGTTGCGCTCGCCGCGCTCGTTGGCGCCGGGCTGGCAATGTCCGGCGTCGCGCTGCAGGCGACGCTCCGCAACCCGCTCGCCGAGCCATATCTGCTCGGCGTCTCCGGCGGCGCCGCGGTCGGCGCCGTGCTGGCCGTCGTGGCCGGGATCGCCGGCGCGGCGCTCCTGCCGCTGGCCGCGTTCACCGGCGCCGTCGTCGCGGTGGTCGTCGCGCTGCTGGTCGCGCGCGCGGCCGGCGGTCGTGCCGACGGTCGCGTGCTGCTCATGGCCGGTGTGGTCGTCGGCGCGTTCGCCAACGCGGCCATCATGGTCGTCTTGGCGAATGCGCCGCCGGACGCGATCCGCAACGCGACGTGGTGGATGATGGGATCGGTCGCCGGCGCCGAGTGGACGTCGGTGCGGGCGCTGGCGATCTACGTCGCGATCGGGGGCGGCACGCTCTGGGCCAACGCCCGCGACGTCGACGCGCTGGCGCTGGGCGAGGAGCCGGCCGCCGCGTTAGGCGTCCGGGTCGAGCGGACGACGCGGCTGGTCTACCTCGTCTCGGCGCTGCTCGCCGCCGCGACGGTGAGCGCGGCCGGGCTGGTCGGCTTCGTCGGACTGGTGGTGCCCCACCTTGCCCGCGCGACCGGGCTGCGGTCGCACCGGGCGCTCCTCGCGGCGGCGGCGCTGATCGGGGCGGCGCTCGTCATCGGCGCCGACGTCGTCGCCCGGGTGGCGATGCCGCCCGCCGAGCTGCCGTTAGGCGCGGTGACGGCCCTCGTCGGCGTCCCGTTCTTCCTCACCCGGCTCCGGTCGCTGCGCTGATGATCGCCTTCGACTCGGTCGCCGCCCGCTACCCGCGGCAGCGCGTCCTCGCCGTCGACGGCGTGACGCTGGCCGCGCCGGCCGGCCAGGTGACCGCTGTCGTCGGGCCTAACGGCAGCGGCAAGAGCACGCTCGTGCGCGCGCTGCTGGGCCGGATCCGGCTCGAGCGCGGCACGGTGACCGTCGACGGCGCCGACGTCGCCTCGCTCGCGCCGCGCGAGCGGGCGCGCCGCGTCGCGGTCGTCCCGCAGCGGGAGAGCACGGCCTTTCCGCTTTCCGTACGCGAGATGGTCGCGCTCGGCCGCCACCCGCACCTGAGCGGCTTCGCCGGGTGGCGTCCCGAAGACGAGGCGGCGGTCGTCGCGGCGATCGCGGCAGCCGGAGTCGGCGACCTCGTCGAGCGCAGCAGCGACGAGCTCTCGGGCGGGGAGTGGCAGCGTGTGCGGATCGCCCGCGCGCTCGCTCAGCGCGCCCCCGCGCTCGTGCTCGACGAACCGACGACGTTCCTCGACATCGCCCACGAGATGAGCGTGTTCGAGCTCCTCGCCTCGCTCGCCGCCGAGGGGATCGCGGTCCTGCTCGTGAGCCACCAGCTCAACCTCGTCGCCCGCTTCGCGACCCAGATCGTGCTCCTCCATCACGGGGTCGTCGCCGCCGCGGGAACGCCTAACGACGTGATGCGGGGCGACATCCTCGAGCGTGTCTACGACTGGCCGGTCGTCGTCACGCGCGATCCCGCCGTCGGCGCGCCTTCGCTCGTGCCCCTCCGCGGCCGGCGGTCCTGATGGTCACTCTCCTTCCTCGACTTCCTTCGATGCCCACTCGTGCTTCACTCGTTCGCTCGTTGACGCTCATTGCGGCCGTCTCGCCGTTGCTGCCCCTCCGTGCGCAGGACGTGCCGGATACGACCGCGCTCTCTCCCGTCATCGTGACGGCGACTCGCGTTCCGCTGCGGTCGGCCGTCTCGACCGCGAGCACGACGGTGATCACCGGCGGCGAGCTCCGCGCACGGGGCGCGGTCACGCTCGTCGACGCGCTGCGCACCGTTCCCGGGATCACGATCGGCCAGACGGCCGGGCCGGGGTCGCAGGCGTCGGTCTTCACCCGCGGCGGAAACAGCAACTACACGAAGGTCCTCGTCGACGGCGTGCCGGTGAACTCCCCCGGTGGCGCGCTCGACCTGTCGACGCTCACCACCGACAACATCGACCGGATCGAGATCGTCCGCGGGCCGGCCAGCGTGCAGTACGGCTCCGACGCGATGACCGGGGTGATCCAGGTCTTCACCCGGCACGCGGGTGGCACCGATATCAGCGCCGACGCCGGCAGCCGCGATGCGCAGTACGACGTCGTCGCCGGCACGGCCGGCAGCGTCCAGCGCGGTGGCAGCGTCCGGCTCCGCGGAGCGTTAGGCGGCGGGACGCACCGCGGCAACGGCTTCCTCCCCTTCAACAACCAGTACCGCAACGCGACATCGAACGCGCTGCTTGGCGTCGGCGGTGCGCGCGGCGATGCGACGTTGAGCGCGACCTACGGGGATTCGCGCTACCACTATCCGACGACCGGCGGCGGGACCCCGGTCGATTCGAATGCGTACACCGGCGCGACGCGCCTGACGGTCGCGGCAACTGGAAGCTGGCACGCCACCGACCGGCTCACGGCGCGCGCCGAGCTGGCCAGCGCCGCGACGCGCAGCATCTCCGACGATCGCCGCGACGGCCCGACCGATACGGCCGGCTACTACACGCGCTCACACGGGCGCGCCACCCGGCAGACGGCCGACCTGCAGCTCGTCGCCACCCTCCCCGCAACGGTGGTGACGATGCTCGGCGTCTCGGTAGAGGGACAGCGCATGGACTCACGCGGCTGGTCGCAGTTCATGAGCTACGACCCGGCCACCACCGATTTCTCGGCGCGCCGGACGAACCGCGGGCTGTACGCGCAGGTCGATGCCGGACCGGCCGTGCTCGCGCTGCAGGCCGGCGGCCGGCGCGAGCGGCTGTCCAACGGCCGGTTCGCCAACACCGGGCGACTCGGTCTCGCCTCGCAGCTGTTGCCAGGCACCGTGCTGCGCGCGAGCCTGGCAACGGCGTTCAAGGAGCCCGCCTTCGACGAGATGTTCGACGGTCCATTCAGCGTCGGCGCGCCCGAGCTGCGCCCGGAGCGCAGTCGCTCGCGCGAGGTCGGTGCCGAGACGCAGCTCCGCGGTGACCGCCTAACGGTCGGCGCCACCGTCTTCGACCAGCGCTTCGACGACCTCGTCCAGTACCGTGTCGTCGACCACTCGATCGATCCGACGACGCCGGACTACTACAACGTCGTCGCGGCCCGGGCGCGCGGCGTCGAGCTCGAGGCACGCGCCATCCCGCTCGCCGCGCTCGCGCTCCACGGCAGCTATACGCTGCTCCACACCGAGGTGACCAACGAGGGCAACGGCGGATTCGGCGCGGTCGCCAACGGCAAGCCGCTGCTGCGCCGCCCACGGCGGAGCGCGACGATCGATGCGATCTACCGCGCGCACCGCGCCAGCGCGAGCGTCACCGTCAACCGCGTCGGCGCACGCGACGATTATTCGTTCGACTCGCCGCTCGGCCGGGTGCGACTCGCGCCCTATACCTTGGTCGGTGCAGCGGTCGAGATTCCGCTGTCGACACGACCCGCTGGATGGGGAGCGGCGCTCACCGCGCGAGGCGAGAACCTCACCGATCGCGACTACCAGACGGTCTACGGATTCCGGACTCCGGGCAGGGTGGTGTTCGTCGGGCTTCGTCTCCACGATTGACGGGCGGCGGCGGCGAGGAGCGCAGCGGGGTAATTTTCGCCCATGGCGCTCCTCGTCACCGACGCGATCGTGATGCACGGGATGGAATATCTCGAGTCGTCGCGCATTCTTCGCCTGCTCACCCGCGAGGCCGGCGTGCAGTCGGTGCTCGCCAAGGGTGCGCGCCGGCCGAAGAGCAAGTTCGGCGCGGCGCTCGACCTCTTCGCCGAGGGCAGCGCACAGCTCATGTTGAAGCCGGGACGCGACCTGCAGACGTTGACCGGCTTCGACGTCACCCGCGGTCGCCACGCGCTCGCCGAGGACCTCGGCCGCTTCAACGGCGCGGCGGCGATCGCCGAGGTCGTGCTCCGCTTCGCCCACGACGATTCGGGTCCCGAACTGTTCGAGATCGTCGAGCATGCCCTCGATGATCTCGCCGCCGCGCCGCCGGGAACGGCCCGCGAGCGGACCGTCGGCGCGATCTGGCGGATCGTCGGAGCGTTAGGCTTCGCCCCCTCGCTCGATGACTGCAGTATCTGCCATTCGCCGGTCGACGTCGCGGAGGCGGTGCTCTTCCACCACCGCGCCGGAGGGATTCTTTGCGATCGCTGCGCGGCGAGTCACGGAGGCGGCCGCGCCATTCCGCGCGACGCGCTCGATGCGCTCCGCGCCTGGCTCGCCGGCGACGCGTCTCCGCCGCTCGGCCCCCGCGAGGGGCGCGCCCACCAGCGGCTGCTCCACGAATTCGTCCGCGAACATCTCGCCGAGGGGCGCGCCGTGCGCGCGTTCGACGCCTGGGCGACCGCCGGCGACGACACGTGACCACGCGAACAGAGCCGGGGCGCGACATCGGCCGGGCGAACGGCCAGTGATCATCGGTACAGCCGGCCACATCGATCATGGCAAGACGACGCTGGTCCGCGCACTCACCGGCGTCGACACCGACCGTCTCCCCGAGGAGAAGAAGCGCGGGATCACCATCGAGCTGGGCTTCGCGCCGCTCGAGCTTCCCGGCATCGGCGTGGCCGGGGTCGTCGACGTACCAGGGCACGAGGCATTCGTGCGAACGATGCTCGCCGGCGCGAGCGGGATCGATCTCGCGCTGCTCGTCATCGCCGCCGACGAGGGGATCATGCCGCAGACGCGCGAGCACCTGGCGATCCTCTCGCTGCTTGCCGTCCGCGGGGGGGTCGTCGCAATGACCAAGACCGACCTGGTCGAGGACGAGTGGCTCGCGCTCGTCACCGAGGACGTCCGGACCGCGCTGGCCGGGACGCCGCTGGCCGACGCACCGATCGTCCCGGTCTCGGCGACGACCGGCTCCGGACTTGGCGCGCTCCGCGAAGCGTTAGGCGCGGCGGCGGCGCGCCTTCCGGCGCGCGATCCCGCGGACCTGTTCCGGATGCCGGTGGACCGGTCGTTCACGGTGAAGGGGACGGGGACTGTGGTGACCGGGACCGTCTGGAGCGGCTCCCTCGCCGCCGACGCCACAATCCGCGTCATGCCTGACGGTCGCGTGGCGCGGGTCCGCGGCATCCAGTCTCACGGCGCAGCGGCGCCCGTCGCCCAGCCGGGGGCACGCGTCGCGCTGTCGATCGCCGGCGTCGAGCGGGACGATGTACCGCGCGGGAGCTGGATCATCACCGACAGCGAGTGGATGCCGACGCGGCTTCTCCGCGCCGACGTCGCGCTGCTCGACGACGCGGCGCCGCTCGGGCCGCGGACGAAAGTCCGTTTTCATCTCGGGACGCAGGATGTCGGGGCGCGCGTTGTCGCGGCCGGCGGTGCGCTCGCGCCGGGCGCGATTCGCGGCGCGCGCATCCTCCTCGATGAGCCTGTGCTCGCCCGTGCCGGCGACCGGTTCGTTCTCCGACTCCCGTCGCCGGCCGCGACGATCGGCGGCGGCATCATCGCCGATCCGTCACCGGCGGTCGCCCGCGCCCGGCCATGGGCGCCGAACCTCGGTCAGGCCGAGCGCCTCGATGCGGTGCTCGGCGAAGCGGGCGGGCAGGGCATCGCGCCGCGCTCGCTCGCGGTCCGACTCGGCGTCGCACCGCGCGAAGCGGCCGGGATCGCGGCGGCGCATCCGCGGGCGACGGTCACTCCCGATGGCCGGGTCGTCGCGACCGCGACCGTGGCCGCGGCGACCGAGCGCGCCGCCTCGCTCGTCGACGAGCACCATCGCCGCGCCCCGCTCGAGCCGGGACTTCCACTCGCCGCGCTCCGGGGCGCGCTCGGGGCGGGGGCCGGGATCCTCGACGTCGTCCTCTCGCGCTTGGCCACGGCGGGATCGATCGTGGTCGATGGCGCAGTCGCCCGCCGGGGCGACTGGAAGCCGGTACTGCGCGACGCCGATACCTCGATCGCCGCAGCCGTCGAGGCGCGGTTGGCCGCGGGAGGCGCCGAGCCTCCGTCCGTCGCCGAGCTCGCGGCGGCGGTGGGCCACGACCCGCTGCCCGTGCTCCGGTTCCTCGAGCGGGATGGGCGCGTGACCCAGGTCGAGGAGGAGCGCTACTACCTGACGTCGGCGCTGAGCGCGCTCATCGACACGATCCGTACGGGAATGGTCGGCGGCCGGGTCTACTCACCTGCCGAACTGCGTGACCTGACAGGCCTTTCGCGGAAGTATCTCATTCCCTTTCTGGAGTACTGCGATCGGCGCGGGATCACCGCCCGGCGGGACAGCGGGCGGATCCGGAACGGCACGTAACTGGCAGCTTGGGGTAGTGGACCTGGGAGCAGCGGCCCGGGAAAACTGTGACACGCGTTGCTTGACACCAGGGCGCCCGGCTTCATATGTTCGCGGTGAAAGTCGTTCGCGGTGAGAATCCGCATTGCTGGTGTCCACCCGTTTCAGGAGTCTCGCGCTCGATCCTTCTTCGTCAGCTCGGAGTAGCTTCATGAAGCTTCGTTGGGCAGCACTCATCACGGTGCTGACCCTCAGCGCAGGGGTGCCGCGGTACGCATCGGGACAGGGGACGCCTTCAGGCGGCGACAAGAGTACTGCCGCTGTGCTGGGGCAGAATTATCCGAACCCCTTCAACCCGACGACCACGATCCCGTTCACGGTCGGCGATGCGCCGACGTGCTCGGATCAGGGCCGGATTCATCGCGTGACGTTGCGCATCTACAACGTGCTCGCACAGCTGGTCGCAATCCCGATCCTGCAGGGAACATCGGGGAACGCGGGGCAGCCGCTCGAGAACGTGTCGCTGGGATGCGGTCAGTACACGGCGTACTGGGACGGGATGTATCTCCGCTCCAACCGGGAAGTGGCATCGGGCGTCTACCTCTATCGACTCGAGGTCGATGGCCGAATGCTCGTCCGGAAGATGATCGTCATGAAGTAGACGCTGTGTCGCCGGCCCGGTCCGGCGGTGCGGCAGAACACGAGGGCGCGGTCGCGATGCGACCGCGCCCTCGTGCGTTGCAGGCGGCGCGTTCGGCTACCGCTTCTTCGTGCTGTCGGCGACTGCGGGACGCGGCGTCACCGGCGGTGCGTTGACTGCGCGCTTCTCGATCGCGTCGAACAGCGCGGTCGCTCGCGCGGGGTCGTTCGCCAGTGCGCGCGCCGCGCGATCCATCATCTCGACTGTAAGGCCCCGTTGTTGCAAGATTCGTCGGCGCGCCGCGCCGAGAGCCGCGGTGTCAGTCGTGCTACCTTCCGCACGGCGCAGCTCCGCCATCGTGGACACGAACGTCGAGTCGCTCACGCCAGGCACGATGTCGCCTCGGGCGCACCCTACCATCGCGCAGGCGAGGATCACGGACAGATGAGAGAGTCGCTGCATTGGCGCGCAAGGCTAGCGTCGCCGCGCGGTGAGGTCAAGGCAGCGTGACGCTTTCCACGCCGGTCGCATCTCCGCCGCAATCGCCGAACCGGAGCACGCAGGCGCGCTTCATCAGTCGCGGCCAGCTCACCGCGCGCGCGCTCTACTGGCTAGGCTGGCTCGCGTTCTCGCGGCGTTCCGTCGTGACGTCGGGGGTCGAGCGCGAAGTGTACGCGCTCGGCATCGGTGCGCTCCGACTCGTCGCCAGTGCGTCGCTGCTGGTCGGGCTGATCGCGATCTTCCAGGTCGCGACGCAGCTCGCGCCATACGGCGCGGAGCCGGTGTCGCCGCGCGTCGTCACCTGGTTCGCAGCGCGCGAGCTCGGACCGGTGGTGGTCGCGATGCTGCTGGTCGCGCGCAGCTCGGCGGCGATCGCGGGCGAGCTCGCGTCGATGAACGTCACCGGCGAGATCGACGCGCTTCGCGCGATGGGACTCGATCCGGTGAAGTACCTCGTGTCGCCGAAGCTGCTCGCGGTCATCATCGTCCTCCCCGCGCTCACCCTCATCTCCGATGCGCTGATCCTCGGTGGGGTGTGGGTCGGAAGCACGGTCTTCCTCGGCTATTCGACCGACCGCTTCGTCAGCCAGATCCGCGAGGCGTTCCTCACGCGCGATCTCGGCGTCGGAATCGGAAAGTCGATCGTCTTCGCCCTCATCATCGCGGTGATCGCGTCCGATGAGGGGCTGAGCGCCGATCGCCGCGCGTCGGCGATCGGCGAAGCAGCGACGCGCGCGGTAGTTTATTCACTGATCCTCGTGCTCGGCGCTGATACCTTCGTCAATGCGATCTTCTATTTCATCCCCGGCCTCATCTGACGGGCGCGGGGTGCTCCGCGTGGAGAATCTCAGCGGCCCGCTCAGCGCGCCGGTGATTCATCACGTGTCGCTGGCGGTGCCGAGCGGTGCGACGCATCTCGTGATCGGTCCGATCCACGCCGGGAAATCGATGCTTCTCCGACACATCGTCGGGCTCGAGCAGCCGTTGAGCGGCCGCATCTACCTGGAGGGTGCGCGCATCGACGACGCGATCGATTCGGAGACGCAATTGCGACGGCTCCGCTCGCGCCTCGGCGTCGTCTTCGAGGGATCGGCGCTGATCTCGCGCATCAGCGCGGTCGAGAATGTCGAGCTCCCGCTGCTCGAGCACAGCCGGTGCTCGCCCGCGGAGGCCCGCGATACGGCGCGAGAGTTGCTTGCCGAGGTCGGCATGGCCGATGCCGGCAACGCGTCCGCCGACGACCTTCCCCGCTCGGGAAGCCGGCGGATCGCGATCGCCCGCGCATTGGCACTGCGTCCCGCGGTGCTGCTGCTCGACGAGCCGACCCAGGGACTCGATGCGGGCGCCGCCCACGAGATCGACGATCTCCTCGGCGAGCTGCAGCAGCGGCACGGCTTCGGGATCCTCATCTTCTCACATGAAGTCCGGCATGCGTTCGGCCTGGCGACGGAGATCTACGTGATGGCCGACGGTACGATCATCGCGCGGGGCGATCGCGACGAGCTGGCCTCGAGCGACAACGACGTCGTGCGCCAGCTGCTCCATCGGCGCGGGACTGCCGCGTGACGCCACTCGCACGCGAGCAGCGCTTCGGGATCGTCGCCTTCCTCGGCGCCGGGGCGCTGGCGCTGGCGGGGCTGATCCTCTTCTCGAACTACCCGGCCGTGTTCAATCGCGGCCGCGAGTACCACTCGATCTTCGGCAGCGTGGCCGGGCTGAACGTCGGCGACGAAGTGCGCTACGGCGGGCTCCTCGTCGGCCAGGTGACGAAGCTCGACCTGTCCGAGGAAGACCCGACGCAGATCGTCGTGACCTTCCGCGTCCGGCGGAAGACGCCGATGCGCACCGACACGAAGGCGTCGATCACGCAGGTCGGATTTCTCGGCGCGCCATACCTCAACCTGACGCCGGGGCGAAGCGACTCGCCGCCGCTCCCGCCCGGCTCACGCGTCGCGAGCGTCGACCAGATGAACTTCCAGGACGCGCTCACGCGTCTCGCGTCCTTCTTCGAGCGTGCCGATACGCTGCTCAACAGCGCCGAGCGGCTCGCGCATTCGTCGCCGCTCGACCGCATCGACCGGACGCTGACGCAGGTCGAGCACCTGGTCACGACCGCGAACACCGGCACCGACAAGATCTTCGGCCAGCTCGACACGGCGACGCAGCGGCTGAGCGAGGTGCTCAACCGCACCGACCGGCTCATCGCGCAGATCGACAACGCGGTGAAGACCTCGAGCCCCGAGCTGGCGAGCACGCAGAAGGAAGCGATTTCGACGCTTCGCGAGATGCGGACGCTGGTCAGCGACCTGCGCGACGCGCTGAACGAGGGCGGCGGAGCCGACCAGATGGTGCGCAACCTGGCGGCGACCGCCGACAACCTCAACCGGCTGACGACCCGCCTCGAGCGCGACCCAACCAGCGTACTGAAGAAACGTGATACGCCGAAGAAGACAGTCGGTCCGAAGGCCAATGACTAGCCGGCGGCCCGCGCCGTCAGGCCTAACGTTACGCGCGCTGTTGCTGCTGGTCTCGGCATCGGTCCTGCTCGGGGTGCACTGCCCGAAGCTCCCGCCGCGCGAGCTGTACCGGATCGTCCTCCCCGACACGCTCGACCCGTCCGGATCCGTCGACTCGGCGGCCGTGCCGGCGCTCGCCGGCACCCTCGGCATCGCCCAGTATGCCACGCCCGGGATCTATGGCGATCCGGGGATCGTGTATCGATTGAACGACACCGAGTACAACGCCTACACGACGCGCGAGTGGGCGCTGCCGCTCGGCGACCAGCTCGGAGTTCTCACCGAGCGCGTCCTGTCGCGTGTGCCGCTGACTCGTGAGCGTGCCGTGTACGACCCGCCCTCCCGCCGTTCGCAGACATATATTTGGAGGGGTACCGTCCGCGAGTTCGAGGAAGTCGATCGCGGGTCCCAGGTGCTCGCCGCGGTCCGGATCGATGTCCGGATCGCGCGCGCGGAAGATGACAGCATCGTCTGGTCAGGCAGCTCGCGGCTCGAGCGCCCCGCGCAGTCCAATAAAATGCCGGGGATCGTTCAGACGCTGAGCGCGCTGGCGAGCGAGGTGGTCAGCGACCTCGCGACCCGCGCCCGGCGCGACCTGTCGAACCGGACGCCCTGAACGAACCGTTTCGAAGGACGAGGGACCGATGAATCCGGAACGTCTCACAGTGAAATCAGCGGAGGCGGTGAACGAGGCCGTCGCCATGGCGCGCCGCGCCGGCAATCCGCTCGTCTACGACACACATCTCCTCCTCGCGCTCCTCGGACAGCAGGAGAGCATCGTCGTCCCGGTGCTGCAGAAAGTCGGCGCGAGCGTGGCGCAGCTGCGCGAGCTGGCCGAACGTGAGGCAGCACGCTACCCGAAGCAGAGTGGCGGCGGCTCGGGGCAGCCGTCGATGGCGCGCGAGCTGAACCAGGTGCTCGACCGCGCCGAGGAAGAAGCGCGCGAGCTCGATGACGAATACGTCTCGACCGAGCACTTGCTGCTCGCCCTCGCGGCGACGAAGGGCGGCGACGCGAACACCATCCTCACCCGCGCCGGGGCGAAGCACGATGCGCTGCTCGCGGCGATCGAGAGCGTGCGCGGCTCGCACCGCGTCACGGATCAGACTCCCGAGAACCAGTACCAGGCGCTCGAGAAGTACACCCGCGATCTCACCGCCGCCGCGCGCGCGGGGAAGCTGGATCCCGTGATCGGGCGCGACGAGGAGATCCGCCGCGTCATCCAGGTGCTGTCGCGCCGGACGAAGAACAACCCGGTGCTCATCGGCGAGCCGGGTGTCGGGAAGACGGCGATCGTCGAGGGCCTCGCCCAGCGCATCATCAACGGCGACGTCCCGGAGGGGCTCAAGAACAAGCAGCTCGTCTCGCTCGATCTCGGCGCACTGATCGCCGGCGCCAAGTTCCGCGGCGAGTTCGAGGAGCGCCTCAAGGCGGTGCTCAAGGAGATCACCGACGGCGAAGGGCGGTTCATCGTCTTCATCGACGAGATGCACACCATCGTCGGAGCGGGGAAGGCGGAAGGCTCGATGGACGCGGGGAACATGCTCAAGCCGATGCTGGCCCGCGGCGAGCTCCGCGTCGTCGGCGCGACGACGCTCGACGAATACCGCACGCATGTCGAGAAGGACCCCGCGCTCGAGCGGCGCTTCCAGCCGGTGTTCGTCGGCGAGCCGACGGTCGAG
>Ga0070658_10003397_pt1 | contig 13106 bp, 21 predicted proteins | sample KBSC13metaG_FD_64664 | JGI IMG/M metagenome (GOLD analysis project Ga0070658, IMG submission 64664) | Corn rhizosphere microbial communities from Kellogg Biological Station, Michigan, USA - KBS C1-3 metaG | ecosystem: Host-associated > Plants > Roots > Rhizosphere > Soil ... | reverse complement strand
GAAGTCGCTTACGAGGTCGGGTTCCAATCGCTCACCCACTTCAACCGGGTCTTCAAGAAGGTGAACGGTGAATCGCCCACAACCTACCGCACTCATCTCCCCCTCGCGCAGGCCGCGTAGCAATGAGCCTCTTCAACGACATTTAGACCCGATCCGGCAATCGCAGGCAAGCCGCCCGGCTGGCTGCCGCATGCTCGCTGCCGGCATTGACTGCGGATTGGGCAAGAAATGGGGAGTGAACCGCAACCCGCGCGTATCGGAGGTCTCCGCACTCACCTAGCTTCGCGCAGTGGCCAGGGTCATCCCTGGCCTTCCAAAAAGCCAGAAACACGAACTTCAAGATCATTCGCAACCTAACCTCGAGTGCTGGATAACCCGGATGCGCCGGCTCCCGAGCAAAATCAAAAGTCATCCGGAAAGGAGCTAAACATGAGCCTATTGACCAAATACAACCCACTGCCAACTACCCGCTGGAACCCGTTCAAGGAACTCGCGGATTTCGAACGCTTGTTCGGCCGCACCCCGGCGATTGCCGGCAATGGCGGAGAGCACATCACCGAGGAACTGTGGGCGCCGGCGACCGACATCACGGAGGATGACAAGGAATTCGTCGTGAAGGTCGAGCTGCCCGAGATGAAGAAGGAGGACGTGAAAGTGACGGTCGAGAATGGCACGCTGCGCATCAGCGGCGAAAGGAAGGCGGAGAAGGAAGAGAAGACGAAGAAGTATCACCGCATCGAGCGCAGCTACGGTGCGTTCGCGCGGATCTTCGCCCTGCCTGATGGAGCCGATGGCACCAAGGTGAGCGCTGACTACAAGGACGGCATGCTGACCGTGCGGCTGCCCAAGACGCCGGAGGCGAAACCCAAGGCCATTGAAGTGAAGGTGGCCTGACGGGACGCTGCTGGGGCGGGCGGTCCCAAGCCGCCCGCCCCTCGCCGCCATAGCCCAAGACCGCGCCATTCCACAGATCCAGTACGATGAAAAGGCGGACTTCATCCGCATCGCCTGGCAGCGCGACACGTGACCTGGAATCTCAACCCCTCAAATCACCCTCGCAAAACACAAAATCATGGCCATCCCCACTCCTTCTATCGCACAACTCCAACGCGCCATCGCCCTTTCCGAACAGATTGAAAAGCTCGAGGCAGAGCTGAAGTCTGTCCTCTCGCAATCCACCGGCGGTGTATCCACTGCCAACGGCAAACCGGGACACGCCGAACCCAGACCGACGAGGAAGAAGTCTGGGATGTCCGCGGAGGGACGCGCTCGTATCGTTGCAGCTCAAAAAGCCCGGTGGGCAAAGAGCAAGGGACAAAAACCTGAAGCTCCGGCCAAAGCAAAACCTGCCGCGAAAGCAGACCAGCCGGTGAAGAAAAAGCGTACGATGTCACCTGAGGCTCGTGCGCGCATTGTGGCCGCGCAAAAGAAGCGGTGGGCCAGGTTTAGGAAGGCGCTCCCGAAGGTCAGTCGAAAGGAGCGCCATCGAATTGCCAATGCCGGCCAGCCTGCGTTCAATATTTTTTGAAACACATTCGACGTACGCGTCTGTGTTCGGAACAGGCGTGCCGGCCCGCTCGCCCTGCGCCGGTGAGCGACAGAAGTCGGATAGATGTTGCCGGATCCCGCTCGTTGCATGAGTCTGCCGGTGCCCTATGAAAGACACCTTGTTTCTGCTGACGCCCGGTTTCAGTGACGGAGACGGTGCGCCGTATTACTGTCCTCACTGCACGGTCTTCGAGGGGCTGCTCCACCTCTATCCCCAACTCGTCGCTCAGATTGACGTCCGCCGGGTGGCGTTTCCAAAACCCCGATCGGAAATCGTGGCTCTCTTGGGCGCCGACCATCAATCGTGTCCGGTCCTCGTGCTTGGTGAAGCGTCGGGACGCCCGGTGGATTCTGCAAAGATCCAGATCACCGGTCATCTTCGCTTCATCGACGAGCCGGAGGACATCGGGAACTACCTGTCGGCGGCTTACGGGATTCCTCGACCGCACTGACGCTGCCCGGGTTGGTGACCGGCGGAGAACGAAGGGGCCATGAACGAGGGATGGGTGAGGTTTGATAGTGTCATTCTGCACACTGCCTGATTCAGCCCGGTTCCACATTCCCGCCACCCCCGGGTAGTAATGCCGTTGCCATCGCCATCCGACTGCCAAAATCTGGCGAGAGATGGACAATCGAGGGTGAGCCATACGAGCCGCATTCGCAATAGTGGGCACCATGCAAACCCTCGAAACATCAAGCCTTAACGTCAGGACAGGATCGCCACCTCCCCTGTCTCACGAGCAAAGCGACACTCCAGCCTCTCGTCCGGCAAATGAGTGACTCGGCCCGTCACCGGTCTGTGGGCCCTCTTGAGGTGGACCTGCCCGCTGGACAGTCGTCCCTGTACCGTGCCCTGCAATCCGCCCTCCCCAAGCCCGCCACTTACCTTTTGCTCGGGCTCGGGATTATGCTCCTCGACTTCCTGACCGGCCCATTTCTGCTACTTTTCATGCTATATGTCCTGCCTGTGGGACTCGCGGCCTGGTTTACCAAAGGACGTCTCGCGTATGCATTGGCGCTGCTCTTCCCGATCGGCAGCCTCTTAATCGAGATCGGCCTGGAGCACCTCGTGCCCGTCCATTACGTCGTGCTCAATGCCATGATCCAAATCGGTGTTTTGGCGTTCCTCGTGATCGCTTGCAGAACTGCCCGGCAGAACATCGAGCTCAAACGAAGAGTGAAGCTTCTTGAAACCATCCTCCCGGTTTGTATGGGCTGTCGGCGAATTCGTGACGAACAGCAAAACTGGCAACCCCTCGAGGTTTACGTTACTGAACATACCGATTCGGTGGTCAGCCATGGCGTATGTCCAGACTGCGCAAAGAGGCTTTACGGTGCCGACTTTGGGTCTGATGCGTAACACTCCGGAGGGCTACGCTTTTAAGCAGCGGATCCCACACCCCACGCCCAATGAACATCCTCTCTGCCACCGATTTCTCCAGCGCCGCAATGGACGCGGGCAATGCCGCCGCGGCACTGGCCGCCCGGCTTGGGGCCAGGCTGCATTTAGTCCACGTGTTTCACGGGAACTACACGCCTCCGACGCTGGCGTTTCAAGCGGCATTGAAAGCCGCCACCCAAAAGCTCCTGGGCAAAGAAGCGAAGCGCCTGCGGGCTCTGGGCGCGTCGGTCGAGGAACATCTCCTGGATGGTTTGCCCGATCGGGCGGTGGTCGAGTACGCGCAAACGTGCGGCGCCCGCTTTATCGTCGTGGGCTCTGTGGGAAAGGGGCGGTCGGAGCGCTGGTTGCTCGGCAGCGTGGCGGAACGGATCGCAGAATCCGCCTTCTGCCCGACGCTCGTTGTCCGCGATTCGCTCCCGCTTCACCTGTGGGCCCGCCGCAAATCGTCGCTGCGCATCGTCTGCGGCGTGGATTTTACGGCCAGCAGCGATATCGCTCTGCGCAGTTTGCGCACGCTGCAGGGAATTGGGACAATGGATATTACAGCCGCTTACGTGAGCTGGCCTTTCGAGGAACAGGAAAGGCTCGGGGCCGACAGCGGCGCCCTGGAGGAGCCAGATCCGCAAACAGTCCTCAAAACGCGCGAACGCGATTTGCGGGAGCGCGTCGCCGCCGTGACGGGGCAAAAGACCGCGCGCGTGCACGTGGAAGCGGCTCGCAAGCGGGTGGACTACACCTTGATTGAGTTTGGCCGCTCGATGAACGCGGGATTGATCGCGGTCGGGACACATCAAATCCATGGCGGTCGACGGCTCGTGAACCCATCATTTTCCCGGGGGATTCTCTACCACGCCCGCACGAATGTCTGGTGTGCACCGTTGCGTATGGAAGGCTACCATCCTCCGATCCAGAAATTGGGTCGCGTGCTCGTAGCCACCGATTTTTCCGAAGCGGCCAATGCGGCCATACGGCAAGCCTATTCGCTGCTCGCCCACGGAGGCTCCGTGCATCTGCTGCACGTCCTGTCAGCACCGCCCAGGAAAGTCTTTCCACGCTCGCGAGAAGGGTCCGCAAAGCTGGCCGCCGGTGCAAGGCGAGCCAGGCAGGACGCCGAATCGAAACTTCGCGGTTCGATCCCCGAGGAGCCATCGGCCATGGAAATCGACACCGGGATCGAGGTTGTAGAGAGCGAGGACGCAGCCAGTGCCATTTGTCAGGCGGCCGAGCGTTGCGGAGCGCATATGATTTGCGTCGGCACACATGCGCACGGGCGGCTCGCTTCGGCGGTGCTCGGCTCCGTCGCGCAGCAGGTGATTGCAAAAGCGAGGTGTCCTGTTCTCGCGGTGCCGCCGCCCCAGGTGTGAACGGCCTGGGCTCCCCGAAGAAGAGGATGCCGGCCAGGGCCCATGGCAGGTTCCGGAAGAACACAATCCCTTCGGTGTTTTCATACGGACCCGGAAATGGACGCCATTGCGGCGCTCGTAGATGACCTGATCATCCGTCCCGGTGGTGTGCTTCGCCACCGTGAATGGGGACTTGATGAGGTCGGCATCTGCGGGCCGGACGGGATACTCGTGCGCGTCCGCCGGCCATTTTGTTCGCGCCCACTGGACCGATCCATGACGTTAGTGTATGCAGCGGTTGGGGCGGCGAGTATCTCCGAGTGCCGAACGCTTCGACACCGCATTGGCCCAATATAAACCGACCGGAAGCGCCTAATCCAAGCGCTGCAACCAGAAAGCAAACCAATGCAATGAGCCGGATGCGCCTTCCGTGAACGAAGAGCAATCAGACAACTCCAGACTATGAATATTCTCGAAGTCCTTGCGGACGTGCTCAACTTCTTCGGACCGCCGCGCGCGGACAACGACCGGTCCCGCGTCGGCCAGTCTCCGATCGAGCAGCAGATTGCACGTTTTTGGCGGCGTCTCGGAATCATCCTGCTAGTCGCGGCGGGCATCGCGGCACTCTGCGTCAGCGTTCTTCAGCCCCGTCTTGTGCCATCCACCCCACGGCCGGCAACCTCCTCTTCACCCGCACCACCTCGTTGAACCCGGAAACGCCAAACCATGCACTGGCACGACCGCTTCCGGTCTGTCACGTTCATGTCCGCAACGAGGCTCAAAGGCGATAACTGCGTTATTTTGTAACAACGGAAGTGTCTGAACATCAGGTGGCTCGGCATCCGGCGTGCCGGCTGGCCCCACAAAGGCTTGTCGACCGCGAGGCACTCGGGCATAAAAGGGGCTGTTCCCTCACTCTTATGAAACTAACCATCGCGTTCTTTTCCATTGTCCTCATCCTCGGTTTCGGCGCCTGCACCAGCGCCCCGATTGCCACCAAGGAAGTAATCTTCTCCCCATGCTGTGCGGAGCACTCGCCCGACAAAGTCGTGCTCCTGGAGGATTCCTTCGCGCCGGGCGGTCGCGTGGTGCGCCTCGTGCATTGACCGGCTGGTTGTTTTCGCAAAGTCGCAGCGATGTGCGCGCGCAGTGCCCGCGCGAGGTAGCGCATCCCGTGGCTGGTGCGTGAGCGCCGCGGAACGTTTGCGTCCGGCTCCGGCTGGTGATGGTGGTGGTTTCCTCGTAGGCGCCAAATCGTTGTTCGAGTGCGCGCCGGCACTTTGCGCAACGTGACACCCAACCAGGCGCTGCGCCCCTGGAGAGTGTTGGAAAATTCAGAAGCCCGCTGATTTGGCCGGAAGCCGCGCTCTTTCGATGAATGTCGGAAACAGAGAGCGCGGGCGGATCGGCTTCTCCGAAGACGATGACAAAGAGGGGCGGTGGAGCCGCGATGCTTTTTCCCGTCCTCTTCTGCGTCGCAACGGGATATTCAAACACTCCCGAGTCGCAACCGGACGTGGGGCGGGCTGGGAAGAAGTTCATCTTGCGCCGCCCGGTGCGGTGGCTCAGCTTGCGGCCGTGACGCGCCAAGCCGCGCTATGAGTGAATCGACATCATCAACGAATTTCTTTTCCGCCGTCAAACGTGGCGTCGCCTTGTATTTTGTCGTGGCGAGCGGGTTGCTGACCGCGTTCATATCACAAGCATCTTCGCCGGATTACTGCGCGCTCTTCCGCAGCCTGATGCCTTTAGCCGCGATTCACTTCGTGGCGGTCGCTATCTACTTTCTACGCGTGGATCGCTGGCACCGGTGGCTGGCCCTTGCCATCGGCGCCTTGGCCGGCGTCGCTGTCACTGAATTGGCACTTCGCGTCCTATGAATGTGCCTGACCGAGGCGCTACGGAACACTGGATCTGAGCGATAGGACCGACGAGGCTCAATGAAGCTACTCCTTTTTCTGCTGCTGCCTGCCGCGACCTGCTATGCAGGACCAAACATCAAAGATATCCCTTGGCCCAAGCGGGTACGTGAGTTTCCAGCCGGCGAGCATGTTAGTTTTTCTTCCGGGAGCTACGAGGTCCGCCACCGTATACCCGAAGGTTCGGCCATCCAGTCAGTGGGCGGCTCGGGTGGGCCGATTGTCGAGGTCGCCTTGCGGGACCGCAAGAGCGGTTGGCATACGAGCTTTCAGACGCAGAGCGTTGGCGAGCGGCTCCTGGTGTCTTGGCACGGCAAGCCGCAGATCGAGGTTTGGGGCCGGATCGGCGGCGGAGGCTGGACACGAGAGTTATACCGCTTTATCAACGGTGGGTATCGCAGCGTTCGCATCGACGAGTTCGAGCATGTGCCCCGCCACCACAACCAAAAGGCTCCTACGGCCACGCTCCCGGACGAGTTTCACGGCAAAGCCCCCCCAGACGGCGATCCCACCCTCTATTTTGTCGAGACTCGGCTGCCATCCACGTAGACCTAAACTCACTTATCGGACCGACGACGATTCTCTCCTACCGAAGCGGTTCGGTGACAGTTGGCGCGTGGATAGGATTCCGTTTGGCTCTACCACTCGTTACGCTGCTGGCGATCGTGTTCATTGTCGAGTGGCGGCATCGGAAGCAAAACAAATGAGCAGCCCACCATTGCATCGAACCGCTCCGCGCGCCGCTGTGCTTGCGGTCGCCAGACGGCTCCCTCGCGCCGCGTGTGAGCAAAAACCGATAACGATGGAAACCATGGGCTCCTTCTCGTCGGGCGACTCCTGCGTCTCATGAAATTCCGGGCGTTCCATTACAACTACCACGAGGCCGACATGGTAGCTTTCGCTTCTCACCACAACGCGATCATCATCGACACAGTCCTGAATCCTTGCTTCAACACCGCCGAGCAATCGGTGCGTGTCGTGCTCGGCGGCGTCGACAATGCCGGCGAGGTTGCCGCTTTCTTTGGATCTCTGCCCAAACCCGAGACGCCTGGAACCGCCATCGCCGAGATCAGCGCGCTCCAATACACCGGCACGGGCCCCAACTGGGTTCATCTTTCACTGACCCCGAGGATGATCTCCGTTCCCAGGGACATTGTCATCCGTGCCAGTCAAGTCTATGAATCCTGAAGCGAGATGTCTGCTAGCAATTACAACTGGGTTTGCTTTCGTTGCCGCTGGTCCACGCGGCAACCCAAATCCGCACGGACCATCCCAAGATGTTCGCAGTGCGACGCCGATCTCTATTGCCTGGGCTACAAGGTAGCGGTACCCAGAAAGCTCGACGCACGAGGGTGGCGCAAGCTCCATCTGGACTGCCGCAAGCGACTATTGGCTTTGTCCGACAGGCAGGCCGTCCTACGTGTACGCGAGGTCCATGCTGCCGAGCGGGACGTTGCGCGTCTGCGCGCTTTGGGTCCGGCACGAGGCAAACAGAAAGCCATCAAAAAGCTGGAGGAGAGGGCCCGTGGCTAAAAAGGCGCTCCAGACATGTGAAAGCACGCCGATGATGAAAGTTTCTGCAGACCCACCGATTCGAAAGTCCGTCCCGAATGCAGGCAGCCTTCCGCGTCCTTGGCTGTGGCAGATCTGGGTAGCCGTTTTCATCGCGTTCATCCTCGCTCTTGCGGCCCACTTCATATTCCGAACGCAGTTGGCGCTTTCCTCGCCGAGCTTTTTGACCCTCGGCGACACCTGCACCGTCACTTCCGAAGCGACGAACAACACAAGGCAGCGTGTCGAGGCCTCGCTCGTCTTCACCATCGGTGTCGGCAGAAATCCGAAGACTGGCTCAGGACGCTACGCGGACCTCGGTCGCCGCACCGTCTCAATTGTCCTCGCTCCCGGCGAGCACAGGGCGGTATCCTGCCAGTTCTCACTCCCGGACCATCATCGCCCAAACTTCGCCCAAGTCGAAATCGAGTCGAGCAACCTCCCAAACCAATGACCCCTGCCCAGGCACTCCATCTCCAGCGCCTATTTTCGTGGCCGTCGGCGTGTTTCCCCCCGCTTTCCCGGCAAAAAAAACGCCTCCACCCTGCAGCCCTGAATTTTAGGGCCGCAACACGGAAGCCTGCTTCCTGTTAGGCCTTGCCGATCACCTTGGGCTAAGTGGCACGATCTTATCCGTTCTATCGAGCCATTTCGCCCGGCGGTCCGTGTCAAATGGTGTGGTGCTGAGATGCCCACCCAATGGGAACCTTGGCTCATCGTCCCAGTTCCTTCCTATTTGGAGACCGGCAGTCTCGGCCCGGTGCCCTTTCGTGAAGTCGAGTGGGTAGAGATCGATCCTGCGCATGAAAATCTCAGCGGCCGTTTGGTGGCCGCCGAGAGTATGAAACGACGTAATGCGTTGATCGCCGCTTTGGACGGCGCCGGCTTGCACTACCGCCTCGCGGACGGCAAAATTCGATTCGATGCACAGAGGGCCTGACCATCAGCGACCTGTTCCGGCTGACACGCTGGCTCCTCCGCCGCCTTTCTACCCTCCGCGCAGGTGCCGCCATGAGCTTCGACGTTTATCTCCAGGCCTTCCACCGAGGCGAGTTCGCCGGCATTGCTCGACAGCGGGTCCGCGAGGTATTCGGCGCTCGCCTCACCGAGACCGAGCCGGACTTCTGGCAGCTCCGCTACGACGACTCGAATTCATGCGACCTCTACCTCACGACGCACGACACCCCGCGGCCTTTGGCAGGCTTCCCCCACCCTCTCGACAAAAACGCCTTCACTCTGAAGCCCTCAGTTTCACAGCTTCACCACTGAAGCCAGCTTCCGGTTAGACCTATGAGATGCCTCGGGTTGTTGCTGGCCATTACCCTGGGAATGAGCGGCTGCGTCGCGCCACCTTTCGGCGATCGCGCCGCATTTTGGCGCAAAGATCGCGCGACTTACTCGATTTCCGACGTGCGGGCGAACCGCAGCAAGGGCAACATCTCGCGTATCGTTCTCTATTGGGTCCCCGCTAATTCGCAGCACATGCGCGCGGATCAGGTGAAGATGTGGGAGGTCAAACCTCAGAAGCCGACTCCTTTTTCCGGCTTCAGATTCCGCGCGCTGGAAACGCCCCCCGGTTTTCGCAGCACAAAAAGACCGGGGACTCTCCCGAACAGTGGATACTACTACCTCGAGATATACGGATTTCCGGAATCGTCATTACTGATGAACGACCTGCCGTCTTGCGATTCAATATACAAATGGCTCCGGGCACGAGACGCTGACACCGTTCAATAATTTCCGAAATGAAACATCCCCGCAAATGACACGCACTTTCCTCCTGACGGTCGCTGCCATCGGGATCAGTCCCGCAGTATTGCTTGCGCTCGGCAACCTGCTTCTCGACTTTGTCTCCATCTTCATTCGACCGATTTCTTTCTCGATCCGGCTTTTTCGCCCTGGCCATCCTGGAGAGTCGCTCGATTTTCTTCCAGCGTTGACGCTGCCCACCACCACTTCGCTACTCATCATTGCCGGGGCTGGAATCCTTCTTTTCGGGATCTCTCACGTTCCACCCGAGGCGGCGCGGCCTCGGACCCTCCCGTCATCCTCTTCTCCGCCATGACGGCAACGTCATAATCCACATGACAGCAGTGAAATCCCAAACATCCATGCAAACAGTCACTTTGAACGATGGCGTCGAGATGCCCATCCTGGGCTTCGGCGTTTTCCAGATATCGGATATAGCGGAGTGCGAAGCCAGCGTCCTGGGCGCGCTCAGCGCAGGCTACCGCCTCATCGACACGGCGGATTCCTACGGCAATGAGGAGGCCGTCGGAAACGCGATCCGGCGCAGCGGTGTGCCCCGCGAAGATCTTTTCATCACCACCAAGCTGTGGGTCTCTGGTGCCGGCTACGAGCGGACAAAAGAAGCGTTCGAGCGTTCGCGGCAGAGGTTGCAGTTGGACTACCTGGACCTTTACCTCATTCACCAGCCCTACGGCGATATCTACGGTTCCTGGCGGGCCATGGAGGAACTGTATCGCGAGCGCCGGATCAGGGCGATCGGTGTCAGCAACTTTCATCCGGACCGCTTGATCGACCTGATTCTTCACAACGAGGTGAAGCCCGCCGTCGATCAGATCGAAACGCATCCCTTCCATCAGCAGATCGAGACCCAGCAATTCCTCCAGGAAAACAATGTCCAGATCGAATCATGGGGGCCCTTCGCCGAAGGCAAAAACAACATCTTTCAAAACGAACTCCTGCGCACGATCGCCGGCAAATATGACAAGACCGTTGCCCAGGTCGTTCTTCGGTGGCTCACCCAGCGGGGCGTGGTCGCAATTCCGAAGTCGGTGCGCAAGGAACGGATCGTCGAGAATTTCGCGATTTTCGATTTCAAGCTGAGTCCCGAGGACATGAGCGCCATCGCCTCCTTGGACACGAAGCAAACCGCGTTCTTCGACCATCGGGATCCGGAGAAGGTCAAATGGATCAGCACGGTGAATCGTCCGACGTAAGCCAACCGGAGACGGAGGACACCATGAGTCACACGCCACGGCTCGCAGCCAGCCGGGATGCCCTTCGCCACCTCCAATCCCAATCCTAATTGAAAAAGGCAGGCAACCACTGACACGAACACCATTCCACTCCCCGCAGCCATGACCCTGCTTCGCTACTTCTTCGGCTCCATCTGGGTTCTCTTTGTCTGGCTGATGGTCGCCGTCGTTATCGGGTTCATCATGGTGCTGATATTCCCACCCGGCAATGGCGGCAACGTCGTCGTTGGCGTGGGCCTCGATTGGCGCAACCTTCCTGGCACCATTCTCGGCTTCTTCGCCGCGCGTCAGTCATGGCGCACTCACGTTCGACGCCCAACGCAAAAGCTCACGCAGACAAATCCCAACCATCACGCAGCCGACGCCTAAACCAAGCGCTCCAATCTCTTGCGAGTCGCGCAGTCAAAGAAGTGACTCGCCCGTGCTTGCTTTACCGCCAATAATTGTTCGCTGCCGCAATCGTCTGAAACTCAATGGCGACAACCTGGCTGGCGGCGATGAGACTGTCAGGGTTTGAGGCGTAGTTAGGCCGGCCGGCCTTGAGGGCGTCCAAGTCAGGCTGGATTCTGTGGATCGTATGGCGAGCCATTGTGATGGCGAGCGCCCGTCCCTCCTCCGGCGTGGGGGTCAATAGAGAGCCGCCAGGGACGAGAATCAATTCAGAGTCGGGTACGCGTGTCATAGTAAGCGCATCGTCAGCTTGATTGAACGTTTAACAAAGTAAAATCCCTGATTCGATATAAGGGATTCACTGATAGGTACATCCAACGCATCCGGTGAGCCGAGCGTCTTAATTGCACTCTTCGACTACTACGAGCCTTCCAGCCCATTCGCCTGCCTCGTGTGCGGTACGCCTCAGCGGTAGTGGCAGGGCTGCGATGGTCCGTGTTGACTTTTTGTTTTTCGTCAGGGCGTTGCCGGCGCAGTCGATCAGCGTGTCGACGACGGGTCCAGACTTGCCGGCGAGCACCTCGTAGCGCAACGTCTCCCCGATGAGTTCTTCGTCCGCGCGTTCGACTGTGGCTGCCCGTTCTCCACGGAGCTGCTCTGCATCGCTTCGCCGGAAGTCCGGCAGAGTTCAGAACTTTTCACCGGCAGCGACGTGGACCAACTACAGCGTGGACCCGAGCGTCGCGAGCAGTGGCAGGCGCGGAGCCGATGGCTCAAGAACCGCGCCTGAGCAGGCGCTGCGGCAATCGCTGAACTCGGATTCCTTCGGCGGCTCCACGCGCCTTTCCCAAAAAGCCGAAACTCCACATCCACGCCCATGAACAACATCCCGTTTGCCGAAACCACAGACCTTTCCGACCAGTTCGGTTTGAGTTGGTCGGTTTTTCTCGCGCAGCTTCTTCCTTTGATCATTCTGGTCGTTGCCCTTGGGTTGGCGATCAGCACCACCATCGTTTGTCTGCGGCGCCATCGCTCAGACAGCCGTTTGCCTCTTTGGCTGCTTCTCACCTGGCTCGTTCCGATCGCGGGCCCCATCTGCACCCGGGTTGCTTTACGCCCGGGCATTCCATCCGCGCCTCGATCTTGAGTTCGCCCGCTGTCGCCTCACCCCGGCGCTCCCCACACGCTCGTCGCCATGAACCGTAAGCCTTTTCGCCTCCTCATCGTCAGCAGCGTCGTCGCAATCGCGACCGTTGCCGGCCTTTTCTACTACCGTCACGTCCACTCTGCGCACGCCTTCAGCCGGGATCTCGCGTCCGCGGTTCTTAGCGGCCGTCCGACCGTCCATCTGCGCAGCATCTCCAGCCCCGATTGGGAGCGAGTCTATGTTTTCGGTCCTTATACTTCCCCCGCCCACATTTCCGCCGCGCTCGGTTTCGCCTGGTCCCATGCGGACGTGGACACCATTCAGATGTCCGACGGCTACAACCTTCTCGTGTTTGTCCGCCAGGGGCGCGTCGTCATGTCCGTGCTTCACCCTCGCAACCAAGGCGACTTTGTGCCCGATTCCGTCGATTTCAACTATCCCCGGGATGACGCGGAGTTTTCGATCGCGCGCCGCCCGCAGGACAGTTGGCTTTTGCTCAAGCCTGTGCCCGATTCCCACAGCGCGCCCAACGCGCCAACGGCTGACCACACGCCCACCCGCCCGGCAGGGCGGATCTGATCGACATAAGGCGCATGAGAAAGAACTGCTCCTCAGCCGCTCCGGCAGACTCCTCAGCGATGTCCCGTACCCCTAGAAATTTCAGCACCCGTTTGCCGTCACGCTGGACCTGAACGCGCAGTTCGCCAAGGGCAAGGCGCATTGAGCCTGAACTCCACCACTCCACCACTCCACCACTCCACCACTCCACCACTCCACCACTCCACCACTCCACCACTCCACCGC
>Ga0070658_10003395_pt1 | contig 13107 bp, 9 predicted proteins | sample KBSC13metaG_FD_64664 | JGI IMG/M metagenome (GOLD analysis project Ga0070658, IMG submission 64664) | Corn rhizosphere microbial communities from Kellogg Biological Station, Michigan, USA - KBS C1-3 metaG | ecosystem: Host-associated > Plants > Roots > Rhizosphere > Soil ... | reverse complement strand
ACGTCCGCCCCGTCACCAAGATGATCGGGGCATTGTTGAAATGCCTGCTGAACCGCTCCGGATCGATCGTCGCGCTCGTCAGGATCACCTTCAAATCCGGCCGGCGCGGGAGCAGGCGCTTGATGTAGCCGAGGAGGAAATCGATGTTCAGGCTGCGCTCGTGGGCCTCGTCGATGATCAGCGTGTCATAGCGGCGAAGGTCGCGATCGGTCTGCGTCTCGTTCAGCAGCACGCCGTCGGTCATCAGCTTCACGCGCGTCTCGCGGCGGGTCTGGTCGGCGAAGCGGATCTTGTAGCCGACCAGTTCGCCCAGCGGCGTGTTGAGCTCTTCGGCGATGCGCTGCGCCACCGTACGGGCCGCCAAGCGTCGCGGCTGGGTATGGCCGATTATGCCCTTCTGCCCGCGGCCGATGCTGAGGAGGATCTTCGGCAGCTGCGTCGTCTTGCCCGAACCGGTTTCGCCGCAGACGACGATGACCTGGTTCTTGCGGATCGCCTCCGCGATCTCGTCGCGCCGGGCGCTGACGGGCAGATCAGGCCACTCGATCGGCGGCAGGGTGAATGGAACGGCAGCTTGCGTCATCCGGCGGAAAGTCGTGAGAGTATATGCGAACGGCGTTCGAAGTTGTTCGGCCCCCGCGGCAGATTTATCATGCGCGGCGGCGTTGTCGGTGGAAGTGTGGCATCACGGAGCGATCATGCGCGGCGGGCGGTTGTTGGTTTTCGTCTGGCTGATCGGCGTGCTGGCCGATCGCGCCCTCGCCGCCGACCCGTTCGACGGGATCAAGATCGTCAGCAGTCTTCAATACGTCGCAAACGGCGATCCGGCCCAGGTGCTGGACTTGTATTTGCCGAAAAAGACCGACGGCAAACCCTTACCGCTGATCATCTGGATCCACGGCGGGGCGTGGAAAGGCGGTGACCGTTTCCACGGGTCGGCCGTGCCGATGGCGACGCACGGGTACGCCGTCGCCGCGATCGAATACCGCTTCAGCCAGAAAGCCCTGTTCCCCGCGCAGATCCAGGATTGCCAAGCCGCCGTCCGCTGGCTGCGGGCGAACGCGGCGACCTACGGCATCGACCCGGATCACATCGGCGTCTGGGGCAGCTCCGCCGGCGGACACCTGGCGGCGCTTGTGGGGACGGCCGGCGGGTCGAAGGCCTTCCCGGCCGTCGGCGGCAACGAGACCGTCTCCGACCGCGTCCAGGCCGTCTGCGATTTCTACGGACCCGCCGATTTCACGACGGTGGTCGACCAGGCCGCCAAAGAGCCAGTCAAAAACATCTTCCGCTTCAACACGCCCGACGACCCCTACTCCGCCCTGATCGGCAACCCCCTCGGCGACAACGACAAAAGCCGGGCCGTCAGTCCGGTAACGTACGTCAGCACGGACGACCCGCCTTTCATCATTTTCCACGGCAGCAACGACGCCCTCGTCCCGTTCGCCCAGAGCGTCGAATTCGACGCCGCCCTGCGGAAAGCCGGCGTCGGCAGCACCCTCCAGCGCGTCCCCGGCGCCGGCCATGGCGGAGCCGAATTTCGGCTACCCGTAGTCCGAAAACTGATCCTGTGCTTCTTCGACAAGCACCTGAAGGGAACGCAGGTGAAGATCGAGGCGCTCCCTCCGGGCGCGTTCGAGTGGACGCCACCCGCGACGCAAGAATGAGGAAAGAGGCCGGAGGGGGAGAGGGGAGAGAAAGACAAATCATACCTTCTTTCTCTCCCCGGCACCTCCGGCCTCTCCCTTCTGACATGGACGCATCCACCCCACCCGTTTACCATACGCAAGTCATGAAAGAATCCGACGTCATGGTCCTGCAGGAGCCGACGCTGAGCGTGGGCGACCAGTTTTATCTGCCCCAGGTGCTCAAGGGCCTGGGCACGACGATGAAGCACATGTTCCGCACCGTCGTGCAGGGCAAAGACAAGGTCATTCAGTATCCCGAAGAACGCCGCGAAGACCTGCCCGTGGGCGAGGGCGGCATTCTCAAGCAGACCTATCGCGGCGTGCACCGCCTGAACCGCGACGAGGAAGGCCGCGTCAAGTGCGTCGCCTGCTTCATGTGCGCCACCGCTTGCCCGGCCAAGTGCATCCACATCGAAGGCGCCGAGTCGCCCTGGGCCGACCGTGAAAAATACCCGGTGAAGTTCGACATCGACGAACTCCGCTGCATCTACTGCGGCATGTGCGAAGAAGCCTGCCCGGTCGACGCGATCGAACTGACCAGCGTCTACGACATCGTCGGGCTCACGCGCCAGGAAATGATCTTCGACAAGGAAAAGCTCCTCCGCATGTACGACCAGACGGTCAAAGAAGAACCCATGTAAGCGTGTCACGCTTCATGGGCTTGCCACTTCAGTGGCAAGCACTTCGAATTTAAAACAAGAACGCCCGCTCCCCCCGAAACGGAGCGGGCGTTTTTCTTTGAGCGCGACCCATTCTCGCGTGTATCTCATTGCATGCGAAATAATCGCGATATTTTCTCACGCATTGCGTCGGCCGTTTTACTCTTTGCGACAGCGACCCACGCGCAGAACGCGGTACCCGTCGGCAAGGGCTCTTACGTCGACAGCGCCCCGCCGCAGATCGCCAGGATCGAGCAGCGGACGCTGTTCCTACTCGAACAGAAGGATCGCCCCATCCCCACGAACAAGTGGTGGACGCAGCTGGTCGTCGCCCCGTTCGCCAAATCGCTCTGGACCTACCCGCTGAAGCTTGAGACCGGCCCCGACGGTATCGACCTGTTCTTCCCCACCCGCTGGCCCGCGGCCGGGAACGATCCGGTGAGCGAATCCCGATGACCGTTGGCGGGCAGGATTTCCACCCCTCCGCCGCCCGGGCAAAGGAATGGTCGGATTGGCTGGTTCAGTTCCGCATGGATGAATCGCCGGACAAGTACATCGATGTCACCATCGGCGAAGGCATGCCCTGCGCCTGGTTCGAATACCACGGCGTCCAACCCACGATCGCCTTCGGCAAGCCGAATGAAAAGACCGCGGTCCAATTCTTCGACGCCACCGCCAAGCCGCTTACACTCCCGGCCGCCTCGTCGGCGATCGGCGTCACCTACCACGACCGCTCCTTCGCGATTTTCGCGCCTGACGGAACCAGGTTCGCCCCCGAAGGCAACGGCCTAAGTGTCACGTTCGCCGGCGACCAGGCTTATCTCATCGCCTGCCCGCTGAATGATCCGAAAGATATGGCCACGGTCGGGAAGTACGCGTACGCCATCCCACGCGATACGAAGCTGTCGTACACCTACGACCCCGACAAGGCGCAAGTCGCCACCACCTGGACGATCACCACCGACGCGCTCAAGGGCGACAACCATGCCGTCCTGCAGGGTTGGCTGCCGCACCACTACTCGAAAACGTCGAGTGACACGAAGTTCCTCGACCTGACCTACCTCAGCCCGCGCGGCCCGCTCAAGATTGCGGCCGGAGAAACCTTCAGCATCACCTACCCGTTCAACGGCTTAATCCCGGTCCTCCCGCCGCCGCAGAAGGAGGCCGGGCCGAACGCGTTCGACGCGGAAAGGATGCACGACTACTTCAGCCAGGTCGCCGCGAAGAAGGATTATGGCGCCGACACCTACTGGGGCGGTAAAGACGTGCTCCGCTATGCAGAAACGGCACTGATGGCCCAGCAACTCGGCGACGACACGTACAACGATTTGCTGCAGAGTAACCGCGAATCGATGACGAATTGGTTCAGCTACTCTCCCGGCGAGAAAGATCACTACTTTGCCTACTACCCCAAATTCCGTTCATTGGTCGGCATCAAGCCCAGCTACGGATCCGAAGGCTTCAATGACCACCACTTTCACTACGGCTACTTCACCTACGCCTCGGCCTGCCTGATCCAGAACGACCCCCAGTTCGCGGCCGACTACGGCGAGATGGCCAAGCTCGTCGCGAAGGACTACGCCAATTGGGACCGCACCGATAAGCGCTTCCCGTACTTCCGCACCTTCGACATCTGGGCTGGCCATTCATGGGCGGGCGGGACGGGGTCGCCGGGCGGGCAGAACCAGGAGAGTAGCTCCGAAGCGGCGCAGAGCTGGGCCGGCCTTCTCTACCTTGGCCAAGCGTTGAACGATAAGGACATGATCGCCGCCGGGGCGATGGGGTACGCGATGGAGACGCGGGCCATTCTCGAATACTGGTTTAACGAGAGTGGTTTGTCATTCAGTAAGAATTGGAAGCACCCCGTCACCGGCATGGTCTGGAGCGGGGGATACAACTACGGCACCTACTTCAGCGGCGACCCGGCATGGATCTACGCCATCCAATGGCTGCCGACCAGCCCAATGCTCTCGTACCTGTTCCACGACCCGTCCTGGGCACAGAAGATGTACGAAAACATGCAGAGGGATTTCGAGCAACACGACGCGAAAGAGGCTTCCAAGAAAAAGCGTCCCGCCAAGCCGGCCACGATCGACACCTTCGGCCCGGCCCTGGGTAATGTGATGATCGGCTACCAGCTGCAATACGACCCGGCCGGCGCGTGTGCCGAGCTGGATCGGCTCTGGAACAAGCCCGGTGACAAGATCGTCCACGACGCCGGCGAATTCACCGTGATCTACTACCAGGCTCACGCAATGCGCAACCTCGGGCGCGTAGATTGGACGTGCCATACGAGCAGCCCGACGTCGATGGTGTACATCAACGACGCGACCAAGACGCGAACGTACGTGGTGTGGAATCCGTCGACAACGGCGCAGACGGTAAAGGTGTATGAAGGCGACAAATTGATAGGCCGCCTGACGGCGGCGCCGGGGAAGACGACGGCAATGAACCGGTTGGAGTAGTACAGCCGCCGGCCCATTTCCCGGCACCGGAGAGGTTTCACTCCACCGCCCGAAACAGCTTGTTTAAATTCTCGGTCAACAACGGCGCCGGCGCCGGGATGATTTTCGGCTTGTCGATCGTGCCTGTGACGCTCAGCGACGTGAACTGTTTCGACAACCCGCCGATCGCCGATTGCGTTCCGCCGGCCACCGCGCCGATGACGTCGCTGAAGATCGGGATGCCGGTCTTTTTGATGTCCTTCTGCCAATTGCCGGCCGGGTCGGCGTAGACCTTCAAGTTGAGGGTGTTGTCGAACTTGATCGTCCCCTGGCCACGGATGCGCAGCGTCGATGTGCTGACCGCGATGCGGTCGAAAGTCAGGCCGTGATCGGCCATCTTGAAGTGTCCGAACGCGTCGTTGGCGACGAACGCGCCTCGGCCGACGCGCAAGAAGTCGGCGATCTGGCTCAGTACCGGCACACGGGCGAATTGTCCGCCGGTGATGCGGAACGCCCCTTCGCCGGTCGCGCCCGACAAATCGCCGATGGCTTGCATGTCGAAGCGGCCCTTGAGCGTGCCGTGCATTTCCTTGGTGGCGACCGGGTCGAGTACCACGTTGACCTTCGCCAGGTCGAGTCCTTCGGCGGTCGTGGTCAGATTGAGCGCACGGTTTGGAATGTCCGCTACGCCGCTGAAGTTCAGCGTGCCGCCGAGCCCGGTGAGGGTGGTGGGCCGCAGCGTCAGGTCGTGATTGGCGTAGCCGACGGAACCGTTCAGGTTCAGGTCGCCGGCCAGGCCTTGCGGGGTGATCGTGGTGTTGGCGAAGACGAGTTCGACCTGGTCTTTCTGCTCCATCTGGTGCAGCCGGCAGCGCAGTGCGAGGTTGATCTTTTGGCGCCAGAATTTCTGCATCGACTCGACCGGCTCGTAGGTGGCGTCGAGGCGGATCGGGTCGACCAGCCATCGGCCGCTGTTGCGGTCGAACGTGCCGCCGAGCGGCTGCAAACTCGCCCCGATGCTGGCCGTGCGGGCGGCGAGGTGATCGATCCGGGCCTTTATCCGGCGGTTCTTGTATTCGCCCGAGGCGACCAGGTTCAGGTCCTGAATCGGCTCGGGGAAATCCTGCACGAAGCACTGGCCGTTATCGATGCGGATCTCGGCGTTGGCCACGAGATCGCGGGTGTGCATCAGCGGGATGGTGGCCGTCACGTTGATCACGGCCTTTCCGCCCAGGCCGCTCTGCCTGATCACCTTCTGCACGGCGGCCGGCAGGGTACCGTCGGAGCGGTGCGAGCGGATCAGCGTGGTCACCTGCAGCTTCTCGAACGTCAGCACGAGCGAATCGAGATCAAGCGTGCCGCTGGAAACGACCTGGGCGGCCTCGCCATTGTTGGCGGTGAAGTCGAAGCGGTGCGACGCGCCGGCAACCGGCTGGCTGTCGAAACTGGCGTTTAGGTTCTCCCACACCAGCGGCTGGCTGCCGGCGACGGTACGGTCGTCGTACTCCGCCCGCATGTCGGTGAAGGCGACGTGCCGCAGCTGCAGAACGTCCGAAAGCTTCGGCGGCGGCTTCGGATCCTTCTTCTTCTGCTCGTCGCTGCGGACGAGCGATTTTTCGCCGATGAAGCCGCTCTTGGTCTCGATCAGGTGAACGGTGGGCTGATAAAAGTCGACCCGCTCGATCACCAGCGGGCCCTTTTTCAACGGGAACTGCGCCAGGGTGATGCCGAGCGATTTGAACGACATCAGCGTCAGGTCGCCCCCTTCGGGTGCGGGCGTCACCAAAGAGACGTCACCGACGCTCAGGCTATAGGGGAAGTGGTATTTCAGATCGCCGATGTCCAGCCGGGCGTTGAGTTGTTCGCTGACCAGTTCCTGCAGCTTGGTTCGCAGAATGTTGTGGGCGATCTGCTGGCCAACGAAGTAGATCGCGACCGAACCGACGAACAGCAGGATCAGCAGCACGCCAAAGGCGCGCAGGGTCCAGTGAAACAGGCGCCGTCGCGGGCGTTTTGACATAGGAGGATGGTAGGGGGCCGGGCCGATGCGGGGTTAGATATAGGCTCCGACGAATGGTTAGGCGCGGCCGAGCGCCCTTGCGCGCTGGCGGCCCCGCTGAGTTGGGGCCGCCGGAACGATCTCTGGTGCGGGGAGGGCGTTACTTCTGCGGCAGCGCCTCGTATCGCTCGGCCACCGCGTCCCAGTCGGCCGGGTTGTTCGGTCGGATCGTTTGCGGCTCTGCCGTGCGGCGGACAATCGCCCGCAGCTCGGCGAGGTCTTTCACCAGACCCAGGCCCATCGCTTGCACGAGCAGGTTACCCATCGCCGTCGCTTCAGAAGGCCCGGTGCAGACCGGCAGGCCCGTCGCGTCGGCGGCCATCTGGTTGAGCAGGGCGTTCTTCGACCCGCCGCCAACAATATGGAGCACGTCGAATTCCTTGCCCAGCAGCCGCTGCAGCGTGTGCAGCGAGCGGCGGTACTCGAGGGCCAAACTCTCCATGCAGCAGCGGACCAGCTCGCCGGCCGACATGGGGATCGGCTGCTCGGTCTGCTTCGCGTATTCCTGGATCGCCTCGATCATGTTCCCTGGGGCGATGAAGTTCGGGTGGTTGGCGGCGATGAGCGTGCGGAACGGCTTCTCCCGCTCGGCCAGGCGGACGAGGTGGGGGTAGTCGTACGACTGGCCCCGCTTTTCGAGCGCCCGCCGGGTCTCCTGCACCAGCCACAGGCCGGCGATGTTTTTGAGGAACCGGACGGTGTTATTCACGCCCAGTTCGTTCGTGAAATTCGCCGCCGCACTCTCAGGGGTAATGATCGGGGCGTCCAATTCGGCCCCGAGAAGCGACCACGTGCCGCTCGACAGGTAGGCCCACGTGCTCCCGCTGTCGGCCGGCACCGCGGCCACGGCGGCGGCGGTGTCGTGCGACGGCGGCGCGATCACCGACAGCTCTGTCTGACACCCAATGGCAGTCGAAACCGCCTTTGTCACGCTACCAATGCGGGTACCCGGTGCGATCGGCTTGCTCAGCGGGGCCTGTGGCAGACGCAGTGTCTGAAGCAGTTCCGTCGCCCAATCGCCGGTGCGGGCGTCGAGCATCTGGCTCGTCGAAGCGATCGTCCGCTCGTTCGTCACCTTGCCGCTCAGCAGCCAGTGCAACAGATCGGGCATGAACGCCAGCCGGCCGCCTTCGAAGCGTTCGGGCTCTAGCTCGACGCCGAGGGCGTACTGGTAGAGCGTGTTAATCGCCATCAGTTGGATGCCGGTGGCCTCGTAAATCTTCTCCGCCGGCACCTTCCCGAGGACCTTTTCGAACGACCCCGGAAAGGCCGCACACCGGTACGCCCGCGGCAGGCCGCGGATGGTGTCGACGGGGCTGACGATCGTCCAATCGACGCCCCAGGTGTCGACGCCGACGCTCTTGGGCTCGATCTTCTCCCGCTCGGCCGTTGTCACAGCCCGACGGAGTCCTTCCAAGATGTTGTTCCACAAACCGGTCAAATCCCAACACAGCCCGGCGGGTGTCGGAACGGGGCGGTGCGTGAAGCGGTGGACCTCTTCCGTCCACAGCGTCCCGTATTTCAAGGCCCCCAGAACCACCCGGCCCGATTCGGCGCCGAGATCGATCGCAATGATGCCTTCATTCGCCACAGTGAACTCCTTACCGCAGGAACGCGTCGACCAGACCGCCGTCGACATGGATGATCTGGCCGGTTGTCTTGCTGGACGACTTGCTCAGCAGGAACCAGATCGCCTCGGCCTGGTCGGCCGGCGTGATCGGCGAGTGCGTGAGCGTCCGCTTGGCGTAAAAGTGGGCCAGGCGATCGCGCAGCACTTCGGTTTCTTCCTCGGCCGTGTACGGCAGGTTGTACTTCGCGAGGCTGGCGATCACGCGATCCCGCGGGAACATCGCCGACCCCGAGACGACGGTGGCCGGGGCGACCGCGTTCACCCGAACCTTCGGCGCCAGTTCCACGGCCAACTCGCGGACAAGGTGGTTGGCGGCGGCCTTGCTGGTGTCGTAGGCAACCGAGCCCTTCTTGGCGACCACGGCGTTGACGCTGGTCGTCAGCACCACGCTGGCCGGCAGGCCCTGCTGTTCGAAGATGACGCCGGCTTCTTTCACCGCGAAGTAGAGGCCGGTGACGTTGACGTTGAAGGTCAGCCCCCAGCGGTCGTCCGGAATATTCCCTTTCTCATCCGGCGGAACGAAAATACCGGCCGTCACGACAAGGTGATCGATCCCGCCGTAAGCGAGTACGGCCTGCTTGAGGGCGGCTTTCACGCTATCGCGCTTGGTAATATCCGCAGATGCCGAAGTAGCCGGGCCGCACCCGCTGATGCCGGTACCGGCGACACCAATGCCTTTGCCGTAGATCTTGGTCAGTTCTTCCGCCGTCTCGCCGGCGGCCTTGTCGGACATGTCGACGCTGACGATTTGAGCGCCTTCTTTGGCCAGGCGATGAGCGGCTTCTTTACCGATGCCACTACCGGCACCGATGACGACTACTACGCGCCGCTCCAATTCCTTCTCGGCCGGCATGCGCTGCAACTTGGCTTCTTCGAGGGCCCAGTACTCGATATCAAAGGCTTCCTGCCGCGGCAGGGCGATATATTCGTCGATCGCTTCCGAGCCGCGCATCACTTCGATCGCGCAGGTGTAGAACTCGGCCGTCACGCGGCTTTCGCTCTTGTTTTTCCCGAACGCGATCATGCCAAGGCCGGGGATGAGGACGACCGTCGGGTTCGGGTCGCGCATCTTCGGCGAATCGGGCGACTTGCAGGCGTTGTAGTAGTCGGCGTAGTCGGCGCGGTACTTCTTCAGGCCTTCTTCGAGGAGCGACTTGAGCTGCTTCAGGTCACCCGTCGCCGGATCCCACGCGACGTACAGCGGTTTAATTTTCGTCCGCAGGAAGTGATCGGGGCAGCTAGTGCCGAGTTCGGCAAGACGCGGGGCGTCGACACTATTCACGAACCGGAGTACCGCCGGCGTGTGTTGGGTAGTGGCGATGAAGCCTTTCTGCTGCGAGACCTGACCGCGCAGCCACGGCAGGATTTCGGCGAGGTAGTCGAAGCGCTTGGCGTCGTCGATATTCCCGTACTTTTGCCCGCCGAAGGTTTTTTCGCCCTTGTCCTTGCTCTCGATGTAGGCGGCGGCCTTTTCGATCAGGTCGAGGGTGAGCGTGTAGCAGGCCTTGTCGTCATCGGCCCAGTTGATCAGGCCGTGCTGGCCCATGACGATGCCCTTGGCCTTGGGGTTCTTCTTGGCGATGTCGCGCATCACCAGGCCGAGGTCGAAGCCGGGGCGTTGCCACTTCACGTACGCCAGGTCGTCGCCGAAGATTTCCTTGGTGAGCTTCTCGGCGTTCTTGCTGGCCGCGATGGCGATGACGGCGTTGGGGTGCATGTGATCGACGTACCGGGCCGGCAGGAAGCCGTGCAGCGGGGTATCGATCGAGCCGACGGCCGGGTTGAGGTTGAAGACGACGTGGCGGTACATGTCCACCATCTTGTCTTCGATCGGCGTCTTCACGCCCTTGGTGTCGGCCGCGTCGTAAACCGCTTCGAGGCCGTGCAGGCCGGCGAGGTCGAGGCTGGCGAAATTCGCCCGCTTGCTCGTCCGCAGGTCGCCGCCCGAGCCCTTCACCCACAGCACGTCGGTCGGTTGACCGGTGATCGGGTGCTTGCTCATTACCTTGCTCGACGTGTTGCCGCCGCCGGTGTTGGTGATGCGCTGGTCGCTGCCGAGCAGGTTGGAGCGATAGACGAGCCGGTCGACTGGGTCGGTCGGGGCTTGGGCGTCGTCCCACAGGAAGTTCACATGCTTGTATGCCACGGTTGGATCCCTCTAAAAGTGTTGACGGCGGAGATAATATCACATAAACTCACATTCATCAACACAGAAACGGGCCAAGATCTTCTCGCCGACGAACGCCGGCGTCGCATCATCCAGCGGCTAAGGCAGCAGGGGATGGTGCGCGTGGTCGGTCTGGCGTCGGAATTGTCGGTCGCCGAGGAGACGATCCGCCGCGATCTGAAGCTGCTCGACGAACGCGGCATCGCCGTCCGCACGCACGGGGGGGCCGTGCTGCCGGCGCCGCCGACGGGGGATTTGCCCTTCGAGCAGCGTCGCCGGGCCATGGGGCCGCAGAAGCGTGCAATCGCGAAGGTGGCCATCGAGCGGGTGACGCCCGGCAGTACGATCGCCCTCGACGGCAGCACGACGGCCTTCGAAGTCGCCGGCCTGGTGACCGATCCGTCGTTGACGATCGTCACTAACTCCTTATTGATCGCGACCATGCTGGCCGCCAAGCAGGGGCCGACGGTGATCAGCGTCGGCGGCACGCTCGACCGCGAGCTGATGATGTTCACCGGCATGATCGCCCTGGACGGCCTGCGGCACGTGCACGTCGACTTGTTCTTCTGCAGCTGCGGCGGGATCGACGCGGGGCGCGGTTTCAGCGATCCGTCGGACGCCGGCGCCCAGTTCAAGCGCGAGATCGTCAAGCTGGCCCGTCAGACGATCGTCCTGGCGGATTCGACTAAGTTCCAGTCGCGGGCACCCGTGCTCTACGCCCGGCCGGGCGACGTGAGCGAAATCATCACCGACAGCGCCGCCCCCGCCGACGCGATCGGCACGCTGCGGGCGGCGGGTCTACAATGCACGACGGTATCTGTTGAGTAGCCGCCGGCAGACCGCCGCCGCGAGAGGGTTCATGCGAGTTCACCTATTCATTCCCTGTTTCATCGACACGCTGATGCCCGACGTCGGCAAGGCCACCGTCGAAGTGCTCCGCCGTGCCGGGTGCGAAGTGATTTATCCCACCGGCCAGACCTGCTGCGGGCAGCCGGCGTTCAACAGCGGCTACACCGACCAGACCCGCACCGTCGGCCGGCACATGCTCGACCTGTTCAAGGACGCTGAAGCCGTCGTCGCCCCGAGCGGATCGTGCTCGGCAATGGTGAAGGTGTTCTACCCGCAGGTCTTCGCCGGCACGCCGGACGACGCGCGGGCGAACCGCTTGTCGGAAATCACTTGGGAACTGAGCGATTTTTTGGTGAACAAGCTCGGCGTGACCGATCTCGGTGCCCGTTTCCCCCACAAGGTGACGATCCACGACGGCTGCCACGGGTTGCGCGAACTGAAGGTCAAAGATCAGCCGCGGCAACTGCTGGCGAAGGTGAAAGACATCGAAATCGTCGAGATGGACGAGGCCCGCACCTGCTGCGGCTTCGGCGGCACGTTCGCGGTGAAATTCCCCGCGATCAGCAACGCGATGGGCCAAGTGAAGTGTGAATCGGCCGGCCGAACGGGGGCCGAGTACGTTGTCAGCGGCGATAGCAGCTGTTTGATGCACGTGCAGGGGTATTCGGACAAAAACGGGCCGGCGCTGAAGACGATTCATTTGGCACAGATATTGGCGAGTCGGTGAAGGCGATCTTGCCACCCGTAGCTGCGACGCCTGCGTCGCCCGTCGGGTGAACGGTGATCGAAGAGGCGACGCAGGCGTCGCAGCTACGAAGAGGTGATCCATGAGCTCCAGCACCTACGAACAACCCACCCACCCGCCGACCGATCCTCCGGAAACGCACAAGGGCCGGCCGACGACGACGCGCATCCCGCTGAAGCAGTTTAAGGAAGACGCCGAGCTCGCCGCCGCCGACGATCCGCAGCGGCTGTTCGTCCGCACGGCGATGCGCAACGTCGCCAACACGCGCGCCAAGACCGAGGCGATGTTCGGCAGCATCCAAAGCGCCCGCGACGTCGCCGCTGCCATCAAGTGGGAAGGGCTGCAGAACATCGAGGCGATGCTGGTGCAGTTCGAAGAAAACGCCACGAAGAACGGCATCAACGTCCACTGGGCCGCCGACGGGCCGGGCGTGTGCGACCAGGTGATCGAGATCATGCGGCAGAACAACGCCCGCAGCGTGATCAAATCCAAATCGATGGCCACCGAAGAGGTGCACCTCAATCACGCCCTCATCGACGCCGGCTTCGAGGTCGTCGAGAGCGATCTCGGCGAATACATCATCCAGCTGCGCGACGAGGCGCCGTACCACTTCGTCTTCCCGTCGATGCACCTGAAGCGAGGCGAGATCAAGGAAGCCTTCGACACCAAGGTGCCCGCCACCGAAGCGGCGCCGGTGAAATCGGACGATCCCGAAGCGCTGACGATGTTCGCCCGCAACATCATGCGGCAGAAGTACCTGTCGGCCGACGTCGGAATCAGCGGCGGGAACTTCATCATCGCCGACAGCGGGGCGATCGCGATCACCGAAAATGAGGGTAACTCGCGACTGACCTGCGGCGTGCCGA
>Ga0070658_10003392_pt1 | contig 13114 bp, 12 predicted proteins | sample KBSC13metaG_FD_64664 | JGI IMG/M metagenome (GOLD analysis project Ga0070658, IMG submission 64664) | Corn rhizosphere microbial communities from Kellogg Biological Station, Michigan, USA - KBS C1-3 metaG | ecosystem: Host-associated > Plants > Roots > Rhizosphere > Soil ... | reverse complement strand
GTCGACGGTGGCGACTCCGTTCGTGTCGGCGCCGATCCCTCCGCAGGCAGTCCTGCAGAGCTGGCGTACGGGTACGTTCACGTACACCATGCCGGGCTTCACCGCGGGCACCGCGCACACCGTTTCGCTCTACTTCATGGAGCCGACGGCCACCGCGGCCGGTCAGCGCAACTTTAGTGTGATCGTAAGCGGAACGCAAGTGCTGACGAACTTTGACGTTTTCTCCGCGACGGGTGGTCAGTTCAAGGCGATTCAGGAGAATTTTACCGGCACCGCGAACGCCAGCGGTCAGATCGTGATCCAGTTCACGGCGGGAACTGCCGGCAGCCCGATTGTCGAGGGGATTGCGGTCAACTAATCCAGACACACCAGGCCCGCCACCGTCAACGGGGGTGGGCCTATTTTTGCGTTGGTGTGTTATGTCGATATTGAAAGAGGCGGTTGTTGGCGTTCTAGGGTAGCGGGCCTGCCATCCGGGTTAGTAAATATTCATTAATAATATATTCATTATATTTATCTGCCTACCAAGCACCGTTTGACACTTGTTGACGGAGCGTCACTTGGGGCTGTTACTGTCGAGTTAGAGTCTTCTAATGCTCGCTTGCTTGTGGAAGCAGTCTAGGGTATTATTAGTAATTTAAAATACTAAATTTTATTTGAATAAGTAGAATTACGGTGGAATAATCTCAACTGTTAGCCACTCACCAGATAGTAGTCGAGGTCTGTGAAGTCATATTCGACTGCTGCGTGGCACAATACAGGTTCGAGTTCTTCGCTGTTTCGCGTAGGTAAGTGAGGAGTGGGACAAGTCGATACAGGGAACGCCACGAAAGTGGTATCGATGCAGACCCGCCTTACAGCAAGTCGTACGACTTACTTACACGTAACAGCGAAGAACCATGGTTCGTAAGGAGATTCCAAGATGAAGACCAGTCGTTCCCATGGTTTTACACTGATTGAATTGCTAGTCGTTATCGCGATTATAGCGATTCTCGCCGCGATTCTTTTCCCTGTTTTTGCCCAGGCTCGGGAGAAGGCTCGCCAGATCTCTTGCACTTCTAACTTAAAGCAGGTGGCGCTTGCCTTCCTGCAATATCAGCAGGATTATGACGAGGCATGCCCCATCGCCTACAACGGTAGCTATAGCTACAGCAAGTTTACAGCGCCGCTCTACAACACTACCGTTCAGCCCATCGGCCAGCCAACCGGCATCGCAGCTGAGTTGCAGCCTTACATCAAGACCTGGGATGTTTTTACTTGCCCCGACGACCATCCAATGTCGTTGAGGGACGCTCAGAATTACGGCAAGATCCCGAAAGGCATGACGAACGCGAAGGAAGTTGGCCACACCTGGGCATGGATTTACGGGACATCCTACACAATCACGCAGCAATCTGAGAGCAATCCATACTTTGTGACAACCGCCACTGGCTATGCCATTAGCCAGGGTTGCACGGGAGTTGGAGCGACCGATAGCAGTACTTGGGGCATCCCGTCGCCGGGCAGGAATTGCGACGTCGTCGCTGATGGAGAACCCATCACACGACAAAACATACTCGGCTGGATGGGCGACGGTCGTGACAGGCCGTCGACCGGCTACAGCATCCTCACGGTGGCTGCGTTCGCCCGTCCGTCTGAGACGCGCATCATGCAAGAATCAGTGAAGAACTTCGTCGATGCTCCGTCCGACTCGGGCATCGCTCCTATCGCACACTTCCATTCCGACGGTACGGTACAGGCTCTCGCCGACGGCCACGTCAGGTTCCTCAAGTCATTGGCACAATTCCAATCCGGCTGCGACGGCATCGACTGGTCGTGGGACAAGGCGGGCTCCTGTAATTCGATGGGGCTTCAGCGAAGCGCCGACTAGATCAGCATCCCTTTCTAATAACGACCGCAATGTCTTAGGGGCAGCCGAAGGCCTCCAATATCCTTGTCCCCAGGCCATTTGGCCCGGGGACAAGGGCCTCCATGGCGATAGTCACAGAAGATGAGATCCCTGGGCGCAGTCCGCACCATTCTGTGGCGCTCCCATACGGCATCAGGCTACTCTATGCCAGGGCTTGGAGTTCGGACTGTCGTCGACACGTGACTGGGATTGGAGTGACATGCTCATTAAATACACTGCCGTGCTAGTGCTACTGGCTCTTTGCTCATCGCCAACATATTCCGCCGGCTTAAGCCCGCTGCCAACCGCAAACACAGAGGTGACTGCTCCAGCCGACTCCGAGCACTTTACCTTTGCCGTCGGTGGAGATAACCGCTCGACCGGCCATGGATACCCGGTGCCGCCATGCTTCGAGGAAATCTGTGCCGAGATCGGGACGATCCGTCCTTCGTTCGTTCTCTGGTCTGGCGACTGTATCGAAGGTTACCAGGATACTCCCGATGAAGCGAACGCAGAGTACGACGAACTGCTGAAGGACCTTTCGATGACCGGCGTCCCGGTGTTCAACGCGCCGGGCAATCATGAGTTCACACTCGATGTTCAGCATCTGCTTCCGATCTATGAGAAGCGAATGGGACAGCTTTACGGATCCTTCGACTATGGCAATAGTCATTTCATTGCCCTGAACACAAACGCAGTCAACGCAAACGGCACTTTGACAGAGGGAACACTCGACGATGCGCAATGGGCTTGGCTGGAGGGTGATCTTGAAGCTGCCACCGCTACCGCCAAGAATATCTTCGTTTTCATGCACCACTATCCATTCGGCCCGCCCGATCCGGATACGCCAGACATCGATACCGGCTGGAAATCGACTGCTGACCGCGATCGCCTGCATGCGATGATGGTCAAGTATGGCGTGCGCGCCGTAATTGCCGGACACAACCATATCTATTGGCATATGTCGAAAGATGGCGTCGAGTATTACATCTCAGGCGGATCGGGCGCGCCCCTAGACGCCAGTCCCGAAAAGGGCGGCTACTTACATTATTTACTGTTCCACGTGGACGGCAGCAAGATCGCCATCGACATCCTGCAACCGTGGCACTTGCTAGTGAGGTATCCGCGAGGCGACGGTAACGGCTCGGCCACCGAAACCGCTTGGATCGAGAATACTAATCGCCTTGTGCTGAAAGTCGAAGGGCTCGTTTTCCACGTCAACGCCCCGCCGGCCGGGCACACGTTGACCGTTACGGCACGAACGAACATCAAGGGCGGAGCAATTAGGCCCGCCACGGCAAAGATCCTTTCGACAACGCCGTCAGCGGACGGTAAATCCGTGACTGCAGTAGTTGAAGTGACGGTCACGCCCGCGCGGACGACGGTTGTGACGGTGGGGCCATAAAGCGCTTCCATTTCCGAGTTTCACGATATCGCTATTACTAGGTCAGTAGCTGCGATCTGATAGCGAATGTAAATATCTACAAATAAAGTATGTACGCGTGCTTTATTGAAGCTACTGCTTCGGCAAGGAAAGTGCGGAGGTTGACCAAATGCGGAAGTCAACGGTTACTACACGCGGAAGCCACAAAGCCTACCTACCGGCTTTGGTGTGGGCGTTTTTTGTCGGTCTCATCGGTCTGATCGGTCTGCCCGATGCCTTCGCGCAATCAGACACGGTCGCGAGGGCCGGGATTTTCTCCAAAGAGGCCGTGTGGCAGGTAGGATCGAACTTCTACGTTCGAGTCACTTGTAGCCACCCTTATCCGCATCTCCGGATATTTATAGACACGGACAACAACGCCGAAACGGGTTACATAGTCAACGGTATTGGCGCCGATTACGTGATCGAGGATGGCATGCTGCACCACTATCTTTTACCCGGAGGAATCGTATGGTCCTGGGGCAAGCCCATTCCGATCATCGAGCAGGCTAGACCGGCGCCAGACACGTTCGAGTTTGGAGGATCGATTGCGTCGATCGGATCGCCGCCGGTTGCGAGCATAGTGTTTCAGCGGGCCGACGACAACCAGAACACGCTTACGGATCCAAACACCGTCAGATTCGTTCAAGGCGCTTCGTCCGGTAATGGGGGCGGCTCCTCCGGCGGCGGTGTGAACCCAATGCCGTCCACCGTTGTAGCTGGAAGCGGCTTTTCTAATGAGCAGGCTTCGGATGACGGCGTGAATTTCTATTTTCGAGCGGTCAGCGCGGTCGTCTACCCGCATTACCAGGTTCTTATAGACACGAAGAACTATACAGCCGGCTTCGCGGACAAAGGCATCGCAGCCGACTATATGATCCAAGACGATAAGCTGTATTACTATTCCAAGGCCGCGGATGGCAGATGGGTATGGGGCCAAGGTATCCCGAATGTGGTGCGATCCACGCCGGCGCCAAATACCGTTGAGTTTGCCGTACCGCTTTCCGCGATTGGATCCCCATCAACTGCCAAGGTCATTTTCCAGGCTATCGATGCCAACGGGAGTACGGTTTCGGATCCCATCCTAACGCCGTTTGTTCGTGGCAGTCCCAGTCAGATTGCCGGTGACTACAGGCCAGGTCCGGTGGACGACTCGCAAGAGGGGTGGATCTTCAGTGGCATGGTCGAGGTCGACGACGATGGGTGCAAGGGGGGCATGGAGCACGCGGGTGGCCCGTCGACATATGCGGCCTATACTTTCAACGGGGCCGGCGTCGATATTTACGCAACGACAGGGCCTTCGATCGAGGCCGGCGGACGTACGCATAAACTCGGACGGATGAAGATATCGATCGACGGTAAACCCGACGGCGAATATTCTCTGTCGCAGACCTCCGTCACATACCAGAGCAAGGTCTATTCCGTGACGGGACTTACCCGGGGCAACCACGTACTGCAGCTGGAATCCGGTGGGGGCTGGATCGATGTCGATTTCATCCAGGTTTCCAATATCGAACAGGTTCCGGCGGCGTCGACGCCCTAAGAGACGACCACTGCCGATAGAATCGACAGTGCCGTGCCCGCCTTGCTGCAACCGAGGCGGGCATTTTTACGTTTGAGTGTATGAAGCCAGCTTCGTTTTGATACTTATTGAAATAGAATTGCAGATTTTTGCGCTGATGTGCTATAATCTACGGACTTGTTTTGCTTGACTGAGGATTAGAAGATGAAACGAACTTACCAGCCAAATGTACGCCATAAGATGAAGACCCACGGTTTCCGCGAGCGGATGAGCACTGCGGACGGCCGGAATGTATTGAAGCGACGCCGCGCGAAGGGCCGCTACAAGCTGTGTGTCACACACACCGTCAAGATCGCTAAGGGCTAAAAGCCTATGCTTCCGCGTGCGGCCCGCCTGAAGCGCAACCGCGACTTTAAGGCGGTGTACGCGCAGCGTCGCTCTTACAGCATTGGACCGCTCGTGCTCTACGTCCGGCTTCGGCGAGATCGGCCGGTTGATGTCGACGTGGCGAAGGTGTCAGTCGAGGGCGTGCGGCCGGCTTGCCGGATCGGTTTTGTGATCAGCAAGAAGGTCGCAAAACGCTCACACGATCGGAACAGGCTTAAACGCCGGCTTCGAGAGATCTGCCGTCATCAAGTTCTGCCGCGCTTGCGCAAGAATGTCGTTGTCGACATGATGATTGTGTCGCGGCCCGGTGCGACCGAATTGGAATTCGCCCGCCTTGCCGCCGATGTGGAAACACTCGGACGTCAGGCGGGCTTGTTCGCTCAATGACCTGGAGCGCTAAGCGGTGCGCCGAGTGCTAGTTGCCTGCATACGCTTTTATCAGCGAAGAATCTCGCGGTGGACCCCTGCCGTTTGTCGATTCACGCCAACTTGCTCTCAGTACGCGGTCGACGCGATCGAGAAGTACGGCGCGCTGAAAGGCGCTTGGTTAGCAGTTCGCCGGATCTGTCGGTGTCATCCGTTCAACAAAGGCGGGTACGATCCGGTCGTTTGAGAGCTGTGCCCCACCGCTTGGTGGTTGGAGATTGAATGCAAGTTTTCTTACGCAGCCTTCTGAAACTCGTGGCCCGCTCCAGCAGCCACGGCAGAATGGTCGCGCTTATGGCCGCGGTGGGAATCATCCTCGCGGTGTCAACCGTGCCCGCGCATGCGCAGTATGGTCTGCCTCCCTCGCCCGCGTTCGGAATTGGGCTTCGCCTACAGGGCGTCGCGCTTACGGCATGGGCCAGCGCCGATGCTCTTGCGAAGGCCGGCAAACCAGCGGATGCGGAAGTGGAGCGCCAGTTGGCGCACCGCCGCGCGGTTCAGGCCATTAATCAGTTTAGTATCGTGACGGCGAGCGCGACGTATCGACATACGGCTGTGGCCGCCGAGGCGACTCTCTATCAAGCCCGGCTGGAATACAACATTCTCCAGGATCCCGATCGGGCGAGCCTGACGTATAAACAGCTTCGGGACAACTTTTCGGGAATTGCTTACCCCGACAAGGTCGTTGGCGAGAAGGAAGCGTACACGACGGCTCAGGCCCTCGACCAGAAGAACCGCAACACATCAGTCAAGATGGTGAATTGGTTCTTCCCGATTCCGTTCCCGGCCGCGACGGCGTATAAGGTCATGGACTTTCTGGTCCAGTTGACCGGGCGCACCAGTCAGTCCTATTGGCTTGCGATCGTGATGATCTCGCTGATCGTCAAGTTGATCACGGCGGGGCTGTCGGCGAAGCAGTTTAAGTCGCTCAAGGAAACTCAGAAGCTTCAGCCGTACATCAAGGAACTTCAAGCCAAGTACAAGAACGACAAAGAGGTTCTTGGCAAGAAGATGATGGAGCTCTATCAGGAGCATGGGATCAACCCGATGGCGGGTTGCGGCCCGCTCTTTATTCAGCTCCCTGTGATGTTCCTGCTGTACAACACGATCAGCATCTACCAGTTCCAGTTCCAGAACGGTACGTTTCTGTGGATCGGAAGCCCGCTGTCGAAGCTCTATCCGCAGATATTCGCCGCCGATCTTGGTCTGCCCGATGTTCCGCTGCTCGGCCTTTACATGCTGTCGATGTACATCCAGATGAGGATGACGACGCCGGCAGATCCGCAGCAGGCGGAGCAGCAGCGGATGATGTCGGTGTGGATGCCGTTCATGACCGGCTTCTTCTTCCTGCAGGGGCACTGGCCGTCGGCGTTCATTCTGTATTATTTGACCTTCAATGTGCTCAGTATGCTACAGCAACAGTGGTATATGAAATGGAGCAAGGACGCCGTCAATAATACGCCTGCTAACGGATCGGGAACAGAAACGCCGGATGCAGTCGTCAAGACAAAAAGCGACGGAACCAGTTCCAAGTATTCGGAAAATGGCGCTGGAAATACCGCGTATGGCAATGGAACCCGGCCAACCGCGAAGGGCGCGATAGCGCCCAAGGTACATCCTAAGAAAAAGCGCCGCTAACTCCTTTCCCGGAGGGGCCGAAGATCAGCCCCGATTTATGCTACCGACTACTAAAGGATACGAAAAAGTGACATTGGATACCGAAACGCAGGACGGCATGTCTGCCGTAGCCGCCGAATGCCTCAGGCGAATCATCACGGCGGGCGGCCTCGACGCCGAGGTATCTATCGGCACGCCCGACGCGAGCGATATCTTGCTCGAGATCACGGGGGCCGACGCTGGGTCGCTGGTCGGCCAGCACGGGCACACGCTCGACGCACTTCAGTACATCGTGATGCTGATCATCAACAAGAAGCGTGAGACGCGGATCCGCATTACGATCGACGCCGCGGGGTACCGGGCTCGCCGCGTACTGACGCTCTCGAAGTTCGCCAATCAGCTTGCCGACGAGGTCGTCAGCAGCGGGCAAGAGGCCCTCACCGACCCGCTCAATCCGATGGAGCGCCGGATTATCCACACCGCCCTGGCCGAGCGCGGCGACGTCAGCACGTACTCCGAGGGCGAAGAGCCCAACCGGTATATGGTGATTACACCGAAGACGAGCTAAGAGGAACGTCCAAGTGCGCATAAGGCTGGTACCTCTAGCGTCGCTGGCGTGCCTTTTCTTGGCCGGGCCGGTGTACGCCGCCAAGGTGAAGTCTCATCGGTTCAATCCGCAACTTCTCAAGGCGGTGGACGCTAACCGGACCAACGAAGTAAAACGTGCTCTACGCCTGGGAGCCGATCCAAACGCCGCGGATGCCAAAGGCATGACAGCGTTGACGCACGCCGCATTAAAGGGCGAGCGGGAAATATGCCACGTGTTGATAACCGCCGGCGCCCTCGTCGACTGGAAGGGCAACTCGGCGCTTACAGCCGCAATCGCCTCCAACGACCTCCCAACGATTAGCGCGATACTCCCGCACGAGAAAAATATAGATGCGAGCGGTGACGAGACGCCGCTTATGTTCGCGGCGGACGTCGGTAACCTGACAGTTGTCAAGCTTCTACTTGATCATGGTGCCAGCGTCAAGATCTCGGTTGGCGGCGGGTGGACCGCGTTACACAGCGCTACATTCGGAATGAACCGACGGCCAGGGGCTCAGCCGCTTCCGATAACCAAACTCCTCCTCGATCATGGAGCCGCCATCGACGCCATTGCAGAGTATGGCGGAACTCCATTGATGTGTGCCGCCTCAGTGGGTGACTACGATATAGTAAAGCTCTTACTCGACCGCGGCGCTGCGGTGAATATCCAAGAACAAACCTACGGTGATACCGCTCTCATGGATGCGACCTCCGCAAAGAGCCTTCCGATCGTTAAGCTCCTCCTCCAACATGGTGCAGATCCATCACCACGCGATGTTCGCGGGCGGACCGCTCTCGACACTGCGATTGCCGACAAACAGACAGACATCATCAAGCTACTGGAACAACCTCACAACTAGCTCGAACTGAGCTCAACGTTGACACAATCTGGTCGCACAGGTACAATCCTCCCTAATGGAAAGGCGACCGGAACCCGGTCTCGATGACCCCATATCTACTCTCGCGGGCGTTTCCACCCCGCTTGCGACGGCTCTCGGCAAGTCCCTCGAACTCTTCACGATTCGCGATCTTCTCCGTCACTATCCGCGGCGCTATGAGGACAGAACTCAGTTCCGCCGGATCACCGACGTACGCCATGGCGAGCATGTCACCATTCGCGGGAAGGTAGCAAGCTGCGAGAACATCCCTACGCGAAGCAAGGTGACGTTGACCAAGGTCGCCATCGACGACGGTAGTGGCACGGCATTCCTGGTGTTCTTCAACCAGTGGTTCATCAAGAAGCAGTTCGAGAAGCTGCGCGGGTCCATCATCATCGTCTACGGGAAGGCGTCGAGGTCCGGCCGCAACGGTATCGAGTTGTCGGATCTGGAGTGGGAGACCTACGACGCCACGAAGGATCCGCTGTCGGTCGACCGCATCGTCCCGATCTACCCGGCTGCCGAAGGAGTGGCCCAGTCGCGGCTACGCAAGGCGGCGTTTGTCGCGGTCCAGCATTGCGGTAAGCTGTTCGAGGAGCGGCTGCCGCCGGAGATGCGCAGGCGGCACGGCTTGCCGTCGGCGGTCGACACTATCCACGAAATCCATTTCCCGTCCAGTGAGACTCTGCTTGAAGGGGCACGGCGGCGCTTGGTGTTTGAAGAGTTCCTGGAGCTTCAAATGGTGCTCGCGCTCAAGCGCCGGCAGGCCATGAAGCAGACAGGGTATGTCTTCACGAACAGTCAGAGCGCCATCGACGAGTTGAAGGCCGTCCTGCCGTTTTCGATGACGGATGCGCAGGTGAAGGTCATCGACGAGATCGCGGAGGACATGCACAGCGAGCGCGCGATGCATCGACTGGTGCAGGGCGATGTCGGCGCGGGCAAGACGGTTGTGGCGATGGCAGCGCTGTTGATTGCCGTGAGGAATGGATACCAGGCCGCGCTGATGGCGCCGACGGAGATCCTGGCCGAGCAGCACTACCTGAGTGTCAAACGGACGATGGAGGCGGTGGGTGTCAACGTCTTGATGTTGACCGGAAGCCTCACGCCCAAGCAGAAGGAGCACGTCCACAGTGCGATCGCGATGGGGCTGTATGAGGTGATCGTCGGTACGCATGCACTGATCCAGGAGGAGGTGCGGTTTGCGAACCTGGGCCTCGCCGTGGTCGACGAGCAGCATCGATTCGGTGTCATGCAGCGTGCGGCGCTGAAGGGGAAGGGCGGGACGCCGGAGCTGCTCGTGATGACGGCAACGCCTATTCCGCGAACGCTCACGCTCACCGTCTACGGCGATCTCGACGTCAGCATTATCGACCAGCTGCCGCCGGGGCGCAAGCCGATCAAGACGCATTGGAAGCGCGGGACGGAGCGTCGACAGGTTTACGAGTCGCTGAGGCCGCTGCTGGAGCAGGGGCGACAGGCGTACGTCATTTGCTCATTGATTGAGGAGAACGATAAGCTGCAGGCCCGGGCGGCCACGGAGCTTGCCGCGCATTTGCAGAGCCACGTCTACCCGGACTATAAGATCGGCCTGCTGCACGGCCAGATGAAGGCGTCTGAGAAGGAAGAGATTATGACCAGGTTCCGCGACAAAGAGTTGCAGATCCTGGTGGCGACGACGGTCATTGAGGTGGGTGTCGACGTGCCGAATGCGTCGATCATCATCATCGAGGACGCGGACCGGTTTGGCCTGGCGCAATTGCATCAGCTTCGCGGACGGGTAGGGCGGGGAGCGACTCAGTCGTACTGCCTGCTCATCGGCGACCCGAAGACGGAGGTCGGCGAGGCTCGCTTGCGCGTCATGACGGAGTCGACGGACGGCTTTTACATCGCGGAAGAGGATCTGCGGCTGCGCGGGCCGGGCGATTTCTATGGGACGCGTCAGTCGGGGGCGCAGTCGCTGCCGTTCCTCGACGTCGTCCACGATGTGTCACTCCTGCACGACGCGCGTAAGGAAGCTTTCGCTCTGCTGGCCGATGATCCGCAAATGAATAAACCCGAGCACAGGATGCTCAAATCTCGCGTGCGCGAGAGGTATCATGAACTAATGGGCGCGCTGATTTCCTAGTGCGCAGGACAGCAGGTGCTGGCTCTATGATAGCCGTATATCCCGGTTCTTTCGACCCGGTCACCGCCGGCCACTATGATATAATTAAACGAGCCGCGAGCCTTTATGAGAAGGTCGTGGTGCTGGTTGCGGTGAACTCCAGCAAGACGTCGTTGTTTACGGCGGACGAACGGGTTGAGATGATCCGGACATCGTGTGCCGCCATCGACAATGTCGTGGTCGACACGTTGTCGAGCGGTCTTCTGGTGGATTATGCCCGGACCAACGGGGCGCGAGTCATCATCAAAGGGCTGCGCGCAGTGTCGGATTTCGAGTACGAATTCCAGATGGCGCTTTTGAATCAGCGGCTGGCTCCCGAAGTCGAAACGGTCTTTCTGATGGCCAGCTCCGAGCATTCGTTTCTCTCGTCGAGCATCGTCAAGGAGATTGCGCGCCTCGGCGGCCAGGTCGAGGGGCTGGTACCGGATGTCCTGATACCCCGGCTACGGGCAAAGTTTCAGTCAGCATAGAGTTTAAAGCCGTATTCTGAATGCGGAGGATGTGATATAGTGGACGTTATTAAACTGCTAAGTGAATTGGAAGATTACGTCAATACACGTCGATATTTCTTCGGCATGATGCCGATTGACTTCCATCGTGATGACTTTATCGAGTACACTCAGCGGATCCGTGCGGCTCTTCCTGAGGACGTCAAGAAGGGCGCCAAGCTGTTCGCCGAGAAGGACCGCGTTCTCGACAAGGCGAAAGAGACGGCGGATCAGGCGGTAGATGATGCGCAGGTCGAGGCCAAGCAGATCACGCGTGACGCAAGGGCATCGGCGGAGAAGATGATTCGTGATGCCGAGGCGGAAGCGGCGAAGATCATGGCCGAGGTGAAGGCGGCGGCGGCGACGCTCACCGAAGAGACGAAGGCCGACACCGACGAACTCATGAACGGCTCGCGAGCCAAGGCGGAGCAGATGCTGCGCGATGCCCATCAGCAGTCGCAGCAGATGATCATGCAGTCTGAGGTGGCGCGGCTTGCCAATGCACAGGCGCGGGAGATTGTCTCGACCGCGGAGTATGATGCGAAGGATCTCAGGCGGGGGGCCGATGAGTACGCTCAGGGAGTGATGCTCGACCTGGAGCGTCAGATCAGCGAGCTCATGCAAACGATCGAGCGAGGTCGCGCGAAGCTTGACCAACGCGTTCGGTCACATGAGGACGCGCGTGCGCACGCGAACGGTCGCGGCGAACTGACGAGCGCGAATCGATAGGTACTCGGGTATTAAACCCGAGGCTAAATGGCCTTCGGCCGTTGTAAAGCGGAAGGCGCGTTCCTGCGAGTTGGTCAAAATCCGCGAAAAACAAACGGATGGCCGTATTTTTCTGCAAATAGGGTAAAATGTTAAGCCGACGGCCCAGTGCGAGTCGCTAGTATGGCTCACACGATCGATGAGGGCTCGCCGGCTTGTTTATGCCGGATGTCGCGCGCACTGGTGCGTCGCCGATGTCAGGCGCCATGGTCTGAAATGGCCAACACAACACATGTTTCGACTGGATCTTTCGGAAATTATCCGTACTCCGGGAATGCGGCAGGTCTTTGAGATCAACGAGCCGCCGTTTACCGATGATGACGTGGAGTACGTTTCGCCGTTGCGCGCACGTCTGGCCATCACCAATACCGGATCGATGATCCTGGTGCGGGGTCCGTTTCAAACGGCCATCGCGATGGAGTGCAGTCGCTGTTTAACGCCGGTTCGAGAAGCGATCGACGTCGAGTTAGAAGAAGAGTTCGACATCCGTGTGGTGGACGATGCCACTCACCACGACAAGGTGGTCGAGGTGGTCGACGAAGAGATTGGCAATGTCTTCGACGGCAAGGTCATCCAGGTCGACGTGCTCTTCAGGCAAGCCGCGTTGCTCAATGCGCCGCTTCAGCCTTTATGCCGTGAGGATTGCCCAGGCATTCCGATCAAGTCGGCCGGTGCCGACGAACCTGCTGTCAAAGATTCGCCGTTCAAAGAACTGGCGCACCTTCTAGACGAGGACGATACAAGCCAGCGGTAGCTGCCGGGGGCGTTTAAGTCGACGATGATCTTGTCGAGACCGCCTGCCTGGTGCTACACGCGATTATTACGAGGAGAGAACCTTAAATGCCACTGCCGAAGCGACGACATTCTAATCAGCGAACGCGCAAGCGACGCACTCATTATAAGCTCACCCTGCCGGCGCTCGCCCGCACCAACGTTTGCCCGATCGCTTCCCAGCGCGGCGG
>Ga0070658_10003391_pt1 | contig 13120 bp, 10 predicted proteins | sample KBSC13metaG_FD_64664 | JGI IMG/M metagenome (GOLD analysis project Ga0070658, IMG submission 64664) | Corn rhizosphere microbial communities from Kellogg Biological Station, Michigan, USA - KBS C1-3 metaG | ecosystem: Host-associated > Plants > Roots > Rhizosphere > Soil ... | reverse complement strand
CCAAATCGGTTTCCGCTGGTCGGCCAAGGACTTCAAGAAGCTCGGCAGCTTCAAATATCAGGGTGAGGGCTGGGCGCTCGCCGCCGACGACAAAGGCGGGCTGATCATGTCCGACGGCTCACCGGTGCTGCGCTTCGTCGATCCCGCCAATTTCACCGTCAAGCGCCGCCTGACCGTGGTCGATGGCGGGCGACCGGTGCGGATGCTCAACGAGCTCGAATATGTCGATGGCGAGATCCTGGCCAATATCTGGCTGACCGACCTGATCGCACGGATCGACCCCGGCGACGGCCACGTCATCGGCTGGATCGACGTCAGCGAGCTTCACCGCCAGTCGGGCGCGACCGCCGAGAATGACGTGCCCAACGGCATCGCCTGGGACGCCAAGAAGCGACGGCTGTTCGTCACCGGCAAGGACTGGCCATACATGTTCCAGATCAAGGCGCCCAAGGATGCGGCGTCCTCCGCCGACGCCGCCGTCTCGACTCCGTAACGCGCCGCGCCTATCCGCGCGCACAAATCTAACGAAATCAGACAAGAGGATTGCCCCGAATATGACGACTGCCAGCGACGTTCTCGACCGCGTGCTCGTGCTCGAAATGGTGCGTGTGACCGAGGCCGCGGCGATTGCCGCTTCCACGCTCGTCGGCCGCGGCGATGAAAAGGCCGCCGATGCCGCCGCCGTCGAGGCGATGCGCGCCGCGCTCAACAGCCTCTACATGGATGGCACGGTCGTGATCGGTGAGGGCGAGCGCGACGAGGCGCCGATGCTCTATATCGGTGAGAAGGTCGGCTCGGCGCCGGGCAAAGGGCCCAAGATCGATATCGCGCTCGACCCGCTCGAGGGCACCACGATCACCGCCAAGGCCGGACCCAACGCGCTGGCGGTGTTGGCGATCTCCGAAGAGGGCAACCTCCTCAACGCGCCCGACGTCTATATGGACAAGATCGCGGTCGGCCCCGGCTATCCCGAGGGCGTGATCGACCTCGACAAATCGCCGACCGAGAACGTCAACGCGATCGCCGCAGCCAAGGGCGTCAAGCCCAGCGAGATCATCGCCTGCGTGCTCGATCGCCCGCGGCATGAGGCGCTGATCGCCGAATTGCGCGCGATCGGTTGCGGCGTGATGCTGATCGGCGACGGCGACGTCGCGGGCGTGATCGCGACGACCAATCCCGACACGACGATCGACGTCTATATGGGCTCGGGCGGCGCGCCAGAGGGCGTGCTGGCCTGCGCGGCTCTGCGTTGCGTCGGCGGGCAGTTCAAGGGTCGCCTCTTGTTCCGCAACGACGACGAGCGCGGCCGCGCGCGCAAATGGGGCATCACCGATCTCGACAAGCAATATGACCTGTCGGAACTGGTCAAGGGCGATGCGATCTTCGCCGCTACCGGCGTGACCGACGGCTCGCTGCTGGCGGGCGTCAAGCGCCGCGGCGATCGCATGACGACCAATTCGGTGGTGATGCGCGCGAGCTCGGGCACGGTCCGTTGGGTCAAGGGCGAGCACAGGATCGGGTGATCTTTATTCCCCTCCCGCATTGTTCCCCTCCCGCTTGCGGGAGGGGCTAGGGGAGGGCGTGTTTAATACGATGCCGTCACTGCCACATACCCTCCCCCGACCCCTCCCGCGAGCGGGAGGGGAGAAGAGATGACCAACGCGATCCTTCTCGCGGTCATGCTGGCGATCGTGGCGTTCAACATCGTCGTAGGACCGCGCGGTTACAGGTTGCTGGCCGAGGCAGGCGGCGTAGGGCGCAAGGCCTTCTACCGCCGTATGCTGACTGCGCAGATCGTCCAGTTCACGCTGCCGCCGATCATCGGCTTGCTGCTACTCGGTCGGATCGGGGCGGTGACCGAACTGCCACCCGAATTGTGGCCTGCCTCCGCGATGTTGCGTGGCGACGCGCCGGCGGTGTCCATCGATCCGTTGCTTACGCCGATGTTCGGCTTCGCTGTACTGGCCGCGGTCCCGCTCGGTTCCTTGCTGACATGGCGGCGCTGGCGCAAGGGCAAAGGCGCGCCCGCTTATCTCGCACGACTGTCCGCGTTGCTGCCGCGTGACCGCGATGAAGTCCTGCTCGGCGCGGCGATCTCGGTGGCGGGGGGGATCGGCGAGGAATTGTTCTTTCGCCTCCTCCTGCCGATGCTGCTCGCTGCATTCATCGGTGCTACTCCCGCGGTCGTCGCGGCCATCCTGTTGTTCGGGCTGGCGCACGCCTATCAGGGATGGAAGGGAGTCACCGTCACGAGCCTGGTCGGAATCCTGTTTACCGCGATGTATCTGATGAGCGGATCGCTCGCGATCGCGATGCTGTTTCACGCCACGATCGACCTGATGACGCTGGCGATCCGTCCCGCAATCCGCGGCGCGTGGCGACAGGCGGCGGTATGAACCGCTGGTTGATGGCTGCGGGGGTGTTGGACGGTGTCGCCGCGCTGCTTCACCTCGGTTGCATCGTCGGTGGCCCGGCCTGGTATCGCTTCTTCGGCGCGGGCGATGCGATGGTAGCGATGGCCGAGCGCGGGATGGCGCGCCCGACATTGATCACTTTGGCGATTGCGGCGATCCTCGCGACCTGGGCGGTTTTCGCCTTTTCCGGGGCGGGCCTGTTGCCGCGCCTGCCGCTGCTTCTCCCAGCCTTGATCGCGATCACGGCGATTCTCCTGGCGCGTGCAGCCGCCTTACCACTCCTGTTCCGCGTGATGCCCGATCGCAGCCCCAATTTTCTGTGGACCAGCTCGGCGATCGTCCTGGCGATCGGGATCGTCCACGCCATCGGTGTGGTGACGCTCACGACCGATTGACCCTTTCCGCGCGGCCCGACAGGGTATGCGCCAAAGGGAGAATCACATGCGCGCCAAGGGGCTGATCGCCGCCATATTGTTGCTGGGTGCGAGCGGGATCGCGCTCGCCCGACCTCAGGCCGCGCTGCCACCTGCTGCGAGCGATGTCGCGAGCCAGTTCACCTACACCAAGGTGATGGTGCCGGTGCGCGATGGCGCCAAACTGGAGACGGTGATTATCGCGCCGAAGAATGCGAGCGGCAAGCTGCCGATCCTGTTCCAGCGGACCCCCTATGGCGTGCCGCGGGCACTGCCACCGGCAATTCCGGCGAGTTGGAAGCCGCTGGTCGCCGACGGCTATATCTTCGTGTTCCAGTCGATGCGCGGGCGGTTCGGGTCGGACGGCGTGTTCACGCTGTCGACCGCGGTCCATCCCAACGATCCCAAGGCAACCGACGAGGCGAGCGACGCTTATGACGCGATCGACTGGCTGGTGAAGAACGTCCCCAACAATTCGGGCAAGGTCGGGATGTGGGGCGTATCCTATCCGGGCTTTGCCGCCGCCGTGGCGCTGGCCAAGCCGCACCCCGCGTTGAAGGCGGTCAGCCCGCAGGCGGCGTGGATCGATTATTGGTTGTCGGATGACCTCCACCGCAACGGCGCGTTGCGGCTCAGCTACGCGACCGAATGGGTGTCGAGCCTGCAAATCGACAAATTGCAGAATAAGGAACTCAGCCTCGACGGGCTGACGGATGCCTATGACTGGTATCTGCGGATGGGGCCGGTCGAAAATATCGACAAACAAGTGTTCAAGGGCAGCGTGCCGATGTTCACGGCGCTGCTTGACCACCCCAATCACGACAATTTCTACACCGATCAGAATTGGACCAAGGCGCTCGGCAAGACGGTCGTGCCGACGCTCAACGTCGCCGGCTTTTGGGACCAGGAGGATCCTTGGGGATCGTGGCAAATCTACGCCAAGCAAAAGCAGAACGACCCGAACAATCTCGCGCAGATCGTCTCGGGCCCGTGGCGTCATGGCGGTTGGCAGGCCAAGGCCGATTTCCTCGGCCCGATTCCGCTCGGCACCGAAAGCGGGACCCAGTTCCAGACCCAGATTCAGGCGCCATTCTTCGCTTATTGGCTGCACGGCAAGGGCACTCGCCCCGATTTCACTGCCAAGATGTTCGAGTCCGGATCGAATATCTGGAAGACATATGAGTCATGGCCGCCCAAGGGCGCCAAGCCGACCGAGCTCTACCTGCACGACGACGGCTCGTTGTCGTTCGACGCACCGCGCGCCGAGGAAGCCTGCCGCGATTATGTCAGCGACCCCGCCAATCCGGTGCCGTTCCGCAAGCGACCGATGAGCCGGACCTATGCCACGCCCGATTGGGCTTGGTGGGAAAGCGACGACCAGCGCTTCGTCGACCATCGCCCCGATGTGCTGAGCTATGTCTCCGAGCCGCTGAAGCAGGACCTGACCGTCACCGGCAAGATCGCCGCGACCTTGATGGCCTCGACCAGCGGCACCGACAGCGACTTCGTGGTCAAATTGATCGACGTCTTGCCCAGCGATTTCGAAGCGACCGAGAACAAGCAATGGGCGGTGGGCGATTATGCCAAGACACTGAACGGCTATCAGTGGCCGATCGCGATGGACGTCCGGCGCGGACGCTTTTTGGCGAGCGACACCAATCCCCAGCCCTTGGTGCCGGGCAAGGTTGTCGCCTGGGACGTGCCGCTGCGCGACCACGACCATGTGTTCAAGGCGGGGCACCGGATCATGGTCCAGATCCAGTCGACCTGGTTCCCGGTAATCGATCGCAATCCGCAGACCTTCGTCGCGAACCCGTATCGCGCGAAGCCGAGCGATTTCGTCAAGGCGACGCAGAAAGTGTGTTCGGGCTCGAAGATAACGCTGCCGGTGATGGGCTGATCCAGATCAAACTATTTCGGATTGGTTTGACGATTTCCTCCAATAGCGGCGCGTCGAGCCTGGATACGAAAAACGGAAACCAGTCGAGGGGGACTAAATGCGGAAATGGATTCTCGCGGCGGCGTCGGTCGTTCCAGCGGCGGCGTTGGCGCAATCGGCGATCACCGGCGGGCTGACCAATTTCGCCGACGTTCCCAAGGCGGAGCCGTTCAGCGAGACGGTGTTCGGCGTCAAGATCGATGACCCCTATCGCTGGATGGAAAAGGCCGATCGGCGCGCCGATCTCGAAAGCTGGGTCAATGCGTCGAGCCTCCACACCACCACAGAGATTGCCGCGTTGCCGGGCCGCGACGGCCTGTTCAAGGAAATGGAGGCGCTGAGCCGGTCGGGCGATCGCTTCTTCGGTGTGCAGGAAGCGGGCGGAAAGCTGTTCTTCGAGAAGCTGTCGCCCGACCAGCAGATCCCCGTGCTGATGGTCCGGGAGGGCGCGAAGGACCGGCTGCTGCTCGATCCGATGGCTGGTACGGACGGCAAGACGCCGCGCGCTATCTCCAGCTATGCGGCCTCGCCCGACGGCAAATATGTCGCCATCCATATCGGCGAGGGCGGCGGTGAGACCGGCGCGATCCGAATCTACGACGTCGCGACCGGCAAGCCGGGCGAGGATGTCCTGACGCCGGTCTGGGGCGAGTTCCGCGTCGGCTGGATCGACGACAAGACGGTTACCTATACGCGGCTGGCGACCACGACGCCGGGGGCCGACCAAATGAAGGGGATGGTCGCGTATCTCCATGTGATGGGTACGCCCACCAGCCAGGACAAGCCGTTGCTCGGCGCCGGGCTGCCGGAGAACGGCTTCAAGGTCGAGCCGGTGCAATTCCCGATCGTTTTTCCCGATCCGACCTCGCCCTGGACCCTGGCTTTCGCGGCCAATGCGCGAGCGGAAGTTCCGATCGCCGTCGGCAAGCTGGCCGATGTGCGGGTCGGCAAAGCGGCATGGATCAAGCTCGCCGATTATGACGACCGCCTCAACAGCGGCGATATCGTCGGCAACACGCTTTACTATCTGACCAGCAAGACAGATCCGAACGGCGAACTGCGCGCGCTCGACCTGAACGGCCCATCGCTCTCGCTGGCCAAGAGCCGTTCGGTGATGACCTCTGGCGGCCGCGTGCTGACCAGCATCGCCGGGACCGAGAGCGGGCTCTACGTCGTGACCACCTTGCCGTCGGCGGCGAGCGAGATGTGGTTCGTGCCCAAGGCGGGAGGCAAGCCGGTCAAGGTTCAACTGCCCACCAGCCAATCGATCGACGACATGACCACGACACCGGACCGCAAATCGGTGCTGTTCGGAATGGGCGGCTATACGCGGAGCGATGCCTATTATCGCGCGACGGCGGGGAAAGCGGTTGCGCTCGGGCTCGACAATCCGACGCCGCCGTCGGGCAAGGCACGGACGGTGGTCGAGGAATGGGCGACCAGCGCGGACGGCACCAAGGTGCCGCTGACGATCGTCTATTCGGGCGCGCGCAAGGGGCCGGCGCCGACCGTCATCGATGCCTATGGCAGCTACAGTGTCTCCGGCCAGCCTTTCTACTCGCCGAGCTGGGATGCGTGGAATCAGCACGGCTATGTCTATGCCTATTGCCATATCCGCGGCGGCGGCGAACTCGGCGAAGCGTGGCACCGCGCCGGCATGCAGGCCAATAAGGTCAACAGCCATGCCGACCTGATCGCGTGCGGCAAGCGGATCGTCGAGCTTGGTTATGCGACGCCGAAGACGCTCGGCATCTTCGGAGCGAGCGCCGGCGGCCTGCTGATCCCGATGGCGGCGATGAAGGCACCCGATCTGTTCGCTGCTGCGGTGACGCGGGTCGGTATCGTCAACGGCACGCGCCTGGCGGCGGCGAACAATGGGCCGAACCAATATGGCGAGATGGGCGATCCGACGACGGAGGCGGGATTCAAGGCGCTCGTCGCGCAGGATTCAACACTTTACCTGCAACAGGCGAAGGGCGGCCCCGACTTCCTGTTCACGATCGGCCTGAACGACAAACGCGTCGATCCGTGGATGTCGGCCAAGCTCGTCGCGATGATGCGCGCCAAATGGGGCGACCAGCATCTCGTGTTGATCCGTTCGGACGGCAAAGCCGGTCACGGTCTGGGGTCGACGCGTGATCAGGGCCTTGAGGAGCGTGCGGATATCTTCGCATTCTTCCTTAACCGCTTCGGTGCACCGGGCTTCGTGAAGTGATCGACGTGCTGCCGATGCGATGCGTCGGCAGCGCCATCATGATCAGCCCGGTCGCGCCGCAGGCGGTTGCTTGACGAACGCTAGGGCCATCATCCGCCATCCGGCCGGTGTGCGCAGCATCAATGCCCGATCGGTCCATTCGCTGCCGTCGCGCGCCCGGAACGACCAACGCGCGACGCCGATATCGCCGCGCGCGTCGATCACTCTGCTCGTTTCGATGACGGCGTTGCCGGGCGACGTGGCGCGCCGGTCGATATAGCGCGCTTGCCACTCTGCCAGCGTCGCCGCGACCAATTCGCCGTCCTCGACCGTCATCACCAATGCACGCTGGTCGATGCTGGCAGCGAGCAGGTCGGTATCCCATGCCCGGTCCGACGCGAGCTTGGTATCGATCACCGTGCTGACCGCGGCGCGCGATACCGGAATGTCTCGCGCGTCGGCTTGGCATAGTTTGCCGATCACCCGCCAGCTGTCGCCGATCCTTGCCAGCAACAGATAGTCGGTGAAGGTCTTGTCACCGCGCACGGCAGCAATGCGTGCGAGCGCGGTATCGGCACCCTGATCGAGCCAGTCGATCCTGGTCGAATTCGGCCCGACCGCGGGCGTTTCGGTGCGCATCCGCGCTTTCCATTGCGCCTGGTACGTCGCGCGGATCGCGCCGTCGCGGATGCAGTACATGATCGCGCTCGGCTGAAACGCCTGAGCGAGCATCGCTGGATCGTTACGCGCGATCGCCTCGCCATAAGCGGCGATCGCGGCTTGCGGTGTCGGGTTGGCGGCCGCGAGCGCCGCGGCAAGAACGATCAGCGACATCATGGTCTCCTGGAATGACCATCACGTCCTAACCCTGCCGGAACTCGTCTAAAATTCAGAAGATCGCAGATCTTCGTTCACCAGAGACGAATGGTTGAGCATCAGTTCTTCAACCGATACCCGGTCCGGAAAATCCACGTGATCACCGCGAGGCACAGCAGCATGAACCCGCCGGTCGCGGCCAGGCTGATCCCGACCGGCACGTCGCCTTTGTCGAAGAAGCTCCAGCGGAATCCGCTGACCAGATAGACGACCGGATTGAACAGGCTGAACGTGCGCCACGGATCGGGCAGCTTGCTGATCGAATAGAAGGCGCCGCCGAGGAACGTCAGCGGCGTGATCAGCAGAGCGGGCACGAAATTCAGTTGCTCGAACCCCTTGGCCCATACCCCGATGATGAAGCCGAACAGGCTGAAGGTGATGCTGGTCAGCAGCAGGAACGCGACCATCGCGAACGGATGATGGGTCGGGATCGGCACGAACAATGCCGCCGTCGCCAGGATGATGAGGCCCAGCACCACCGACTTGGTCGCCGCCGCGCCGACATAGCCGATCACCATCTCCATCGAGTTGATCGGAGCGGAGAGCAGTTCGAAGATGGTGCCGGTGAATTTGGGGAAGTAGATGCCGATCGACGCATTGCTGATGCTCTGCGTGAGCAGCGACATCATGATCAACCCGGGCACGATGAAGCTGCCATAGGCGATGCCGTCGACTTCCTTGATCTGCGACCCGAGCGCACCGCCGAACACGACGAAATACAGGCTGGTGGTGATCACCGGGGTGACCAGGCTCTGCCACAAGGTGCGCAGCGCGCGCGCCATCTCGAATTTGTAGATGGCCAGGATACCGTGGACGTTCATTTGCCGCCCTCCTTCACGAGGTCGACGAAGATGTCCTCGAGGCTCGACTTCGACGTCTCGAGATCCTTGAAGCCGATATTGAGGTCGGCGAGCTTGCGCAGCAGTGACGGGATTCCCGTCCGCTCGGCCTGCGCGTCGAACACGTAGCGCAATGTCTTGCCCTCATTCTCTAGGCTGAGGTCCCAATCGCCCAGCTCGCCGGGGATCGTGTCCATCGTCTCGTTGAGCGCGATGTCGAGCTCGCGCTTGCCGAGCTTCTTCATCAGCGCAGTCTTTTCGTCGACGACCAAGAGCTTGCCGCCTGAGATCACGCCGACGCGGTCGGCCATTTCCTCGGCCTCTTCGATATAATGGGTGGTCAGGATGATCGTGGTGCCCTTTTCGCGCAGGCGATGGACCAGTTTCCACATGTCGCGGCGCAGTTCGACGTCGACCCCGGCGGTCGGCTCGTCGAGGAACAGGATGTCGGGTTCATGCGCGAGCGCCTTGGCGATCAGCACGCGGCGTTTCATACCGCCCGACAGCTCCATGATCTTCGACTTGCGCTTGTCGTAGAGCGACAGGTCCTTGAGCACTTCGTCGATATGGCCGGACTTTTGCGGATGTCCGAACAGGCCGCGGCTGAAGCGGCAGGTCGATTCGACCGTCTCGAACATGTCGGTGGCCAGCTCCTGCGGCACCAGGCCGATCTGCCGCCGCGCGCGCTTGGGCTGGCTGATTGCGTCGAAGCCGCCGACCGTGATGGTGCCGGTCGATGGCGTGACGATGCCGCAGATGATGCTGATCAGCGTGGTCTTGCCGGCGCCGTTCGGCCCCAGCAGAGCGAAGATCTCGCCCTTGTTGATATCGAGGTCGACGGCGTGGAGCGCGTGGACGCCCGAGGCATAAGTCTTTGATACGCCGCGGACGCTGAGGATCGGTTCGGTCATGCAATTCCCCTAGAGGCCGGGGAGATGGGGCCGAAGCGCGGCCAGCGCAACGGTTACGAAGCGCTTATTTTGTCCGCGCCGCCGCGACCGCCGCTTGCATCGTCTCGAGCGGTTGCAAGCCCGACAACACCTTGTCGCCGATTACCCAGGTGGGTGTGCCCGACATGCCGAGCGGCGCGGCCATCGCCAAATTGTTCTCGATCGTGCGCGTGACGTCGGGGGCTTTCGCCGCATCCTTGACCGCCGCCGGATCTAGCCCGGCCTTGCGAAGCGCCGCATCCATGCTCGTGTCGCTCAACGGTCCGCCGGCATAAAGCGCGTCGTGCAGGGGTCGATACTTGCCCTGTTTCGCGGCGACGACGGCATAGCGTGCCGCGACCTTACTCTCCTCGCTCAGCACCGGAAGCTCGCGGAACACGATCTTCACTTTGGGATCGCCCGCAACCAATTTGTCGAGGATCGGCAGGCTCGCGCGGCAATAGCCGCAATTATAGTCGAGATACTCGACCACCGTGACATCGCCATTGGGATTGCCCGCCCAGGCGCTGCCCAGAGCGGGGAAAATGCGGTCGCGATTGGCGGCGATGAAGGAGCCGGTCTGTTTCGACTGCTCGGCCTCTTCGCGCTCGCGCAACTTCTGCATCGCTTCGGGCAGCACTTCGGGATGGGCGAGAAGATAGTCGCGGATTTCCCCGCCGTTGGTGGGCCGCTGCACCAGCCAGGTCGCGCCCGCGCCGAGCAACGCCGCGGCGACCGCCACCAGCGGCAAGGCGAACCGTGACGACAGGAAGCCGGTCATCGTTTGCGCTTCTTCTTGTCGAGTTCGTTCTGTCCGGTCATCACGATGTCCTGGGCGCGGATCCAATCCGAGCTGTTGGGGGGGAGGTTGGCCATCGCCGTCCGCGCGCTCATCACCGCGCGCGCGGTTTCGCCGGTCAGGCTCGCTTGTTCTGCTGCGGCCAACGAGGCGCGGGCGGTATCGCCAGTCAATTCATAGGCGGTGCCCAGCTGATACCATCCGAACGGATTGTCGTCGTCCTTGTTGGTCGCGATCTTGAGCACGCGGATCGCCTCGGGATAATTGGCCTTGTCCTCGGTCGCGATCAGAGCATGGCCATAGGTCGTGGCGATCAGCGGGCTGTAGCGGGTCAGCTCGGTCGCTTCCTTCAACGGGGCGATGGCCTCGGCGGGCTGGCCGGCCTCGAGCAGGATCTGGCCGCGGATTTCGAGAAAATAGGGATCGTCGGGCTTCAGCTTGATCAGCGCGCGCGTCTCGGCATCGGCTTTGTCGGGATAGCCGGCTTTGTGCCAGGCATAAGCGCGGGCGTAATGCGCGTAGATCGACTGGTCGCTCTCCGGATATTTGTTGAGCGTCGACGCATAGGGCGCGACATAGCCATAGAGCTTCGCCTTGACCCGCTTGAACCGCTCGTCGAGCGCCGCGTCGGGCGGGTTGTTCCAGGCGGGTGACTCCTTCACGTCGGCATAGAGCGTGTTGATGCGTTCGTTCGACAGCGGATGGGTCTGTGCGTAGGGATCGATATTCTGCAGGCCGTAACGATATTCTTCATTGGCCAGCTTCTTGAAGAAGCTGATCATGCCCTTGCCGCTGACATTACCTTCACGCAGGAACTTGGCGCCGGTCGCGTCGGCGGTCGCTTCCTGCACGCGCGTGAAGGCGAGATACTTGCCCATCGCCGCCTGCTGGCCCGCCGCCAGGATGCCCGCGCCGGCATCGCCCGCGCCCGCCGCCATCGCGGCGATCCCGAGCACCAGGCTGAGCAGCGAAATGCCCATGGCGGTCTTGGCGCCGGCATCGGCCAGCACGACATGGCCATCGGCGATATGGCCGAGCTCGTGCGCGATGACGCCCTGGACTTCGTTGGCATTGTCCGCCGCCTGGATCAGGCCCGAATGGATGTAGACGGTCTGCCCGCCGACGACGAAGGCATTGATCGAATCGTCCTGGATCAGCACGACCTGGACATTGGCCGGGGACAGGCCGGCGGCGACGATCATCGGCCGCGACATGTCCTTGAACAAAGATTCGGTTTCGGCATCGCGCAGGATACCCTGCGCATAGGCTGGCTGTGCCCAGAGAAGAATGGCCGTCGCGAACAGCGCGATCAGTCGCTTCATGATCCGATCATCCGTTCGGGTCCCCTGGCGCCCGCTGTGCCGGCCCCTGCGCTCCGGCGGGTGAACCCATCCTGAAGCGCGAGGGGCCGGCGTAGGCGATCATGCGCCGAAGGTGCGCTGCCACCAGCCGCGGCGCGGCGAGCCGTCACCGTCGGTATCACCCGCGGCGTCGTCGGCCGGCGCGGCGCCGTCGGCATCGGCTGCCACCGGCGTCTCATCGGCGTCGTTGGCCGCTGCCGGCGAGGGAGCCGGCATATCAGCTTCGATCGCGGTGTCGGCTGCCACTGCCTTCTTGCGGCTGCGCTTCGGCTTGGCAGCGGGCTCCGCCGCTTCAATCGACGGAGGCGCAGTCGCCGCTTCCGCCGCCGCGGGCACTTCGGCCGGGACGGGTTCGGCATTGGCCGCTTCCGCTTCGACCGGCGCGGCCTTTTTGCGGCTGCGCTTGGGCTTGGCCGCCGGCTCCGGCGCCACGGGCTCGGGTTCCGGCGCGGAGGCCGCTTCGACCACCGGGGCCGCTACGGTTTCCTCGGCAATCCGCGCCTTGGGGCGGCGGCGCGTGCGCTTGGGGGCGGCCTCCGCCTCGGGCGCGGCGTCGGGCTCTACCGCCACCGGCACGTCGGGATTGGCGTGGGTCGCGATCACCGCACCGGCATCGCCGGCATCGGCTTCACCGGCATCGGCCGCTGCGTCGGTCGTCCCTTCGGCACGGCGTCCGCCGCGACGGCCACGACGGCGGCGACGGCCGCGCGTTTCGCCTTCGCCTTCGGTCTCGCCAGCGGCGGCGTGTTCGACGGCTTCCACCTCTTCGCCCTCGCTCTCGGCATCGCCATCTTCGCGCGGTTGCTGCGTGACGACGTCGTCACCGGCTTCGTCACGGCCACGACCGCGGCGGCCACGACGGCGGCGGCGGCGCTTGCGGCCTGCGTCGCTATCGTCGTCCGAACGTTCGCGCTGTTCGCCACGCTCCGTCCGCCCTTCCTCGACGTCTTCTTCCTCGTCGAGATCCTCCTCGACGAAATCGTCTTCTTCCTCTTCCTCGATCAGCGCTTCGAAGCGCGGCGCGTGGACGGGCGGCGGACCCGATGCCTCGACCGTCATCCGCGCACCCTCGGTCTCGCCATCGGACAGGATGACGACCTGGACGCCGTAGCGATCCTCGATCTCGGCGATATCGGCGCGCTTCTTGTTGAGCACGTAGAACGCCGCTTCCTGCGAGGCGCGCAGCGTGATCTGCGACCCGCGGCCGCGCGCGGCCTCATCCTCGATCATACGCAGTGCCGAGAGCCCGGCCGACGAGGCGGTGCGGACCAGGCCGGTGCCTTCGCAATGCGGGCATTGCCGGGTGGAGGCTTCGAGCACGCCGGTGCGCAAGCGCTGGCGGCTCATTTCCATCAG
>Ga0070658_10003384_pt1 | contig 13131 bp, 11 predicted proteins | sample KBSC13metaG_FD_64664 | JGI IMG/M metagenome (GOLD analysis project Ga0070658, IMG submission 64664) | Corn rhizosphere microbial communities from Kellogg Biological Station, Michigan, USA - KBS C1-3 metaG | ecosystem: Host-associated > Plants > Roots > Rhizosphere > Soil ... | reverse complement strand
GCGTGAGCAAGTCCGTTTCCGTGGCCGGCCAGTCGTAGGCCCCGGCCTTGGCGATGCCCAGGACCCCGCGTAATTCACTGCCGGCGAGCATCGGAACAGCCAGGGAACCTTCCATGCCGGTGGCTTTGGCCCCGGGGCGCGCCTGGCCGCTGGCATCGGTCTGCAAATTGCAGATCGTAATCGCTTCCCGCCGCTCCGCGGCGAGACCGGCGATGCCTTTTCCGATGGGAACGGTTTCCACGATTTGCACTACCGGCGGCGGAATATTCCGGTGCGCGGCGAGCTTGAGTACGCCGTCCCGGAGCAGATGAATGGTCCCAGCCTGGCACCCAAAATGGGCCAGGGCGGCGTCGAGCGCCGCAGTGAGGTCGCCGGAGGCGACGGCGGTTTGAAGGGACTCAGGCAGGGGTTGGCTCATGGGGCGGTACGGATGGGATAGGCAGGCTTCTTGGGCAGCTTGGGCGGGTTCGCCTGAAGTTCTTTCTCCACTTCGGCGATGGCCCGCTCGAGCTGCGGATCACGACCTTGCGCCAACTCCGCCGGATCGTCCAGCACCGCAATATCCGGCTCCACTCCGTGGCCCTCGATGATCCATTTTCCGGTGGTGTCGTAGATACTGAAGGTGGGCACGGTGACGCTGCCGCCATCGATGAGCCCGGGCGCGCCCGTCATGCCGATGAGCCCGCCCCAGGTCCGCTGGCCGATAATCGGCCCGAGCTTCTTTTCCCGGAAAAGGAATGGGAAGCAGTCGCCGCCGGAGCCGCTCCAGCCGTTGGTGAGCATGGCCTTGGGTCCCTGATGCCCGACGAAAGGCGTCGTCCAGTCCGGGCCGTCGCGCACGCCGTAGTAGTTGAGCGCATTGCGCCCGAGCAATTCGATGAAGCGATCCGGAATCTGGCCGCCGGAATTCCAGCGCTCATCGATGATCAGTCCCGGCTTGGAGTACTGGGCGCGGAACTGGCGGTACAGATCGCTCTGCCCATCCTGGCCGGTGTTCTTCACGTAGATGTAGCCGATCTTGCCGCCGCTCGCCGTATCGACGCGCTTGCGGTTGGCCTCGACCCACGCCAGTTGGCGCAGGGTCGTCTCGGTACCGAGCGTTTGCACGAGCACATCGCGCGCGCCGTCCCGGCTCGGCTTGTCATTGACGGTAATCAGCACCGGGTGATCCGCGAGGCCCTGGAATGCCGCCCAGGGATCTTCGTGCACGTCCAGCGCGTGGCCATCGACGGCGAGCAGCCAATCGCCTTCCTTCACGTTGACCGCGGGCTGGCGCAGTGGCGAGCGGACGCTGTCCCAAGGGGCCGTCTGGATGATCCGCTTGATGCGATACGCGCCTTGCTCCAGCGCATAGTCGCAGCCGAGATAGCCCACGCCACGTGTCACAGCTTCGTCCAGATCGCCGCCGCTGCGGTAGGCGTGCGAGGTGTTCAATTCGCCGATCATTTCGCCGATGAGATAGTTCACATCGCTGCGGGTCATCGCGTCCTCGAGCATCTTGCCATAGTAGTCGCGCTGGGCCTTCCAATCCACGCCATGCATGCCCGGGTCGTAGAAGAAATCGCGCTCGATCCGCCAGGCGTCGTTGAAAATCTGGCGCCATTCCGCCGGGGGGTCGACGCGCATTTCCAGGCTCCCCAGCGGCAGCGGCTTGTCGATTTTCTGCCCCTCCGCCACGTTGATGATCCCCCACTGCTCGGCCTTTTTGACGAGCAACTTCCGCCCATCAGCGGACAGCTCCGCCGAGTTGCAATCCTCGATGATCATTTGCTCCTGGCGCTTTTCCAGGTCCCAGGACGACAACGGCGCCGCGCCTTTGCGCGCGCCGACCCGTGGCGGCCAGCGGAAGATCACGCGCCCCGGCACGGCCATTAGGTTGTCGAACCGCCCGCCGCCGACCGGTAGCTCTACGGCGCGTGCTTCGAAACCATCGTAATCGATCGTGACCGCACGCGGGCGCAGCGGCACCGGACGGCCCTGCGGGCCGGTGGGACCGGGCGTCGGCGCGGGTGGCGTGGCCGGTTTATCCTCCTTCAGGCCCGCATCCCCCTCGGGAGATGGATCTTTCTTCGGGTCCGTGGACTTGGGCACTTCGGGTTTATCGTTCTTCTTGGGCTCATCTTTCTTGTCGCCCTGCGGCGCCGGCGGAGCAGGCGGCGGAGGAGAGACCCGAATGGGCTCTTCGTCATTGCGCGGCGCCAATGGCGACGGCACGTCCTTGCGCAGCGGCACAGCAATCAGGCTCTGCCCGTTCGTATAGATCCACGTATTGTCCGACTCGCTGTAGAGCGGCTGAAAAATCCGCTTGGAACGATAATAAAGGTAACGGCCATCGGGATCGAAGACGGGCAGGTCATCGTCGTAGAAACCACTCGTCACGCGGTTCAACTTTTGATCCTTCGTATCCACGATCGCGATCGCGGTCTGGCGGTTGTCCTGATCCACCGCATAGGCAAAAAAGCGGCTGTCCGCCGACCAGCTCACCTCGAAGCGCATCAGGTCGCCCTCGTACATCCAGAGTTGCTTGCCGATGATGTTCCATTTCTTCGTCTCGACATCGCAGATGAAGATGCGCATCGCCTTGTCGATGAAGACGATCTTCTTCGAGTCCGGCGACCACTGCGGCGTGTAGCGGAAGCCCGGCCCGAGATTGGTGATCGTCTGCTCCTCGCCTTTCCCGTCCGCCGGCCGAATGGTGAGTTCATACTCGCCTGTCTTGTCGGAGAAGTAGGCGATGGACCGGCCGTCCGGCGACCAGGCGGGAAACCGCTCCGCCACACCGCTGGTCTCGGTGAGGTTGCGAATGATCCCGTGCTCCGCGGGCACGCTGAAAATGTCCCCGCGCGCCTCGAAAAGCACGCGCTTGCCCGTCGGCGAAATCGACGCGCTGCGCACCAGGTTGGCCACGTGCTCCATGCGCGGGCGCAGTGTGGCGCGATCGGTAATCACGTTGATCTTCACCTCGTGGGGCTGCTCCGTCGCAAAATCGAGCAGGAAGAGGCGGCCGTCGTTCTCGTAGATCAATTCATCCGGGCCGGCGCTCGGGAAATGCACATCGGCATTGGTGTAGTGGGTGATCTGCCGCGTTTCCTTCGTCTTCGTGTCGTAGGCCCACAGGTTGTCGCGCTGCTTGGGATCGCGATCGGACAGGAAATAGATCGTGGAACCATGCCACATCGGCTGCGAATCCTTCGCGTCGTTGTTCGTGATGTTCTCCGCCGTCTTGTTCGCCAGGTCGAAGAGCCAGATGTCCGGCGCCATACCGCCGCGATAGCGCTTCCAGGTGGCGAAGTCCGTGGAGACCGGCGTGTAGGCAAGGAAGTGGCCATCGGGCGAGATCGCGCCAAACTCGCCGTAAGCCACCGGCAACTTCTCCGGCAACCCGCCCTCCACCGGCACGAGAAAGAGCTGCGACACCCGCTCCGTGAAGCCCAGCATGTGGGAGGAAAAGAGCAGCGACTTGCCATCGGGCGTCCAGTTCAGCAGGCGGTCGCTCGCGCCGTGATGGGTGATGCGCCGCGGTTCCCCACCACCGGCCGGCATCACGTAGACATCGATGTTACCGTCGTAGTTCGCGCTGAAGGCGAGTTGCGTGCCGTCGGGGGAGAAGCGCGGGAATTGCTCGGTTCCGCGCGGCGAACTGAGCCGCAGCGCGGTGCCACCGGACTTGGGCGCGATCCAGATGTCGCCGGCGTAGACGAAGGCGATCTGAGTCTTCGAGACCGCCGGCATTTGCATGAGCCGGGCGTCGATGGGCGCGGGGGTCATGGCGTTTTGCGCGAAGGCCGACGACGCGAGGAGACAGAGCGCGCCGAGAATGGGGGGGACTTTCATGGCGACGGGTATAGTGGGTCGGGTCGCGGGAGGAAAGTACCGCGTGGGAGGGGCATTGGCTTTCCACGCCGCAAGAAGCAACGTCCCTTCAAAGTCCCGCAGAGCGGCATTGGCTTCTGGCCCCGCCGGAGTAATTTGCACAACCACTGTCAAATCACCCCACCGTGAAAACCGCGTCCGACTTCAACACCCAAAAGGCCGAGCGCCTCGCCCGCCTGCGGCTCGAGGCGGCCGACTTTGAGGAGAAATTTGCCCGCAGTTCCGGGCCGGGCGGACAGCACGTGAACAAAGTTTCGACGTCCGTCCAGCTTCGTCACGTGCCGAGCGGACAGGCGGTGACCGTGCAGGACACCCGCTCGCAGGCCATGAACCGGCAACTCGCCTGGACCCGGTTGCTCGACGCCATCGAGGAAGCGCGCCGGGCCGAGCACGCCGCCCAGCGAGCCGAGATCGCGAAAAAGCGCCGGCAGAATTCCAAACGCCCGCGCGGTGTGAAAGAGCGCATCCTAGAGGGGAAAAAACGACGGTCCGTGGTGAAAAAAATGCGGGCAAAGGACTGGTAGCGAGGACTTCGCGTTTTCGTCACACATCGGCGCTCGCGCCAGTGCCGCACGTTTGGTTTACTTCCCGCTCATGATGACTCCGAATCAGAACAGCGCCCTCGACACGCACAACAAGGCGCTCAACATCAACCTCGACTCCCGCTTCTACGGCACCCTGGCGGAGATCGGCGCCGGGCAGGAAGTGGTGCGCTGGTTTTTCCGGGTCGGCGGAGCGGCCGGCACGATTGCCAAGAGCATTTCCGCCTACGACATGCAGGTGAGCGACGCGATCTACGGCGACACCGAGCGCTACGTTTCGCGGCAGCGGCTCCAGTCGATGCTCGACCACGAGTTTCAGCTCAATGTCGAGCGCCTGGGCGATGCCCGCGGCGACACCACTTCGTTCTTTGCCTTCGCCGATACTGTGGTGGCGCGCAGCTACAAGGGCGGAAACGAGTGCCATGGATGGATGGGGGTCAAGTTTCAGGCGCACCCGCGTGACGAGGCGTCGCAAATCATCGTCCACATTCGCATGCTCGATGCCGAAGCCAGCCTCCAGCAGGAGGCGCTCGGCATCATCGGAGTCAATCTTCTCTACGGCGCGTTCTTCCTGCACCACGAACCGGAGAAGCTCATGGACAGCCTGCTCGACCAACTGACCACCGGGCGCATCGAGATCGACCTGATCGACTTCAAGGGCATCGAATTCCGCTACGTCGACAATCGCATCATGTCGATGAAGCTCGTGCAACTCGGCTTGAGCGGCGCGGCGATGTTCGGGCCGGACCGGCAGGTGCTGCAACCATCCGAGGTGCTCTACAAAAAGGCGGTGCTGGTCGAGCGGGGGAGTTTTCGGCCTGTGACGTATGTCAATCTCGACATGATGAGCGCCGCGCTGGAGAAATTCACGGCCGATCCTGCGGTCACCGGAAAACCGGTGCTGCCCCTCATGGAAATCACGATGCGAAACCTGCTCGCCGGAGGGCAGGAAGTGGACCGGCGCGATTTTCTGGCCCGCGCGGACCTGCTCGCCGCTTGCGGTTTCCACGTCCTGATCTCGGATTATTTCGAGTATTACCGGCTGGCGGCCTACATCGCCTGGCGGACCAAGGAACGCGTCGGGATCGTCATGGGCGCGGCCAGCCTCATCGAACTTTTCGATGAGAAATATTACACCGCACTCCCGGGCGGCATTCTTGAATCCTTCGGGCGCCTCTTTAAAAATGAATTGAAGGTCTTCGTCTATCCGCTGCGACCGCACGAACAGGCGGAAATGACGACGGTCGAGAACCTCGAAGTCGCCCCCGAGTTGCGCAAGCTCTACGGCTACCTCGCCGATCGCAAGAGCTTCGTGCAGCTCGATAACTTCAAGCCGGAGTGCCTGTCGATCTTCTCGCGCGACGTCCTCAAGCGGATCGCCGCGCATGACGAGAGTTGGGTCACGATGGTCCCTCCGGAGGTCTCGGAGATCATCAAGAAGCGGGGTTTTTTCGGGTATTCGAAGCAGCGGCCGGAATAGGGCCTCCGCGACTCGCCCCCCGTTGACGTGGCCTTCCTCGATTTTCATTTCTTCTCGGAAACGCTGGGGCTGACGTGCTCGGCCCATGTCGTCCTCCCCCAGCCCACGACGCAGCAGATCGGCATGGCGGGTGGCAAGGCGCGGGACAAATATCCCACGCTTTATTTGCTCCACGGCCTTTCCGACGATCACACGATCTGGACCCGGCGCACCTCCATCGAGCGCTACGCGGCTGCGAAGAATCTGGCGGTCGTGATGCCGGCGGTCGGGCGCAGCTTTTATCAGGACACACCGGGCATGGGGAGATACTGGACATTCGTCAGCGAGGAACTGCCTGCCCTTTGCCAGAGTTATTTTCCACTCAGCGCGGCGCGCGAGGAGACATTCGCCGCCGGCCTTTCCATGGGCGGCTATGGGGCTTTGCGGCTCGGCCTGGCGCGGCCGGAGAAATTCGCCGCCGTGGCAAGCCTGAGCGGCGCGCTCGATCTCAAGCGGCGCCTGCGCGAGGCGGGCAAGGCCGGCTCGCGCATCTCGCGCGAGGAATGGATCGGCATCTTCGGCCCGGGATTGCAGGCGCCCGCGGAGGCGGACCTCTGGCTGCTCGCCCAGAAGCTGGCATCCGCCAGCGGTCCGAAGCCGGCGCTCTACCTTGCTTGCGGCACGGAGGATCCGTTGCTAGTGGACACCCGCACTTTCCACCGCCACCTCAAGGCGGCAAACCTTCCCGTAACCTATCACGAAAGCCCGGGCGACCACGAGTGGGGCTACTGGGACGCGCAGATCCAGCGCGTCCTGGAATGGCTGCCTCTGCGCTGATTTTTCTTTCTCAACTTTTGTCCAGGCTACGGGTTCACTTCACACCACTATGAAACTGCATACCCTCCTAGCCACCATCGTTTCACTCGCGGGACTCACGGTCCTCGCGCACGCCGCCCCCCTCGCCGTCGGCGCACCCGCCCCGGATGTCGCGTCCGTCGATCAGGACGGCAAACCGGTCAATTTCAAGGACGTCTACGCCAAGGGCCCGACCCTCGTTTACTTTTATCCCAAGGCCGATACGGGCGGATGCACGAAACAGGGATGCTCGATCCGGGATTCGTGGGCTGACTTGCAAAAGGCCGGTATCCAGGTGCTCGGCGTCAGCGAGGACACCGTGGAGGAGCAGAAGCATTTCTCCGACAAGAACCAGTTCCCGCACAAACTCATCGCGGATAAGGACGGCAAGGTCGCCGCAGCTTTCCAGGTGGACATGCTCAAGCCCAACATCACGGCTCGCCAGTCATTCCTCATCAAAGACGGCAAGGTTGTCTGGAACATGCTGTCGAAAACCAGCACCGACGGTCACGCCAAGGACGTGCTCGCGGCGTATGAAGCCCTGAAGAAGTAGGGCGGAGGGGTTAATAGCGGAAAGTGGATGGTTGATAGCCCTCGCTGGTTGCGCCATGTCGCACGGCTAGCGACGATGGTTCGTCGTGCTTTGATTCAGATGGTCCGCCCGCAAACATGTGCGTCACGCCTACTCGACGGGGCTATCAACTATCCACAATCCACTATCAACCTCCCCCTCAGAACACCATCGGCTGACCTTCGGTCATGACCGAGATGCGGTCTTCCAGGCCGTGTTCGCGGGCGCAGAAGAGCAGGCGCTCGGGCGGCTCGTTCAGCGGCTCGTAGCTTAAGCGGAACGTGCCGTAGTGCATCGGCACCATCCGCCGGGCGCCGAGGTCCATGAAGGCGCGCACGGCCTCCTCGGGGTTCATGTGCACCTCGCGTCCGCTGGGCGGGTCGTAGGCGCCGATGGGCAGGAGCGCGACATCGATGGAGTGCCGCTGGCCGATTTCCTTGAAACCTTCGAAGTAAGCGGTGTCGCCGCAATGAAAAATGGAGCGCCCGCCAACCTCGATGACGAATCCGCCGAAGCCCCGATGGGAGTCGTGCAACATGCGAGCGCCCCAGTGATGGCAGGGCGTGAGCGTGATTTTCAGCGGACCGTGCACGTACTGCTCCCAGTAGTGAAGTTCGTGCACGCTGCGAAAACCGAGATCGTGCACCAGGTTGCCCACTTCGAAGGGCACGACGATCGGCTGGTCGGCGGCCACTTCGCGCAGGGTGCGCCGATCGAGGTGATCGAAGTGCGCGTGCGTAACCAGCACGACGTCGATGTTCGGCAGCTCGTGGAGGTGCAGGCCCGGATGCTTCATCCGCTTGATCACCTTCAGCCATTTCGCCCAGTTTGGATCGATGAGCAGATTATGCCGGCGCGTCTGGATGAGAAACGAGGCGTGGCCGATCCAGGTGATGCCGATTTCACGATCCTTGAGCTGAGGAAATACGGGAGCGCCCTGCCGGGCGGAGCGCGGGGCGAAGATCGAGGGCAGCAGCACCTCGGTGAGGAAGTTTCGTTTCTGCCAGCCATTCTTGGGCTTGAGGCCCACCTTGCGCGCCGGCGAATCCGCTGGAGCGACGGGCTTGGCCTGCGCGGCCTTTTCAGATTTTTTGATCTCCGCTTTGGGGGTGCGGAGGCGTTGAAACGGATTGGCCACGACGGCGAACTGTAGGCTTCTCATCGCAAGGAGGCAAAGACTTCGTTCATCTTGCAAGCGACTGCCGTGCCACGTGAGGATTCCCGCATGACCAAAGCCGAGCTCCGCCGCGAGATGCGCCAGCGCCTGAAAACTCCCGGCGCGGCGCACGCCGAAAAATCGCGGGCCATCTGCGCCGCCCTTTCCGCGCAGCCCTCTTTCCGGCGAAGCCGCCGCGTCGCCCTTTTTTCTCCGCTGCCGACCGAACCGGATTTGAATCCCCTGTGGGAAAACAACGAACGCGTACTCTGCTATCCACGCGTGGCCGGGGAGAAGATCGAGTTCGTGGAGATTGCGCACCTTGACGACCTGGTGGATTCCGCCTGGAACCCCTGGGTGCGCGAACCGGGACCGGCCGCCGCGCAGATCATTGCCCCGCAGGAAATCGATCTCATTCTCGTTCCCGGCCTCGCGTTCACCCGCGACGGCCGGAGGCTCGGGCGCGGAGGGGGTTTTTACGACCGGTTTCTATCCCAGCTCCCAACTTCGACGGTGAAACTCGGTATATGCTTCGAATTGCAACTCGTCGACACTTTGCCGACCGAGCCGCACGATCAGCGCCTCGATGGCGTGATCACGGAAAATGGCCTGGCGGGCCATCCGTGACGGTGCGACGTCCGGGAAGGAGCGTCGAAAATAGCGACAGCGCTATGGGCCTTTTGCAGGACACCTTCGTGTCTCTACGGAAGGGTTTCGATGATGCCAGAGCCTACACCGACGGAACTGGGGCCCGCATCTCAAAGCGGGGAATGCGCGTAAACACGGCCTCGCCCCGGTCCGTCACTCCAAAGAAAGCACCCTCCGCCACGCTGTCGGATCCGATGGTGTGGTAACTGTTGTAGGAAAACTGATGGTGCGGTTTGAGGTAGGGGAATTCCCCCACCACCCCGTCTCCCTCCACAACCACGCAACGCCCCTCGGCGTCCGTCACGACCCACTTGCGCCCTTTGATCGTCACCGGAACGGAGGATTCGTTGCTGACGGTGATGAAATAGACAAACGGATGCGGCCGGTCCGGCGGCGCTTCGAGCTGCGGCATATGAACCACCCGATCGACCTTCACGTTCAGGCCGGCAAGTTCAGTAGGAGAGGACATCGAAGAAAAGGTTGGTTACGCTGGAGGCTGGAACTTGAATGAACTTTGGACGCTGGGCAAATGCGCTCGCGCACCATCCATCAAAATCCGGATTTCAAAACTTAAATTTTATATGCTTCCCGTAGCGCTTTCCATTGCCGGTTCCGACAACAGCGCCGGCGCCGGCGTCCAGGCAGACCTAAAGACGATGAGCGCGCTCGGCGTCTACGGGGTTACGGCGATCACCTGCGTCGTCGCGGAAGTGCCAGGCAAAGTCACCGCCATCCAACCCATTGAACCGCGCATAGTCACGGAACAAATCCGGCTGCTCTTCGAGGCGTTCCCCATCGGGGCGATCAAGACCGGGATGCTCTATTCGTGCGAAATCATCGAGGCAGTCTGCGACACGCTTGCGGAATGCCTGGCCCGATGTGAGCAGCGCCCGCCGATCGTCGTCGATCCCGTGATGGTGGCCACGAGCGGGGATCCCCTGTTGAAGAAGGACGCCGTCACCCTCTACCAAAAGCGCCTGTTCCCCCTCGCGACCCTGATCACCCCCAATCTCGACGAAGTGCGGACGCTGCTCGGCCGGAGCGTTACGAACTATGACGAAATGTGCGAGGCCGGCCGCGAACTGGTCTCCACTTTCGGCGCAAACTTCCTCGTGAAGGGTGGCCACCTGAAGGAGCCGTCGGCGGTCGATCTGCTCATCGAAGGCCGGAAGATCACGGAATTCCGGGCCCCATTCGTCCCGGACGTTTCCACGCATGGCACCGGGTGCACCTATTCCGCCGCCATCGCCGCGTATCTCGCCCACGGCTTCTCGCTCCAACAGGCAGTAGCGAACGCCAAACGGCATGTAACGGCGGCGATCACTCATTTCCAGCGCTGGGAAAAGGAAGGGCGCCGTACGGACGCTCTGCACCACTTCACCCCGGATGCACTCGGAGCCGCGTTCGGCGCAGTGTGGATTGAAAAGCGCGAGCGTCCTCTCTAGTCTCCCGCGCTCTTTCCCATGAAAATCCTCGTCGTCGGCAGCGGCGGGCGCGAACACGCGCTCGTCTGGAAACTCCAGCAATCCCCACGGGTCCGCGCCCTCTATTGCGCGCCCGGCAACGCGGGCACCGCGCAACTCGCGACGAATGTGCCGATCAAAGTCACCGAGCAGCAAAAGCTGGTGGAGTTCGCCCAGGCTGAGGGCATCGACCTGACGGTGGTCGGCCCCGACGACGCCCTGGCTGCGGGGATGGTCGATCTATTTCAGGAGCACGGCCTGCGCATCTTCGGCCCCACGCAAGCCGCAGCCCGGCTCGAATCCTCCAAGGTCTTCGCCAAGGAATTCATGCAGCGGCATGGCATCCCGACGGCGGCTTCCGGGAGCTTCACGGATAGCAGCGAAGCGCAGAAGTTCTGCCAGAAGGCCAAATACCCTCTCGTCGTGAAGGCGGATGGGCTTGCCCTCGGCAAGGGCGTCATCATCGCCACCAATCGGTGGCAGGCGGCGCTGGCGATCCATGAGATCATGGACATGCGGAAGTTTGGCGACGCCGGGCAGCGGATCGTGATCGAGGAATTTCTCACCGGCGAGGAGTGCTCGATCCACGCACTCGTTGACGGGAAAAGCTACCTGCTCTTTCCCGGCGCCCAGGATCACAAACGCGCGCTGGATGGCGACCAGGGCCTGAATACGGGCGGCATGGGCACGTTCAGCCCTCCGGCGAAGCTGCTCACGCCGGAATTGGAAGAGCGCGTCCGCCGCGAAGTGCTCGATCTCTTCATCGCCGGCCTAAAAAGGGACGGCCTGGACTACCGGGGCATGCTTTTTCCCGGCCTGATGGTCACGGTCGATGGTCCCAAGGTGCTGGAGTTCAACTGCCGATTTGGCGATCCCGAGACGCAGGTGCTGCTCCCACGGCTGGAGAGCGACCTGGTCGATCTGCTCGATGCCACCATCGACGGCACGCTGTCCGCAGTGACCGCAAAATGGAAACCGGACTCCGCCGTGTGCGTGGTGCTGGCTTCGGGGGGCTATCCGGGCTCCTACGCGACCGGAAAATCAATCACCGGGCTGGATGGAAAGGCGGACGGAATCACCGTTTTTCACGCGGGCACACGGTCCGAGGACGGGCGCACGGTGACTTCGGGCGGGCGCGTCCTGGGCGTCACCGCCCTGGCCGCCGACTTGGCTACCGCCCGAGCCCGGGCGTACGCGGCCGTGGAGGGCATCGACTTTGAGGGCCGGCACTTCCGGCGCGATATTGCAGCGAAGGGGCTAACCGCCTAGCCTTCCGGCACCCTATGAAACTTTCCGCGGCTCCCACGCTGGCTTCGATGCTCCTGACGCTCTCCGCCTCGGGCTTTTGTCAGGCCCCGGGAACCGCGGCGGAACCCGCGGCCAAGCCAGCCGCTCCCCTGACGACCCGCGCCGCCGTGGATGGCTTGAGCGACGCGGAACTCGACCAGGTGCTGCAACTCCTCAAGGACAATTACATCAACCCGGCATCGCTCAATGAAGCGGAGATGCGCCGCGCCACGGTGCAGGGCCTGCTGGACCGCATCGCTCCCGGGGCCTCTATTCAACAGGCTCCCGCGGCGGGGGACACCAATGCTCACAGCCCATTCCGGGCGGAGATCCTCGACAACCGGATCGGCTATGCGCGCCTCGGGGCGATCACGCCGGGCAATATCACGGAACTCGACGGGGCGTTGCAAAAGTTCACCGCCAGCAAGCTCGGGGCCCTGGTGCTCGATTTGCGGGCCACGCCCCCGGGTAGCGAGTTCGAGCAAACCGCGGAGGTTTGCAAACGCTTTTGCCCGAAAGGAAAGGTGCTCTTTTCCGTCAAGAAACCAAATATCAAGCAGGAGCAGATCCTCACTTCCAAGGAAGACCCGAAATTCCGCGGAATCTTCGTCGTGCTCGTGGACCACAATACGGCGGGGAACGCAGAGGTCATCGCCGCCGTCTTGCGCACCCATCTCAATGCCTTGGTCATCGGGCAGCAGACCAAGGGGGAAGCGGTCGAGTTTGCCGAGTTTCCGCTAGCCACCGGCAAGCTGATCCGCATCGCAGTCGCCGAGGTGGCGCTCCCGGAAAATGTGTCGGTCTTTCCCGGCGGAGTGAAGCCCGACCTCCCGGTGGAGGTGCCCCAGGAGACAACCGACGCGGTCCTCAAGCAGGAACTGGAAAAGGGCGTGAGCGAGTATGTCTTCGAGACCGAACGGCCTCGGATGAATGAAGCGGCGCTGGTCGCCGGCACGAATCCCGAACTGGACGCCATCCAGGCCTCGCAAAAGGCCAAAGGGGAAAAGCCAAAAGCGCCCCTGCGGGACGCGGTGCTGCAACGGGCCGTGGATTTCATCACCACGATCTCCATCTACGAGAAGAACGAGAAGAAGCCGGCGGCGGGAAAATAGACAGCGCGACCCGGACATTCATCCAAGCCGCGCTGTCGAGATTTTAGCAATGGTCACGCGCGCTAGAGCACGCGCGCTGGCTTAGTAGCGCCGGTCGCCGCGATCGCCGCGGCCCCCGCCACCACCACCGCCGCCGTAGCCGCCGCGTCCACCACCACCGCCGCC
>Ga0070658_10003383_pt1 | contig 13137 bp, 12 predicted proteins | sample KBSC13metaG_FD_64664 | JGI IMG/M metagenome (GOLD analysis project Ga0070658, IMG submission 64664) | Corn rhizosphere microbial communities from Kellogg Biological Station, Michigan, USA - KBS C1-3 metaG | ecosystem: Host-associated > Plants > Roots > Rhizosphere > Soil ... | reverse complement strand
TGAACGTCCTGGGTCCTGCCAGCCTGCCAATCCGTTTCGAGCTCTCCGCACAGGCAGGCGCCTGAGCAGGCCGATTCACAATCGGCCGCAGATCAACAATCTGCCCCACAAAGTCAGGCTCCCTGCGCTTTTGATTGCCGCTGCGCCTGATTTTCCAGGCGTTACTGCTGCGATGCGCCCACCGCGGCGGCCGCGTCCTGCGCCATCTTCAGGTGTTCCCGCAAAGTCGGGAGGGTCTGGGATGCGAACGCCTTGACGTCGGAGTCCTTGCCGCTGTCGGCTTCGCGCTGGAACTCATCGATATCTTTCTGGTGGTCTTTCACCATGGCTTCCATGTAGGTTTTGTCGAACTCGGAGCCGGACATACCCTGGAGCTTCTTGTAGAGCGCTTCATCTTCCGAGGTCATGCTGGACGGGGGCGTGATGCTCTTCTTTTGCGCGATGCCGGTGAGCTGCTGCCCGGCCTTGCCATGATCGGCGACCATGCGCTGGCCGAAGTCCTTCACCTTTTGGTTGGACGCTTTTTGAGATGCCAGCTGGCCGAGTGTCACTTCGGCCTGTCCGCCCTGTGCGGCCTTGTTGACGAAGGTTTGATCGTGGGCAGCGGGGAGGTCGGCTGCGAAAAGACCAACTGTGCTGAAAACCGTTATGAGAGCGCATTGACTGAATTTATACATAAGGCACTTCCTGGGGATATTTCCCAATCGTAAATTAAGCAAGACATGCGCCACTGTGCGGGAAACAGGAACTTCGATTGCTGTTTGCGAGCGTACAGAAAGGAGAATCGTGGCTACACGCAAAAAATCGACCAAGGGAGCCCGGAAGGTTCACCGGGTGATGAAAGAACACAAAGAGGGCAAGCTCAAATCGGGTAGTGGCAAGAAGGTGAAGAGCAGGAAACAGGCGGTTGCCATTGCGCTGAATGAGGCGCGGGAGGCCGGGGCCAGGATTCCGAAGAAGAGCTCGAGTAAGAAGTCGACCAGTAAGAAGTCGACCGGTAAGAAGCGGTCAGCTACTAAGAAGAAGTCTTCGTCGAAGTAAGAGCCGTTTCGGACATCTGCTGCATCTGGAGTAACAAGGGTCGGGCGGAAGCCCTCCCGCAGGGCCGAAGCCCTGCCCCACGTTGGGTGTACCTTTAGCAGATGGATTTTGTGGCAAACGCGGTGGCGGTGCATGGATATCTTGTCCTGTTCGTCCTCGTGTTGCTGGAGACGGTTGGTTTTCCCGTGCCGGCGGCGCCTGCCCTGATACTGGCGGGCGGGGCCGCGGCGCGGGGAGCGCTATCGCCGGTGGGGTGTGCGGGAACGGCGCTCTCCGCGATCATGCTGGGCGATACGTTCATGTACACGATGGGGCGGTTGACCGGATGGTGGCTGCTCAGCCTGCTGTGCCGCATTTCGCTGAATCCCGAGGCGTGCATACTGCAATCGGCGGATTCTTTCTACCGGCGCGGGCGCGTACTGCTGGTGGTCGTGAAGTTCATCCCGGGGATCAATACGATGGCTGCGCCACTTTCGGGCAGCATGAGTATGCCGATGTGGCAATTTCTGGGGCTGGATTTCGCGGGAGCGTGTCTGTATGCGGGCGCGTGGATGGGGAGCGGCTTCATCTTCAGTGACGTTCTGCAAAAGCTGACGCGAGGGTATTCGGCGTTTGGGTCGGTTTTCGGCTGGATTGTGGGTGCGGTCATTTTTCTGTGGGCGGCGAATCGTGTCCGGATCTGGGTGAAGGCGAAGCGGGCGGGGCCGGTGCGGATGATTCAGCCGGAGCAGCTTGCGCGGGTGCGGGACGGCGTCTGGATCTTCGATGTGCGGAGCCATGGGTATTACGAGAAAGGGACGCTGCGGATTCGGGATTCGCGGCGGGTGGATCCGAATGCGCTGACGGATGAGCTGGAGCGGCTGCCGAAGGATAAGGCGATCGTACTTTACTGTACGTGCATTCGGGAATCGACGAGTGCGCATGTGGCGCGGGTGCTCGATAAGAACGGGTTTGACGTGTGGGTGCTGGAGGGCGGGTTTCGAGCGTGGAAGAAGGCCGGGCTGCCGGTGGAGGAAGTGCCGGAGGACGAGGTGCTGCCGCTGCCGAAATTTGCGTAAGGGCTTACTTCATGAAGCCGGAGGCGCCGGAACCGGCGGCCGAGAGTTCGTCATTCAGGGGATCATCGAGAGCGAGGAGATGGCGGCCGAGGGGGCTGAGGCGGGCCTGCACTTCGGGGCTGACGAGGCGTTTCTGATATTGCTGCTGCGGTTTATCGCGGCGTGTGTAATAGACGTGCATCGCGCGGCGCTGGCGATCGGTGAAGTTTTCGCTGCCGCCGTGCCACATGTGGGCGTTCATGATGACGACGTCTCCGGCTTTGCCTGTGACGAGCATTTCGCCCGCCGGCTTTGCGCCGGGTTCGGGAGCGCGTCCCCAGGTGTGTGAGCCGGGCACGACGCGGAGCGCGCCGTTGTGGGGCGTGAAGTCGTCTAGCAGCCAGACGGAGTTGCAGACCCAGTAGCCGCGCTCATCCGGCAGCGCTCCGCTATCGACGTGAAGGGGCTGCGCGCAGCCGTTGTGCGGATTGGCGGAACGGATATTCAGACTGCTGAGCTTGAATTCGGGGCCGAGGACCGTCGCCATGGCTTCCAGAACTTCGGGCGTTTCGATGACAGACTCGAAGAGGCGCCCTTTATTCACCGCGTTCGCGATGCGGCGGGCGCCGGGTTCGGTGCGGAATTCGCTGCCGGCGCTATCGCCTTCGAGCGCGAATAATTCTTCCACGCGTTCGTTAAATTCGGCAACGCGCCGGGGCGAGAGCAGGGCAGGTAAGTGAAGATATCCCTGTTCAAGAAGAGTGGCTTTGGCTCGGGCTGATAGCACTGTCTGAGATTAGTGATAACACAGAAGGCTCGGGAGAGACGCGGGTGGTTTCGGCCAGTTCGCGATCGATGAGATCATGCACCATTTTCTGAGCCCAGAGCGGGCGAAACGTATGGCCGCCGTTCGCAACGCGAATACAGCGCGCCCAGTGTCCGTCAGCGGGCGGCAATTGGCCTGCCGTTTCCATCTCGGCGAGGAGCGGTTCGCCCTCACGGAAGACGAGAGTGACGCGTTTGCGGCCGCGCTCGAATGCGGTCCACGCCTGCTCGAAGCTGCGGAAGCTGAGCTGGATGTAAGCGTCGCTGTTGGTGCGGCGCCGCATCTCGGCGATGCGATGCGTCACGCGGCCGATGCCGCCGCGGCGGAGACCGGTGGCCGCCATCTTCATCCAACCGCTCCAGCCGCCGAAGCCTTCGCCGAAGCGCGGCAGGATGCGGCGGCGATCGACTTCGGGATCCCAGTAAAGCAGGCTGGGGTTGAACAGGATGGCGGACTGGACGGCGGGGAAGCGCACTGCTGCATGAAAGCCCCAGCAGGCGCCGGAGCAGAGTCCGATCACGGTTAAGCGCCTCATGCCCGCGGTGCGCCGCAGGCCGTCAATCGCGGTGGCGATTTGTTCGATGAGGAACTCGCGGTAGAGCGAAGGGACGTCGAGCGATTCGGGGCCTTCGCTTTCGCCGAGGCCGGGGAGGTCGAGACGCAGCGAGGGAACGCCACATGCGGCCCACTTGCGGGCGCATTCCACCCACATGCGATTGGGTCCGGTATGGCGGACGCCGCCGGCGTTGAGAAAAAGAAGACCGTGTGTGTTGCGGTGAGTACCGGCTGGCGGCTCGGAGAGGATGCCAAACATGGCGGAGGGCCCGGAGCCAATCTGGAAAGCGGATTCCGTCGGGTGCCGATGCTCGGGGAATACGGGGGACGCATTGTTGCGGATGGAAGGGCTTGTGCGGCGGAGAAGAAATCCCGCGATGGTCTGCGTGGTCTCGGGCGAGTAAATACCGTCGAGCGGGCCAGCCATCATGTCGGCGTAGCCAGCGCCATCCGCGATTGCGGTATCGGGCGACGACGGATCGAGCGTTTTCACGATGGCGGGATCGTGCGGGAGCGCGTCGCGCGAGAGCAGCAGGACCGGCATGTTTTTGCCGCGCCAGGGCAGGGCTGAGACGTCGAGCTCTTCGAGAGTTTTCAGCAGTTCGGGAGCGATGAGGAAGCCGCTTGCGCCGAAGCCGGGCAGGGGCTGGCGCGGAGCGTCTTCTTCAGCGAGGCATTCCCAGCGCTCCACGTTGGCGGCGGCGTGGAGTTCGCGGAGCAAAGTGCGGCCGCGAGCGGCGGCGCCCCAGAGAACGAGTTGGCGGATATTGGCGCCGCGGGCGGATGCCGCCATTGCCACCATGGCGCCGAGATGGACGCCGAGCACCGCGACATCGTCCACGGCAGTGGCGGCGCGGAGTGTTTCGACGGCATCGCCGACTGACCGCACCCAGGCGTCGAAGAGTCCGGGATCCTGGGGATCGCCGGAACTGTCGCCGGCGGCGGGGAGATCGTAGCGAAGCGTTGGGATGCCGAGCTCGGCGAAGCGTTGCGCCATGAAGCGCAGGGGCCGATAGGCGCACACTTCTTCCCATCCGAACGGAGGTACGATGACAAGGCCGAGCGATGCGCGGCGGCCGGTCACCGTATCGAGATGCGCGAGAAGTGAATACGTTCCCGAACGGAACCAGAAGTGGGTGGCGCTCACACTGGTGTCTCCACGGGGATGGTGACGCGCCCTTCGGCATTCAGGGCGGTGACTGTAAGACCAGTGGGAAGCGGCCCGGGCGCTGTTGGTGTGAACAGCAGGCGGCGCGTACCGCCGGGTTCGATGGAAAAATAGGAATCGTCGGGCAGCAGGCCGGGCGCGGTGACGCGGACCGCGTTCGCGAACGCGCGGGTACCCATCAGAACTTCCACTTCGCCGGTGGGCAGAACGGCTGCCTGGGCGGTAATGCCGATCTCGGTGATGGGATGGCGGCGGAGATCGCGGCCGGCAGGGAAGCGGAAACAGCGCGCGAACGCGCTTTCGCCCGAGGTGCGATGCAGACTCGCGGTGATCAGATCGTGAGCGGGCGGCCCGAAGCGATAGGCTCGCGAGATGTCTACGAAGCGTCCCAGAATTTCCTCAAACGAATAGACGCCGGCGGCGTGCGGTTCGAGAACAATTTCTCGCTCGGCTTCATCGGTTTTCCGTTCGGAAGAGAACATGGCGATGCGCAGAGTGGCGCGAAGGGGGGTGGGGCCGTCGTTGGCGACGTGAATATCGAAACCGTTGAGGCCTTCGTCCGTCATCCAGATGGCGCGCGGGGCGAGCGCGCGACGCAGGAACCACCAGGCTGCTTTGGGGACGCCGCGGCTGTCGATGAGACCCCAGCCCGCGCCGGGTTCGAGATCGGCGCTCCACAAAACGATGCCGCCGCCGCAGTTCGAAGCAGCGCGGCGCCATTCGCCGAACAACTCCGCCATGACTTCGCCCGAGACGAGTCGCGAGAGATCCCAATAGAAGCGCGGATCGGTATACCGAAGTTCGGCGGGATCGAGTGAGTACAGCAGCTTCAGGTAGTGATCGCGAACGTCTTCGAAATCCCAGGCCGCGCCACCATCGCGGGGCACGCCGCGCTTCCATGCGGGATGTGTGGGCGTAATACCGCCGGGCGTTTCGAGAGCCATGGCCTCGATCGCTTCCGGCTCGGGAATGTTCGAGAAGGCAAGACACTCGGAAGCGTACGGGACGGCGGCGCGGCGCGCATCTTCGAGCGGCCGGAGATAGGCGCCCACTCCGAAATAGTTAGCGACGCCCTGACGAGTGCGGAATGGCTGATCGCCGCCGAACGGAGCGGAGGGAATGTACGGAACGCCCGGACAGCAGCGCGCGGCCATGCGAGGAAGATCGTCTCCGAAGAAGATTCCGCGGCCGAGCGCGGGGTCGAGACCGAGCATTCCGACTTGCTGCTCGACTTCGGAATTCCCGCAGATCAAGGCGGTGCTGGCGTGGCGCGAGATGCGCGTCAGTTCGGCTTCGGCTTCGGTTCTGGCAGTTTCGAGAAACTCGGGGTCCGCAAACGGATAGTCCATGTTGGCAAACATGAGATCCTGCCAGAGCAGCAGGCCGAGTTCGTCGCAGATGCGATGGAATGTTTCGTCTTCATACCAGGTGGTTCCGGAGAGCCGGATGAGATTGAAGCCGCCATTGCAGAGCAGCGTAAGGCGGCGTCGAAGATTTTCTTCGGTGGAATTGGGAAGCGGAGTCCAGACGACGCCGCGCGTGAATACCGGGACGCCGTTGACGTGGAAGCCGCGATCGAAGGAGATTGTTCGGAACGCGGCGGGAACGTCATCGTATGTGACGACCGAGCCGTCATGCAACTGCACTTCGAGGCGAATTGGATAGAGCGCGGGCTCGCCGTGCGTGTGCGGCCACCAGCGGCGTGCGTCCGGGATGCGAAGTGTGGCCTCGCCGTTGGTGATTTCGACGCGATGCTCACCGGAGATCAGCCGCGCGGCGGCAGGTTGCGCGCGGAATCGGATAGATGCGCGTATTGCGCCATCCGGATCGACGGATCTGGACCATTCTTCAATGATGGGGCCGCGTTCGCGCACGAATGCGACGGGACGCCATGGGCCCACGAGCGGCGGGCCGGGAGCGAATCCCGGCGCACGTCCGAGAAGCGTGCTGCGGAACCAGCGCAGCTGCTGTTCGGTGACGACGCGCGTGCGCCAGCGCGCCCGCGGATGCTGGAGGCGCTTCGTCCGAAGCTGCGCCGCGAGAGAACGGCAGACGATCAGGAGCTCGTTCCGGCGATGGAGGAAGGCAGTCACCTCGATGCGGTGACGCGCGAACATAGAGTTGCTCTGGAGGATCGATCTCCCGTTGAGCCAGACCTCGCTCAGGGTGGCGAGGCCGCCGAAATCGAGATAGATTCTTTCTTCCGACGCAACCGCCTCGCAATCGAAACGGCTGCGAAACCAGTATTCGGACGTATCGGCGCCCGATGTCCCAGGCACGGTTGCGGGGGCGAAGCGGAGATCGCCGAGGTTCTCCGGATTGTGCGAGGTTTCCGAAGCCGCCATTTCCCAGTCCGCAATCAGCGGAATGGACTCTCGTCCGGATTGGATCTCGCAGGAAGCGATCATACGGAATGTTGGTGGACACTGAGCGCCATACGGTCGAGCGCGTTCATGGAAGCGTCCCACTCCGCCGCGAGTTCGGCAATCGCGGGCGCGGGGTTAAAGGCACGCCGGCGCGCGAGCTTGAACAGCAGCATCTTGGCCCCGTTCACCTGGCGGCCCAGGGCGGCGGCGGCTTCTCCGGCGTGACCGTTAAGGCCGGGATCACACCATTCGACGAAGCTACGGGCGGTCTCAAACGCGGCTCCGCACTGGCGCACTGTGGCGAAGGCATAAGAGTGGTAGTTTTCGTCGGAACCTTCCAGAAGTTTGGGGAGATCTTCTTCCAGACGAACGCCGAAAGCCCTCCAGGGGTTTCTCTTCGGCCTGGAGGCCAACTGGCGGCGTAGAGATTCGAGCGCTTCGCGGCGCAGCTCCTCGCCTTCGAGGCGCGGGGCGGCGCGGAAATTGATCAGTTCGGCGTAGGGCGGCATGACGTCTTCGGAAAAATAACGGTCCAGCCGGAAAACTCCGCTGTAATCGTCGCCGCCCAATTCGTAATAACCGGCGCCGTGAAAATAGCGCATTCGCCGCTGTGCAGGATCGATGCTTTCAACGGCAATCGAGCTCTTGACGTGCTGGCGCCGATACGAACTGGTTGCCGTATCCGGCAGATAGAAGGAATCTACCTCCAGCGTCATAGTTCGCCCCGATCTCATTTGTTCCAGCACGTGATCTGCCGTGGGGCGATAAAGCTGCATCTCATGGACGTCGATGCCGTGCAGACGCAGCAATTCGTTGGGCGGGGGCTTAAAGAAAGTCCACTGGTCGCCCTCGAAATCGACCGAACAGCAGAACGCCATCACGCTTTCGGGCGCAATTCCCTGAGCATGAAGGAGTTCGATCCAGAGATCGGCGTAGCAGTTGGTTTGCGGAAAAATCCGATCCGGATCGTGCAGTGCGCTTGGCTTGTAAGTGAGAGGGTCCAGGCCAAAGAGACTGATCATGTTGATTGCCGTCAGGCGTCCGATGGAGCGGGACAAATTTGCCGGAGAACGTCGCGGGGCCAATCGCGCAGGTCCAGACCGTGTGCGCGGAACAGGGCGAGCGTGATGCGCTCCAGACCGAAACCGACGCAGGAACTGTGGGCGACGCTGGCATCGTGAAGCTGAATCCCGAAGGCCGCGCCGAAATGTTCGTGGTGGAGGTTAAAAGACGAAACGGCGGTTCCACCCGGAGTTGCGATGGGGACCACGGCTTCGTACTTCAGTCCCAGTTCGCGCTGGTTGTTCGCGAGGAGTTTGCCTTTGCGGCCGAAGAAAGGATCGGAGGCGGGGGCGATTGCAGCGTCGAGCTGGCAGAGCTCGAAGATGCGGCGCGCGCGGCCGATCCACATTTCGCGCCAGGCCTGCACTTCTTCGGGCTGGCCGATGCGGACGAGTTCGCGCTGGTGGAACATCTGGAGGCGTGCGGGATCTCCGGACGGCTCATTGCGAAACACGTAGCAATCGCCGAGATCGAGAGTGACGCCGCCTTTGGGTAACGGCCCGCGCTGCGCCATTGCCGGATAGCTGGGATAGCAGGCGGCCGGCACCATGGTGACGCCGGTGGGCGACAGGTGATGCGTCCAATCCTCCCCGGCGGATGCGCGCTCGGCGACGTCAATCGCCGCGGCGTCTTTGCCCGCAAAACTGTAGATGACTCCGCATAGTTGCGGGAACGATCCGAGATAGCCGGCCTTCTCCAGCGTGCGGCGCGGAATGACGGGAGGGAAGCGCGGGGCTTCGGCGCGATCCGGCGCCGCTATGCGCGAGACGAGCGCACTGAAGCCGTTGCGCACCTGTTCGAAGATCACGCCGCGTCCATAGATACCGGGTTCGCCGCTTGGGATGAAATGCCCGTGAGCGATCAGGTCTTCGATGTACTGGGCCTCTGTTGTGGGCTGGGCGGCGGAAATCGTCGTCATCTAGATGGACTCCCGGTGAACGAGCAGCAGCGATGCGTTATTGGCGTGAAGGCGGTCATTGGCAATCATCAGAGCCGCGGAATAAGCGTCGCGCAGCGCGCGGCCGACGGAGAACGGGCCGCCGTTGCGATAGCCGAGAATGCCGCATACGCGCAGCGCTCCCTGGCAGGCTTCCACAGCGGCTTCCGAGGCGGCGATCTTCAGGTTATTCATGCGCACGGCGAAGCCAATGGTGGAGCAGACGGCGCGGTCATTACGGGCGACGGCGTCGCTGTATTCGCCAGTAGCGTCTTCCACGGTGGCGCGGAAGGCGGCCATGTGGGCAGCGAGTTCGGAGAGGCGGAGCGCGGAGGGCGGCGTCACGCCGGGCGTCTGGCGCGCCTGACGGCGGACGAAATTGCGGGCGCGCTCGAATGCATCTGTTGACAGCCCCAGCCAAACGTGCGCCCACAGAATGTGCGAAAAAGGCACCATCGTCTCGGCGGCAATCCTGGAGAACGGCTCCGGGAGAACCTGCTCGTGCGAGCAAACTGCTTCAATTTCAAAGCCTGGACTGCATGTACCGCGCATCCCGAGGGTATCCCATTGGCCAGTCGGCTTCACCGTCATTTCCGATAAATTTGTGAGAACTGCAACCTGATCGCCATTGTCTGCCTCAGGTCCGCGGCGGACGGTAGTCAGGAGGTCATCGGCGTGCGCGCCATAGGAGATCGTGGTGGCGTTCTTTTCAAAACGCAGAGGCGCGTCAGGCGCGTCGGATTCGGGACGCAGCGCCGCAATGCTGTGTCGGATGTCGCCGCCGGTGCCGACTTCGGATGTGGCGGAAGCGATCAGGCGCTGTTCGGCGACCAGACGCCGAAGGTAGTCTGCAAACCACGGAGAACGGTCCCCGTGCCGCGCGATGCAGGCGACCTGGATCTGGTGCATGGCGAAAATCATGCCCGTAGCGGCGCATCGTCGCGATAACTCGAAGACCGCACGGGCGATGTCGTCGATCTGCATGCCCTTGCCGCCGTATTCTTCGGGTACCATCCAGCCCAGAGCGCCAGCCGCGCGCAACGCCGCCACGGCTTCAGCGGGGAAGCGTCCGTTTTTATCAGTATCTTCAGCGTGCTTCTCTGCCAGCGAGAGAACTTCTTCAAACGCGGGGGTTAAAAGCGGATCGGCTTCGACCGCCCGAAGGCGGGCCATCATTTCTGAGCCTGCATCACGGTTTCAACGGCGCCGGCGATATTTTCGATGCTACTGAAGACGTCGCGGCTCAGGAGCGAATCCGGGAATTCGAGGCCGAACTCCCCTTCCACAGCAATCATCAGGACCACGCTTGCCTGCGACGACATTCCAGCCCTGTAAAGGTCCGTTGTGTCACAGATTTCTTCCAACGGGAGATGTATTCGCGCGTGATTCTTCACGATTTCCCTCAGTTGGTCCCTGATTTGCCGATTGGTGGAACAGCACGACACACCGATGGCTTCCACGTTCTACTCCCCCTTTAATTCGAGTCAGATGCGAGCTCTATCACCACAATGCCCGCGGATGTGTAAGCACCTGAAGTACCACGGGCTGGACAAAAAGCAACAGCCGCTCCTGAGCGAAGCGGCTGTTTTTTCTGCGCGTTACTGCTGCGGATTTTGCGCCCAGGTAAATACCTGGGCACCCTATAGTTTCATGGTTACCGTTTTAACTTCGGTATATTGCTGAAGTCCGTATTCACCGAGTTCGCGCCCGATACCGGACTGTTTGAAACCGCCGAAGGGAGCGCGATTGTCTAAAACGTTATAGCAGTTGACCCAGACCGTACCCGCACGAACGCTATGGGCGATGGCGTGTGCTTTTTGCACGTCCTTTGTCCAGACGGCGGCGGCCAGTCCATAAGTGGTACGGTTCGCTCGGTCGATGACCTCTTCGATTCCATTAAAGGGAATAATGCTCATCACCGGTCCAAAAATTTCCTCCCGGGCGATGGTCATTTCGTCCTGGACGTCGGCAAAAATTGTTGGCTGAATGAAGTAGCCGCGATCGCCGACCCGTCCCCCGCCGCAGACCAGCTTCGCGCCTTCGATGCGGCCGGCATCGATGTAGCCCATTACGCGCTCGAACTGGGTTTGGTCGACCTGTGGACCCTGTTCGGTGGCGGGATCGAAGGGATCGCCGACGCGGCGCTTGTTGGCCCGGGCGGCGCTTTTTTCGACGAACTCATCGTAGATCTTCTCTTCAACGAAGACTCGCGACCCGGCGCAGCAGCACTGGCCGTGATTAAAGAAGAGGCCGAAGTGGGCGCCTTCCACGGCCTCGTTCATGTCCGTATCGGCAAACACGATGTTCGGGCTCTTGCCGCCGAGCTCGAGCGTGACGCGCTTGAGGTTCGACTTCGCCGCCGCCTCCATAATGAGGTGACCGACTTCGGTGGAACCGGTGAAGGCGACTTTATCGACGTCCATGTGGTTTGCGAGGGCGCCGCCCGCTGTTGGACCAAAGCCCGGCAGGATATTGACAACGCCTTCGGGAAACCCGGCTTCGACCACGAGTTCGCCGACGCGGAGAGCAGTGAGCGGCGTCTGCTCGGCCGGCTTCATTATGACCGTATTGCCGGTGGCGAGGGCGGGGGCGAGCTTCCAGGCCTGCATCAGCAGCGGAAAGTTCCATGGAATGATCTGGCCCACGACGCCGACGGGCTCGTGGCGCGTGTAGCAGAAGTAATCGTTACCGATCGGGATGGTCTTGCCATGGATTTTATCGGCCCAGCCGGCGAAGTAACGGTAGCAATCGATGGATGCGGCGACGTCGACGGCCTTTGCGACCTTGACGGGCTTGCCGTTATCGAGCGATTCGAGCTCGGCGAGCTCGTCGGCATGTTTTTCCATGAGGTCGGCAAGTCTGTGGAGGAATCGGCCGCGTTCGGCGGCGGAAATTTTGCGCCACGGGCCGTGTTCAAAGGCATTGCGGGCGGCTTTGACCGCGAGATTGACGTCAGCGGCGTCGGCTTCGGCGACCTGGCAAATCTCTTCGCCGGTGGAAGGGTCGATGGTGGAAAACGTACGGCCGGAGACCGCGTCAGTCCATTTGTTATTGATCAGGATTTTTGTTGCGGAGATGGGAACACGAAGTTTGCTCGGAGAACTCATTACGCTGGCCATGGGATTGGAGCTCCTTTGTGAAAGTTGCGCTACGGTGATTAGACGGATTCGACAGAGAAGACGATATCACGTCTGAAAGACAATGGGGAGCCACATTCCGGCCAAGCGTTGTTAGAATCACAAAAATGCTGCTGGACCTCGCGATTGTGGCGGCAATTCTCGCGTTCGGTAACTGGAAGTTCTATCGATTCGATCCGTTTCTGCCGGTGTGGAGGCGGGTGTTGAAGACGGTGCTGACGCTTTCGGCCACGGCGGTGATTTCTTACTATTTCGGAACCAGGGGTGTGGTGGTCATGCTGGGTGTGATGATGATCCCGCTTCTGTATGTACATGGTTACTGGCTGCCGAAGAATGGCGTGAATGGCTGGACCGCGGAGCCAATCGACAAGTATTACGCGCTGCGGGGATGGACTGCAGAGGGACGCCCGCGAAAAAATTGAGAGGCGTCCTTGCGGTTGCCGGGCAGGATGTCCTTCGTAATTCAACACCTCAACCTTCTACCTATTCTGTCTCCTCAACTGGCTCCGCCGGCAGATGGAAAGCGATCTGGATCGGGAGCTGGATTATCACGTCGATCGACGGGTGACCGATCTGGTCGACTCGGGCCTGCCTGAAGCTGAAGCGCGAAGGCGGGTGGCGATTGAGATCGGCGGCGCTACACAGATTCGCGAAGAAGTACGCGATGTCTGGCTCACTCGCTGGCTGCGGGATTTGGTGTACGACCTGCGGTTCTCCGCGCGGTCGTTTGTCCGCGACCGCTTGTTCACGCCGACAGTTGTGTTTTCACTGGCGCTGGGAATCGGCGCGAGTACGGCGATCTATTCTCTGATCGATCAGGTTGTTCTGCGCCCGTTGCCGGTCCCCCACGCGGAGCGGCTGGTCCTTTTCGATTGGGATGGGCCACAACTGGCGGATACATTCGGAAGTTACAACCTGATGTCGTATCCGATCTGCCGCGATCTCCAGCAGAAAACGGAATTCTTCGACGGCGTGTTGTGCCGGGCCCTGACCAGGGTTAATTTGTCG
>Ga0070658_10003382_pt1 | contig 13143 bp, 7 predicted proteins | sample KBSC13metaG_FD_64664 | JGI IMG/M metagenome (GOLD analysis project Ga0070658, IMG submission 64664) | Corn rhizosphere microbial communities from Kellogg Biological Station, Michigan, USA - KBS C1-3 metaG | ecosystem: Host-associated > Plants > Roots > Rhizosphere > Soil ... | reverse complement strand
CGCTTCATCGACGTCCGCTGCTGCGAGATCAACAACTCCTTCCAGATCTATCACGGCTCCTATAACGAAAGTGACACCTTCAGCAACGTGATCAGCCAGGTGTCGAGCTTCCTGTCGAGCAATCCAAGCGAGACGGTGATCATGAGCGTTAAGGAGGAGAACGCGAGCGGAGAGACGGGCAACACGCAGAGCTTCGAGCAGTGCTTCCGCGGCTACGTCGCCCAGAACCCTAGCCTGTGGTCGCTCGGTTCCAGCATTCCTACGCTGGGTTCCATGCGCGGAAAGATCACCTTGTTCCGCCGGTTCGGCGCATCGACGCTGCCGTGCGGTATCGACGGTTCGAACTGGCCGGACAACACAACATTCTCGGTTAACCAGTTAAATGTCGAGGACAACTACGCTGTTTCCAACAACGCGACGAAGTGGAGCCAGATGCTCAATCTTTGGAACTCCGCCCTCGCCGGCAGCGCCTGGTACCTCTACATCGCTTTCGGAAGTGGCTATCAGTCCACGCTGGGCATTCCGAATATCACGACCGTCTCGAACTACATCAACCCACAGTTGAACAGTTACTTCTCGTCGACCACGCGCGGTATGTTCGGTATCATCCCCATGGACTTTGCCGACGCGTCGCACTGCTCACAGATTTACTCCACCAACTTCAACAACGGCGGTGGGATTCCGCTGGCCACCTACAAAGTGGTCAACGCCAACAGCGGCCAACTCCTCGATGTCTTCGGCGCGTCGAGCAGCGCTGGAGCCGCCATCGACCAGTATCCCGATGTTGGCGGGACCAACCAGCGGTGGTCGTTCTACGCCTTCGCAAACGGCAACTACGCCATTCGTGCCCTGAACGATGGCATGGCCCTTGACGATCCCGGCGCGTCGACATCGAGCGGCACGCAGATGGATCAGTGGCCGCTCAACAGCGGTTCGAACCAGATGTGGCAGGCCGTCAACAACGGCGACGGCACCTATCGGCTCACCAACTCGGCCAGCAACCTGGTGCTCGAAGTCCGCGGCGCATCAACGTCGAACGGCGCCGCTGTCGACCAGGCCGCGTGGACCGGAGCGGCCAACCAGAAGTGGCGGATTCTTGTTCGCTAATCGACAAGACAGCCCGCGGCTGAGCGCCGCGGGCTGTCTGGTAAATCCGTCCGGTTACTTCTATTTCAGGAACAGCTCGATCACGGGCACTGTCACATTCGGCTTCTTGACGGGAAGCCGGAGTGTGGCAACCCCCGCGGAATCGTCGCCGACGTGATGCGCCTGCCATTCGGGCCGGCCCTCGACTTTGATCTCAGACGCGTCGTTGAGGAGCTGGGCGTACGCGATCCGGTCGCCGAATCCGTCGAGGTGAAGCTCGACGAAGGGCCAGGCGAAGACGTGAACGTACAGTCGGTTTGTCGACGGATTATACGTCAACCGGCAGTCGCGGGGCGTCTTGAAGTCGTCCGGCGCTTGGGTGCAGCCGTAGATCGACCGGCTATGCCTCTGCATCCACTCTCCCATGCCCTTTAGCCGGTCGAGGGCGCGCTCGTCGATCTCGCCGCGCCCCGTCGGGCCGACGTTCAGCAGCAGGTTCCCGCCCTTGCTGACTGTATCGATCAGCATCTGAACCAGCATGTCGACGCTCTTCCAGCTCTCCTCATCCCTGTGATAACCCCACGAGCCGCTGAAGGTTTGACAGGCTTCCCAGACGACCGGCTGACCGTTGACCTTCACCCATTCGCGCGGCTGGAACTGTTCGGGTGTTTTGACGTCCCACGAGTTCTCCAGGTCGAGTCGGTCGTCAAGGATGACATGCGGCTGTAGTTCGCGGATCATCTTGACGAGCTTCTCGCTCTGCCAATCGTCCTTCGATTTACCCTCATACGTGAAGTCGTACCACAGGATGTCGACCTTGCCGAACTGCGTCAGAAGCTCGCGCGTTTGGCCGTGCAGGTACTCGGCGTATCGACGTATGTCACGCGTCTTATTGGCCGTCTCCCGATCAGGGTGGCCGGGATACATCGCGGGATGATGCTGGTCGATCACGTAATCGGGATGGTGCCAGTCGATGAGCGAGTGGTAGAAGCCGGTTCGAAGGCCACGCGAGTTAAAGGCGTCGACCATGGGACGAATCAGGTCCTTACCGTAAGGCGTGTTCGTCGCCTTGTAGTCGGTGAGCGCGCTATCCCAGAGGCAGAACCCTTCGTGATGCTTGGTCGTAATCACAAAGTACTTCATCCCGGCATTCGCGGCGGCGTCGGCCCACAGACCCGGATCGTAGAGATCCGGGTCGAAGTGCTTGAAGTACTTACTGTTGTAGGTTTCGTCATCGATGCGCTCGTGGTTCTTGATCCACTCATGGCGCGCCGCCAGCGAGTAGAGTCCCCAGTGGATGAACATGCCGAATCGGTCGTGGACAAACCACGAAGTGTCGCCGGCGGTCGGCGCGGGTTGCAAGGTCATTTCGAACTCCTATTTCGTCGGCACCGGGTCAAGACAATCCGGCGCAGGTTCATGACATCGTGCTTCGCCATAGACAGTGCAGTCACCACGACCGCCTGCCGGCCGGGCGCGAGCGTAATCGTGCCGTCGAGGGTGATCGTGTGGTAGGTATCCCAATCGACCGTGCCTGTGACCGTTCCGTTGACCTTCGAATCGTCTGAGCTAACGGTAAAGGTGCTGCCCACGGAGGCGTCGGGGCACGACGTCTCCATCGACACACGGTACTCGCCTGCCGCGCCGGACGGCACGGTGAGCGTCCACGACGGCGAGTCATCCAAACCATGCCAGTAGCCGATATCGGAGATGCCGTCAGTCGTCTCCAGGTGAAGCGAGCTTCCGTGCAGGTCCGCCGAGTCGGCGCTCAGGATGTACGTGCCGTCAGGCTGCGGCTTGGCGACGGTAGCGTCGGTGTCGATGGCAAACGGGCCGCTGAGCTTCACAGCGACCACAGTCACCTTACTGTTGACGAAATCCGGCTGCTGGATCCAGGTGCCCCCGCCACCAGCCGGCCCGGTCTTCAACGACTCGCCCGTGCCGAGCACGTGAGCGTCCATAACCGGTGTCTTGAGCGACGACAACGCCAACCCACCGGCGGGCCATTCGAACGGCTGCAGGTAGAGAGTGTCACCCTTCATCGTGCATCGACCCGGGTATGGCAGCACCTTGAACGGATTCTGCGACGCGCCATAGACCGATTGGCCGTTTGATTTTAGCCAGTGGCCGACGTCAGCGAGTCTGGTCACCTCTTCACTGGGGATGACGCCCCGAGCGTCTGGGCCGACGTTGAGCAAGAAGTTGCCGCCCTTGCTCACAACGTCGCACAGGTTGCGGACGAGGGCCGTGCTCGACTTGAAATCCGAGTCGCTCCACGCATAACCCCAGTGTCCGTTGATCGTCATGCACGTCTCCCAAAGACGCCCGTTCGGCAGTGCGCCGCCGGGGATGTTCTGTTCGGGGGTGTCGTAATCCTCGGGCAAGCTGATGCGGTCGTTAATCATGATGCCGGGTTGGAGCGAGCGGATCAGCTTGACGATCTCCGTGGCATGCTCCTGCTTGGCGTCGTGCTCCCAGTGGCCGTCGAACCAGATCCCGCCGATCGGGCCGTACTGAGTGAGCAGTTCCCGAAGCTGACCTTTGACGTAGTCGCAGTACCGGTCGAGGTCCGCCCCGTCGACGGGTCGGGTGTCCCAGTCGCGGCGCGGCAGATAGTCCGGATGATGCCAGTCCATAAAGGAGTAGTAGAAGCAGAGCTTGATCCCTTGACGCTTGCACTCGGCGGCCAGATCCTTCATAGGATCGTGATGCCACGGTGACGCTTTCACGACGTTGTAGTCGGTCAGCTTGGTGTCGAACATGCAAAAGCCGTCGTGATGTTTCGCCGTGATGACGATGTACTTCATTCCCGCGGCCTTCGCTGTCGCCACCCATTGTCGAGCGTCGAACTGAGTCGGATCGAAGCGCGAGGCGAACCGCTCATAGTCCGCCACCTGCATCTTATTGTTGTAGAGATACCATTCACCCAGGCCGGCGGTGTTCGCGTGGTCGCTGTTCGGCACCGAGTAAATGCCCCAGTGGATGAACATGCCGAACTTGGCGTCACGCCACCAAGCGGTTCGTTGAGCGAACTGCGCCTGGGTTTCCCCGGTTTCGGGATTGACCTGAAGCGGTACGGCGGCTGCCGCATGAGTCGCCATGTTGGCGGCGATTGTGGCCGTCAACAGGCAGCGAAGAGTGCTTCTGAGCATGAAAAGATCCTTATTTTGACGTAGAGGGAATGATCGATATGACGCGACTTTGCATGGCGTTGAGTTTCAAGTGGAAAGTGGCGTCTATCGATGTGCGAACGATCGGGATGACCTCGCCTGAGATCGCATCGACGGCCTTGACCGGCCGGTCCCACAGCGTTTGGACATGGTCGAGTGATACGGTCGTATCGACGGCCTGCCGGGTGGAGTTATGTACGGTGACATAGCGTCGCCCATATCGCTCCAGCCACACGGCTGGCGAATCCGATTTCGCCCACGTGATAGGTTCCCAGCCGGCCGCCGAGATCTTTTCGATGACGGGAAGGTACTTCTTGAAGAGCGGCCGGTCACGGTTGTAGAACGTCGGATTCTCCCAGTACGGATCGCTGGCCGCGTTCGCGCTGTACATGCTGGGCATCACGCCGTAGAACATGCAGAGCTGAAAGTACAGTTCGATCTCGGCGTTGTCGATCTTTGAGAAATCCGTGTTCATCAATAGCAGGTAGGGCTTGTGATAGCAGAGCGTTCGCCTGAGGTTGAAGCGCGAGTCATCCTCGCCGACGAACTGTCCGTCCGTGTACATGTTCGTCTCGGTGCCCATGATGTCTAGCAGGGGACCGTAGTGAGTGAAGGTCCAGGGGACCGCGTTTGCCATCAGCAGTCTGCCGTGTCGATGCAGATCGTTCGACAACGACTTCGTCGCCTCGTAGACGGAGAACCAGGTGGGAATTACGGGCCGGAACGTGTCGGGCGTGAAGGTCAACGTTTCCGGGGCGCTGCGCAAACTGGCATTGCCATAGTCGAGGGTGTCCGGCCACATTTCGAGGGAGTCGAGGAACTCCCCATCGGGCTGGTTCGCCTTGTCGAAACTCGGCTCGCCAAGCTGATTCAGCCGCGCCTTCGTCCATTTGCCGGCGGGCGCCGTCAGATGAGGATCAGGATTCATTACCCAGACCGCGCCATCGCACCACGGAGCGTTTTGGAAGCTGACATTGAGACGCCCGCTCATATCGCGTGTGCCGGAATAGAGGACCGACTGCGACTGTCGAACAGGGTCACGCTGATAGTCGGTGGCGTGGGGATTCTTGACGGGCTTAGCCGCTTGGGTCTCGATTTGTGCCAGCGCGGCGTCGTACGTGCGCGGAACGCTCTTCGCCATCGGCATCCAGTATGTCATCGGCTCGACATAGCGGAAGCTGAGGATGCCGTTCTTTTTGTCCTCGTCGACACTGTTGTCGCCCTCGTGATAGGCAATGTGAAAGTCCGCAAGCCCCTCGATCTTCGACGGAGCCGTGAAGGGCATCCAGATGCCTTCCTTCGTCGACCGCCGCTTGAATGCCTCAGGGAACAGCGCATAAAATTTCGCAGCGGCATCGCGAAATCCCCAGGCGGGATCGACATCGTACCGCGCGACGCCGACACTTGTCCGGTCGTGACCTGTGCGATCGCCGGCCGGTGTCAGCGCCATGTCGAACGCTGCGAACAGGATCCGCGCCCCGCGATTGTAGACGATTCGGTGGACGCATGGCTCTACCGACGGCGGAATGCTCAGAGCGCGCCCCTTGACGTTGCTGGTGACGCATCCAAACGGATAGAGCGAGCGATGCCCGTTCGCGCCCACGGCCGTCTGTTCTAGATTGCCATACTCGACGTCGTCACCGACTGGCTGCCGGTCGCGGACGTCGTTCCACCACCGGGGATCTTGGCCATCGAACCGTTCGGCATAGTAGAGGGTGACACAGCGCGTATGGGAAGACACGTTTCGAACCGAGCAGTTGATGATCTTGCCACCCGCCGTTGTTTTCAGTCCCGTGACTTTGATGCCGTCGACTACCGATCCCGCTCTCAGCGGCACAAGGGACGAGCCCGTTGCGACATCCCGAACGTACCACCGGCCGCCGAAGGAGTTACTCGACATGGTCGGAGCCTTTAGCTCCTGACCGTCGAACAGGGCTTTACGGTCGAACGCATGCGCCTCGAAGTCGTCGAACCAGACCTTGCCGGGATGATTGCGAAAGATGGCGTACACATTCATCGACTTGAGCGGCTTGGGCGGAAGGATGACCAGATGACGGCGCTGCCAATTATGCGTGCCGGTGCCAAAGTTCGACGTCTGCGCCCATAGATTGGTGCCGTCCTGGAAGGTCAGGTCGGCGTAGACGGAGTAGTCCCCATTGGGCGTCCCGCCGACGTCGACGGACTTGCTCCAACCGCTGATGTATACCGGCGATGCCACCGCCTGGTCGAGGTTCAACGTCTCGAACGCGCCGTACGAAGCGGTCGGCGAATCGGTCTGGCAGCGTACGCTGTCGACTCCGGAATGGTGCTCGGTGGTGTCGGCGACGAAACCGGTTCCGAACGGCTGCCAGGTGGTAATGCTCGACGATGCCGCCGCGTCCGCCGTCGACATAGCGAGGCCCATCCACATTATTGCCCCGGCACACGCGGCAACCGCCGCATAGTGAAGCTTTGTCTGTTTATACATGATCAATCCGCTAGCCACCAGGGGCCCGTGTAGAGTATAATTTTAGGGATCGAACTTGTCGATATCCACACCGTCGTGATAGACCTATGAACATCGTCGAATTTGCGAAGCTACTCAACATCAGCACCGGCACCGTCTCCCGTGCCTTGAACGATCGGCCCGAGGTAAGCGCACACACCCGGCAGCTTGTGCTGGCCAAGGCCAAGGAAGTCGGCTTTAGCCGGAACGCCAACGCGCGCCGGTTGGTGACTGGCCGCAACTTCCTGATCCGTCTGGAATGCCCACAAAGTACGAGTGTCCTGTCCGACCGCTACCTCGTGGAACTGGCGCGGTCGATCGAGGAAGCCGTCGGCTCGCACGGCTACGACCTGCATCTGCGCCTAAGCCATCGCCGGCAAAATGGCGTCGTTCCCGACAGCCAGCCAGCCGAGGGTCTCGTAGTGGTGACAGCCCCCGAGACGACCGCCGATGACATCATGGCGCTCACCAATGACGGTAGAATCCCGGCGGTCGTCGTCAGCGGTCACGAACCCCTCGACTACCCGCACGCTTCTTACATCTGCATCGACACTGTGCCCGGAGTCGCCGACGCTGTCCTTTACTTCGCCAAGCACGGTCACAAGCGTGTCGGATACATCGGCAGCGGCAGGCCCGGGTCTCACGTGAGCGCCGCGTTTCCCGAGATCATGGCGCGTGCGGGTCTACAGTTCGACCCGGATCTCGCGATCGAAGCGGGCGTGACCCATGAGGACGGACTCCAGGCGGCGGTCGAGCTACTCAACCACCGCTTGCCTCCAACCGCTATCTTTACTCGAACCGATGTCCTCGCTGTCGGCGCGATGCAAGGAATTCAACAGATGGGGCTCTCCGTCCCGCGCGACGTCTCCGTCATCGGCCACGACAACGTCGAGATCGCTGCGCTCGTCAATCCCCCGTTGACCACCGTCAGCATCGACATCCCCCTCATTGGACGGGTCGCGACCCAAACGCTACTGCAAATGATCGACGGCAATCAACCGCCGTCCGTCCAGGTGCTCGGTGCGCATCTGGTCGAACGGCAGTCAGTCGCCTAGAACCTTAACCCCGACCTCCGTACACCGGTTCGTGTCCGTTCTTCGATTGCATTGTGGTTTGTGGTAATGCGATTTCCTGGAACGTATGCGTGGCAGCCGATTCGCGCGCCTTCAGACACATCAGTACGCTGGTGATGCCGTCGTCCAGGGTCGACAGAGAGGCCTCTTCGCCGCGGATGACCTTGATAAAGTTCGACGCAAGGACCTGATCCCCGCCGCCATGCCCGCCGGCGCCGTCGAACTCATAGGTTTCGACGCGTTGTGCGTGGTGCATCAGTACCTTGAGGATGCCGGTGTACCAGTCGAACTCGATGGTGCCGTGGTAGCCAAGGAGAGTTGCGCCGCGCTTTTGCGACTTATTCCGGGCGAAGAAATTCTGGCTGTAGACCATGTGCATGCCCGACTCATACTGCACGAGGGCGCTTCCCGAGTCCTCATTTCCCGTGTCGACGGCAAACGCACACATCGACTTCGACGGTTCGCTGAGGGGGAGGGGATAGGACCGAGACAGGTGGTACGGGCTCTCGTAGCAGGATCGCTTTTCCGCGCAGTCCATGCACCGCAACCCCGCCGGATGGTCGCCCTTGAACACCTGCTTCGACGTGAGCGCGCTGATCATGCGCGGCTTGTTGTCGCCCAGCAGGGAATTGATGTAGTCGAAATCGTGCGTCGCCTTCTGCAAGAAGAGGCCGCCCGTCTCATTCTCATCTCGATACCAGCTCTGGAAATAGACATCCCCATACGGAACGTTATTCCACGCCTGAACGTGCTCCACTGTGCCGATCTTGCCCGAGTCGATGATCTCACGAGCCAGATTGACGATGGTCGACTGCCGCAGCGGGAACGACACCACCACCTTCGAAGACGCCGTTGCGGCCTCCCGGAGCATCGCTAGATCGGCTAGGTTAGTCGCAATGGGTTTCTCAAGAAAGAGCGCGATGCCCCGCGCCAGAACCTTGCAGCCCATGGCGGCATGCAGTCCGCAGCGAGTCGAGACCAGGACGCCGTCAAGCCTTTCTCTCTCAAGCATCTCGTCTGCCGTAGCATAGAAGACGATGCCGTCGACATCCGTTCCATCATTGACGAGTTTCGAGCGGATCTCCTCATGTTTCGGGTCCGCGATCGACGTCAACCGAACGCCGGGTTCCCTGGTAACAATCTGGTGCGCCATGTGCCGGGCACGTTCCCCGTATCCGATTACCCCGATCCGAATTTCAGACATTGTATTTCCTTGCGTCAAATGGATTTTCGCGTGTACTGCGTAGCGCGCGAGCCTGAATAGATTGTAAACATATTCCGTTATCGTTTACGAATTCAATATACAGTGTTTTTGGCCGATATTGGATACGAAACATTAATTTCGTAAACGATTACGGAATCATTATATCAGACGTTGATATGCCTCGTCAAGCGCTGTTTTGATCATAATGTCCGTCCTTGCCGAAGCCGTATCGCGGCGATAAGATATGCCCGCGGTAGCCACAATACGAAGGCCGCAATTACCTCTGAGTCGGTGGTTCGGACGTATTTTTCCTATGGTCTCCATATGTAGCCCTATCAAAAACCGGCCCTGTACGCTCCGGGCCGCGATACATAAGGAAGAAGACGCCAACAATCAAAACAATCACAACACAAATTGTTTCAGACGGTGCGTCGAACGAAGATTCCGGATTTTGCGCCCGATCGTCTCCCCAATTAACTGCCGTAGCACCGATGCTGCCAACCTCGACATTTGTATTTCCGTCGGTGTTACAGATACTGTTGTAGGCGTAATCCAACGTTCCTTTGCCATCGCCGCGAGCATGGGGGTTTAACGAACAATTGTCGATATCGTCGTGGATGAAGTGATCAAGCGTTGTCGCATTCGGGCAGTGGAAGACACCAATCGATTTAACATATGGCCAGAGGAGCTCGACGTAACTAGTGCGCTCCCCGTGGCATCCATTGGGAAGCTGCCAGTCGCCACACTGTTAGGAACCGCTGTAGATACTATCGTTATCAGTCGAATACTGAATTTAGGCCAATCCAAGTTGATGCAGATTGCTCGCGCAGGATATCTGCCTGGCCTTTTCGCGGGCTTTGGCAAAGTGGGAAGAGGATAGCCGCGAGAATCGCTATGACGGCTATAACGACGAGCAACTCAATCAAGGTGAAACCACGATTTAGTTTTGAATACACCGTATGACTGTCTGTTGCGACGGCGCCCGCAGCACAAACTCTGCGGGCGCCCAAAGGTAAGTTTGTACGCTGTGCGGTGCCTACTTAGCCGCCGGTTGGTCCGGAGCGCCCGTATGGTGGGTCGCCCCCATCATGTTCTGGTAATGTGCCCGCATATCGTCAGGCAGAGGAGCCACCTGGGCCGTTGGCGGAGCGGGTGTGGCGGCTTTCATGACGAGAAATCCGATGAAGCCGGCGAGGCCGACAATGGCGGCTATCACCGCCCAAATGGGAACAGATTTTTGTTCCGGAGCTTTGGCCATTTTGCTGCCTATATAAGTACTCATGTTATCTCCGATTGAGAAAGGGGGCGGCCTCACGGCCGCCCCCGGGGCAACGCACAGGAACCTGCCAGGCGGTGCACCCCTTGCTAGGTTAGGGGTAGCCGGTCCACGGGTGGGTCACTTTGACATGCCCGTCGATGTGCAGAGCGTTGGTCCCGCTGATAAGGGCGTTGGAATGAGGATTCGTCCCGCCGACATTGTGGCTCTGAGTGACACTCGGCGGCCAGATCGACCAGTCGAGTGTGAACCAGTCGGTGGCGATGATATCCTGATCGCTCTTGGCCTTTGAGAACCACCACCAATCCAAGCCGTAGTCTGTGGCATCGTCGGTGGTTCGGAGTGTCTTGGTTAGATAGTATCCTTCGTCGCCGGTCGTGGTGGGCGTATACGAAGTTGTCGTGCCTTCGTCGGTGCTCATGAACAGCAGGTACCCGGTCTGCTTGGAATGTGCCCGCTGCGCGTCGCCGGTGCACCAGTTATTGGGCTTGCCTGCCCAGGCGTCGGCAGGGTTGGCATAGGTGCATCCCCAGTAGTTCGAATTGAAGGCAGCCCCGAATGCGAACGAGTTGGGGCAGTACCAGACGCCACCCGATTTGATGTAAGGGTCGACGGCAGTCATCAGTTTGGTCTGGCTGTCATTCCAGTGAGTGGCGAGAGGGAAGGTCTCGTCGTTGTCCTGAACATACTGGAGCAGTCCAAGGCCGATCTGCTTGAGGTTGGAAAGACAAGTTGCCTGCCGCGCCTTTTCACGGGCCTGGGCAAATACGGGAAAGAGGATGGCAGCGAGAATCGCTATGATCGCTATAACGACGAGCAATTCAATAAGTGTAAATGCGTACTTGGATTTCATTTGGAAACAACTCCTTCAATAAAAAATAGGATTTAAAACAGTGGTCATGATTTCCGTAACCGATTGCGTCTACCGTTTCCTTATTATACAACCGATAATGACGATATTGCAGCTGGAACATCTATCAGGTTTTTATTTTCGATCCTTGCACCGATATACTCGGGCGTCGATAGAGATGACCAAAACCGCACTTCGGACCAGTCTGCAACTTACAACCGCCTTGATTATCCCCCTTTCGATCTTCGGATAATCGTCGTAATCGTTTACGGAATTATTTTAACAGAGATTTATGTCGCTGTCAATAGGGTATTTTTTGATCATTCCCATGTTTTCGCTACTGTAACCTTGTGTTAATCTCTCGATCGGGTCCAGGACACCGACCCCGCTCGTTTGGATTATCGGCGGCCTGCCTGCTTTTCCTTACGTTATGACTCGGTCGCGTCGACGCGTTGAGCGGAGTATGACTGTGAAAGCCTCCGAGATCCATGATCCCAGAGGCCGTGGTCGTTTTTGAACCTACTTAGTGGTCGCGATAAGTCCAGTAGGCGCCGGAGGGGGTGTCGTGAGTCAGTTGACCGTCCACACTTGTGCGGCATCTCCGGAGTTGCAGGGCCAACTGATTGTCGACGTTCCGTTGGCAGTGCCGGCACCGCTGACGTCGAGGCACATACCTGCGCCGTTCCGAAGCTGGTAGTTGCTGCCGGTTGCGAGAGCGGTCCAACTCTGGTTTGTTCCGCCGTTGCAGCTCCATACCCCGGCGGCGACGCCCTGTCCGCCTCCCATGTCGTCGAGACATGTCGACGTGTTGACGACGGTCACTTTAAACGTCGTGCCCCCGATGTTGGTGAATGTCCAACTCTGCGCGCTAGTCCCGTTTGCGGCCCAGATCTCGACTTTGTTGCCGTTGGTGGTGCCGGATCCGGCGTCGTCGAGGCGTGTTCCCGTTCCGCTCAGGGGCGTGAGCGTATGGGCGCCGTTGGCGATCGTAGCAGTCACTACCTCATCGGCTCCCTTGTCGATGGTTCCGACTACGCGATTGCTGCCATAGATATCCAGTGATCCCTGATCCGTATCGGAAGAGCCGGTGTTTACCGCGGGCGATGAGCTTTGTTTCTGCAGGTTCAACGTCGAGCCGACGCTGACGAACTTTGGATCGACGCCGTTCACTGAGTTGCCGTCCTGACCGGAGGCGGTCTTCCAGCTAGCGAACGAACTGTAGGACGTTCCATTCCACATCCACAGGTTAGTCCCGGATGGCTTATAGTACATATTATAGTTGATAACATTGCCGGATCCGGTAGTGGTGTACTTGCGTACGAAGATGTCGGTATTGTCGGTCCGTGCGTAAATGATGTTGTTCTTGATCGTGTTATTTGTGGCGTTCTCTCTGATGCTGATCTCTCCTTCTACCTCACCGAAGGCACCCAAGACAGCATCGTTGTTATAAATCGTATTGTTCAGAATCTTGCAATTCGTGGTGCCGCCCGTGGTGTAACCAATATATCCACCAATGTAGATCCCGGCTTTGTTGCAATTGTAGACGGCATTGCTCCTTATAATAATGTTGCTCGATGGAAAATTGTTGGTTTCACTGACCGCACCGATGCCGCGGTCGTCGTTCCAAACCCAGTTACCTTCGATCACGATGTTTCGTGAACCGTCACAGTAGATGCCGATGTCAATGGGGCAGTCGTGAACGTTATTGTTCCTAATCGAGCCGTTGCGAACGTAGTCTAAAGATGAGTTGCCGTTTGCGCCATAGCCGCCGGCGGCATCGATGCCGATATTGTCGCAATTGCTTATCTGGTTGCCGGAGATCGTAAACCCATCAATATATCCATTTACCGTGCAGGCTTCGCTTGTTCCTGTATGGCAATTTGTAATGTTACAATTCTGGACGGTGAGATTTGTCATTGGACTTGACGCGTTGCCTAGCGCTTCGAAACCGTGCGCCTGCCGTCCACTCGATGCATTGTTCTGGATATTGTAGATATTA
>Ga0070658_10003381_pt1 | contig 13143 bp, 8 predicted proteins | sample KBSC13metaG_FD_64664 | JGI IMG/M metagenome (GOLD analysis project Ga0070658, IMG submission 64664) | Corn rhizosphere microbial communities from Kellogg Biological Station, Michigan, USA - KBS C1-3 metaG | ecosystem: Host-associated > Plants > Roots > Rhizosphere > Soil ... | reverse complement strand
TTTTGCACGCTCGAGGTTGGGTCTTCTCTTATGAACCCGGTGCCACCGTGGCTCGACGCCCTGTTCCCTGACGGCTTGCCGGTCTTCGGTGAAGGGCTATGGATGGCGGCCGAGCCGCCGCCCATCCACCCCGAGGAGGCGGCGCAGGTGTCGACCGCCGTCCCCCGGCGGCGCGCCGAGTTCGCCGCGGGCCGCGCCTGCGCGCGGCGCGCGTTGCAGCGGATGGGGATCGGTGACTTCGTCCTCAAGAACGGCCCCGATCGCGCGCCGCGCTGGCCCGACGGCGTGGTCGGCTCCATCAGCCACGCCGGCGCCGTGCCGGGAGGCTTCTGCGGGGCGGTGGTCGGGCGCTCTCGCGACTTCCTGACGCTGGGACTGGATGCGGAGCTGTCCGACGCGGTCGGTCCCGAGCTGTGGCCTCGCGTGACGACGGCGACGGAGCGCGCGTGGCTGCACCGATTTCCGGAGGCGGACCGTCCCACGCTGGCGGCCGTGCTCTTCTCCGCGAAGGAATGTTTTTACAAGGCGCAGTATCCCCTGTCGGGCCAATTTCTCGAATTTGCCGACGTAGAGGTTGCCCTGGACCTCGCAGGATCCACCTTCGAGGCGAGGCTCACGACGGAAGGGGCGGGTTCCCCGGGCAGGCCTCTGCTGCCTGGATGTAAGGGGCGTTACGTCGAGGTCGACGGGTTCGTCATCACGGGCATCGGCGTCCCGGCAAACGTCGAAATTCCCGGCGGGTTCGCCGTTGGTGATGGCATGGGCGGGCGCTGATCCCGGAGTCGACTTTGACCGAAAAAAGAGAGCATGGTAAACAGACCCGGGTCTCAAATGGCTAGCCAACCGTCGGATCGGTCAGACGGCGACGGTCAAGGGGACGAGAAAGCCCGCGAAAAGACTGACAGCGGGCTGGATGCGGCGCTCGACCGGGCCGTCCCCGCTGCCGAAGCCGAGGCATTTCTAATTGGCGTGACTGGAAAGCACGCCGGGCGTGTGTACGCGCTGTCGTACAACACCGTCTCGCTGGGCCGCGCGTCTGACGCCGACGTGTACATCTCGGACCCGTCGGTGTCGGCGCACCACGCCCGCATCCTCAACAGCAGCCGGGGATTCGAGATCGAGGATCTGAACTCGACGAACGGAACGTTCGTCGGCGGAAAGCGGATCACGCGCACGCACCTGCGGGGCGGCGATCGGGTCATGCTGGGCCAGGTCGAGTTCAATTTTCTCCTGGACCGACCGGCCGAGGCGACGATCGCGGTGTTCTCGCCCGGGGTGGCGGCGGCCCCGATATCGTCCGCGAACAGCCTGGCGCGGATTCCGCAGGCCTACTATCCGGCCCCCCCCGCCAGCGCCTTCGTGCCGCGCGATTCCGACGACGAGGCCAGCGGCCCGTCGCTGGTCGAGGTCATCGGAAAGATGATCCGCCTGTACCGCTTCCTGCGCAGGTACTCCCGCCTGATCGCCATCGTGTGCGGCGCGGGCCTGATACTGGGCCTGGCCTCGCTGCTGGTGGTGCCGCCGGCGAAGGAAGCGCTCTGCGAGGTCAAGCTGCAGCCCCAGGTGAAGACCAACCCGATGGACACGCAGGGGCGCCCGTCGGATGACGACGCTGTGCAGTTCTTCGCAGGGGCCGAGCGCGCGTTCACCGACCCGGAGCTGGTGGCCGGGACGCTGAAGAAGCTTCGTGGCTGGGCGCCCGACGAGGCGACCGTCCAGTCCATCACCGGCCGCCTGCGCTTCGAGCCCCGGCCGGATCGCATCTATCGCGCGACGTACCGTGACCGCTTGCTGGGCGGCGGGAAGCCAGACCCGGCGGTGTTCCTCACCGCGCACATCGAGAATTACGTTCAAACCGAGATCAACAAGGCGCTGCGGGTGTTCACGGCCCAGGCGGACTTCCTGCGCGATCAGCTGAAGTCGGTCGAGGGAGACCTGTCGCGTATCAGCGCCGAGAAGGTGAAGTTCCGCGAGAAGAACGCCGACCGCTTGCCCGAGGAGGCGGCGCTGACCCACACCAGCCGCTTCACCCTGGAGACCCGGCGGGCCGAGCTGAACGCCCAGATCCGCCAGCTGCAAGGCGAGCTGGACGCCCAGCGGAGGGCGCTGACGGCCGAGGGTCCGCTAGCGCAGATGAAGGCCTCCGGGGCGCAGGTGTACCGGGAGTCGCTGGCCAAGATCAACGGCAAGCTGACCGAGGCCTACGCCCGCGGGCTGGCTGACGGCCACCCCGAGGTGAAGCAGCTGAAGGACGAGAAGGAGCGCATCGAGGCGCTGATCAAGAGCGAGATGTCGGCGAACAGCGACGATCTCGAACGAAAGTCGAACGCCGGACTGCAAGCGCTGAAGACGCGGGTCGACCTGCTGCAGGCGCAGCTGGGCGCCGCCCGGGCGGACCTGGCCGACACCGAGAAGAACCTGGGTCAGATCCGGAACGTGGTGGGCGACCTGCCCCGCGTCGAGGCGCGCGTGCAGCAGCTGAACGACATCCAGGACGCCACCACCCACCTGCACAGCCAGCTGTTCGAGCAGCTGAAGAAGGCCGATCTGCAGCTGAGCCTGGAGCGGGTCTCGGCCGAGTCGCGCTACGAGGTCATCATCCCGCCGCAGCTGGTGAAGACGAAGAAGGCGGTGGCGCTGGCGCTACGGGCAGGCATCGGCCTGTTCCTGGGGCTGCTGGTGACGGCGGCCATCATCGCCTTTCGCGAGATGCGGCGCCTCGTCTCGAAGGCGCTGGTCACGCTGGATGATGAGCCCGTCTAGCTTCGGTCGGATCGCCGGCCAGGGTCCTCGATACGCATGTCCCCTTCGCATGGTCCATTTCGCATGAGCATGAGAGAGTGTTGGCTCGTCCTGGGTTTGCTTCTCGGTCTCACCTCCGCTGGCGGTGGTTGCGCCACCACCGGCGACCGCGCGTTCGTCTGGGTGCAGGATCTCCCGCAGACGGCAGGCGAGGCGCCGGGGTCGATTCACCCGCGCGACACGCTGTCGGTGGTGGTGATGGATCAGCCCTCGATGTCGGGGGACTTCGTCGTGCACGACGACGGGACGTACATGCAGCCGACCCTGGGGAATGTGATGGTGCAAGGGAAGACCCCGGCCGAGGTGTCGGCCGAGCTGCTGGCCCGCCTGAAGGACATGGTGGTCAACGCCCGGGTCAACGTGTCGATCGTGCACGTGGCCACCATCCGGGTCAGCGTCGTCGGTGAGGTGAAGACCCCCGGGTCGTACGAGCTGAACCGCGATCGCAGCGTGGCGGGCGCCCTGGCGGCCGCCGGCTGGCTGACCGACTTCGCGGGCAAGGATCGCATCTTCGTCGTCCGTCACGGGGGGAACCAACAACGCGTCCGCTTCCCGCTGCGCGACGTGACCGCGCCCGAGTCCCGCGCCGCGCAGTTTCAGCTACACGACGGAGACGTCGTCGTCGTGGAGTAGGTCGGCGTGCTGGGACTTCCCGCCGCCGCGCTGCTGGCATGTTTCGCGGGTCAGTTCGACATCAACGCCGCCGTGACGGCCGAGGGTCGGGCCGGCGAGGCGCCGTTGACGGTCGACGGAACGATTCGCAAGGGCGTCATCGGCATTGTCATGCCGGACCTGCAGGTCGCCTACCTGTCACGCGTCACCGACGTGCGGCTGGACTACGTGGCCCGCATCTTCTGGCGGACGCCCAACGATCTGCACTCGAACAAGCCCCTGATCCTGCACGGCGTGAACCTGGTGGGGACGTCCCAGGTCACCGGCCGCCTGCAGCTGACCGGAACGGCGAACATGTCGGTCGGCGAGAGCGACTACACGGCGCTGGCACTGGTGCTTCCCAACCAGCCCGCGCTGCCCTCGGTGGCGGACTTCTTCTCCCTGACCGCCGCCGCCGGCGCGCTGGAGAGCCTGACCCGCACCGAGAAGATCGGCCTCAACCTGAGCTACATCAACCGCACGCCGCTGGGCGCCACGGCGGCGGTCATGGCCAGCGCCGGGATGCTGGTCCCGCCCTTTCCCCATCAGAACACCTTCGGCGCCGAGCCGAACGTCAGGCTGACCCTGTCTCGCATCGACGAGCTGACGATCAGCGCCCCGGTGTCGTACGGGACCTACACGGGCGGGGTGGACATCGTGCTGGCCGCCCCCCAGGTGGGGTGGCAGCGCCGGCTGTCGCGGCAGTACACCGTACGGCTGGTGGGCGGTCTCGCCTACGCGCACGTCGAACCGGCCCTGGATACGTCGTCGCCCTTCGCGCCGGTGGCGGACGTCGGCCTGGACATGCAGCTGGATCACCGGCGGGGCGTGGTGACGCGGGCCTCGGGCGACGCGCGGGTGGACTACTTCGTCGATCCGGTGCTGGGGACGGCCGGGCCCCGCCTCCTGCTCACGCTCAGCTGGTCGTCCACCCTGAATCCCAACTGGTTGGTGGGCGTCGACGCGACCTATTCGACCGTGTTCGTGGGGAAGACCCCGCTGTTCCTGGGGACCACGCCCGTCGACGAGACGATGGCCGCCGTGACGCTCCCGGTGCGTTACCGCGCCTCCGACAACCTGTTCACGGAGTTTGGATTTCGGTGGTCGGACCGGGCGCCCAGCGTGGAGGTGTCCGCCTTCGGCTTTCACCAGCGCCAGCTCTGGCTCTACGTCGCTCTGACCGCCACCACCCGCCGGCCCGTGTCTCGCATGGTGCAGTGACCAGGACGGCGCTTTCCGTCCCGGTAACTGAAAACCTGGTCATGTACTATTAGTCGGGAGAGAGCAGCCGTGGAAAGCCGCATTGGAGCCGTAGCCATCGGCCGCAACGAGGGTCAGCGGCTACGGGTGTGCTTGACGTCCCTGAAGGGGCGCGTCGGGACCCTGGTCTACGTCGACTCGGGCTCGACCGACGGCAGCGTCGAGATGGCGGCCGGCATGGGTGCCCTGGTCGTCGAGCTGGAGCGAGACGTTCCGTTCACCGCGGCGCGGGCGCGGAACGCCGGCCTGGCCCGGCTGCGCCAGCAAGAGCCCGGCGTCGAGCTGGTCCAGTTCGTCGACGGCGACTGCGAGGTGGTGGGCGGCTGGCTAGAGCGCGCGGAACAGGAGCTGCGCGCGAACCCCGAACTGGCCGTCGTGTGCGGCCGCCGGCGGGAGCGCTACCCGGATGCGTCGATCTACAACCGACTGTGCGACATCGAGTGGGACACCCCCGTCGGCTTCGCCAAAGCCTGCGGAGGCGACGCCCTGATGCGGGTGGCGGCGCTGGAGCAGGTTGGCGGTTATAACGGTGACCTGATCGCGGGCGAGGAGCCAGATTTGTGCCTGCGCCTGCGCCAGCACGGCTGGAAGGTGCTGCGCGTGGACGCCGAGATGACCTTGCACGACGCCGCCATGACTCACTTCCGGCAGTGGTGGCGGCGCAACGTCCGCACCGGACACGCCTACGCCGAGGGCGCGGCGCGCCACGGTCACGAACCCGAACGGCACTCGGTGCACAGCGTGCGCAGCAACTGGTTGTGGGGGCTGGGCCTGCCGGCCGCGGCCCTGGCGCCGGCGCCGCTGACCGTGGGCGGCAGCCTGTTTCTGCTGGGCGGACATCTGGTGCTGGGGGCGAAGATCTACCGCGCGGGGCGCCGCCGGGGCCTGCCACCTTCGGACGCGCGGCTGTACGCGGGCAGCTGCGTGGTGGGAAAAGTGCCCCAGGCGATGGGCCAGCTCTTGTACTGGAAGAAGCGGTTGACGGGGACGCGCAGCGGAATCATCGAATACAAGACGGCGGCGCCACCCCCGGGGCCGTCCGCACCCTGAAGACCGCGAAGAGATGACCACCATGACGACGAACTCGACACCGCCTGCCTCGCCCGCGCTCGCGGCAGCGCTGGAGCGCTGCCGGCGCGTTGCCGACGGCGCCTCCGTGCTGGTGGTGATCGTCACCTACCAGACGGCGCCCATGGTCATCCGGGGGCTGATCTCGCTGGAAGGCGAGGCCGCCGCCGACCCGCGGCTGCGGGTGGTGGTGGTGGACAACACCTGCGGCAAGGACGGCCCGGAGATCCAGGCCGCCATCGACGCCCGCGGCTACGGCGGCTGGGCCATGGTGCTGGTGTCCGAACACAACGGTGGTTACGGCTACGGCAATAACCTGGCGGTGCGCGAGGCCCTGCGCGCCCCCCATCCGCCCGACCTGTTCTGGATGTTGAACCCCGACGCCGAGGCGCGCCCGGGGTCGGTCAAGGCGCTGCAGGACTTCATGGCGCGCGATCCCAAGATCGGCATCGTCGGCAGCGCGCTGCTGAACGTCGACGAATCGGTGTGGGGGTACGCCTTCCGCTTCCCGTCCGTGCTCAGCGAGCTGGAACGGGGCGCCAGCCTGGGCCTGCTGACGAAGCTGCTCGGCCGTTACGTGGTGCCCATGAAGATGGACGACGAGCCGCGCCAGGTCGACTGGTTACCGGGGGCCAGCATGATGCTGAAGCGGGCGGTCTTCGAGTCGGTGGGCCTGTTCGACGAGGGGTACTTCCTGTACCACGAGGAGACCGACCTTTGCCTGCAGGCGCAGAAGGCTGGCTGGACCTGCTGGTACGTCCCGGCCAGCCGGGTCATGCACATCGCCGGCGGTAGCACCGGCGTCACGTCGCGCGAAGGCCCCCCCAAGCGCCGGCCCAAGTACGTGTTCGACTCGCGCCGCCGCTACTTCATCAAGAACCACGGCTGGACGTACGCCGTGGCGGCCGACCTGGCGTTCTCGACAGGCCTGGCGTCGTGGCGGGTCCGGCAGCGGCTGCAGCGCCGGCCCGATCGCGATCCACCGCACCTGTTATGGGATTCCCTGCGCAACAGCACGCTGGTGAAGGTGCGCCCCTGGGAGCGGATCGCGAAGACGCGGCCGTCTTGAACGGAGCGCCGGCCGCCTCGCTCAGATGCGACCGTCTTCCAGTTGCTGGCGCTCGATGCTCTCGAACAGCGCCCGGAAGTTGCCGGCGCCGAAGCCCTTGTCCCCCTTGCGCTGCAGCAGCTCGATGAACAGCGGCCCGGCCTGGGGATCCTTGAAGATGTGCGAAGCTTCCTTCAAGAAGATCTGAAGCAGGTACTGTCCGGGCGCGCCGCCATCGACCAGGATCTCGAGCTCACCCAGCGCCGAGATGTCCTCCTCGATCGCCTTGATGCCGAGGTCCACCAGCCGCTGCGGCAGCATCTCGTAGTAGGCGCGGGGCGTGGGCATGAACGGGACGTTCACCTTCCGGAGCTCCTTCACCGTCGACATGATGTCGTTCACCGCCAGGGCGACGTGCTGGATGCCGGCCCCGCGGTGGTCCTCGCAGAAGATGTAGATCTGCGACGACTTGAAGAAGGGGGCGGCCGGCTCGTTGTTGGCGAACTTCAACCCCGAGTGGGGGTCCCACATGACGGTGGACTTCAACCCCGAGCCCTCGAAGTGACCCTTCTTCACGTCGAGCGTGTGGAACTCGACGTCCCAGTACTGCTCGAACCCCATCACCTGCTCCATCCACAGCAGCGCCGGCTTCAGGGTGAGGAAGTTCGAGGTGAGGTGGTCGACCTCGGTGATGCCGAAACGGTTCGAGCCCCCGCGCGGCACGTTCAAGCGCACCAGGTCCGGCATGATGGGGGTGCGGCCCGTGTACTGAATGAAGCGAAACAGCGTGTCGCCGATGGCGGTGGCGATGTCGAACCAGGTGACGGTGCCCCCCTCGACGCGCCTGACCTCGATGCCGGTCATGGGCGTCGCGCCGCGCGCGGTCAGCAGCGCGAACGCGCGCTCCGCGTCCTCGACCTCGAAGACGACGCGACCCACCCCCTCGGGGTGCTTCTCCAGCCACCGGAAGCTCTCACCCTTCGAGCCGAGCGGCTCCATGAACACGAAGCGGGCGCCGCCGGCCTCGACGACGCTGGCTCGCGCCTTGTGCTCTTGCTCGAACTGCGGGGTGCTGATGGCGACCTCCGCGAAGTCCAGCTTCTCGACGTAATGCTGTCGGCTGCGCTCCAGGTCGCGAACGAAGATGTGCAAAGAAGCTATGCGTTGGATCCCGATCGATTCTTTCGCCGTCATTATTGTTCCTCAGGTTCTTGACCCGAGGGCGCCAGCGTCGCATCTATCGCTCCCGACGCCCCAAGCCGGGCGTCAAGATTAGCATCTCGCGGTGCGGCTGAGAACGGCGCGGCAGTGAGGACGAATGCGAGCGGCCGTGGGGACGGATGCGGGCGGAGGTCAGGACGCCTTGCGCGCCGCCGCCGACACGATGCGGGCCGGAATCCCTACCGCCACGCTGCCGGCGGGGATATCGGTCCTCACCACCGCGTTGGCGCCGATCTGGGCGCCGTCGCCCACGGAGATCGCGCCGAGAATCTTGGCGCCCGCTCCCACGCTGACGCCGCTGCCCAGCACGGGCGCGTCGAAGGGCCGCTCGCGGTTGCGGTTTCCCAGGGTCACCCCGTGCCGCAGGATGCAATCGTCGCCGATGACCGCGTTGCCATGGATGACGATGGCGCCCTGGTGCTCGATGACGACGCGCCGCCCGATCTGGGTCGAGTAGGGCAGCTCGATGCCGTAGAAGTTACGCACGCCCCGGAAGAGGGTCCGATAAGCCACGCTGAAGGGCGCCCGCGCCAGCTTCGAGCCGATCCCCATGCGCCAGTTGCCAAAGCGGTGCACCGCCAGAGCCTGGAACCCGGGCTTGGTCCAGTCCCGCCCGTTGGACTTCCAGTCTTCGACTATCTGTGCGACGAGGCTCAGGTGCTGCTTCGGTTCGCCAACGCTCATGAGGGCAGAGGTCCTTCGCAAAGAACTGAGTCTCGGTGTTCCGCGACGCTAGGGGGAGATACGGGAATGTCGTCATTACGGTAACCCAACGGGGCCGGTGACGGAAGGGGACGCAGTGAGGGAATCGGCCGCAGACAGGGCGAAATCCGAAGAAAATCTGCCATCGTTTCCACTCGTTATACGGCTGGTTAACGGCTGGCGCGATCCCCGTAACGAACCGGGGGCCGCGCCCGCCTCAGCGGGTGCGTTCCGAGCGGAGCAAGCCGGCCCGGACGATCTCGGCGACCCGGCCCACGTTGGGCTCCTCGAGCAGCGACAGGTGGTCGGCATCGACGAGATGGACGTCGAGGTCCGGGATCAGGTCCTTCCAGCCGAGGCTGGGGACCTGCAGCAGGTGCCGCTTCATGCGCCGCTCGGCGACCACGATCGTCGCGCCCGAACGGCTGCGCCTCAGCTGGCTCATGTAGGCCTCGGTGGCCATGCGATACGAACCCTGGCGTTGGTCCTCCAGCGGGGCCAGCTTCGCCACGTCGGCGTACTTCTGAAACTCCCGGAACTCGCCCTGGCCGCCCGACATCCTGCTCTTCAACTCGGCGCGCAGGCGCTCGGAGAGCACGTCCCACACCTCGTGGCGCGGTCGCGACGCGATGTGCATGGCCTGCCGCAGGCGGGCACGCACGCCGCGCTCGGGCAGGATCGCGTCCAGCAGGCAGAGGAAGGTGACCTCCTCGCCGGCGTCGCGGAGCTGTTGCGCCACCTCGTAGGCGACGATTCCACCGAACGACATGCCCACCAGCCGATAGGGGCCGGTCTTCTGGTGGCGGCGGATGATCTCGACGTACTCGCGGGCCAGCTCGACGACCGAGGGGGCGCTGTCCACCGATTCGAACATCACCAGCTCGCGGCCGGCGTAGACCGCGTACACCGGCACCTGCCCCGACAGCTGCTTGGCGAGATCGCGATAAAGGTGGATCCCCACCAGCACGTAGAGCGGGTTGCCGCTGCCCCCGCCATTCAGCAGGATCGGCTTCGGCTCGCTGGCGAACGAGCTTTGCGAATGGCTGGCCAGCGCCCGCACCGTGGCCCCCTCGAACAGGATGCTGGGAGACAGCGCGAACCCCAGCACGTTCTCCAGATCCGCCAGCAGCTGGACCGCCAGCAGGGAGTGCCCGCCCAGATCGAAGAAGTCGTCGTCGATTCCCACCTCGGGCACGCCCAGCACCCGGGCGAACGCGCCGGCGATCTTCCGTTCCACCGCGTTTCGGGGCGCCGTGCCGGGGGCGGAGCTGGTCCGTTGCTCGATGGGCAGCTCTTGCAGCCGGCGCCGGTCCACCTTTCCGTTCGCGGTCAGCGGCAGCGCGTCCAGCGTGACCAGGCTCTGCGGCAGCATGTAGTCCGGCAGGTGAACGGCCAGGGCACGACGGAACGACGTCAGGTCCCGGCTTTGCGGATTGACGACATAGGCCACCAGGCGGACGTCCTGTTCGTCCAGCTTCTTCAGCAGGACGATGCACTGGGTGGCCAGGCCCAGCTCGCGCACGGTGTTCTCGATCCCGGCCAGCTCGACCCGGATTCCGCGCAGCTGCACCTGGAAGTCTCGCCGGCCCAGGATCTCCAGGTTGCCCGAGGAATCCAGGCGACCCATGTCGCCGGTGGTGTAGAAGCGCCGCCCCTCCAGTTCGATGAACTTCTCGGCGGTCAGGTCGGGCCGATTCACGTAACCGGCGACCACGCCCAGGCCCGAGAAGCAGATCTCGCCCACCACGCCGATGGGGACCACGTTGCGCGAGGCATCGAGCAGCCGCACCGCGACGTCGGGGAAGGGTTTGCCCACGTATGACGTGGTGACCTTGTGGCCGCGCTCCGCGAAGTAGGTGCAGCCCATGCAGCTGATCTCGGTACACCCGTAGATCACGTAGATCTCGGCGTTCTCGAAGACCCGCTTCATCTCTTCGAGGACGTGGGGGGGCACCATGTCGCCGCCTGACGAGGCGTGCCGCATGTTCGGGAACGTCTGCGGGGCGGCCGGGCTGGTACGCAGGTGTCGGAACAGGTTGCCGAGCAGGCTGGGGCCCGCGTGGACGACCGTCACCGTCTGGAGGATCCCCGCCAGATGCTCGGGGACCAGCACCTCGTCCCGGGTCAGCAGGCGCACCGAGCCGCCGCAGCACAGCGGCGACACCAGCTCGAACATGCTGATGCTGAACGTGTAGCGCGCCAGGGAGCAGAACACGTCCCGCTCGCAAAACCCGTACTTTTGCCGGGCCACGTTCACGTAGTGGGCCAGGTTGCGGTGACTGGCGATCACGCCCTTGGGCTTGCCGGTAGTGCCCGACGTGTACAGCTGATAGGCCCCGCGCTCGAGGGGATCGTCCCCGGCCGGCAGCACGGGGGGGGTCGCCGGCAGCGCCTCCAGCACGCCGACATCGGTGTCGAAACAAAACTGCGGGAACCGATCGGGCTTGGTCAGCGGCTTCAGCTTGGCCTGGGTCAGCACCAGCCGGGGCGTCGCCTCGTCCAGGATGCTGAGGATCAGCGCCTCGGGGTGCGTCGGGTCGATGGGCAGGTAGGTGCCACCAGCCTTGAAGACGGCCAGCATCCCCACCAGCACGTCGATCGACGGCTGGACGCACACGGCGACGGGCACCTTCGGTTCTACGCCCTGTCGGACCAGAAAATGCGCCAGCCGGTTCGCGCGCGCGTCCAGCTCGGCGTAGGTGATCCGCTCGTTCTGGAACGTCGCCGCCACCGCCTCCGGCTGGACGCGCGCCAGCGTCTCGAAGCGGCGGTAGACTGGCTCTACCAGGTAATCGGCGTGACCGCTGTCGCTCTCCACGGTGAGGCGGTGCAGCTCACGCTCGTCGAGGATGGGCAGGGCGCTGATGGCCACGCTGGGATCGGTACGCGCCGCGGACCACAGCAGGAAGACGCTGTCCACGAGCCGCTTGATGGTCTCAACCCGGAAGAGGCGCGCGTTGTAAACGACGTCGCGCAGCTGAAATCCGGCCTCGCTGGCCACGACGTAAAAGTGAACGTCGTAGGGCAGGGGCCTGGCCGAGGGAACGACGGCGCCAGTCCCATCGACGAACGTGATGGCCACGTTCGAGGCCGGACCGTCCGGACCACTCGGGTCCAGACCTGATGGCAAGGCGCTGAGCGCGGCGCCGATTCGCGCCATGACGATCGACATCGGCTCGCGGGCGTCGACGGGGCAGCGCAGGAGCGCACGGACCTCGCGATTGGACGCGGGATCAACCACGAATTGATCGACCACAATGGAGGACTGTTGCGTGTAACGTTGGAACACCGCAACCAGAGCGCCGAGAAGAAAATATTGCTGCTCGGGCCCCGGCGAGCGTGGCGCCGGGGCGATGTCGAGCGCGGAGCCGCAGGCAAATGCGGCAGGTTCATACCCAATTTCGGGGGTTCGAACGTGATCGGTGGGAAGCTGGACGAAGAGCTCTTCGCGCGTCGCCGAACCGAAATCGGGTTGCTGAAGGGGGTCGATGAATTTCTCTCCTGCCGTGCTGATTTCAGCTACTTTACAGCCGTTTGGGGCTCCGCGTAAAGGCGGAGCATCCCGTCCACCGGAATCGAGCGGCGCCGGCGCGCGCACGCGACCCCGTCATCGATGCCACCTGTCGGCGGTCCAAACACACCGGCGCACCCGCCCGCGCACGAACCGCCACCGTCCCGCCCTGGAGGCCTTACGTGGTGACATGCGACGCGCGCCCGGTCAAGGGCGCATTGCGAGAATGACCGCGCGCGTAAGCACAGCAGTCACGGGGTGTTTCGGTCGCGAACCGACACCCGCCTCTCGGGGCGCGCGCTCATGGACGAACCGCGCTTCAGGAACGGAACGGCCGACCGATGAGTAAGGACTCTGCGAACGGACCTTGATCACCGACCGCTTGCGCGTGTGGGCGATCGACGGACCTCTCATTCATCCCGCTCGCTTCCTCAACTGTCCGAACCACGGTCCGGACCTGCTTCACTTTTCGTGCACGTCCGATCGGCGGGCGCGGACTACCGAGCCTAAAAGTCCGTGAAATCGCGAGATCGCATTGATCTCGCGTTTCCATCGCTTACCATGGGCAATCCCGGTTTGTCGGAAATCGGCTAACCGCCACATCCGATCGGAGTGTCGAGATGAATCATCGGGTTTCTGGGCGTGCGATCGTATCCACTTTGTTTGCGCTCGCGACGACCGGGTCGTTCGCGTGCAGCGGCAACGTAGGATTCATCTCACCGTCGCTGGTCGCGGGCGATGGTGCGACGCTCGGGGATCCCACCGACGCGGGGGCGACGGGGGACGATGGAGCCGCCAGCCCTGATGCGATTGGCGCGACCGGGACGGGCGGTCCTGCCTCCGGCGGCGGCATCGCGCCGGCAGGATCGGGCGGCACCGC
>Ga0070658_10003380_pt1 | contig 13151 bp, 9 predicted proteins | sample KBSC13metaG_FD_64664 | JGI IMG/M metagenome (GOLD analysis project Ga0070658, IMG submission 64664) | Corn rhizosphere microbial communities from Kellogg Biological Station, Michigan, USA - KBS C1-3 metaG | ecosystem: Host-associated > Plants > Roots > Rhizosphere > Soil ... | reverse complement strand
ATCAGGCGGCGGGCGATGGAATCGCGGCGCGGCATGAAGAACGAGCCGTCCTTGGGCAGATTCTCCGGCTTCAGGTCTTCCCGGCTCATCCAGCGCGCCTCCGCCAGCTCGTCGAGGTTGACCTCGTAGTCGAGCGATTCGGCTTCGGCATGGAAGCCGATCATCACCGAGGCCGGGAACGGCCAGGGCTGCGAGGAACGGTAGATGACATTCTTCACCCGCACCTTCACTTCCTCGTAGACTTCGCGCGCCACCGCGTCCTCGAAGCTCTCGCCCGGCTCGACGAAGCCCGCCAGGGTCGAGTGCATGCCGCGCGGGAACTGCTTGCCGCGGCCCAGCAGGCACTTGTCGCCGTGGTGGACCAGCATGATGACGGCCGGATCGGTGCGCGGGAAATGCTCGGTCTTGCAGCTCTCGTTGGTGCAGCGCCGGACATGGCCGCCGCGCACGACCTTGGTGATCGTGCCGCAGATGCCGCAGAACTTGTGACGGCGGTGCCAGTAAGTCATGCCGCGCGCGTAGGCCAGGATCGAGCCTTCCTTGGCGAACAGCAGCGCGCCGACCTGGCGCAGGTCGACGAACTCACCCAGTCCGGACGCCGGCGTGTCCTTGCCCGTGATGTCGACAGCGAAGTACGGCGCCCCGTCGACGTAGCCCAGGAAGATGTGGTGGTCGGCGGCGTTGGCGACCGCGCGGCCCATCATGCCCTGCAGGAACACCGCTTCGGGACTGCCGCCGGCCTTCACGAGGTTCTTCTCGGAGTCGATCGGCACGAACCGCGCCTCTCCCGAAGAAGCGAGTTCGATCATGCGTTCGTCGTTGTCGCGCTCGAGGCTCGACCGGTCGATTTCCGCGCTGGAATAGGGATTTCTGGATCTTTGCATGCGGCGCGGACGGTGCCACAGCAGGGCCATGGCTGCAATCTGGCTGCCCCGCCTGTCGAACCCGCCCATCGGATCCATCCGTCGAACCCACCGGCGAAGACCTCTAGACTGCGGCCATGAGCAGTTCCGTGCCGCCTCTCCTACCCCATGCGACGCGCGACCTCGCCCGGTTTGCCGCGGCCACCCGGTTCGCCGATCTTCCTGCGGCCGTCGTCGACCGGGTCAAACTCAGCCTGCTCGACGGGCTGGGCGTCTGTCTGCACGGCTCGACCCTGCCGTGGACCGAGCGGCTGCGCGACGTCGTCCTCGAGGACGGCGGCAAGCCCGTGGCATCGATCTGGAACAGCGGCGCCAAGGTCGGGCTGACCGGCGCCGTTCTGGTGAACAGCACGGCGGGTCACGCCTTCGAGATGGACGACATCCACAAGGAGTCGATCATCCATCCCAATTCACTGTCGGTGCCGACGGCGCTGGCGCTCGCCGAGGCGGACGGGGCGCTCACCGGGCAGGACATCGTGACGGCCATCGCGATCGGCGCGGAGATCGGCGTGCGGATCGGCAATGCCGCGACCATGTCGCTGTTCCTGAACGGCTTCCATCCGCAGGGGACGACCGGCGCCTTCGTCGCCGCCGTGACCGCCGGCCATCTGCTGAAGCTCTCGGCCGAACAGATGCAGCACGCGATGGGCATTGCCGGATCGCTCGGCGCGGGGCTGATGGCGGCGCAGGAAGGCGCCATGGTGAAGCGCCTCCACGCCGGACGTGCCGCGCAGGGCGGCATGTATGCAGCCCTCCTCGCCCAAAAAGGCTTCACCGGCATCTCCGACATCGTCGAGGCGGGCTATGGCGGCTTCCTGAGCACGCTGGCGCGCACGCCCAACCCGGCGCGGCTGCTGGCCGGCCTCGGCACCGATTGGGAGGCAGCAAAGGTCGGCTTCAAGATGTATCCCAACGTCACCAGCATCCACGCCGCCCTCGACGCGCTCCGCGCAGCGCTGGTCGAGGAGCGGCTTTCGGCGGCGGACATCGGGTCGATCGAGATCGGCTGCGGCCACATGACGTTCGTCCATACCGCGTGGGACTATCGGCCGGCCGGCGTCACCGCCGCGCAGATGAACATGTTCTACGGCATCGCCGTCATGGCGCTGCGCGGCGACGTCTCGGTCGGCGACTACACCGAGGCCGCGATCGCCGATCCGCAGGTCCTGTCGTTCATCCCCCGCATCAAGGTCTTCGTCGACGACGGGATCGAAGCCATGGGCGCCGCCTTCAGGCACGCCGCGCGCGTCGCTGTGCATACGACCGACGGCCGCACGATAACGCGCGAAGCGCTCAACCGGCGCGGCAGTCCGGAGAAGCCGGTGTCGCGCGAGGACGTCGAGCGCAAGTTCGCGGCCAACCTCGAGGGCCTTCTTGATCCTGGCGACATCGACCGGCTGAAGACGCTCGCGCTCACGCTCGACACGCTGCTCAATGCCGACGGCATCCTGCGCCTGATCGCTCCGGCGCGATCTTAGCTGGGAGCGCGCCACTGGAGTGGCGCGCCCCCAGCGATCGGATCCTATTGTTCCGGCTTCTGCGCCAGTGCGCGGTCCAGAATCTGCGCGACGTGAAGCGCCTGACGGTCCGAGCCGTCGGCGATCTGGTGACGGCATGAGGTGCCGTCGGCCACGACCAGCGCGTCCGGTGATGCTTTGCGCACGGCCGGCATCAGCGACAACTCGGCCATGGCGATCGAGGTTTCGTAGTGCTCGGCCTCGTAACCGAAGCTGCCGGCCATGCCGCAACAGCTCGACTCGATCGGGGTGACGGCGAGATCGGGGATCAGGGCCAGGGCTTCCTGCACCGTGCTCATCGCGCCGAACGCCTTCTGGTGGCAGTGGCCATGCAGCAGCGCCGTCTTCTGCGGCAGCGGCGCGAGTTCGAGCGTGAGCCGGCCCGCCTTCTTCTCGCGGATGAGGAATTCCTCGAACAGCAGCGCGTTCGCCGCCGTCCTCACGGCGGCCTCGCCCAGTCCCAGCGCCAGGAACTCGTCACGCAGGGTGAACAGGCACGACGGCTCGAGCCCGACCACGGGCACGCCGCGTGCAACGAACGGCGACAGCGCCTCGAGCAGGCGCTCGGCCTCGCCCTTGGCCTTGTCGACCTGGCCGGTCGCCAGATAGGTGCGCCCACAGCACAGGGCGCGCGCGCCCGGCATCGGCCAGGCCACGGCCACCCGGTGACCGGCGGCCGTCAGCACCCGCCGCGCGGCGTGCAGGATCTCGGGCTCGAAGTTGTTCGAGAAAGTGTCGGCGAAGATCACGACAGTGGCGTCGGCGGCGTCGACCTCGGTCGTGGCGAGGAACGTATCGCTGCGCCATTTCGGCAAGGAGCGTTCGCGGGCGAAGCCGACCCACCACGGCCGGAAGGCCTGCGCGAGATTGAACAGCCACGGTACCCGCCGCGCCCATGGCGCGATGTCCGGCAAGCCGCCGATCAGCCGGTCGCGCAAGGTGAGGCCCTTGCGCTTGCGCCGTGCCGATTTCACTTCGATCTTCATGCGCGCCATGTCGACGCCGGTCGGACAGTCGCGCTTGCAGCCCTTGCACGATACGCAGAGGTCCATGGCCTCGGCCACCACGTCGGACGACAGCGCCTTGGCGCCGAGTTGGCCCGAGAGCGCGAGGCGGAGCGTGTTGGCGCGGCCGCGCGTCAGGTGGACCTCCTCGCGGGTCACGCGGAAGGATGGACACATCGTGCCGGCGTCGAACTTCCGGCAGTGGCCATTGTTGTTGCACATCTCGACGGCCTTCGCGAAGCCGCCGCTCTTGTCCTCGCCGGTACCGGGCGCGGTGAGTTCCTCGGTGAGCGGGTCGTTCTGGACGTTCCATGCCGACCAGTCGAGCGCGGGCTTGTAGGAGACGTTCCCGTAGTCGGGCTTGAAGCGGAACAGCGAGCGGTCGTCCATTTTCGTGGGCCGCACGATCTTGCCGGGATTGAGCAGGCCCTTGGGATCGAACACGTCCTTGATCGTCTCGAACGCCTTGGTGATGCGCGGGCCGAACTGCCAGCCGACCCACTCCGAGCGCACCAGCCCGTCGCCATGCTCGCCCGAATAGGCACCCTTGTATTCGCGCACCAGCGCCGACGCCTCCTCGGCGATGGCGCGCATCTTGGTAGCGCCCTCGCGGCGCATGTCGAGGATCGGGCGCACGTGCAACGTGCCGACAGATGCGTGGGCGTACCAGGTGCCCTTGGTGCCGTGCTTGGTGAAGACGTCGGTGAGGCGCTGCGTGTAGTCGGCCAGATGCTCGAGCGGCACGGCGCAATCCTCGATGAACGACACGGGCTTACCGTCGCCCTTCATCGACATCATGATGTTAAGGCCGGCCTTTCGTACTTCCCACAGGGCCGATTGCGGGCCGGGCTCGGGCATCTCCACGACGCTGCCCGGCAGCCCGAGGTCGGCCATCAGCTCGACGAGGCGCTTGAGGTCCTTGAGTTGCGCCTCGCGTTCCTCGCCCGCGAACTCGACCAGCAGGATCGCCTCGGGCTTGCCGATCAGCGCCCGCTCGATCACCGGCCGAAACGCCGGATTGGCGCGCGCCAGCTCGATCATCGTGCGGTCGACCAGCTCGACGGCCGTGGGCTTCAGCTTGACGATGTGCTGCGCCGTCTCCATCGCCTTGTAGAACGAGTTGAAGTTCACGACGCCCAGCGCCTTGTACTTCGGGAGCTGCGCAAGCTTGAGCGTCAGGCGCTCGGTCACCGCCAGCGTGCCCTCGCTGCCCACCAGCAGGTGCGCAAGGTTCACCGAGTTGTCGGTGGTGTACGGCCGCTCCGACTGCGGGAAGAAGATGTCGAGGTTGTAGCCGCCGACGCGGCGCAGCACCTTCGGGTACAGGCGCACGATCTCGTCCTGCTCGGCCACGGCAAGGGCTGCGATCCTGTCGGCGATGGCGCGCACCGCCGGCTGCATGTCCTCGGGCCGCTTGCCGTCGAAGCGCGCCCGCGTACCGTCGGCCAGGATGGCGTCGATGGCGGCCACGTTGTGCACCATGTTGCCGTAGCGGATCGAGCGGCTGCCGCAGGAGTTGTTGCCCGCCATGCCGCCCAGGGTGCACTGCGCCGACGTCGACACGTCGACCGGATACCAGAGCCCGTGCGGCTTCAGCCAGGCATTGAGCTGGTCGAGCACGACGCCGGGCTGCACCGTCACCTCGGCACGGTCCTTGTCGAAGCCCACGACGTTGCGCATGTAGCGCGAGAAGTCGATGACCAGCGCGTCGCCCACCGTCTGGCCGCACTGCGAGGTGCCGGCGCCGCGCGGCAGGATCGCCGCCCCCGCATCGCGCGCCACGTCGAGCACCAGCGCAAGGTCGGTCTCGTCGCGCGGGATGACGATACCGACCGGCTCGATCTGGTAGATCGACGCATCGGTCGAGTAGCGGCCGCGCGAGGCTTCATCGAACAGCACGTCACCCTTGATCGTGCGGCGCAGGGTTTGCTCGAGATCGCTCACTTGTCTTCCATCGTTTCGAGGACGGCCTGCAGCTTGGCGCGCAGGTGCCGGATCAGAAGATCGCGCAGACGCGCGCCGTCGCGCGCCGCGAGCGCCACGATCATGTCGCGATGCTCGGCCACCGCCTGGTCCCATTTGCCGCGCACGAGGTTGGAGCGGAAGCGCAACGCATGCAGGCGCGTGTTCAGCGTCCGGAACGTGTGGGCCAGGATCGGGTTGGCGGCGATCACGTTCAGGCGATCGTGAATGGCACGGTTGACGCGATAGTAATTCGGCAGGTCGTGATGCTGGTGCGCGATCTCCATCTCCCCCTGCAACACCCGCAGGTCGGCGATGTCGTCCTCGGTGACGCGCTGGGCGGCGAGTTCGCCCGCCAGCCCCTCGAGCGAGGCCATCACCTCGAAGGCATGGCGCACGTCGACGGGCGACAGCGCCACGACCTGGGCGCCTCGATTGGGCAACTGGACCACGAGCCCGTCGGCCGCCAGCATACGGAAGGCCTCGCGCAGCGGCGTGCGCGACACGCCCAGCCGCTCGCTCAGCTCTCGCTCGTTCAGCCGCGCGCCGGGGGCCAACTCACCCTCGATAATAAGAGTGCGCAGCCGCTCGGCGACCGCCTCGGGCAGCGCCGTCCGTGCGATTGGAAATTGTGAACCATCCATCTGGACTCACTTTGGCATGTTGTATACAAAATGCAACAACCCTGAGCAAAGCCGAAGGGCCCGAATACTCGAAGGATCCGAACCATGCGCCTGAATTCCCACCCGAGCGGCCGGCACTTCCTGCAGATCCCGGGGCCCAGCAATGTGCCCGACCGGGTCTCACGCGCGATGGATTACCCGACCATCGATCACCGCGGCCCCGAGTTCAACGCGCTGGCCAAGAAGGTCCTGCGCAGCATCCGGCAGGTGTTCCAGACCAAGCAACCGGTCGTGATCTATCCCGCGTCCGGCACGGGCGCGTGGGAAGCCGCCCTGGTGAACACCCTGTCGAGCGGCGACACGGTGCTGATGTGGGAGACCGGACACTTCGCGTCGCTGTGGAAGAAGATCGCCGATCGCCTCGGACTGAAGGCGGAATTCATGGGCGGCGACTGGCGCAAGCCGGCCGATCCCGTGGCCATCGAGAAGCGCCTGAAGGACGACGCCGGCCACACAATCAAGGCCGTCTGTATCGTCCACAACGAGACCTCGACCGGCGTGGTCACCGACGTGAGCGCCATCCGCCGCGCCATCGATGCCGCCAAGCATCCCGCCCTGCTGCTGGTCGACACGATCTCGTCGCTCGGCTCGATCGACTTCCGCCACGATGCCTGGGGCGTCGACGTCACCGTCGGCGGCTCGCAGAAAGGCCTGATGCTGCCGCCCGGCCTGTCGTTCAACGCCATCAGCGAGAAGGCGCTGGCGGCGTCGAAGACTGCGAAGATGCCGCGCTCGTTCTGGAGCTGGGACGAGATGCTGGCGTCCAATGCCAACGGCTGGTTCCCCTACACACCCGCGACCACCCTGCTCTACGGCCTCAACGAGGCGTGCGACATGCTGCTCGAAGAGGGACTGAGCGCGGTGTTCGCGCGCCACGCCCGTCATGCCGAGGCGACGCGCATTGCCGTCAACGCCTGGGGCCTCGAGATCCTGTGCGCCGATCCCAAGGCCTACAGCGGCACCTTGACGGCGATCCTGATGCCGGAGGGCCACGACGCAGACGCCTTCCGCAAAGTGGCGCTCGAGAACTTCAACATCTCGCTCGGTCAGGGCCTGTCGAAGGTCGCGGGCAAGGTCTTCCGCATCGGCCATCTCGGCGACTTCAACGACCTGATGCTGATGGGCACGCTCTCGGGCGTCGAGATGGCGCTCGGCCTGGCGAAGGTACCGCACAAGGCCGGCGGCGTGCAGGCCGCTCTCACCTACCTCCGCGACACCGCCCCCGGCGCGCGCCAGGCCTGAGGCCCACGCCATGCGTCTTTACGTGACGCCGGCCTCGCCGTGGGTGCGGCGGGTCCGGGTGGCGATCGAGGAACTGGGCATCGCCGACCGCTTCGACTACGTGCAGACGCGCTGGCCGCACAGCTGGGGCACGCAGACCGTGACGACGCTGGCGCCGGACTTCTCGGCCGCGACGCCGGTGGCGCGGATTCCCGCGCTGGTCACCGACACGGTCACACTCACCGACTCCCACGCGATCGTCGACTATCTCAACGCCGAGTTTGGCGCCTTCCGTCTGCTGGCGCGCGAGGGCGCCGCCCGCTGGCAGGCCCTGGCCGTCATCGCGATCGCCAGCGGCAACCTCGAGGCGCAGATCATGCGGCGGGCCGAGCTGCTGCGTACAGAAGAGAAGCGCTCCGACGACTTCATCGCCAAAATGCGCGACCGCCAGATGCGCTGCCATGTGGCGATCGAGAAAGACCATCTCGCGTCGTTCGGCGACACGTTCGACCTGGCGCAGATCACCACCGCCGTCGCCTGCGGCTACGACGAGTGGCGCTACGGTCCGGGCTGGCGCGACGCCGCACCTAGGCTCGCGGCCTGGTACGACACGGTCGCGCAACGCCCCTCGATGAAAATCACCGAACCCGCCGAGACGCCGCAGCGTTAGCGCAGCAGGCAGGCCACGTGATGTCCCGGCGCCACTTCGCGCAGCGGCGGCGACGTCACCTTGCACTCGGCCGTCGCATAAGGACAGCGCGTGTGGAAATGGCAGCCGGACGGCGGCTTGGCCGGGCTCGGCACGTCGCCCTGCACGATCGCCTTGCGCTTGCCGCGGCGCTTGGGATCGGGCGCGGTCGCCGCCGACAGCAGCGCCTCGGTGTAGGGATGCAGCGGCGTCGAAAACAGCGTGCGCTTATCGGTGATCTCGACGATGCGGCCCAAGTACATCACTGCGATGCGATGGCTGATGTGCCGCATCACCGCGAGATCGTGGCTGATGAAGAGATAGGCCAGGCCCAGCTCCTCCTGCAGGTCGATCAGGAGGTTCAGCACCTGCGCCTGCACCGACACGTCGAGCGCCGACACCGGCTCGTCGGCCACGATCACGTCGGGGCTGACCGACAGCGCCTTGGCGATGCCGAGCCGCTGGCGCTGGCCGCCGGAGAATTCGTGCGCGTACTTGCGCATCGCGTCAGGGCGCAGCCCCACCCGCTCGAACAGCCTCGCCACGCGGTCGTCGCGCTCACGGCCGTTGGCGATGCCGAAATTCTCCAGCGGCTCGCCCACGATCGTGCCGGCCGGCAGGCGCGGGTTCATCGACGAGTAAGGGTCCTGGAAGATCGTCTGGATGCGCTTGCGGTGCGGCCACATCGCCGCCGGCTTCAGCCCTGTGATGTCCTGGCCGCCCAGCACGATCTTCCCGGCCGTGGGCTCGATCAGCTTCAGCACCGTCTTGCCGATCGTCGACTTGCCGCAGCCCGATTCGCCCACCAGCCCCAGTGTCTCGCCCTTGGCAATGGTGAAGCTGACGCCGTCGACCGCCCTCACCGCACCCGTCTGGCGCTGCAGCAGGCCGCCGTGGATCGGGAAATGCTTCACCAGGCCGGTGACCTCGAGAACGCCCCTGGGCACGTTCATTACCTGGCCTCCCAGCAGGCGACCGTATGGCCGGAGCCGGCGTCGACCACCGGTGGCGCCTCGGCACGGCAGCGGTCGGTGGCCAGGGTGCAGCGCGAGGCGAAGGCGCAGCCGACGATGGGCTGCGTCAGCCGCGGCACGAGGCCCGGAATCTCCTGCAGGCGCGGGCGCCGGCCGCCGGTTTCGGCATCGATGTCGAGACGCGGAATCGCCGCCATCAGCCCGCGCGTGTAGGGATGCAACGGTCGTTCGAACAGCGCCTCGACCGGGGCCTCCTCGACCTTGCGCCCGGCGTACATCACCACGACCCGCTCGGCGGTCTCCGCCACGACGCCCAGGTCGTGCGTGATCAGCACGATGGCCGTGCCGGTCTTCTCCTTGAGCTCCAGCATCAGGTCGAGGATCTGCGCCTGGATGGTGACGTCGAGCGCTGTCGTCGGCTCGTCGGCGATCAGCACCTGCGGGTCGCACGACAGCGCCATGGCGATCATGACCCTCTGGCGCATGCCGCCGGAGAGCTGGTGCGGATACTCGTCGAGCCGGCGGCGTGCGTCGGCGATGCGCACGAGGTTGAGCATCTCGAACGTCCGCTCGCGCGCGGCCTTCCACGACACGTCGAGGTGGCGCACGACGTTCTCGGCGATCTGCGTGCCAACGGTCAGCACCGGATTGAGGCTGGTCATCGGCTCCTGGAAGATCATCGAGATGCGATGCCCGCGCAGGCGCTTCATCTCGTCCTCGGGCAGGGTCGCCAGATCGTGGCCCTCGAAGTGGATCGAGCCCGAGGCAATGCGGCCGGTCTCCGGCGGGATCAGGCGCAGGATCGACAGCGCCGTCACCGACTTGCCGCAGCCCGACTCGCCCACGATGCCGAGTGTCTCGCCGCGCGCCAGGTCAAAGGACACACCGTCGACCGCGCGCACGACGCCGTCGAGCGTATTGAACTGCGTGTGCAGGTCGCGGACCTCGAGCAGCGTAGTGCCGGCGCCGCTCACAAGCGCCTCGCGAGGCGCGGGTCGAGCCGGTCGCGCAGGCCGTCGCCCAGCAGGTTCACCGCCAGCACGGTGGCGGCGAGGAAGCCGCCGGGGATCAGGATGCTCCACGGCGCGATCTGGAAGAAAGTGCGGCCCTGGGCGATGATGTTGCCCCAGCTCGGCACTTCGGGCGGCACGCCGGCGCCGAGGAAGGACAGGCTGGCCTCGATCAGCATCGCCGAGGCGCAAACGTAGGTCGATTGCACGATCAGCGGCGCCAGCGTGTTGGGCAGCACGTGCCGCCACAGCAGCCTGGTGTTGCGCGTGCCACCGGCGATGGCGCTTTCGATGTAGGGCTGGCTGCGGATCGACAGCACGACGGCGCGGACCACGCGCACGATGCGCGGCACCTCGGGAATGACGATGGCCACGATCACGATGCCGAGCCCGGGCCGCGTCAAGGTGATCAGCGCGATCGCCAGCAGGATCGACGGGATCGCCATGACGCCGTCCATGATGCGCATGACGAAGCCGTCGAGCGCGCGGAAGTAGCCGCAGGCCAGGCCGAGTGCCAGGCCCAGCACGCTCGAGATCGCGGCGACGGAGAGGCCGACGACCAGCGACACGCGCGAGCCGTAGATCGTGCGGGTGAACACGTCGCGGCCGAACTGGTCGGTGCCGAACCACCAGCGCTCCGACGGCGGCCGCAGGCGGTTGACCGGTGCGATCTTGAGCGGGTCGCCGACGAACAGCGGGCCGAAGATGGCCATCGCCACCAGGATCACCAGCAGCGCCGCGCCGAACGCGATCGTCGGATTGCGCCGGATGGCGGCGCCGAGCGAGAAGCGGCGCGGCGGCAGCGGGAGATCGTCGATGACGGCGACCATCAGTACCGGATCCGCGGATCGAGGAAGGCGTAGGAGATGTCGATCAGCAGGTTCAGGAACACCTTGGCCGCGGCGAACACCAGGATCAGCCCCTGCACGATCGGATAGTCGCGCTTCAGCACCGCGTCGACGGTGAGCCGGCCGAGGCCCGGGATGTTGAACACCGTCTCGGTGATGACCACGCCCGAGATCAGCAGCGCGATGCCGATGCCGATCACCGTGACGATCGGCACCGCGGCGTTCTTGAGTGCATGCAGCAGCAGCACGCGGTCGGTCGCCAGCCCCTTGGCGTTGGCGGTGCGGATATAGTCCTGCTGCAGCACCTCGAGCATCGAGGCGCGGGTGATGCGCGCGATCAGCGCCATGTAGGTGATGCCGAGTGCGACCGACGGCAGGATCAGGCTCTCGGCGAACGGCCACAGCCCGCCCGCGATCGGCTGGTAGCCCTGCACCGGCAGCATCTGCCAGCGCACGGCGAAGAAGTAGATCAGCACGTAGGCCAGCACGAAGGTGGGAACGGCGAAGCCCATCACCGCGAAGCCCATGACCAGCCGGTCGGCAAGCTTGCGCGCCTTCCACGCCGCCACGACGCCGATCGGCACGGCCAGCGCCACCGAGACGAACAGGGTCGCGAGCGTCAGCGCCGCCGTCGGCTCGAGCCGCTGGGCGATCAGGCGCGTCACCGGCAGGTTCGAGAAGATCGACACGCCGAGGTCGCCATGCAGCAGGCGCCACAGCCAGATCACAAACTGCTCGACGACCGGCCGGTCGAGGCCGAGCTTGGCACGCACCGCCTCGATCGCCTCGTTGGTGGCGTCCTCGCCGGCGATGATCGCGGCGGGATCGCCCGGCGCGAAGCGCAGCAGGAAGAAGACGAACAGCGCCACCACCGCCATGACAGGCAGGACGGCGAAGACGCGGCGGGCGATGTACGCGGTCATGACGGCATTATCGGAGAGCTTCGCCCGTCACTTCTTCGTAATTCCCCACAGCACGGCCAAGCCGGTGTTGGGCACGATGCCATCGATCTTGTCGCCGCGGTAGGCCAGCGGCGTGTCCCACTGGCCGAACGGGATGAACACGACGTCGTCCATCGCCCGTGTCTGCAGGTCCTTGGCGATCTTCTTGCGCTCCTCCTCGGTCGACGCCATGCCGAAAGCATTGCGCAGCTTCTCGACCTCGGGATCGCACGGCCAGCCGAACAGGCCTTTATCGCAGGCCGCCCCGATCCAGGTGTGCAGCACCGGATTGGAGGAGCCGACGCCGCCCGAGGTGGTGACGAAGATGTTCCAGCCACCCTGCGCCGGCGGATCCTTCTTGGCGCGGCGCGACACGACCGAGCCCCAGTCCATCGACTGCACGTCGACGTTGAGGCCGGCCTCGCGCATCGCCTGAATCAGCACCTGCGTGGCCGGCGTGATCGTGTTGTGGTCGGTAGCCGCCAGCACGGTGATCGGCTCGCCCTTGTAGCCGGCCTCCTTCATCAGCTGCAGGGCCTTCTTGGGATTATATTCCTTCATCCAGTGCGTGCCGCCATCGTTCTCGTACGGGCCACCGCAGGTCAGCAGGCCCGGGCACACCTTGTAGTACTTCGGGTCGCCGACGATGGCGCGCAGGTAATCCTCCTGGTTGACCAGGTAGTACATCGCCTGGCGCGCCTTGATGTTGTCGAACGGCGGCTGCAGGTGGTTGAGGCGGATCATGCCCTGCGTGCTGTCGATCTTGCCGGTCTTCAGGAGCTTCACGCCCTTGGCCTTGCTGAGCAGCGGCAGGAAGTCGTTGTTGGGATTCTCCCAGAAGTCGATCTCGCCGTTGATCAGCGCCGACATCGCGGTCTGCGGGTCGGGCATCCAGATCAGCTCGATGCGATCGACGCCGGGAATCTTGCCGCCGGCGAACGACGACGGCGCCTCGGTGCGCGGGATGTAGTCCTTGTTCTTGAGGTAGACCGCCTTGCTGCCCGGCACCCACTGGTCCTTGGCGAAGATGAACGGGCCCGAGCCCACCGACTCCTTGACCTGCTGCTGCGGGTCGGTCATCGCGTCCTTCTCGCGCATGATCGCGGCGATCGAGCTGCCGCTCTTGCCCAGCGACTCGAGCACCATGCCATAGGGCTCGCGCAGCGTCATGGTGAAGGTCTTGTCGTCGACCGCCTTCATCTCGGTGACGTAGCCCATCAAGCGCTGGCCGACACCGTCCTTGGCGCCCCAGCGCTTGAGCGAGGCGATGACGTCCCTGGTGGTGACCGGCGAGCCGTCGTGGAATTTCAGCCCGTCGCGCAGGGTGAAGCTGTAGTTCAGACGGTCGGTGCTGACCTCGTATTTCCCGACCATCTGCAT
>Ga0070658_10003375_pt1 | contig 13155 bp, 5 predicted proteins | sample KBSC13metaG_FD_64664 | JGI IMG/M metagenome (GOLD analysis project Ga0070658, IMG submission 64664) | Corn rhizosphere microbial communities from Kellogg Biological Station, Michigan, USA - KBS C1-3 metaG | ecosystem: Host-associated > Plants > Roots > Rhizosphere > Soil ... | reverse complement strand
GTGCCGGCGAGCGCGCCCGGCCCGTTGGCGACGCTTCCCCCGCCCCGCACCACGCGAATGTCGCGCAGGTCCGACGGATCGTAGGCCGGCCAATTCACCCAGCCGCCAAACGGATCGCTTTGCGGGACACCGTCGAGGACGAGCAGCGCGCGGCTCGACGCGTTTCCGCCCAGCGCGCGCAGGGTCACCCCCTGGCTCGTCGGATGGCCGCTGCGCGCGTCGGAGCGCCGGAATAGCTGAACTCCGGGCACCTCCTTGAGGATCTGGTCGAGTTCATGGCTCGGCGATTGCTCGATGGCCCGGCGGTCGATGCGGGTCACGGCGTAGGCGCGTTCGCCCTTCGCTTCGGGCAAGGCCGTGCCCGTGACAATGATGACGGCCGGGGGCGACGCGGGCGGAAGCGCCTGGGGCATCAAGCCGGCCTAGAGGATGTCGTAGAGCGTTGCGGCGATCGTTAAGAGGCTGGTCACGGCGACTGCGAGCAGCGCCCAGGGCGCCCAGCCCGGCCACGACAAGCGATCCGTTTCATCCATCTTTGCCATCGGCAAATCCTGCACGACCGGGCCACTCGCGTCGAGTGAAATTCCCGTTTCGATACAGTCGGCAAACGCGAATTCTTTAAACGGCGTTAAAGTAGTCTTGCCGACCCACCGTTAAATTGCTCTAAACTCGATCGTTCTTTCGAGAGCGACTCGGGCATTGGGGAAGGGGGCACCCCGGTGAGTTTTGTTGGGGTTTTATCGCGCGGTTCCAACCGCTGCAGCATGGCCGGTGGCCTGCTTTTCACGACGATTCTGATCACCCATTCCTCGGCTGCGCTGGCGCAGGCGACGCCGCCGCCGGCGCTTCCTCCGACGCGCGAGGAAGTCACTCGGCCGGTTCAGCCGGCGCCACCGCTGCGGGCGCCGAGGCTCGAGGTGGAGGGTGGCATCGAGCGTGCGCCATGCGCGCTTGCCGGTCCGGAATATGCCAACATCCGCCTCACCCTCCGATCCGTCGATTTCGAGGGCCTGCGAGGACTGAGCGCAACAGACCTCACGCCCGCTTACGCGCCTTACGTCGGCCGCGAGCAGCCGATCGCCGTGGTCTGCGAAATCCGCGACCGCGCCGCGACGATCCTCCGCGACGCCGGGTACATCGCCGCCGTCCAGGTGCCCGAACAGCGGATCGACAATGGCGTGGTGCGCTTCCGCGTTCTGATGGCGCACCTCACGCAGGTGCGCGTGCGCGGCAATGCCAGCGGCGCCGAGGCCGCCATTGCCGGCTATCTCAACCAGCTGACCAAGCAGCCCGTGTTCAACCGCCACGAGGCCGAGCGTTTCCTTCTCCTCGCGAGCGACATCCCTGGATACACGGTCCGGCTGACTCTTCGTCCGGCCGGAACGGCGCCCGGCGAAGTCATCGGCGATGTCACCGTCCAGCACATGCCTGCATATGTGGACTTCAACGTCCAGAACAGCGGCAGCCACGCGCTGGGGCCTTGGGGCGGCCTCGTCCGGGCGCAGGCGTACGGCCTGTTCGGTCTGGGCGATCGCACGACGCTGGCCGCCTTCTCGACCTCCGACTTCCATGAGCAGCAGACGGTACAGATCGGTGAGGACGTGCGCATCGGAGGACAGGGCCTCACCGCCGGCGGCACCTTCACTTACTCCTGGGCGCGGCCGCACATCCCCGACGCCGACGTTCGCGCCCGCAGCCTGCTCGGTACGATCGAGGTGGGCTACCCGTTCGTGCGCACGCTTGCGCGGACGCTCCGCGGGTCCATCGGGCTCGATTATATCAACCAGGACGTGGAGCTCGACCACATCGACCTGAGCCGCGACCGGCTTCGCGTCGGCTTCGCGCGTCTCGGCCTGGATGCAATCAGCAGCGACTTTACCAACCCCGGCTATACCCAGGCCGAGCCCCGCTGGCATGGCACCGGCCTGGTCGAGCTCCGCCAGGGCCTCGACATCCTAGGCGCCAGCCCCTTCTGCGGAGGCGACGGTTCGGGCTGCAGCTCGACCCACATTCCGACGAGCCGGACGGAAGGCCGCGCCACGGCGACGGTGCTCCGCTCGACGGTCTACGGCGAGTTTCGCCCAGTCCCGAAGCTGACCTTCGCGCTTGGCGGCCAGGCGCAATATGCGTGGAAGCCGCTGCTGAGCTTCGAGGAGTTCTCGGCCGGCAACTATACGGTCGGCCGCGGCTATGATCCCGGCGCCCTCATTGGCGACCGAGGCTGGGGAACGCAGGCTGAAATCCGTGTCGGAAGCCGCGTTCCTGTGAGCATTCGCAAGCCGGCGGTCGAAGGCTACGCCTTCTGGGATCACGCGAGAATCCACAACCTCGACAAGCTGAGCGAGCTCGAAGGCCGCGAGCATCTGGACTCGGTTGGCGCAGGCGCCCGCATCAGCTTCGACCGCTTTGCCCTCGACGCGGCGCTCGCCATCCCCCTCACCCGCATTGGCATCGACAACAAGCGCCCGCCGACGCGCTTCCTCGTCTCCCTTACCAGCCGGCTCTGGCCATGGAGCTACAGATGAATCAAACCGCATCCGCCATCAGCAACGCACGTCGTGTCCAGCTGACGCGCAAGGGGCTGCTGATGTCCTGCGCCTCTGCCGCTCTGGCTGCCGCTGCGCTGATGCCGCACCCGGCGCGCGCCCAAGCCTTCCAGGGATCGATCACGAGCAGCACCGGGTCCGTGAACCGCGTGACGCCTACGAGCACGACGGAAACGATCACGATTGGGTCCAGCACGGCGACGATCAACTGGAGCCCGACGAACCAACAAGCGGGCGGACCGGCGATCGATTTCCTCCCGAACGGCAATACGGCGACCTTCACCAGTGCCCAAGGCATCACCGACTATACGGTGCTCAACCGCATCGTTCCGAACAGCGGGCAGGCGGTCGCGCTCAATGGTCACGTCGTCTCTACCTTGCAGGGCACGAGCGCGACCGGCGGACGCGTGTGGTTCTATAGCCCCGGCGGAATAGTCATCGGCGCGACCGCGGTTTTCGACGTCGGCAGCCTGCTTCTCACGACCAACGACTTGATCGGCGCGGAAGGGCCGACGGCGGCCTTCGGCGGCGCGGCAGGCTCCACCGCGCGAATCCAGGTCCAGAACGGCGCGCAGATCAATGCGCTTCAGCCGGGCAGCTATGTCGCCATGATCGCGCCGCGCATCGAGCAGGGCGGCAAGGTCCGGGTCAATGGCAGCGCAGCCTACATCGCGGCGGAACAGGCCACGATGACCGTCAACCAGGGACTGTTCGATATCCAGGTCGACGTCGGCACCACCGACGCCAATGGCGTCGTGCACACCGGCGAGACCAGCGGTCCGGCCAACACCGCCGCTGCCGACAATCACAGCATCTACATGGTCGCGGTGCCGAAGAACCAGGCACTGACCATGCTGTTGGGCGGCAAGGTCGGGTTCGACGATGCCGTTGGCGCATCCGTGCAGAACGGGCAGATCGTTCTGTCCAGCGGCTACAACATCCACAACACGTCGTTCGATAATTCAAACCTTGGCGGCGCGATTTCCGGGATTCCGGCCGACATCACCATCGCCGGCGGCAACTTCACGTCGTCGGTGACAGGCGCCGCGACGGGCGCAATCGACGCCAGTGGCGGCGGCGGAACGCTGGCCTTCGCCCGCGACGTCTCGCTGCAGGGGCTTCAGTCGTCGACACTGACGGCGCAAGACGGCGAGACCATCACCGTTGGCGGCAATGCGACGATCAGCTCCAACGACCTTCGCGAATTTTACACCACCAATTCCGAGATGGGCCTGGACGCCAGCGCCGGGCTGGCCAGCATCACCGCCGTTACGGGCGGAACCATCAACATCGGCGGCTCGGCGACCGTCCGCGCCGATGCGCGGGGCGGCAACAATACCGCCCTTCTGACCGGTGGTAGGTCGAGCGGCGGATATGCGGAGATCGACGCCGACGGGGGCACGATCACGATTGGTGGGACGACGCTCGTCGCCGCACGCGGACTGATCGCGGTCACTCCCCTCTCCGGCGTCGATGGATATAGCGGCACGGGTGGCTATGCGTTCGCGAATGCGGACTTCGGCGGTTCTCTGACAGTCAACGGTACGCTCACGGTCGACGGCGGCGCTAATGGCACCGCGAATACGCTGGCCTCCGGCGGGACCGGCGGATTTGGCCAAGGCGGCGTCGGGGCCATCACCGCGAGCGACGGTGGCACGATCCATGTGAACGGAACGGCGAACGTCTACGCCGTGGGCTTCGGCGGCCAATCCTCGACCAGCCCTGACGGCGCAGCCGGCGAAGGCGACGGCGGTCACGCCTACGTCGCGGCCAACACGGGCGGCTCGCTCATCTTTGGCGGCGACCTGGTCGTCGACGGAAGCGGCGTTGGCGGCAATGCCGCGGGCCGGGGCGGCGATGCCTATGGCGGATCGGCCGACATGTTCGTGAGTGGCGGCAGCGTCACCGTCGGCGACGCTTTCGGCATCTATGCCGAGGGCATTGGCGGAACCGGCATGACCGGCGGCGACGGCTACGGCGGTTCGGCCAGCATCGAGTTCAACGGTGGCGAGGAGATCGGCAGCGGCGGGTCCCTGACGGCAGCCAATTTCTCTACCGTCGAAGCGTCCGGCTACGGCGGAAACGGCATCGACAATGCGTCGGGCACGGGAGGCCAGGGCGGCGGCGGCTATGGCGGCAGCGCCTGGTTCTACGTCAGCGATTTCCAGGGCGCTGAATCGACCATCTCGATCAACCTTGCCGACATGCAAGTCTACGCGAACGCGAACGGCGGCAATGGCGGCAACGGCCTCGTCGGCGGCAACGGCGGTGGCGCGTACAGCTACGATTATTTCGGGGAAGGAAGCTTCTTCAACGGCGACGCGACGATCGAACTCTATGCCGGCACGGTGAACACCGGAACGCTGTACTCTTATTCGACCTCGCGGGGCGGTAACGGGGGCAACGGATCGGCAGGCGTCGGCGGCAATGGTGGCGATGCCTATGGCGGTTCGTCGACGATCACGGTCGGCACGAACCTGACCGCTGCGACCGCCCTGTCCTACGACCGCGCCTTCGCGGGCAGCGGCGGATCGGGGACGACCCAGGGCGACGGCGGCTTAGCGCAAGGCGGCTACGCGCTCATCGATGTGCTCGACAGCGGTCACCTCGTTGGAAACGTCGACATCGCCACTACCGCGACTGGCGGCAGCGGCACCAACGGCGGCGACGCCTCCGGCGGATATAGCCTGCTGGATGTCGAAGGGACGCTGACGGCTGGCACCATCACGGTCAGCGCTGATGCCTTCGCCGGTGCGGGAATGACCGGCGGAGACGGCTCGGGCGGCATTGCGCTGCTCAGCGTATTCGGTGGCGGCTCGCTGACCGCGAGCGGCGCCACGAACGTCACTGCGATCGGCTGGGGCGGCAACGGTCTCGCGAATGCCTCAGGCACCGGTGGTCTCGCCGGCGACGGCTTCGGCGGAACCGCGATGATCGACGTGTTCGGGCTCGGCGAGCTGACGACGCTTGAGGCCCCGGCCGCTGCGATCGCCTTTAACGCGGTTTGGCTCAACGCCAAGGGCGAGGGCGGAACTGGCGGCAACGGAGCCACGGGCGGCGCAGGCGGCTCGGGCGAAGCAGGATCATCGTCGATATCGATCGATGGCGGTCAAACCGTGACGACGGGCGAGACCCAGGTCTACGCACGGGGCGTCGGCGGCGACGGCGGAACAGGGTCAGAAGGCGCTGGCGGCGCAGGTGGCGCAGGCTACGGCGGAACCGCAGGGCTTTGGGTTGCGTCGGGCAGCAGCCTGACGGGCACGGCCTATGAAGGTTCGACCAATGGCGTGGGCGGGGCCGGCGGGACAGGAACCGCCGGACGCGGCGACGGCGGTTGGGCGCAATCCGGCTACGACTCCGCCAGCATTGACGGCAGTGTCACCTACGGCGGCACCACCGACGCCCACAACGGGTTCATCGTTACGTCCTATGCATGGGGCGGCGATGGAGGAATCGGCGGGTCCGCCAGTGCGGGATCGTCGGACATCAACGTCACTGGCTCGCTGACAGTCACCGGGCAGACGCAGTCGACGGCTCAGGCCGGCGGCGGCATCGGCGATACCGTCGGAGGAGCGGCGTACGGCGGGACCGCCAACGCCAATGTTTCCGGGACTCTGACCACCGGCAACCTGCACGTTGCGGACGTCGCGGTCGGCGGCAACGGCACCACGGCGGGTGGCGACGCTTATGGCGGTTACGCTTCCTTCTCCGCCGATGGCGGCACTGTGCACATTGGGAACATTGCGAGCCTTGCCGTCGATGCGACCGGCGGCAGCGCTTCCGGCGGAACGGGCGGTTACGCCAGCGGCGGTAGCGCGACCTTCTCGAGCTTCGACGGCGGCGCGATCACCGGCGGCGACCTGACCATGAGCGCAGATGCCACCGCGGGCGGCGGCCTCAACAACAGTGGCGCGTCGGGCGGCTACATCGACGTGCAGGCGCTCGGCTTCAACGCGGAACGGCCCAATACGATCTCGGTCAACGACATGACGCTCAGCGCCGTCTCCACGGCGAGCGGCTCGTCGATCGAGGGGGCCACGCCCGGCGAGATCGATATCTCCGCGATCGGCGGCTCGATCAGCGCGGATACGCTTGTCGCCAACGTGAACAGCACGAACTTCGGGGGCACGATCAGCCTGGAATCCGGCGATTACGGTGACCTTCCGGCGAACCTGCAGTTCGGGACCGTCAGCGCGACGGCAAACGGCGGCGACTACGGCGGCAACATCCTCCTAAGCACGGCATCCGGAAGCACCATCAATCTCGGCAACGCGACGCTGACCGCCTCCGGCGGCTTCGGCGGAACGATCTATCTCGCGGCGGGAAGCTGTGGGGAGTGTAGCGGTGCGGGGCTCGATGCGGCCGCCGCGGCGGCTCCGTTGCCCGCGGGCGGCGGGATTGCGGCGGACAATCTCACGCTGACCACCAGCGGAAACATCCTCGTCAGCCTGTCCGACGGCGCGGACGTTTCCGTCGCAGGCACGCTCATGGGAACCGCTGGACAGATCATCGCCTTGATCGACGACGGAACGGGCGGCGCGATCCGCGCTCACATGATTGACCTCTCGGCGATCACGATCCTCGACCAGGCCGACCTGATTGCCGACATCATCCGCCTGACCAGTGCGAGCGACATGGCGCTCGGCAACCTCAGCGCCAGCGACGCCATGACGCTGACGGCCGGAGGAAATCTCGCGACGGGCGACCTGAACGCCGGCAATTCACTGACGCTGAGTTCCGGTGGAAGTGTCGATGCGGGCAACCTCACCGCGCCGACAGTCACAGTGACAGCCGCCGACGACACGTCGGTTGACAACGTCAACGCCTCCAGCAGCGCGAGCTTCACCGCTGGCGGCCTCGCTGCCTTCACCGGCATCGTCCAGTCGCCGACCATCACGGTTACTTCGGGCGACATCGACATCGCCGATGGCGCCTCGCTCGGCGTGTTCGGAGTGACCAACCAGGTCACGCTCAACGCGAACGGGCACGGCCAGCCGATCATCCTCGGCGACGGACCCGCCGCCGAGGGCCAGTATCATCTCAACGAAGACGGAGACATCCGCTCCGCCGCGGTCACCATCAACTCGAGCTCCGACATCAAGGTCTACGACGTCTCGATCGACGGCACCGCGACCAGCGGCGGCGGAATCGGCAAAGTGTCGGTCAACAGCGAGGGCTCGGTGTTTGTGCTTGGCGTGGTCGACTACACCAACGCCGGCGCCAACGACACGCTGGGGATCAAGGCTGGCAATCGGATCGAGGTGAACACCGACACCGGTGGCATCCAGATCACCGACAGCACGGGCGCCCTGACCGGCAAGCTGAACATCACCGCCAAGGACATCTGGGTCGCCAGCGGCACGCTGCTGACGCAGCTGGAGGCGGATTCCAGCTTTGCAGGCCGCGACACTGCGCTCGGCACGAACTCCGGCACAGCCAACCAGGACGGGTTCCTTCGCGCTGGAACGATCAGCGCGCTGATCGGCGACACTTTGCTCGTCCAGAACAGCGGCACGTCGGACCTGTTCGCCGGCATCGATACCGGTGGCGGCGGTCTATCGATCGAGACCGTCGGGACAACCCCTGCCACGGTTGTAGCCTACGGCCGCCAGACGAATCCGGATGGCACGGTCATCACCAACCAGGACTTCCTGGAGATCGTCGATCTGACTGGCACCGGCGGCTTTACCGACGATTCGGCGGTGAACGGCTGCGCGATCGGCGGCACCTGCACGGAGGAAGTGCCGTTCACGATCGACATGGCATCGATCCTCGGCCCGCTCGACCAGACCAACAGTCCGGACGACGAGAAGAAAAAAGACAAGGACGAAGGTGAGGACAGCGATGATGGGTCGAGCGTCGATCCGTCGCTCAAGCTGATCAACACGACGCCGATCAACCTCGACAAGACGGTCGACGAACCGGTGACGAGCGGCGGCGACCTGGTGATTGGCGGCCAGTAATTCGATTGGAGGTTAGGATGCGCAACTCAGCCACTGCCATTGCGGCCGCGATCGCCGCTTTGGGCCTGGCCGCGCCGGCAAGCGCCGCGACCCCGCTCAGCGTCCGCGACAGCTTCCGGATCGGGACGTCCGGTACGATCTTCTGCTCGGCCCAGACTCTGGCGACCGACGCCGCGCTCAAAGGCATGTTCGACGCGGGCTACACGGTGACATGCAAGGATGCCGCGCTCCCGGTCGGCAAGATTTACAAGCTACGCGACGAAGCCGGTGCGACCGCGCGCCTCGCGGCCGCACGCGCTGGCCAAGCGACGTGCTCGCCCCCGACTGCCGCGAATGTCGCCGGTCTGGGCCGTGTCGAAGCCATGGACTGCAAGCTGAAGGACGCGAACGTCGGCTACCGCGTCTATCAATATCATAAGGGCAAGCTTCTCTATGCCGCCGAGGGCCTGACAGGTTACGACAGCGCGCTCCAGCTCGGCCTCCGCAGCGTCGTTGCGGATCAACCGGTCAATGGCGCATTGTCGATCGCAACGACCGGTGCCGGCGATCCCGCGGCATTCGCCCGCGTGCAGGCTGGAACCTTGGACCCGAGCAAGGCGCTTGCCGAAGCCTATCGCCGCAACAATGCCGGAAGCTATGCGGAGGCCGCCGAGTTCTTCGCCGCCGTGGGCGGTGCGGGCGATGCGCCGCTCAGCCGATCGGAGGCGCTGGCCAACGAGGCGCTGCAGAAATCCAACCTCGGCCGATATGCCGAGGCCGATGCCTTGTTCGCCCGGGCCGCTGAGCAGGTCGGCTCCGACCCGGTCGTCCGCCGGCGTTTGCGCAACTATCGCGCAATGCACCTACTCAACGAAGGCGACGCGAAGGGCGCACTCGCCGAGCTCGACAAGGCGCTCCCGACCGGGACGACCGGAGGCGGATCGAAGGGCGGCCTCGAGATCGACGCCGTCGCGGCCAAGCGCCTGAATGCCGATTCCCGACTAGGCCAACAGCTCGGCGCCGAGTCCGACGAACTGCTCCCTGCGGAGAAACTGGAGATCCTCGATGCGCAGGCGCTCCAGCTGCGCGGCTCGGCGCTGCGCGTGAGCGGCGACTTCGCAGCGGCGTCCGAAGCGCTTCGCGCTGCGGATGCCAAGGTTGCAGCGGTGCGCAACGGCAAGGTTGCCTCCATTGTCTGGATGCGCGCGCAAATCGCGGGTGACCTCGCCTCGATCGCGGAGGAACAGAAGAACCCCGCCGAGGCCGATCGGCTGTATCGCCAAGGCGTCGCCATGCTCGACGCGACCTACCCGGGCTCCGCGGCGCTGCTGAACGCGCGCGCGCGGCTCGCCGGCTATCTGGCGCGGAGCGGCCAAGCCGCACAGGCCGAGGCTATGTTCCGCGAGATCGTCCACTCGCAGTCGGATACGGCGAACCTGCCGCCATCCTTCGCCCGGTTGCTGCGGCCCTATGTCGATGTCTTGCTCACCCGGCAGGATGACCCTGCCGCGCAGGCGGAAATCTTTGCCGCGACGCAGCTGATGGTGCGCCCCGGCCTTGCACAGACGCAGGCCGTCCTTGCTCGCGAATTGAGCGGGGGGACCGACGAAGCTTCACGCCTGTTCCGTCAGTCCGTCACCCTTACCCGGCAGCTGGAGCGCTCGCGCATTGAGCTGGCGCGGATCGAGGATATGTCCAAGCCGACGCCCGCGGACCTCGGCCGGGCCCGAATCCTTCGCGCTTCGCTGCAGCAAACGCAGAAGGAACAGCTGACGACGCAGGCCGCCCTGGCCGCCTTCCCCCGCTACCGCGCGGTCGCCGATGAGGTGATCCCGCTCGCCGATTTGCAGAAGAGCCTGCGCGCCGGTGAGGCATACTATCGGATGACGATGGTCGGCGACCGGGCTTACGCCATGCTCGTCACGCCCACGGCTGCTCGGGCGGCCGCCCTCCCCGCCAGCGCAAAGCAGGTTGGCGAGCAGGTCGATGCCCTGCGCGACACGATCTCGACCGTCGAGAACGGCAAGCGCGTCACCTATGCGTTCGACGTCGGGCTTTCGCATCAGATCTACAGCGAGCTGTTCGGGCCGTTCGACGCCCAGCTTGGTGGCATCAAGCATCTGATCTTCGAGCCCGATGGACCGATGCTTCGCCTTCCGCCGAACCTGCTCGTCATGGATCAGGCCTCCGTCGACGCCTACAATCAGCGCAAGACCGCAAGCGAGGACGCGGAGTTCGATTTCCGGGGCATCCGCTGGTTCGGGCGCGATCGCGACATCAGCACGTCGGTGTCGGCGCGCTCCTTCGCTCAGCTGCGCAATGCGCCCCCGTCGGCTGCACGTCGCGACTATCTCGGGCTTGGTGAGAATACGCCACCGGCCGCTTCGGCGGCCATGATCCCCGCCACTGCCGATCGCGATTGCATCTTGCCGATGTCGTCCTGGGCCAATCCAATCTCGGCCAAGGAGCTGCAGGTCGCGGCGAGAAACGTATCCGCATTCGACCCGCAGGGCGTGCAGATCGTCACACGCGACAACTTCACTGATACCGGGCTGGAGGCGCGCAGCGACCTCAACCAGTATCGCATCATCCACTTCGCGACCCACGGCGTGGTCACCTCCCGCGCCCCGAAATGCGCCGCGCAGCCGGCGCTTCTCACCAGCTTCGGCGGAAGCGGATCGGACGGACTGCTCACCTTCCGCGAGATCTTCGACCTGCATCTCGATGCGGACCTCGTGATCCTTTCGGCCTGCGACACGGCCGGCAAGGCGAGCGTGGCGGCGACGCAGCAGGCGGGCCTTGTGACGGGTGGCGATGTTGCTCTCGATGGTCTCGTGCGCGCCTTCGTAGGCGCGGGCGCACGCCTGGTCATCGCGAGCCATTGGCCGGTCCCGGACGACTACAACGCCACGCAGCGCCTGATCACAGGACTGTTTTCAGCGCCGCCGGGAACGCCGACGGTGACTGCAATGCGCATGGCGCAACGGCAGTTGATGGACGACGCGAACACGTCGCACCCCTTCTATTGGTCGGCGTTCGCCACGGTGGGCGACGGGGAAATCCCGGTGCTTCGTCAGAGGCAGAATATCGCGGCCAAATAGGCCGACCGACTTATTCCTGCTCCTGCGGCTCCGGCCGCGGATCGCCGCCGCAGCGGCACGTCGTGACACGCGCAGCGCGCCGTTTCACCGGCGCGACAACCGGATCGGCACTCGGCGTCGGCGGCGTCACACGATCGGCAGACGCGAGGACGACTGGAGCAGTCCGAATCGGCGCCTGACCCGTCACCTGAGCGGGAGTCTTGACCGGCTGCGCGCCGGCCGCGGCAGCCAGCGCAGTCGCCGAAACCATGATCACGAAACGGGTGTGCATGACCTTCTCCATCGCGAACACACCCGCATAAGTTCATGATGGTTTTCGTTCCGTTGCTGTAAATGCTTAATTTTGTTGAAATATTTGCCTTTTCTTGGCGGTTGTTCCACTATTTTAGTGTTATATTACAACATCTTACACCACGCGTCGGAAACCCGACATTCATTGACTCTTGGTTAACCGCGATGCACAGTCCGCGGCCTCGACAGGCAATTGGGGGCAACCATGGCCACGTCACTGACCAACAAGAATCGCATGTACCTCACGACCGCGGGCGTGCTCGCGGTCGCAGTAGCCGCGTACGGCATCGGACGGGTCTATCCGCCGTTGGGACCGAGCGCCGGGACCGTGGCACCGGCTGAGCGCTACGTCTCGAGCCAGGTCGGCGAAGGCGACGTAACCCTCGGCGACACTGCCGTTCCGGAGCTCATGCAGACCGACGCGTTCGAGCTGATGGTGAAAGATCCCAGCTTCCGCGCCCTCGCGGCGAGCCCGGGCTTCCAGGCGCTTGCCGGCCAGCCGCAGGTGATGGCGGCGCTGCTTTCCAATCCCAAGGCGTTTAGCGCGCTGGCGGCCAATCCGAATGCATTCGCGGGATTGGCCAAGGCGGCGCAAAACGCTGCCGCACTGGCTCCGCAGGCGCATCAAGCGAGCGCTCAGATGATGAATGCGGTCGCCGATCACTCGGCCGCGATGCAGGCGCTCGCCTCGCATCCGGATGCCTTTGCCGCAATCGCGCAAAGCCCGGCGAACTTCGCGAGCTTCGCCAACGCCGCGAATTCCTTTCAGAACGCGGCGCTGAAGGCGGCGGCCGACTCCCGCATGGCGAACAGCGCCGCGGCCTTCCAGAAGCTCGCCAGCGACAATGCGGCGATGAAGGCGATCAATTCCGATCCGAAGGTTTTCAGCGCGCTCGCCGCCAATGCCGCAGCTTTCAAGGCCTTGTCCGGCCAGCCGCAGGCGCTTGCCGCGGCGGTCAACAGCGCCGCTTCCGCCGCTCATCAACTGCAAGCTGCCGGTATTTCCAACTCCGCACTCGCAGCACTGGCGGCCAATACTTCGGCGTTCTCGGCGCTCGCCGGGCAGCCGAAGGCGCTTGCCGCAATCGCTGCGCACTCCAACGCGTTCGCGGCCCTGGCGTCCCATCCGCAGGCGCTCGCTGCGATCCTCGCGAACGGCTCGGCCTTCAGCAGCTTCGCCAACAACGCCAATTCCTTCCAGAATGCGGCTCTGAAGGCGTCAGCGGACTCGCGCATGTCGAATAGCGCTGCGGCGTTTCAGAAGCTCGCGAGCGA
>Ga0070658_10003374_pt1 | contig 13156 bp, 15 predicted proteins | sample KBSC13metaG_FD_64664 | JGI IMG/M metagenome (GOLD analysis project Ga0070658, IMG submission 64664) | Corn rhizosphere microbial communities from Kellogg Biological Station, Michigan, USA - KBS C1-3 metaG | ecosystem: Host-associated > Plants > Roots > Rhizosphere > Soil ... | reverse complement strand
CGACCTTGACGTACTGGTCGTTCACGCGCCCGATCACCCTCGGTGACCAGAGGTCGGTGACGTCCTCGAATGTCGCTTCGACGTTGACGGGCGTGAGCATATTGGATCAGCGGCGCTCTATCGAGCGCGTATTTCCCGCATTCGCCACGCGATCGATGCGGGACTCGAAGGCACGCAGCCGCGCGAGAGCCGGGGTGACGGAAAGATCGGTGCCGGCATAGCAGCCGAGGTAGTCGACCACCTTCGTCGCCGAATCGCCGCGGAAGATGGTGATGACTGCCGTCGCGTGATCCGTCGCCGACATCGGACAGAGGGCCTTGTCCCGCGAGATCTCGGACGGGAGGCTGAAGAAGCCGATTCGCTGCGCCTCCTGCGCGAGCGCATCGACGTCACTCGGCGAGATCGCGGTCCGTTGCACCGGCATCGTATCGACCGGCCACAGCGAGGTGCGCGTGACGGTGCCACGCGCAGTGAGGCTGAGCCGATAGGCCGGACAGGTGCCGAAGCAGCGCGACCGTTCGAGGACGATGCTGTCGGCACGCAGCGCTCGAGTGCTCGACTCCGCGGCCGGACGCGGCTGACAGGCGACGACACCGAGAGCCAGCAGCCCGCATGCCATCGTCAGATGCGTCATCATTCGCCAGCACACCGGATACGAGTGCTGGACCACGCGACGAACGAGAGATACCCGGCGTGCGAAGTGCATGCGGGAAGCTCTCAGTCGCCGAGGGACGAGTCAAGCGTCTGGCGCCCACGCGAAGAGGATCGTTACGCCCACCGCGGCGCAGAGCGCGCTCACGAACCCGCAGATGTGGCAACGACACGAGCGAGCCCGGCGCCCCACATGGCGTGCCCTCGAGTCGAAGTCGTGATCACGGCATCAATAGAAGATCGACACGGTGCGCCGTCCCACTGCCCGCGGCGACTGCCCGAGCATGTCGTCCACCAGACGAACCTCGTAGCTCCCGGGCCCCGGGATCACCACGCGCGCCACGTAGTGATAGCGCACCTGCCCCGCCGCACAGAGGGCGAGTGGATCGCCCGATCGATGAATCTGCACTTCGATCACCTGCCCGGACTGCAGGGCACTCGCGCTGGCGAGCAGACACGGCGCGCTCACGACATCCCAGGTCACGTCCATGGCGCCGGGAATGGCAGCGACCGTCATCTGCTCGGGGCCTGGCGAGCTCGGAACGCTCGTCGTCGTCAGGGTGACGGGCAGCGCCGTCCCGTCGCGCAGGGGCTCGAACGGTGAGCCGTCGCCATGGCATGCGCTGAGCAGCACAACGGCGACGAACGAGGCAGCAAGTCGAACGGTACGGAGTAGCATGTGCGGTGGGGTGAAGGCCGGCAGCGGCGATGACTCGCGACCACACCAGCATCACCCGCAATGCCGCGCCGACGTCACGGCCCGCGCAGGGTGCTCAGCGCGGCCGCACCGTCACCGTGTCCCGGCTCACGTAGCGCTCTCCACCGACAGTGTGGAACACCACCTCGATCACCTTCAGGCCCGTGTCGGCGTACGTGTGCTTCTCGCGGAACCCCACCGCCGTCATGCCACGCCGTGGCCAGCCCTGACGTTCGGTGAGACGGCGAAGGCCGGGCCGCGCGCCTTCGCTCCATGCGATCGAATAGGAGACCAGCCGATCGATCGGCGACAACGGATCGAAGTCCAGCGAGACGTCGAGCACCTTGCCTTTTCGCACGGTGTCGCGGCTCGCCGTGACGTAGCCGCCCGGGAGCTGCGGCCGCACCCCCCAACGCTGGCGTGGGAGGTACGGCTGACAGTACGTCGCGCCCGGATTGCCGAGCTCGCACATCGGGAGCGCGGGGTCGGAGGCAGTCGCTCGGCGTCGCTGGCTCGTCACGTGGATGCGGCCGGCGGTGTCGATCAGGTAACTGCGCGTTGCGGGGATGTCGCGCTTCACCGGCTCATCCGTCGAGTCCCAGACCGCTTCCACCTCGAGCGTGAAGCCGCGCGCCCGCCAGCGATCCGACCGCCCCTTCGGTGGCGAGTAGTACACGAAGTGATGGTCATCGTACCCTGACGCCGCCGCACAGGCGAGCCGTTCCACCGCGGCGAGCGAGCGCGGATAGGCGCGGCCGACGCTGTCGCCGCGCGAACGCTCGATGCACCGCGCGAGCTTGAGGAGCTGGTTCAGCGGCTGCGCGTCGAGCCAGTCGGGAGTGGGCTTGTCGACGACGACCGGCCGCGGCATGCCCTGCTGCTCCACAACCGCGCGTGCCGGCGCCGGCGCCGGCGCGCGCGGCGCTTCCACCACGCGCGGTGCGCGGCGCCACGCGATGCCGGCCGTGGCCGAAGCCATGACAGCCACTGCGGCGAGCGCGATGACCAGGGTTCTGCGATTGGGCGACGTCGTCATGCGATCGTCCACAGGGGGGATCGGGCGCCGGCCCGATGCTCACCTCATAGGACGACCGGCGACGTCGGACGATTCAGGGACGCTCGGTGATGACCACCGTGCCGGCCGCCATGTCGCCAAGCCGCTGATGTCGCTCGCCGAAGATGAAGATCCAGTCGATCGGACCGAGGAACGCGAGCAGCGGGTTGCGGAGGAACGACTGGCCGTAGCTGCACGGCGCGCCAGTCCGTGCGTCGATCACGTGCATGTCGAGTGCGCGCTTGCCAAAGCTCTGACCGCCGGAAAAGCCGTCGCTGAAGAAATAGTAGAAGAACGACCAGGCGAAGGCGACGAGAAAGAACGCGGTGCCGAGCGCGTGATTGACGGACGCGAAGACCACGGCGACGAGGAGCGGTGCGCCGCTGATGACACCGTCGATGATCTGGCCGACGAGGCGGCTGAGGCGCGAAGCGTACGGAAGATCCTGCATGGTGGCGGCGTTCGGTGTGAGTGGTACGCGTGAGCTACACGTCGAGCGAGATCACCGGCCAGGGAAACGATTCGGCGAACTGATCGGCCAGCGTTCCGCCGACCGCCGGCCCGAGCGCCTCGAGACGGAGCTCCTCGTGCTCGGCGTGCTCGGTGAACAGCGCCGCCCGATCCGCCTCCGATGCGACGACGATGCAGCAGCGCTCCGGCTCCAGCTGCAGGTCATCGGCGCGCAGTCGCCACTCGCGCTCCCAGGTGAAATCGATCGGAGGCACGGTGAGTGGATCGTACCGAACGTGCCGGTAGCGGAGCGGCTCTGGCAGCTGATCGTATTCGGCATCCGGCTGGTAGATCACCGGTCGCCCGCCGAGGGCGAAGAGATAATCCTTGCCAAGGAGTACGCCGTATGGTTGCAGCCGCGCGTCGCGCTCGGCACCCCAGCGGAACACTTCGCGGAGCTGCCTGATCGGCGCTTCGGCGAACGAGACGCAGCGCGAGCCGTCGCGAATGGCCTGCGCGTCTCCGGTCAGGCATCGCTCGGTGATGATGACCCGCAGCAGGTCCAGCGCGTCGCTGCGCGTGTCGCCGCGCAGCAGGTGCATCAGGTTCGGCGCGACATCCGGCCGCTTGCGGAGTGTCGGCGTGAGGGACTTGCGGGGCGGTTCTGTCGCGAGGCGCGTCATGGCTCCCGAGCCGAGCTGGAGGGTGCACAACAGTGCAGGCGAAACGCGCCGGGTTCAATAGGCACGCTGCCCGCCGCTCCCTGCCCGCTACCGAACCCCCGGGTCGTCTGTCGGGCGCGGCGCCATGTTGAACACGATGATCCCGCGCGCGCACGAGTACTGCGCCTTGGCGATTCCAGGCAGCGGCCGCGGACCGAGATCATCCGCCGAGCGCGAGTAGTACGGCAGGAACCCCAGCTCTCGCCCGCGCCACGGGTAGAAGCGGACACCGTCCAGCGTCAATCGTTCGTGATGGCTCGCCCTGATGCGGGCATACTGCAGGATCGCGGGGAGCGTGTGCGCGACGACGAAGCTGTCCGTGCGCGTGAACTTGCCTGCGCTGAACACGAGCGTGCGACGCGGTGCCATCGAGCGCGCGAGTCCCGCCGAATCGGCGGCGTTGTACGCGGTGAACCAGTTCGAGATAGCCTCGATGGCGGCCGCCGTGCTGCACCCCGCCGGGGCACCGGTCGTGTCGCCCTTCACCTTCCAGCGTGGCGATTGAGCGGCGAGCGCTGGAACGAAGAGCAGCTGAAGCGCGAGCGCGAAGCGCAGCGTGCGCATGCTCAGCGTGGCAGGGCATCGGTGTTAACGCGCTGCCAGTGCCGCACCGGCAGGAGCGATCCGACGATGGCACCGACACCGGCACCGCCCAGCGTGGCGATCGGGAGTATCGTGAAGCCGATACCGCACGGTGGCCCCTCGGAATGGTGATCGGTCGCCTCGCAGTGCTTGACGTCGATGACGAGCGCGGCCGCGCCGGCCACTGCGCCGACGAGGGCGCCGACGAGGCCATGATCGATCCGTCCGCGCTCGTTCGGATCGTACACCTCGACCGGGCCCACCTCCGCCAGCGCATAGCGGCGGCTCGCGAGGCTGTCCGACGACGTGAGCTCGAGAGAATCGCCGGCAATCCGGCCGAGGTTGCCATACTGCCACTCAGCCAACTTTGCAGTGCGCAAACGGAGTCGAGCACCCACGACGATGGAGTCCGCCTGCTGCGCCGGACTCGCTGCCGCCACGGCGAAGTTCAGCAGTGCTGCGGACAACAGGACCCTCAACAGCGAAAATCGCACGGCACTTGCCTCCTGATGTGCTACGGATGCTCGTCGTCAGCGAGTCGTCGGGTTGCCTCGACAAGGTATCCCTTTTCGCCGGTCAATGTGTCCAACTCCCTCGTTGGGCATCGTGACGCTCGTCTCCACGACCAGTCTCCATGAGGGACAGACATGAACGTGCCGCTCGCCTTCAATAGATGGCTGCCTCGTCGGCCATCGCGCCGTTCGGTCCCTCGCACCACCTCCCATCCTCACGTCATGCAGATCAGTCGTTCGCTGCTCGTTGGCAGCCTTTGCTTCATTGCCGCCATCTCCTCCACCGCCAGCGCGCAGAGCGCGACGAAGGCGGGCGAGATCCGTGGCCGCCTCGTCGAGTCGGGGACCAATCGTCCCATCACCGGCGGTTCCATCACCGTCCGTCGCGTCGGAACCGACACCTCGTTCGCCGGCGGCGCCCTGCCGAAAGCAGACGGCACCTTTCGCGTCGAGGGGCTCGTTGCCGGTCGCTACTCGGTTCGCATCCGCGCGCTTGGCTTCGCTCCGGTCGTGAAGTCGCCGGTCGTCGTCAGTGCGGCGCAGCCCATCGTGGAGCTCGGTGACATCGAGCTCAAGGGCACGGTCACCACCCTCGAGGGACAAACGGTAGTCGCCGAGCGTGAGGAAGTCACCCTGGCGCCGGACCGGAACACCTACAGCACGAAGAACATGGCCACCGCCAGCGGCGGCACGGCGATCGACGTGCTGCGCAACGTGCCGTCGGTGGAAGTGGACGGCACCAACAACGTGAGCCTGCGCGGCAACCAGAACGTGGTGGTGCAGATCAACGGTCGTTCGTCGCCGCTCAAGGGCGAGCAGCTCGGCAATTTCCTCGCGCAGCTGCCGGCGCATACCGTGTCGCGGGTGGAGGTCTCCACCAACCCGTCGGCGAAGAACGATCCCGAAGGCACGGCGGGAATCCTCAACATCGTGCTCAATCAGGAAGCCGAGATCGGCTTGAGCGGTGGCGTCACGGCCGGCACCAGCACCACGGGCTCGACGAGCCTCTCCGGCAACATCGGCCAGCAGCGTGGGCCGCTCACCGTGCTGCTCTCGGCGAGCCTCTATCGCGACAGCCGGGAGATGTTGACGAACGCGGTGCGCACGAACCTCTTCACCACGGCGCCGGCCTTCGTGAACACGCGCACGAGCGGCACGATGGAGCCCTTGTCGAAGGGGTTCACCCTCCGGTCCGAGTACCGGCTGAACGACAGGGACGCGCTGTCGCTCGATGCATTCGCCTACGGCGGGCGCTTCGCGAATGCGAGCACGTCGCGATTCGCCGACTTCGACGAGTCGCACGATCTGATCGGTGCGTACGAGCAGTACAGCATCCAGTCGTCGACGAACCTGTCGCAGGACTACACCCTCGCCTTCCGTCGCACGGGCAAGCCCAAGGAACCGACGCTCAACACCGAGCTGCGGTTCTCGAACAACCGGAACTCCAACGGCTCCGACCTCCGCGGTGCCACCGGCGACATCGATCCTTCGATCGCGGCCGCGATGCTCCAGGCGGAGCGCGACCGGACGACCGGCGGCTATCCATCCTGGAACCTGCAGACCGACTACACGCGCCAGCTCGGCGGCGCGACGAAGCTCGAGACCGGCTTCAAGGGCACGTCACGCACGACGTCCAACGACTTCTCGGCCGCGTACCTCGACTCGACGAGTGGCGCGTACGTGAATGCACCGGAGCGGGCGCGCGCCTTCGACTATCGTGAGCGCATCGGCGCCGGCTACGCCGTGCTGTCGCAGCAGGTGGGCAAGCTGCAGGCGCAGGGTGGGCTCCGCCTCGAGGAAGCGTCGACGCGCCTCGCCCTTCCCGGCCTCGCGCAGACGTCGGACAACCAGTATGGAAGTGCGTTTCCCAGCGCGATCGTGAGTTGGAACTTCACGGCCATGCGCCAGGCGAAGCTCAGCTACTCGCGCCGCATCAGCCGCCCGAACCCGTTCCAGCTCACGCCGATCGATTATCGCCAGAACGCGCAGTCCGTCTTTCGCGGCAATCCGAAGCTGCGCCCGGAATACACCGACGCGCTGGAGCTCGGCCTGCAGGAAGCGCGGAGCTGGGGCTCGATCCAGCTCAATCCATATGTTCGGAAGACGGCGCACGCCGTGACCTACATCCAGAGCGTCGACACGACCGGCCTGTCGGTGAGCACGTTCGACAACGTGGCGAGCACGACGACGATCGGCGCCGACCTCAACATGAACTACCATCACGGGCCGGTCACGCTGTTCGGTGGCGGCGGAGCGTACCGCTACTCGAGCGACGCCTCGAACCTGGCCGGTGATCTGTCGACGAAGACGACCGTCTGGTCGCTGCGGGCGAACGCGACGTGGAAGGCGACGCCGCTCACCGACGTGCAGATGTTCGCCAACTACCGCGGGCCGTACGCGACGGAGGGCGGCGAACAGTCGGCGTTCGCCATGACGCAGTTCGCGGTGCGCTACAAGCTCTGGGGCGACCAGGGGAACATCTCGCTGCGCGTCTCCGACCCGTTCAACATGATGAGCTTCGGCTATCGGACGGCGAACGGTCAGGTGATCGAGGACAGCACGCGCCGGTTCGGGATGCGGAGCGTGTTCCTCACCGTGACGAAGAACTTCGGCCAGCAGCTGAAGCTGCGGCCGAAGGCGCCGGATTCCGAGCCGCAGGGGCCGCCGACGGGGGGACCGCCGGGCGCCTGAGCTCCGGCAGCTCGATCTCGAACATTCTCGGCCACAGCTTTCCCGTCACGAGCAGCACGTTGCTCGACGGATCGAACGCGATGCCGTTGGCGACGCCGCCCCGTTTCGCCACGGCGTCGCGTTCGGCGGTGGTGAGCAGCGTACCGAGATCGACCCAACCCACGACGTGCCCTGTCGCGAGCTCGATTCGCGCCACGAGGTTCGTCTCGTAGATGTTCGCCCACAGCTCGCCACGAACGAGCTCCAGCTCATTCAGCATCCACACCGGCTGGCCGGACTCGGTGACGCGAATGCGCCGCAGCTCGTGGAAGCCGTTCGGATCGAGGACACGGATCTCGCTCGTGCCGTCGCTGAAGTAGAGGTATCGTCCGTCCGACGCGAGTCCCCAGCCTTCGCCCGGGTACGAGACGCTGTCCGCGAGCGCGAGCGTCCGCGCATCGTACACGTAGCCGCGTCCCTTCTTCCAGGTGAGCTGGTAGACGCTGTCGTCCGCCGACGCGATTCCCTCGCCGAACACGTCCGGCGGCAAGGCGACCTTGTGGAGCACGCGCCCGGTTGCCCGGTCCAGCTCACGCAGGTCGGACTTTCCCTCCAGGCCGGTGCTCTCCAGCAGCCGGCCGTGGTCGAACATCAGCCCCTGGGTGTACGCCGACGTGTCGTGCGGCCAGCTCCTGACGGCGCGCGCCACGAGCTTCGGCGTCGCCAAGTCGAAGGGCACAGCCGGCGGCGTGGCGTCGGCGTTGGAGCCCGACTGCATCATGTCCGGCAGGATGGCCGGCCGACCGTTGGTCGACGTTTCGCTCGCGTCGTTCCGGCAGGCGACGAGAACCAGCAACGAGAGCAGGAGCGCGAAGCGCGCCGCGTGGCGGAGCGTGGTCATGCCGGGTACGCAGCCGATGCTGTCGGACGCTTCGATCTCATCAGCGCTTGCGTGGGGAGCTCGGCGCTGCGGCGCGCGCCGCAGTGAGCTCCGCCTTCTCACGAAAGGTGAGCGACGCTCCGCACTGCGTACAACAGTAGTTGCCGGTGCGCTCGCCCTGATCGTATTCGCGGGAGAATGACGGATGCTCGCACGGGCGGGTACCCCACGCCTTCTGGAGCTCGATGGCTTTCTTTCGCTGCACGGTGGTGCCTCGGGTCGGTGTGAAACTTCGTTTCCTGTTCAGGCAGAGCCGTCGATGACCAAGCCGGGGACGCCATGCAGCCTCGTACGCAGCCACCGGATCTGGCCGCGGTGGTTGACCTCGTCCTCGGCCACATGGAACCATGCCCAGTGCGCGTTCATCGCCGGTACCGCGACCATGGGCCGCTCGAGCCATTCGTCGTCGCGCGAGGCGAGTGCCTGCAGCGTCGCCGCGCGCGTCGTCGCCAGCTGCTCGAGGTAATGCTCGAGCGGCTGGCCGCGCAGCGCACGTCGCCCCTCGTCGCCGAGGTTCAGGGCAGCGGCCCAGGCGGCAGTCTCGAACTCCGAGGGCGGTCGCTCCTCGAAGGTGAGGACCTGATAGGCACGCTCGACCGTGGCGATATGCGCGAGGAGTGCGCCAATCGAGTTGCTGGCAGCGTCGTGCAGGTGATCCAGGTCCGACATCGTGAGCCCACCCACGGCGCGGAGCGTGGTGCCGCGCGCGTAGTCGAGCATTCCGACCAGACGTCCGGTGGTGGGAGTGTAGCCGGAGCGTGGCTCTATGAAGAGGCGAGGTGGCATTCGAGGTGTTCGATGATCTCGCAGCGTGGCCGCTCGCTCTCAGCGCATGCACTCAGAAGCCGATCCACTCCGCGGTCGTCCCGAAAGGAATGTCCAGCGCCGTGACTTCCGCAAGCTCGCCGCGTGTGAGCCGCAATACGCCTTCCTGCTCGTGCGACACGAGGCCGAGTACGAGCTCGCCGCGCCGGTAGAGCGTGAGGTCCTCGAACCATCCGTCCGGCCCCGCCGGCCAATGGAAGAGGCCTTCGTCGACGAAGCTGAGGAGCCGCTCGAGCGAAGCCTCGTTGAACGTCCAGAGTCGCACGGAGCACACCCGCTCCTGCGACTCCGCGTCCACGACCACCCGTCGCCAGGCGAGTGATCGTTCGTACGGGCCCAGCTCGTCCTCGAACGCGTCGACGAACGGCGCCGGCGTGTCCCGCAGCGCCATGACGGTGATCGAGAATTCGTCCGCACCGTGGTGCAGCAGATAGCGCAGCAATCGTGGGCCGCGTTCCCCGCGGAGACCTTGCTCCGATACGTAGCGTACTTCGAGCGGCTCGTGATCGACGTGGTCGTGCATTCCAGGGGCTACTGTCCGGCCGGCGGCTGCCAGAGCTCGACCTTGTTCCCCTCCGGGTCGATGACCCAGGCGAACTTGCCGAACTCGGAGTCGTCGATCCTGTCGAGAACGTTGCAGCCCTCCGACTTGAGCGCCGCAACGAGTGCATGAACGTCTTCGACGCGGTAGTTGATCATGAACGGGGCAGTGCTCGGCGCGAACTGGTCGCTCGTCGCCGAAGCGATGGACCAGATGGTCATGCCGCCGGCAGGCTTGCCATCGGCATCGGTCCACGTGAACGCGGTGCCGCCCCATGGCTGGACGTCGATGCCGAGATGGCGCTTGTACCACGCCTGCAGCTCTGGTGCATCCTTGGCCTTGAAGAAGATGCCGCCGATGCCGGTGACTCGATTCACGTGGGCCTCCGAGGTGCCGAGGTGGATGGTGACGTCACACGATGGCCAGGTTGTCGGCATTCCATCCCGCGCCTCCCGACCACAGCGGCATGCTGGTGCCATTTCCGGTACTCCGGCCAAGCAGCCAGCTCGACGCCTTCGAGCCAGGATGGCGGAAGCTTCAATTGCGTGGCCCAGAGATCGTCAGGTGGTCCTCCGCCGCCGCTGACGCCCGGTGACAGGAAGAAGTTGGCTGCCAGATGGTCAGCCACTGCCGGAGACACCTTGTATGCGCGCCCGGTGGCCAGCACCAGACTGCTCGACGAGCTCTCGGCACGAAGGAAGTCGAGTGCCCGCGGCGCTTCAGGACCGCTGCGGCGATCCCGTGGCCCTCCTGCGCGTTGAACGACCTGCACCCGTAATATGCCCGCGCCGGCAACTTCGCCATCCAGCTCGATGGCTCCCGGCATCGTGGCGATGTGCGCTGCCGCCTGCTGCTCGTCGACGTCAGTCTCCTCACCGCCGAACCGCACGCGCGTCGGGACAAACGATTCGGGAGCCAGGACGCAAACCGTCCAGAGGGCGCGGAGCGCGACGCGAGCCGCGCCGAATCGAATACTCTCGTTGGTCTGCACTTCCGATCACCGAATCACTCGATCGTGACCTGGCGCGCGTCGACCAGGATGACCAGCGCTGCCGCGCTCATGCCCCAGCGAAAATCGCCGACTCCCGGAATCCCCAGAACGTCAGATATACACCGAGCGAGAACTCCCAAAGGGCAATCGGCAGCGCGGCGAGCGCCGCGATCGGACTCATCGCGCCGATCATCCCGCCGAAGATGGCGAACCACGAAGTCACGAGCAGCGCCGCACCGATGAATCCCAGCACGGGCAGCCACCGCGGCACCAGTCGCGACTGATACAGCAGGGAGCCCAGCAGCACGCCATTCACCGCCGGAATGAAGCTCTGCGCGAAGAAGAAAGTCCAGTGATACTGCGCCGCGAGGCCTTGGGTCGTTGCCAATGCGGCAGCGCCCACCCCGGCCTGGCGCAGGCTCACGATCGACATCAGGCTCACGATGCCGACGTAGATCGTCGCCCCTTCCAGTGTTCGCGAAGCAACGAGGCCCACCGCACGGGCCTCGCCGTGCCTCTTCACGACGGGGTAGAGCGCCACTGCGGTGCCGATGCCGGCGAGCGCGACGATCATCTCCAGCACGACGCCGATCATCACCGGCGTGTCCGGACCATTGCCAGTGACGAACCCCGGACTCCGCACGGCGCGGTAGAGTCCGAGAGTTGGAATCGAGACGAAGGTAAGCAGGTACAGGACGCCAGCGGCCAGAGAGTATTTCCGCATGTCGGGCTCCGTGTGACCCACGTTTGCGTGTCGCATGGATCTCGGCTCAGGGTGCCGATCGACGCGTCTCCGCTGCCTCGCCATGCCCGATCCCATGGCGTCCAAGGTGCAACTCCTGATCGAACGCGACATTCACGTCACAGTACTGGCGACGCGCATCCACCGTACGGACAAATCTGAAGTAGTACGGCGGCCAACCCACGGCGCCTTCGACATTCCGCGTCAGCTTGTAGTAATCGAAGTGCGTCGCCGCGGAATCGGCGTATGACCTTCCCAGATCTCGGCGTGCGACGATCAGGTCGACCGGTGCTCCACGATGCTGGATCACTCGCAGATCGCCGAGTGTGCAGTCGGCCCCTTCCGTCGTTCCGAGGAGCTCTCGACCTGACTCGCCGTCCTGCGGGCCGAACGCCGGAACAATCTGCCAGTCCCGGACGCTGTCGTCGAGGTCGGACGCGGTCCGGACGTAGAACGCCGCGGCGCTGTGACCGTGCGCGTTGTAGTTGCCGCGCCACGCGATGAACACCTCGGCTGGCGTGCCGTCGCCGAGAAGGTCGACGGCGTTCGGGCCATTGCGCAGCTCGACCGGTCGGTCGATCATCGCTGGACCGGCGGACGCATTCGAGGTGTGGCCGTGCGGCTGACAGGCGAGCGCCAACGCGAGCGCGATGATTTCGGGCGATTTCCTCATTGCTTCATCGAGTTCGATGATTGCGCTACATCCGAACTGGCCTGCTCGTTGGCGCGACGAGTGAGTCCGACAATACCCACGGTTGCCAATGCTCGCCGTGATTGCCCGATACGATCGGACCAAAGAACGCTCCGACCGCGCATCCGACCACGAAGGACAGCACGCCGATACGATTTTCCAGTCCCGGGGAATCCGGATCATGCGTCCCGAAGTAGCCCTGCGCGCCAAGTGCAGTACCGAGGACGAGGCAGCCGATGCCGGCCGCTCGCCCGGCGCGCGTCGGTGCGTCGCGCTCCACGGAGCGGATCGTCGTACGGGAAAACGCCGCCATCGTGTCCACGACGCGCACGCGGATGTACAGGGAGTCCGTCGTCAATCGCTCGAAGGTTCCCTGCCAGCGCACGTCTTCCAGTGCTCCGGTGGCGACGAATCGAACTCGACTCGGCATTTCCTGCCCGGCAACTTCGTTCGGCAAGAGCATCAACGCCGGCAGAACGCCTATGAAGCGCAGCTGCGCGATCATGGTCCTGATCCATCGGTCACGCTTCGCTGTCTTCCACATCGGGATGCCTCCGCTCGGAAACGTACCCCACCCCTGCCGCCACCAGGCATACCACTCCGCCCATCGCGATCAGCGCGCGCGCGCCGAACCGGTCCGCTACCCAGCCCGAGATCGGGCCGCCGAGCGCCGAGCTGCCGACGAGGAAGATGGTCTGCAGCGCCAGCAGTCGTCCATGCATGTCCGGCCGCGCGCGCACCTGCACGAGCGCCGTCGTCGACGTCGTGTACAGGATGCTCGCCGTGCCGACGACGAACGCCACCGTCGTCGCGATGGCGACGGTCGGCGTGGCCGAGAGCGCGAGCAGCGTGACACCGAGCGCCGACGCGCCGAGAATCGCCGAGCGCACCGTCACCCGTCCCCGGCGGGCCACCCACAGCGCCCCAGCGAGGCTTCCCACGCTGAGGATCGAGTACAGGATGGTGAACTCGGCGTCGCTGCCGTGCAGCGCATGCGTCACGAACAGCGGCAGCGTGACGTTGAAGTTGTAGGCGAGGAGCCCGATCGCCGCGAGCATCGCGTAGGTGATGGAGAGCGCGGGCACGGA
>Ga0070658_10003372_pt1 | contig 13158 bp, 16 predicted proteins | sample KBSC13metaG_FD_64664 | JGI IMG/M metagenome (GOLD analysis project Ga0070658, IMG submission 64664) | Corn rhizosphere microbial communities from Kellogg Biological Station, Michigan, USA - KBS C1-3 metaG | ecosystem: Host-associated > Plants > Roots > Rhizosphere > Soil ... | reverse complement strand
TCTAGCGCGATGCCGCCTCAGCTCAGCGCGCGATAAAGACCGTATCCGCTGGTCAGCGTCACCAGCACGCCGACGAAAGTGAGCAGCGTGTCGGGGTTCACGCGCTTCGCAATCAAGGCGCCGAAAGGCGCCGCAAAAACGCCGCCAATCAGCAATCCCAATGTCGCGCTGGTGAACGCCTCCCAGCCGAGCGTGGCGAGGAAGGTCGCGGAAATCGTGACGGTGAGGAAGAATTCGGCGGTGTTCACCGTGCCGATCGTCTTGCGCGGATTGCTGCCCTGGACGAGCAGGTTCGAGGTCACGATCGCTCCCCAACCGCCGCCGCCCGCGGCGTCGAGAAATCCGCCGATCAGGCCCAGCGGCGAGATAATCTTTGGCTGCCGTTCGGTGTGACGGTGCATGACGCCGCGATAGAAAAGGTAGATGCCGAGTGCGGCCAGGTAAGCAAGCACGACCGGCTTGGCGACGTCGGCCGGCGCCGCGGTGAGGACGTATGCACCGAGGATCCCGCCGATCACGCCCGGAATGACGATCTTGAAGAACAGCCACCAGTCGACGTTGCGGTGGGCGACATGGCTGACCGCGGACACCGCCGTAGTGAAGGTCTCAGCGGTGTGCACGCCCGCCGATGCCAGCTTCGGCTGGACCCCCATGCTGATCAAGAGCGTGCTCGAGATCTGCCCATAGGCCATGCCGAGCGCCCCATCGACGAGCTGCGCCGCGAAGCCGATCAGGATGAAGGGTAGGAGGGCCGCGGGGTCCCCCAGCATCGACGTTATGATGGCATGCTCCAGCCCTGTTGATTTGGGGGCGTCTGCCGAACGCGGCCCGCAACGGCAAGGTCCGCAATCGAATCCAAACTCAACTCGGCTGGTATTTGAAACTGCTCGCACTTAGATTGTCGGCTCACGGGAAGGATGTTCGACGCTTGCAGTCCGGCCTCATCGTCTATCTGGATTCGGTCAAATCGCGCGATCCTGCCGCGCGGTCGCGCTGGGATGTGCTGTTCTACCCGGGGGTCACCGCGCTTGCGCTTCACCGCGCCGCGCACTGGCTGTGGGAAGGACGGCTGTTCTTCCTCGCGCGCCTGATCAACCATTTCGCTCGCTTCCTGACCGGGATCGACATCCATCCCGGCGCCAGGATCGGCAAGCGCTTCTTCCTCGACCATGGCTTCAGCGTGATCGGCGAAAGTGCCGAGATCGGGGACGACGTGACCATCTACCAGCACGTGACGCTTGGCGGCACCAACCCGACGACCGGTGTCGGCGGCAAGCGTCACCCGACGTTGCGAGATGGCGTCGTGATCGGCTCGGGCGCGCAGGTGCTGGGCCCGATCGAGGTGGGGGAAGGCGCGAAGATCGGCGCGAACTCCGTCGTGACCAGGGACGTCGCGCCCGGGCAGACGGTGGTCGGCATCCCGGCACGGCCCGTTCCGGTCGATGCAGTTCACTACAGCCCGGGCTTCATGGCTTACGGCACGCCATGCGGCGAGGACGTCGATCCGGTCCGCGCGCGTCTGACCGAGCTCGAAGACGAAATCGCCGAACTCCGGAAGGAATTGAAGTCGCTGAGGGCGAGCCGTCAGCCGCAGCCGAAGGTCAAAAGCGCTTGAGTGTCGTCACGCCGTTCCCGAGCAAGTGGGACCGGCGGCCAATCGCCACCTTCGACCGCAGGGAGCTGATGAGGATCCTCGACCTCTACGGTCGAATGGTCGCGGCCGGCCACTGGCGCGACTATGCGCTTCGGATCGACCCCGAGGTCGCCATCTTTGCCGCCTTCCGCCGCCACTCGGAGCGGCCTGAAGTCCGGATAGAAAAACGCCCCGAGCTTCGCTTGAAGCAGGGGGCGTTTGCACTCGTTGGCGAGCATGGCGCGGTGCTCAAGCGGGGCCACGACCTTGCCGGCGTGTTGGCCCCGCTTGAACGGCGCCTCATGCGGCTTGTTGGGTAATCACTGCCCGGTCGAGGTTCGGGAGCCGCTCCTGAAGCTGTGACGGCAGGCGGGTGACGACAAGCCGGCGCGACTGGTGCCAGAAAGCAGACAGCATCAGCAGCGCCGATCCGATGACCAGAGCCGTCAGCGCGACGTTGAGCTCGACCGCGCCGAATTGCTTGAACAGCTCGGTCAGCGCGTAGAGCACGTAGGCCAGCGCCGATACCAGCAGCGCGCGGCGGTCTATCGCCAGCGCCGTGAGCCCGAACAGGACGTAAAGGCCGACAACCACCAAGGCCTCGCCGGTCCCGACCGTACCGTTGGTCAATCCCATGATCGTGAAGATAGGATGCGCGATCATCGGCGCCGCGAGCAGGTGCAGCCAAAAGGCAACGTCGGAGCGGCGAGTGAGGCGCTCGCGGTCCGACGCATCCCACCACATGGCGAACAGGAAAACACCGATGCCGAGGAGCAGGACGAAGCCGAGGATCAGGTTCTTGGCTGCCTCGCTGTCGCCGGGCTGGATGATGCCAATGACCAGCGCCAGGAAGATTCCGGCGACGGCCGCTGCTCCGGCGGCAACCGTGATCGGAACGTGGAACCGGCGCCAGTGGAACCAGGCGGCGGCTGCGGCAATCGCGGCGCTCACGCCCCCGACTGTCGCGGCGAGCAGCTGGTTGTCGTCGTTGAACCGCTCAGGACCGATGATCTGCACCAGCACGAAGGCAGACGTAACCAGCACGCCGCCGACGAAGGCGAGGAGCAACAGGATCGAGGGGAGCGCCATGCGGCGCCGCGCCGTGAAGAACAGAGCGAGGGACCAGGCTGTGCCGGCAACGGCCAGCGGGGCAAGGAAGCTCGGGCCAGTCTCGCCATGGTCGCTAATGAAAAGCCCGGTCGCTTGACCGATGCTCTGGCCGATCCAGCCGACCGCAAAGAGCAGGATTGCAGCTGCAATCGATACAAAGATGTCGTTGAAGCCGGTGATGAGCCGGAACTGCTCCTCGTCGGCGATCGCGGTCGATCGTTGCGTCTCGATGTGGGCACGCAAGGCGTTCGCCGCCTGGGCCGAGATCACCCCCGATGCTACTGCGTCGTCGAGCTCTTGCTGAGAGTACATGCGTGTCCTCCTGTTTCGCGGAGGACCATAGTCTTTGGTGTGTTATCGTGTCAATACAGCAGGGCGGCTTGATGGTCTGTCGGATACGCGGCGCGTCGGGTGAGTTAAGCGTACAAAGAAATCAGATCAGGAGAGCCGAGTCATGGCAAAGAAGGCGACCGCGAAGGGCCGCTCAAGCGGCACCAGGAAAGAAACACGCCCGAAGTCCCGCACGCTTGCCGAGCGGCGGTCGGGCGAGGGGGGCCGCCGCTCCAGCGACGCCGGCATGGGCGATGCCTTCATCAAGCTGCTTCAAAGCCCCCTCGCCGCGGAGCTGGTGGCGGTAGCAGCAACTGCTGCACTCGCGGCGCTGGCGGAGCATGGCTTCACCAGCAGTGGCGGCAGCCGGGGCAAGCGAGCCAGCAAAGCGGTGAAGGAAGCCGGCAAGGCCGCGGCAGCTGCTGTGGGACGCCGTCTCGGCAACGAGATCGACGAGATCAGGAAGGCGGCGACGGCGTCTAAGGGCGGCGCAAAAGCGTAAGCCGCGCGCGGCCGACGTCGCGTGTCGTGTCGATGACCAGCTCCCCGGGCTCGACCAGGTCCTTGCCACTGGTTTCGATGCTCATCCATCCGCCGCGGGCGAGCCATGAGGCATTGGTGACCGACGCGATGACGGCTGAGCCCGAGCCCGGAGAATAGGGCGGGTCGGCGAAAATCAGGTCGAACGGGTCCGACGGAGGCAGCGCGAGAGCGGAGCCGGCAAGGAGCTGGATCGGTGCGCCGAGCTTCTCTGCGTTGCACCGGATGATGGCCGCGGCCTTGGAGTCGCTTTCGACGAAGGTTGCCGACTGTGCCCCGCGGGAAAGCGCTTCAAGGCCGAGGGCACCGCTTCCGGCGAACAGGTCGGCGACGCGCAATTCGTCGAAACCGCCGAGGCGGCTGGCGAGCATCGAGAACAGGGTCTCGCGGACGCGGTCGGCGGTCGGACGCGTGGCGAGGCCCGGCGGCGCGGCGATCGGCCGCCCGCGCCATTTTCCAGCGATGATCCTCATTTGAGCGACTTGGCGAAGGCTTCGAGCCCGGACTGTGAAACTTCGTCCGCATCGCCGGGCTCCAGCCCTTCGAGCGTGAGCGGGCCGTAAGCGACGCGGATTAGCCGCGAGACCTGCAGCCCGAGGTGGGCCAGGACTCGGCGGACCTCGCGGTTCTTGCCTTCGGTCAGGCTCATCTCGATCCAGCAATTGCTGCCCGTGCGCCGTTCGAGGTTGGCATTGATCGAGCCGTAGCGAATGCCGTCGATCGTGATCCCCTCTGCAAGATCCTCAAGCTGCGCCTGGGAGACCTGGCCGTGCGCTCGGGCGCGATAGGTGCGGACGACAGCCGTGCGCGGCAACTCGAGCTTGCGCTTGAGCTCGCCGTCATTGGTGAGGAGCAGCAGCCCTTCGGTCATGAAGTCGAGGCGGCCAACGGGCATCAGCCGCGGAAGCCCGGCGGGCAGCCGGTCATAGATCGTCGGGCGGCCACGCGGGTCACGCTCGGCCGTGAGCGTCTTGTCCGGCTTGTAGAAGCGGAAGAGGCGTGTCTCGGCGGCAGGCCGAACGGGCTTGCCGTCGACTGTGACGCCATGAAGGTTTTCCAACAGGGTCGCCGGCGTCTTCAGCTTTTCCCCGTTGAGCGCGATGCGTCCTTCGGCGATCATGCGCTCGATTTCGCGGCGAGACGCGACTCCGGCGCGTGCGAGAAGCTTGGCGATCCGTTGCGGGCCGCTTTGGTGTTCGGACTGCGCTGTGGGCACGCCTCGACGATCGCGGTCCAAGCGGTTGGGCACTGGTTTGCGCCTCGTTCGTTGCGGTGGCGAAGTCATGGGTCGGGAACGAGAATGCTGTTCGGGAAGCGCAAGCAGGTCGTCAAGCGGATCCTCATCGTTGAGGATGAGCCGCTGACGGCGTTCGACAATGAGAACATGCTCGGCGATGCGGGCTACGAGATCGTGGCGACAGTGGACGATTTCAGCGAAGCAATCGAGATCATCGGGCGCGAGGAAGTCCATCTGATCCTCAGCGACATACGGTTGCGCAGCACTCAAACGGGTATCGACCTTGCGCGTCTCGCGAAAGAGCGCGGGATCCCGACCTTGTTCGCGACTGGTCACGCGCATCCCGACTGCGGCGTTGCCATCGGCTGTCTCAGCAAGCCCTACACCGAACGTCAGCTCTGCAAGGCGATTGAGTGCGTTGACCGGCACCTTCAAGGCCAGAGTGTCAAACCACCAAAGGGCCTCGAGCTGTTCATCGCGGGCGACCAGGAGAAATGAAACCGTTCATCACGGGGCTAGGCACGCCGTGAAAGCTGTCTAAGCTTCCACGGAAAGGTCGGGGAGGGGGACGAAATGGCCACTGAGGCGCGCGAAGAACCCAAAGGCTGGCGCAGCGCTCTTCCGGCCGGCGTTAGGCCCTATGTCGAGGCGGCGCCGCTCGCTTCCCTGTTCCTCGGCATGTCGTCGGGCTTCCCCTATGCGATGATCGGGGCAACGCTGACGACGCGCCTGAAGCAGGACGGCATCGACAAGTCGACCATCACTGCATTCACGCTCGTCTTCCTCGCCTACAATCTGAAGTTCCTTTGGGCCTGGATCGTGGACGGCGTTCGCCTTCCGCTGCTCGGGCGCCTGGGTCAGCGCGTGTCCTGGATGTTGGTGACCGGTGCGCTCGTCATCGCGGCTGTGACGAACCTGGCGCTGGCTGATCCGTCACGCGGCATCGAATCCGTCGTCACGGCGGCCATCCTCGTCGGCATCGCCGGCGCGAGCTTCGACATTGTGATCGATGCGTATCGGATCGAGTTGCTGGAGCCTCGGCAGCTGGGCGCCGGCTCGGGCATGTCGCAATATGGCTGGCGCATCGGGTCGGCCGGCGCAGGTGCGCTCGCGTTGGTCGTGGCTGCACGCGCCGATTGGCACAGCGCCTATCTTGCGTGTGCCGCTCTGGCGCTCCCTGCGATGCTCACCGCCCTCATCATGGGCGAGCCGAAACGGCACCGCGAGGCGGCAGAGAAGAAAGGCATTGCCGGAACCGTCGCTGCCGTGTGGCGCCCCTTCGTCGAATTCTTCGCGCGCAAGGGGGCCTTCCTCGTCCTGCTGTTCATCCTCCTCCACAAGATCGGCGACACGCTTGCGAATCTGACATTCCGGCTGCTCTTCGACGACTTGAAGTTCTCGAACGACGAGATCGCACTGTACGATGTCGGGGTCGGTTTCTGGGCATACCTGATCGGCATTTTCATCGGCGGCGTGCTTTACTCCAAGCTTGGGATGAAACGGTCTGTTCTCATCAGCTTGATTCTGATGGGCGTATCCAATTTCAGCTTCGCACTGCTCGCAGCTAGTGGGCACAGCAACTTCGGGATGGCCGGCGCGATCGGTTTCGAGAACATGGCGAGCGGTATCGGCGGCGTCTGCGTGGTCGCCTACTTCTCCGCGCTCTGCGATTTGAGGTTCACGGCCGCGCAATATGCGCTGATCTCCGCGGCGGCGAGCATTGTCGGAAGGTTCCTGACCGGGACGACTGCCGGGGCCCTGATTGATGCGATGGGCTATGTGAATTTCTATCTGCTCACGACCGCGGCGGCGGTGCCGGGGATCGTCCTGTTCTGGATCATGATGCGGGCCGGTCTCATCGACCAGTCAATTGGTAGCGCCGGCACGGAGGGCAGCGGAGACGTCCGTGCCGAGCATCCGGACGAGCCGTCAGCAAAGACCTAGGTCGGAACCTGGTCGTTGGCCGCGAGCACGGCTCCCGCGAGGTAAAGCGAGCCGAAGATTAGTACCCGAGCGTTGGCAGGAGCTGCGCCGAGCGCTTGGGCCACGTCCTCATGCGCTGCGGCGTGCAAGCCGAGTCCCACCGCGACTTCCACCAGGTCCTCCGGCGCGAAGCAGCCGTGATCGGGGATAGGCACGGCATGGACCTCATCGGCAATACCCTTGAACGGCTCCAGCATGCCGTCTGGATCCTTGGTCGCGAGACTCGCAAAGATCAGGTGCAGCGGCTTGCCGTCGGTCCACTGGTGCTTGGCGTGGGTCGCGATTTGCCGGGCCGCCGAAGGATTGTGTCCTCCGTCGAGCCAGACCTCGCGCTTCCCGACGAGGGGCCCGGGCGAGAGATGCTGGAGCCTCGCCGGCCAGTCGGCCCAGCCCATCGCGGCGTTCAGGGCGATTGGCGACACGTGCAGGCGATCTTGGTGGCGCAGCATTGCGACGGCGAGCGCCGCGTTCATCGCCTGGTGCCGGCCGGAAAGGCGGGGAAGCGGCAGGTGCAATTCTCCACGCTCATCCTGGTAGTGAAGTTGACCCTGGCGGGCGATCGCGTCCCACACTCCCCCGCGCGCCAGGACTAGCGCACCTCGATCCTTCGCGATCTCCGCAACGCGGCTCGCGACTGAAGGAGGGTAGAGCTGAGTGACGAGCGGCACGCCTGACTTCGCAATCGCAGCTTTCTCTCCGGCAATGTCGGTCAGCCCGCAGCCGAGAAATTGCTGGTGGTCGAGCGCGAGGTTCGCGATGCCGGTTACCAACGGTCGGTCAACGACGTTCGTCGCGTCGAGCCGACCGCCGAGCCCCACCTCCAGAATGCACGCATCGGCAGGGGTGCGCGCAAAGGCGAGCATGGCGGCCGCCGTGGCCACCTCGAAAAAGCTCGGCTCGACGCCGTGCCCGGCTTCGAGCACCTCGGCGAGCAGGCCCGCGAGCGTTTCGTCATCGACAAGTCGGCCCGCGATACGGATCCGCTCATTGAACCGGACCAGGTGAGGGCTGGTAAAGGCGTGTACCTTATGTCCACTCGCTTCGAGCGCAGCGCGGAGGAAGGCTACCGTCGAGCCTTTGCCATTGGTGCCGGCAACGTGGAAGACGGGCGGCAACCGATCCTGCGGTCGGCCGAGCCTATCGAGGACCTCCGCGATCCGTTCGAGCCCGAGGCGGTCACCAGCCGGTGAGAGCTTCGACAGCCGATCGAGCTGCGCCTGGACACCCGGGTGCGCCGAGCGCGCGAAGTCCGCCATGTTACGCGGCCTCTTTGGCCTCCGGAGTCAGATAGGAGATGAGCAAGGCCAGCTTCTCCTTCAGATCGCCGCGCGAGACGACCATGTCGATCATGCCGTGTTCCAGCAGATATTCGGCGCGCTGGAAGCCCTCCGGAAGCTTTTCGCGAATGGTTTGCTCGATCACGCGCTGTCCGGCAAAACCGATCAGAGCGCCCGGCTCGGCAAGCTGGATGTCGCCAAGCATTGCATAGGAAGCCGTAACGCCGCCGGTAGTGGGGTCGGTCAGAACGACAATGTACGGGAGACCGGCCTCCCGGAGCTCGGCTAGTGCTACTGTGGTTCGCGGCATTTGCATCAGCGACAAAATGCCTTCCTGCATTCGTGCGCCGCCCGCGGCTGTGAACAGGATGTAAGGAGCCTTGTCGGCGATTGCCGCGCGGATGCCCGTCACGAATGCCGCCCCGACGGCGATGCCCATCGACCCGCCCATGAAGGCGAAATCCTGAACGCCAACGATTACCTTGTGGCGGTCGATCTTTCCGCGCGCATTGACCAGCGCGTCGCGTTCGCCGTTGGCGGCGCGGGCTGCCTTGACGCGATCCGTGTAGCGCTTGGTGTCACGGAACCGGAGCGGGTCCTCACGCACCTCCGGCGCGGGGAGAAGCTCATATTCCGCGGCGTCAAACAATTGCTCGAACCGCTTGGTCGGGCCGATGCGATCATGGAAGTTGCAGCGCGGACAGACGCTGTAATTCTCTTCCCACTCCTTGACGAAGACCATCGTCCCGCACTTTGCGCACTTGTGCCAAAGGTTCTCGGCGCTCTGGCGCTTCGGCAGGAACGGGATGCCGCTGCGGACACGGCTCAACCAGCTCATTCGATAACCTCTTTTTTAAGGTTGCCCGCGATCTCTGCGATCGCCCGGGCGGGGTCAGCGGCGCCGGTGATCGGACGGCCGATGACCAGCACCGACGCGCCGTCGTCAACCGCGCGAGAAGGTGTGACTACTCTCTTCTGGTCCGCGACGTCGGCACCCTCTGGGCGGATTCCTGGAACCACGAAGAAGCCTTCCGGCCAAGATTCGTGCGCGGCCGCGACCTCTTCACCCGAGCAGACGATCCCATCCACGCCCGCGTCACGGGCTATCCAGGCGAAGCGGGCAACCTGGTCCGCAGGCGATCGTTCGATACCAAGGTCGCTCAGGTCATTGACATCGAGGCTGGTCAACAGGGTGACCGCGACGACCTTTGTAGCCGCGGGCGCCGCCCGCCGTGCCGCCAACAGCATTTCGTGACCGCCGGCAGCATGAACCGTGAGGATCGCCGGCTCGAGCGGCGCGAGCGCAGCGACGGCCTTGCCAACGGTATTTGGGATGTCGTGCAGCTTGAGATCTAGAAACACCGGCAGACCGGTCTCGGCAATCCGCTTCACGCCGGATGGGCCTTGCGCGGCGAAGAACTCAAGGCCGAGCTTGAGCCCGCCTGCGTGCTCTCGCACGGCTTCAGCAATGGCCACGGCCCCATCGAGGTCTGGGGTGTCGATCGCGACGAAGATCGGATTCATTCGACTGTCTCAGCTTCGTCGGAAAGGGGCGCTTTGGTCGGCATCGAGGCCAAGCGATTGCGCTCCATGGCTTCCATCCGCCGGCGATGGGACCAAATCCGCGTCCGCATCAGGAACCAGGTCGGAGCAAAGCCGATCAGGAACACGATCAGCAACAGGATCGGCAACTTGATGTCCGCCTGGATGTCGCCCCACAGGTTCACCGTCACGTCCAACCAATTGCGGACCGAAAACAGCGCGACAAGCACCGCGATCAGGACCCAGAAAAGGGTCTTCAGGAATTGCATGAGGCGGCGTTTAGGCGAGCCGTGCGTTGAATGCCAGCCGCGGCGGCGTTCGTCGCACGGCTGAGTCCGCCTGTCGCAAGCGCGTTAAAGCTGGCGTTGAGACGAGCCCGCCTACCCGGCACAGGGGAAGGCGGGCGGGGAGAAGACCGGTTTTGCAAAAGGCGCAGAAGCTCGGGCTGGGAGCGTTCGTACTGGTAATGGGTGCGTCGCTGCTAGCGATGCGTCCTCATCCTGCTGCTAATGAAGGCCAGGATCCGCGGATTACGGCGGCACACCTGAAGCTCGCGGCTTTGTCGCCGGCATCTCGGCAGGACGTCGACTATCGGCTGCTTGACGCCCGGCTTAAGCGATTGATGACCAAGCCCGGCATGGTCGGACTTGCCGTCGGCGTGGTCGAGAACGGCCGGATCACTTTCCTGCAGGGATATGGCGAGACGCTGGCAGGCTCTGGCGAGCCTGTGACTCCGGAAACGGTCTTCCGCTGGGCATCCGTTTCGAAGGGCGTCGCGGCGACGATGGTCGCGAAGCTGGCCGAGCAAGGGAAGATCGATTTGCAAGCGCCGGTGGTGAACTACGCTCCCGACCTCAAGCTTCCCGCCGGGAACGAATATAAGGCGACGGTCGGCGACCTTTTGTCGCATCGCCTCGGCCTTTATCGCAACGCCTATGACAACAAGCTCGAGGAGGGCCAAGACCCCAGCTTCCTCCGTGCCAGCCTAGCGCAACTGAATCCGGTTTGCGCGCCGGGTACATGCTGGGATTACCAGAATGTCGCCTACGATGCGTCGAGCGAGATTGTCTCGCGCATTACGAAATTACCCTACGAGCAAGCGGTGCAGCGGTACCTGTTCAACCCGATCGGAATGGCCAGCGGCAGCGTCTCCATGACCGGGCTGCAGGCCAGCCGCAGCTGGGCGAAGCCGCACAGCGTCGGCAAACGGCCGCTGCCGATAGTGGATACCTACTACAAGGTTCCGGGGGCTGGAGGCATCAACAGCAACATCAAGGACATGGCGCTGTGGATGGAAGCGCAGATGGGCGAGATGCCCGACGTCATCGACGGCAAGGTGCTCGACACGATCCATGCACCCTATGTCGTCACACCGACCGAGCGGGGCCGACTTCGCAAGTTCCTGGAGCGGCTCGGTACCGCCTGGTACGGCTATGGCTGGCGCAGCTACGATTATGCTGGCCATCACATCATCGGCCATCGCGGCGGAATCAATGGTTATCGCTCGCTGATCCTGTTCGATCCCGAGAAAAAAAGCGGCGTGGTGGCGCTATGGAACAGCAATACCAGCCAGCCCGGCGGCGTCGAGTTCGAGGTCATGGATATGATCTACCACCTGCCATTCCGCGACTGGCTGGAACTCAGCAAGGGTCCTGGGCAGTCGATCGCCGCCGCGGACATTGAACCCGAAAACGGCGGCGGCGACCGCTCCTAGCGCGAGCGCGCCTCCGCCTTCGTTTTTCTGAGTTCGCGCTTCTCGTCCAGGTGCGATTTGTAGCGGCACCCCATGCCGATGATCGACGTCGTCACTCCGAGAATGAGGGCGAACGCGTGCCATTGCGGCTCCCCGGCCTTGGGCCACGCAACGGCACCCAGAAAGAAGACACTGACGATCGAGGTCAGGTAGCCAGCCGCTTTCCAGTCGAAGCCTTCGGATCGCGGCATTTTCGCACTGTCGTTACGCATACCGGATCGGAACATCTGAAAGCCGCCGTTGGTTTCTTCACCAAAATCCAACAGGGAGCAAGCGTATGGCCGAGAGCAAAAACCAGGACGCGATTGCGTTGCTGAAGCAGGACCATCGCACCGTCGAGGAACTGTTCGAGAAGTTCGAGAATGCGAGCGGATCGGAGCGCAAGCGCAAGCTCGCCGAAGAAATTTGCCTGGAGCTGTCGGTGCACGCGGAGATCGAGGAAGAAATCTTCTACCCGGCGTGCGAGGGCAAGGTCGACGAGGACTTGCTCAAAGAATCTTACGTCGAGCATGACGGCGCCAAGGTGCTGATCGCCGAGATCATGAATGGTGGTCCGGACGACGAATATTACGACGCCAAGGTGAAGGTGCTCCAGGAAGACATCGAGCACCACGTTCAGGAAGAGGAGAAGCGGCTCGAGGGCCTGTTCGCTCAGGCGCGCAAGGCGGAGCTCGACATGGATGCGCTGGGGGCGGAACTCGCCGCTCGCAAGGCCCAGCTCACGGACGAGTTCAAGGCGACCGGCATTCCAACTCCGCGCCTCACGACCATGGATGACGTGTCGGTCTAGGTCATTCCTTTCGGAAACGATCGGAGAAAACCAAAGCCGCGAACCGGCCGCCGGTGGACTGAACTTTCTGCCGGTTCGTTAACGCAGCGCCGCGACCTGCCGGGTGCCTGCGTCGCGGCCGTAGGTGTCATCGACAAAGCTGAGCTGCCCATCTCGCACCCGCGCGGTGAGGTAGGTCACGTAGATCGGGACAGGCTTCGGAAGCAGGACGTTCTGCTCGGGGTCGCCAGAAGCCGCCTGGGGGTCACGGCCGAGCAGCCACCGTCCGAGCCGTTCCGCATCCTCGAGGCGAACGCAGCCATGACTCAGGTTCCGGTCGTCCTGCGCAAACAAGTCCTTATTGGGCGTGTCGTGCAGGTAGATGTCGCTGTCGTTCGGGAAGCCGATCTTGAGCCGGCCCATCGAGTTGGCGGGGCCGGGTAGCTGCCGGACCCGAACCGTCTCCCGGCCCGCGGCGACCGCGCGCCAGTCGACCTTGGCTGGATCGAGGATGGAGCCGTCGGTCCCAAGCACCTGGTAACCGCGCGTTTTCAGATAGCCGAGACCCAGGGTCAGCACGTTGGGTGCGATCGTTGAGCGCAAGATCTCAGCGGACACGTGCCAGTACGGATTGAGCGTCGCATAATAGATGGTGCTCGCCACCATCGGCGTCTGGGTCGATGGATCCGCCTTGCCGACGATGACCTTCATCGAGTCTGCGATGTGGCCGTCCTCGATCATGTAGAGCCGGGCGCCCGCGGTATCGACCATGACGTAACGGCCCTCCGGTGGAATGTCGCGGGCGCGATCGAGGCTGGCGAGAACGCGGGGATCGAGCTGTCCGCCGCTTGCCTGGGCAGCGGACCACGCCGCGTCGCGGAGCTCGGCATAGATCGGATTGACTTGGGACACGCTTCGAATGTGGGCGGCAAGCGATGGGGACGCGGCGGCCCGCGCAAGGATCGTTGCCGCGGGCTCGCGCCG
>Ga0070658_10003369_pt1 | contig 13165 bp, 15 predicted proteins | sample KBSC13metaG_FD_64664 | JGI IMG/M metagenome (GOLD analysis project Ga0070658, IMG submission 64664) | Corn rhizosphere microbial communities from Kellogg Biological Station, Michigan, USA - KBS C1-3 metaG | ecosystem: Host-associated > Plants > Roots > Rhizosphere > Soil ... | reverse complement strand
CCGACGACGCAGGCGCCGTCCGTGCAGCTCGTCCATGATCCCGCTCCCGTGGTCGTTCGTTGTCGTGGCTGTCCGTTTTGCTGCCATTTCGACGCTGGGAGGGGATCTCCTGCCGGCGTCTTCTGTGGGTTTGCGCTGAAGTCTCCCATGCGTTCCAGGAGCCTGATGGAGGGTGTTCGACGCGAGTTGGCAGACTCCTTCCTCATGAGTGATCTTCCTGATCCCGGATCTGCCGTCCTCGCCGTCCTCGGAGGGACAGGGGAGCAGGGCCGCGGTCTTGCCCGCCGGTTCGCGCTCGCTGGGCACCAGGTGGTGATCGGCTCCCGCTCCGCCGAGCGCGCCGAGACCGCCGCCACGGAGCTCGGCGGCGGACCGGTGTCCGGTGCGGCCAACGCCGACGCCGCAGCCAAGGGCGACGTCGTCATCGTCGCCGTGCCGTGGGAAGGGCACAAGGAACTGCTCCAGGAGCTCGCCCCGACGCTGGCCGGCAAGGTCGTCGTCGACTGCGTGAACCCGCTCGGCTTCGACAAGCAGGGGGCGTACGCCCTGGAGGTCGAGGAGGGCAGCGCCGCTCAGCAGGCGGCCGCCGTCCTCCCCGAGAGCCGGGTCGTGGCCGCCTTCCACCACGTGAGTGCCGTCCTCCTGCTGGACGAGGCCGTCGACAAGGTCGACACCGACATCCTGGTCCTGGGTGACGACCGCGAGGCGACGGATCTCGTGCAGGCCCTCGTCGCCCGTGTCCCCGGCATGCGTGGCATCTACGCCGGCCGGCTGCGCAACGCCCATCAGGTCGAGGCGCTCACCGCGAACCTCATCTCCGTGAACCGCCGCTACAAGGCGCACGCCGGCCTGCGGGTCACCGACGTCTAGGGACGACACCGGCGCGCCGGTCGCGGTGCCGTCGCGCGTGCGCCGCGTCGTGTCCCTCGTACCCTCCCTGACCGAGTCCGTCGCCGACTCCGGCCTCCTCGTCGGCGCGACCGACTGGTGCTCGCACCCGGCCGACCTGGACGTCGAGCGCGTCCGGGGCACCAAGAACCCGGACGTCGGCAAGGTCGTCGCGCTGCGGCCCGACCTGGTGCTCGCCAACGCCGAGGAGAACCGCGCCGAGGACCTCGACGCGCTGCGCGCAGCCGGCCTCGCGGTCTGGGTGACCTACCCGCGGACGGTCCCTGAGGCGCTCACGTCGCTCGCCCGGATGCTGACGGCCTGCGGCCTCGGCACGCCGGCCTGGCTGACCGAGGCCGAGAAGGCGTGGGCCGAGCCGTGGACCGGCGACCGCCGCACGGCGCTGGTCCCGATCTGGCGCCGTCCCTGGATGGCCGTCGGGTCCGGCACCTTCACCGGAGACGTCCTCGCGCGGCTCGGCATCGACAACGTCCTGGCCGGGCACGCCGAGCGCTACCCGAAGATCGACCTCGAGGACCTGCCGGAGTACGAGCTGGCGGTGTTGCCCGACGAGCCGTACGCGTTCTCACCCGAGGACGGCCCGGAGTGCTTCGACGTCCCCGTGCGGTGCGTCAGCGGCAGGCACCTCACGTGGTACGGGCCGTCGCTGGCCGAGGCGCGGGACGTCCTGACCGCGCAGCTCAGGAGTTCGCCCGCACCGCCCAGTTGAAGCCGACCTGGCTCGTGTCGTCCACCACCACGTGCAGGCGCCACTGGAACTGGTGGCGCGCCCGGGTCGCCCAGCCGGGCACCCGCGTCTCGCCTGCCTGGGCATCGACGCTCGCGGGCAGGGCGAACGTCGTGTCGTGCCAGGCGCTCCAGGTGCCGCCGGCGGTCCGGGACCGCCAGCCGTAGCTGACGACGCAGCTGCCCGGGGGCATGCCCTGGTGCTTCAGCTGCTCGTTCTTGAACGCCAGCGCGGGGATGTCGCGGTAGACGGTCACGTCTCGTGAGGTCCAGAGCGCGTCGATCGTCGTGGTGGTGCCGGCGACCGAGTCGCCGCTGACGAGAATGGTGCCGAGCCGGCCCGGGACGGACTCTCGCCAGCCGGCCTTCACCAGTCCCTTGACCGGGAACGCACCGGCCGCCCACGTCGTCCGCACCGAGACGGTGGGAGCGGGCACCGCGTCGGCGGCGCGGGCAGGCAGGGTCGGTAGCGCGAGCAGCAGGACCGTGCCGAGGACGAGACGACGCACCCGCACCAGTTCGACGCGGCGCCGCGGCCCTCCTGCTCAGTACCGCTGGCTCTTGATGCGCAGTCCGTTGGCGCTGTCCTCGATGAGCTCGCGCAGGCGCTTCTCACGGGTCTCCGGCTTCTTCGCGCTCGCGAGCCAGTGCTTGACGACCTTCTGGTACGACGGTGGCTGCCGCTCCCAGAACGCCCACGCCTCCGGGACCTCCCGCAAGGGAGTGTCGTCGAAGTCGGCCTCCTCCTTCTCGAAGGAGTAGACGCCTGTGCGGTCCTCGCGGCGCAGGGCGAAAGCTGCGCGGCCCGCGTCGCTCATCCGTCCCTGCTGCTCCAGGGCTTCGACCTTTGCCACGTTGATCCTCGACCAGATGCTGGAGGGCTTCCGGCGCGTGAAGCGGATGGTGTAGCTCTCGGCGTCCACGCCGCGCCGGACCGCGTCGATCCACCCGAAGCACAAGGCCTCGTCGACGGACTCCGACCAGGTCATGGACGGCTTGCCGGTGCCCTTCTTCCAGAAGCCGACCACCAGCTCGGTCTCGGTCGCGTGGTGCTCCTCCAGCCAGGCGCGCCACTCGGCCGAGGTGGCGAAGAACCTCACGACACCGTCGCCAGGGCGTCGTCGAGGTGCTCCTTGAGGACGGCAAGGTCCAGCCCCCGGTCGAGCCGGACGCCGACCCAGCCGCGGTGGCCGACGTACGGCGGGCGGAAGTAGACCTCGGGGTCCTCGGCGATGAGCGCCTCCTGCTGCCCCGGGGGCGCGGCCAGCCAGACCGCGAGCCGACCGTCGCCGTGGTGGTCGTCGAGGCAGTTGCAGAAGCCCTTGCCGCGGGCGCCCGGCGCGAAGAACGCGGGGGAGCCATGGCTCAGCCTCTCGGTGACTCCGGGCAGCGCGAGCAGGTGCTCCCGGATCGGCTGGAACGGGTCCACGCCGTCACGTTAGGAGCACGTTAGGAGAAGGAGTGCTCCGGGCCGGGGAACTGCCCGCCACGGACCTCGTCGGCATAGGCGCGCGCGGCGTCGCCGAGGACCGTGCGGAGGTCCGCGTAGGCCTTGGCGAGCTTCAGCCCCTTGGGCGTGAGACCGGCCATGTCGGTCCAGACGAGCACCTGGGCGTCCGTGTTGGGCCCGGCGCCGATCCCGATCGTCGGGATGTCGAGCTCCTTCGTGACGCGCTCGGCCAGATCGGCCGGGACCACCTCGAGCACGATGGCGAACGCGCCCGCGTCCTGCATCGCGAGGGCGTCGTCGATGAGCTGGTGGCCGTCCTCGCCGCGGCCCTGCACGCGGTAGCCGATGGCGTTGACGCTCTGCGGCGTGAGGCCGAGGTGCCCCATCACCGGGATGCCCGACTCGGCGAGCAGCTTGACCTGCGGGAGCACCCGCTGGCCGCCCTCGAGCTTCACGGCCTGGGCGCCGAGCTGCATGAAGCGGGCCGCGTTGCGGAAGGCCTGCTCCGGCGACTCCTGGTAGGACCCGAACGGCATGTCCGCGACGATCATCGGCCGCTTCGTGCCGCGGACGACGCCGCGCACCAGCGGGATCATGTCCTCCATCGTCACCGGCACCGTGGTGTCGTAGCCGAGGACGTTGTTGCCGGCGCTGTCGCCGACGAGCAGCACCGGGATGCCCACCTCGTCGAACAGGCCGGCCGTGAGCATGTCGTAGCTGGTGAGCATCGCCCACCTCTCGCCGCGGTCCTTGGCCTCGATGAGGTCGCGGGGCGAGACGCGGCGGTTGGTGACGCCGCCGTAGAGCGTCTTGAGGTCGTCAGACATGAGAGGTCCTCCGGGGTCGTCTCCACGCCTCGGGATGGTCGCGGGACTGCTCCCAGTGTTGCTCGGAACTGCTCTGTTGTCGCTGTGTTGCACGTCACGTCCGAGTGGCAAGATCACGGTCATGGCGGACTACTGGGAACAGATCCACGCCGAGCGCAAGGCGATCATCGACGACTGCGAGAACCTCACTGCGGAGCAGTGGGCGACGCCGTCGTTGTGCGCCGGCTGGACGGTGCACGACCTGCTCGCTCACCAGCTCGCGACGGCGAAGACGACGCCAGGCGGCTTCATCAGGAAGTTCGCCGGCAGCGGCTTCAGCTTCCCCAAGATGGTCGACAAGGACATCGCTCACGAGAGGGCCGGCGGTCCGACCGCCACGCTCGCGGCCTTCAAGGCGGCCTACCAGCGGACCACCTCGCCGCCCGGGCCGAAGCAGAGCTGGCTCGCCGAGGCGGTCATCCACTCCGAGGACATGCGACAGCCGCTCGGGCTGAAGCGCGACTACCCCATGGACGCCCTCGTGACGCTGCTCGACTTCCACAAGAAGAGCAACGCCATCATCGGTTCGCGCAAGCGCATCGAGGGCCTGTCGCTCAAGGCGACCGACACGTCGTGGTCGACCGGCACTGGCCCCGCCGTCGAGGGTCCGGCGCTCGCCCTGCTCATGGGGATGACCGGCCGCAAGGCGCACCTCGACCAGCTGACCGGTGACGGGGTGGAGATCCTGCGCGGCCGGCCCTGATGGACAAGGTCCCTCAGGAGCTCAAGGACCGGTTCGAGGAGCTTGCCGAGGTCGTGCCGGAGGCCGACCGCAAGCTGGTCTTCGGCGGCCCTGCGGCCCTCGTCGGCGGCAACATGTTCTTTGGTGCGCACGCGACCGGCGTGTTCGTGAAGCTGCCCGACGACGAGGCCGCAGAGCTGATGGGCGAGGGCGGCCGGCCGTTCGAGCCCATGCCCGGCCGTTCGATGGGTGGCTTCGTCGTCCTGCCGGACGGCGACGTGACCGACTGGGTCAGGAGGTCCTACGAGTACGCCAAGACGCTCCCGCCCAAGAAGAAGTCCTAGTCAGGACTCCCTCCAGCGGCTGGTGATCGGGAGTCGCCGGTCGCGGCCGAAGGCGCGCGGGGTGATCTTCGGCCCGGGTGGGTACTGCCGCCGCTTGTACTCCGCCAGGTCGACGAGCCGCACGACGCGGTCGACGAGCTGCGCGTCGAAGCCGGCTGCGATGAGCTGCGCGCGCCCCTGGTCTCGCTCGACGTAGGCGTCGAGCAGCGCGTCCAGCACCGAGTAGTCCGGGAGGCGGTCGCTGTCGAGCTGCCCGGGTGCGAGCTCGGCGGACGGCGGCTTCTCGATGGAGGCGACCGGGATCGCGGGGCCTTGGGTGTTGCGCCACCGGGCGAGCTTCCAGACGAGCGTCTTCGGGACGTCCTTGATGGGCGCGAACCCGCCGGCGCTGTCTCCGTAGAGGGTCGAGAAGCCGGTCGCGAGCTCGCTCTTGTTGCCGGTCGTCAGCACCAGGTGCCCGTGCTGGTTGGACAGCGCCATGAGCAGGGTGCCGCGGACCCGGGCCTGCAGGTTCTCCAGGGCCAGGCCGTCGAGATGGGTGGTCCGGCAGTACGCCTCGACCATCGGCGCGATCGGCAGCAGCTGCCAGTGCAGCCCCAGGGTCTCCGCCAGCTCGCGGGCGTCGTCGATCGATCCCTGCGATGACCAGTCGCTCGGCATCCCGACGACGTGCACCCGGTCCGCGCCGAGGGCGTCGTGGGCGATGGCCGCGACGACAGCGCTGTCGATGCCACCGGACAGCCCGAGCACGACGCTCTTGAAGCCGTTCTTGTCGACGTAGTCGCGGGTCGCGGTGACAAGGGCGCCCCACACCTCCGCCTCGTCCTCGAGGCGGGCGGCGACGCCTGCCGTGAGCGGCGTGTAGGAGGGCAGCGCGTCGGCGACGAGCACGTGCCGGTCGACGTGCATGACCGTCCCGTCTCCGGCATCGACGTCACCCGTGAGATCCCCTGCGGCTGAGGGGATCCCGAGGTCGACGGCCATGAGCCCCTGCTCCCACATGGGAGCTCGCGCGAGGATCGCACCGGTCCTGTCGACGACCAGGGAGTCGCCGTCGTAGACCAGCTCGTCCTGACCGCCCACGAGGTTGACGTAGGCGATCGTCGCGCCGGCCTCGACCGCGCGACGCTGCACGAGAGCACCGCGTACGTCGTCCTTGAAGCGCTCGTAGGGGCTCGCGTTCGGGCACAGCAGCAACCCCACCCGGGCCTCGCGGGCGACCGCGATCGGACCCCCCTCCTGCCAGAGGTCCTCGCAGATGACGAGCCCGACGTCGACGCCGTGCAGGCGCACGACGGGGAAGCGGTCGCCCCGCACGAAGTAGCGGAACTCGTCGAAGACGCCGTAGTTGGGCAGGTGGTGCTTGGCGTACGTCGTGACGGCCCGGCCCTGCCAGAGGAGCGCCGCCGCGTTCTGCGGCTCCCCGGCTGGGCGGCCGACCGCCGGGGACGGCCGGTGCGACTTGTCGCAGAACCCCACGACGACCGCGACGTCGCCGGCCCCCTCGTCGCTCAGCCGGGCCGCCAGCGCGTGCACCGTGGCGATGCTCGCGTCGACGAAGGACTGACGGAGCACGAGGTCCTCGGGCATGTAGCCGGTGAGCGTCATCTCCGGGAACACGACCGCGTGGCAGCCGGACTGCTTCGCGTGCGCGACCCAGCTGCTCACCAGGTCGGCGTTGCCGCGCAGGTCACCTACGGTCGTGTCGACCTGGGCCAGACCGACGCGCAGCTGGGGCATGGGACCAGCCTAGGAGGCGGCCTTCAGGAGGGCTTCGTACTCGTCGTCGGCGAGCTCCACCTCGGCGGCCGCGCAGTTCTCCTCGAGGTGTGCGACGGAACCGGTGCCCGGGATGGGGAGCATGACCGGCGAGCGCTTGAGGAGCCACGCAAGGGCGAGCTGGGCGTGGGTCGCCTGGTGCTCGCGGGCGATCTCGTCGAGCACGCCGCCCGGCTTGGCGAGGTCGCCCGCAGCGACCGGGAACCACGGGATGAAGCCGATGCCCTCGCGCTCGCAGTGGTCGAGGACGTCCTCGGACTGCCGGTTCGCCACGTTGTAGAGGTTCTGCACGCTGACGATGTCGACGACCTTGCGGGCCTGCTCGAGCTGCGCAACGGTCACCTCGGACAGCCCGACGTGCCGGATGAGGCCGGCGTCCTGCAGCTCCCTGATCGCGCCGAGAGACTCCTCGACCGGCACCTTCGCGTCGATGCGGTGCAGCTGCCACAGGTCGATCCGCTCGACCCCCAGGCGGCGCAGGCTCATGTGCACGCACTGGCGCAGGTACTCGGGCCGGCCGACCTGCTCCCAGATGCCCGGGCCGCTGCGGGTGAGACCGCCCTTGGTCGCGATCGTCACGCCGTCGTAGGGGTGCAGCGCCTCGCGGATGAGGTCCTCGCTGACGAACGGCCCGTAGCTGTCGGCCGTGTCGATGAAGTCCACGCCCAGCTCGACGGCGCGCCGCAGCACCTGCTTCGCCACCTCGGGATCCTTCGGCGGACCCCAGATGCCGTCGCCGGTGATGCGCATCGCGCCGAAGCCGAGGCGGTTGACCGTCAGGTCGCCGCCGAGGGTGAAGGTGCCGCTCTGGGAAGTCATGAACCCTTCCTACCCTGTCCTGCATGCAGGACGGGAGAGCCTCCGAGACCGCCCGGCGGGTGGCCGCGCAGCGGCTGACGTTCGACCGGCTGTCGGGCACGGGCGACCAGGCTGCGGACGAGGCGGCGGACGAGGCGCTGCACCGTGATGTCGCGGACGGCTTCGCGTGGGAGCCCACCCCGATGACCCGCTACCTCGCCGCGCGCACCCGCTTCTTCGACGCCGCGGTCGTCGACTGGTCGGGCCCGCAGGTGGTTGCCCTCGGGGCGGGGTACGACGGCCGGTCCCTGCGCTATGCCGGGCCCCGGTGGTGGGAGCTGGACCACCCCGCGACCCAGGCCGACAAGCTCGCCCGGCTCGAGCGCCTCGGGATCCGGCCGTCAGCGGTCTTCGTCGCGGCGGACTTCCTGGTCGACGACTGGACGCTGCCGGGTCACGACCCGGCGCTGCCGACGCTGTTCCTCTGCGAGGGGGTGCTGGCCTACCTCCCGGCCCCCGACCGGCTCCTGCGCTGGGCTGCGGCAGTGGCCGCCCCGGGATCGCAGCTGGCGGTCGAGGTGCCGGTGACGGGGAAGGCGAGCAGCACGGGCGCGCAGGTCCGCGCGACGGCGGCAGGTGTGGGGGAGCCGATGGCCGAGCCGTGGGAGCGGGCCGGGCTGCGGGCGCGCCTGTCCTCGTACGGCTGGAGCCTCAGCAGTGCCGTCGACGCGCGTGGCACCCCGATCGAAGAGAGCGACCTGACCGCCGCCCTGGTGACGGCTAGGACCTGATGCGCTCGGGCAGCGGCGTGCCCTCGCCGAAGAACAGCCGGGTCGACGGCCAGCTGAGGATGACCAGAGCCACAGCGGCACCCGTGGAGGCGTTGTTCGCCAGCCACACGGCGGTCACGAGCGCAGCGGAGCTCCCCACGACGAGGGCCCACCAGGCGGCGCGGAGCGGCAGCGTCATGAGTCGGGCAGCGGCCAGCAGCGCCACGGACTCGAGGAGCAGCGTCCACGCCTCATCGGTGCCGCGGACGACCTCGGTGAGCCCGAACGCGATGAGGGCCCAGGCGCACAGCGCGGAGTAGGCGGACAGTGCTCGCAACGGCAAGGGCATGCCGTCGAGGCTGAGCAGCAGGCGCTTCATGCGCGGAGGACCTTCTCTCGTCTGGGTACGACCACGTTATCGCCGATTCGGCCCGGAGCGCGCGGGTCGTCCCCCTCTCCTCAGGGTGTGATCAGGTGCACAGGTCACGTGCGCCGCTCACGTGAGCCGTGGCGACCAGGCAGCCTCGGCTTCTCCGAGCGCTGCCGTGATGCGACCTACCTGCGGCGCGCCGAACCGGTAGGCGTACGACGCGTCGACGAACCGGCCGAGCAGCCCCTCGACGTCGGCCGTCCACGAGCCGTGCGCGTCCACCGTGAGTCCTCGCCGGAGGGTCTCGATCGCCAGGCCGTCGGGGTTGTGCAGCGTCAGCGTCAGCTCTCCCTCCCACGGCTCCGGGCGGTCGTTCGCGGCATGCACGTGCACGCCGTCGAGACCCTCGTCGGTGAACCAGATCGCCTGGGGCGCAAGGATCCTTGCGAGGGCGTGGTACGGGGGCTTGGGCGCGCCGTCGGACTCCAGGACTCCCCATCCGTGGCCCGGCTGCAGGTCGCGGAGCCACAGCACGAGCCCGCCCGCGTTGCGGGACGCCGCGCGGCGCCAGTCGCCGAAGACGTGGGTCATGAGCACGCCGGCGACCTCGTCGCGCGGGATGCCGAGGTCGGTCGCGTAGTGGTCGACGACGTCGACGAAGTCCCACGTCGCGCCGCTGTCGCGGGGCACCCAGTCGCCCTTGGTCGAGAGGTTGGCGAACGCGAGGCACTCGGCGGCGAACCGCACGTCGCTCATGCGGACGTCCGACAGCGGCCGGCGGTAGCCGCCGACCCCGAACCAGTGGGCGATGCCCTGCCCGGCGCGGAACGGCAGATCGCCGCCGATCGGGGAGTTGGCGACCCAGAGGGCCTGGTCGCCGACCGCTGCCGGCGCCCGCCTGAGGAGGAAGTCGCTCTCCCACAGCGTCGGGTCGAGCCCGAGCATCGCCACCTGCTGCGCGGTCTCACTGCCGCCGCAGACGACGGCCAGCGACGGATGGCCGCCGGCGGTCTCGAGCAGGTGCTCGACCTCGCTGTCGAGGTCGAGGAGGTCGTGCGGGACGTCGAGGTTGGCCAGTGCCAGGTCATGCCACACGAGGACGCCGAGCTCGTCGCAGGCGTCGAAGAAGCGGCTGTCCTCGTACGGGGCCAGGCCCGGCACGCGCAGCAGGTTCATGCCCGCGTCGACGGCCCTCTGGACGGTGGCGCGCGGGTCCTCCGGGACGCCGGTGAGGAGCCCGGGAGGCGTCCACACCGCCCCGCGCGCCCAGATCGGCAGACCGTTGACCTCCAGGGCGAGCGATCCCGGGTCGGTGTTGGCGAGCGTCCGGAAGCCGACGCGCGCCACGACCTCGCCGTCGACCGTCACGTCGTGGAGCACCGGCTCGCCGTGGGTGTGCGGCCACCACACGGCCACGTCGGGGATGCGCAGCTCGCCGACGCCCGAGACACCGGCGCAGGTGAGGGTCCGTGCGCTGCGCGAGGTGAGGACCCCGGTCGTGCCCTCGAGGCGGGTGCGCAACCCGAGTGGCTCCTCCCGGGACCGCAGCGTGACCGGGCGCCACGGGCCGACGACGGGAGGGCCGGGGGCGATGCCCGGGCAGCGGCCCAGCAGAGCAGTGCGCACCAGCCTCAGGTCACCGTCGTCGACCAGCCGAGTCCGCCAGCGGGCCCGGGGTGGCCGCGGCTCGGGCAGCGCCGTCGCGAGGGGGTGGCACCGGAGCTCGACGGTCGACCCGACCCGCACCTCGACCGGGATCCGGTGCGTCGCGAACATCGAGGCGCTTCGTGCCACGACGACCCCGTCGACGACCACCTCGTAGGAGGTGGCGACGCCTTCGACGGCCAGCTCCGGGTCATCGGGGACCGCGAGGACCTCTGTGCGGAAGACCCAGGTGCGCTCGTCCAGCCGCTCGCTGAAGGCCTGCGTCACGGTGCCGGGGACGACGACAGGCGCGACGGTCCCGTCGTCGGCGACCAGCTCCCAGGGCCCCAGCACGCGGCCAGTCTTGCGCAACGCCAGCGGTCAGCGGATCAGGTCGTCCAGCAGCTCCTGCCCCCGGGTCCAGTCGGCGACCAGCGCCCCCACCAGCTCCGAGGGGTCGAAGGGCTTGCGGCGCATGAGGCGCATCGTCAGCGTGCGCGTCGTCGAGGACACCGCGTCGAAGGCCGCGGCCGCCTCCGCGCCGGACTCGCCGAGGACCCACCTGACGTGCGCGGCGGCCAGCGCCATGGCCGCGCCCGCCATGCGGGTCGTCGCGAAAGCGAAGACGTGGACGTCCCGCGGGGACAGGGCGATCACCTGGTCGAGCTCGCGTCCCAACTGGTCGCCGAAGGCGACGAAGGGCGACACCGTGGGCCGTCGCAGCAGGTTGTCGCGCATCAGCTCCCGGGCGACGATCGGCAGCTCCGTCGGCGTCGGCTGCTCGCCGTCGAACCGCACGACCTCCACGTAGCCGGGCAGCGACTCCGGCACCAGCACGCGCTCGAGGTCCTCACCGCGGAGGACGTGCAGACCCGCGTTGTGGAAGTAGACGAGCTTGTCGGCGTCCAGGGTGTCGACAGCGATGGCCGTCTTCACGTGGTCGTTGCGGTAGGACGTTCCGGCCGTGTCCGGGAGCCACCACGCATCGACCTCGATGATGAGGGTGCGGCCCTGCGCGAGCTGCGCCAACAGGTGCGACCGCAGAGAGCGGTAGGGCTGCAGCTCGTGCACGTCGACGCCGAACAGCGTCTCGAGCTCCTCGGCCCGGGGCTTGAAGAACGTGAACTGGTCGCCCTCGTGGTCCAGTGCCAGCGTGCAGCCCAGCCCGGCGAGGGGCTCGCGGCCGTGGGCGTGGAGCAGCTCGACGACGACGTCGGTCCAGCAGTTGGTCTCGGGGTAGCCGAAGTCCGCGCGGTGGACGCGGTGCGGCTCGTAGGTCGCCGGGTCGAGCCCGAGCAGGGTGCTCACAGCCCGAGCTCCGACCGGACGTCGGCGGGCCAGGCGTCGACCTGCGTGCCGTGCGTGAAGAGCAGGGCGAGCACGCAGCGCTCCATGCCGAAGCCGAGGCAGGCGGTGTGCACCTCGCCGTCGCCGGCGCCGAGACCGAAGACGGAGGCGAAGTGGTCAGCGTGCGCGTTGAACGAGGCAACGGCCGTCGGCGCGTCGCCGCCGACGGGGACGAGGATCTCGAACTTCAGCTTCTGCGCCCGCTGGCTGCGGGCCAGCACCTTGCCCGTCCGCCCGAAGAACGGGTCGTGGGCGTCGTCGACGGCGGCAGGCAGGCCGAGGGACTGCAAGAAGGCCAGCGCCCGGTCCCGCCAGGCGTCGCGCCAGGCACCCACCCGGTCTGCGGCGTCGGCGCGGACGAGCTCGCGCATGTGGAACGCGACGAGCCGGCACGGGTCGTCGGAGGGCTCGTGCCGGAAGACCCAGGCGGCGCCGGTGTCCACGGTGATCCCGGAGTCGGGGACGCCCAGGCGCGCGAGAGCCGGGTAGACCGGGTGGCAGGCGGCGGGGACCATCGCCAGACCGGCGGCCTGGAGGTGACCGCTCCAGTCCTCGTGGCGATGCGCCTTCTCGCCCAGCTGGAGCGCCTCCGCCTCCTCGCCCGCGAAGGCGAAGACCGAGCCGGCGAGCTGAGGGAAGGACGTGAGGTAGCCGACGGACTCCAGGTCGTGCCGGGGCTCGACCGGCGGGAACTCGAGCGCGACCGCCTGCTCGGACGCGACCAGTGACGAGATGCGCGCGTCGAGGCGCTGCCGCAGGTCGACGAAGGCCGGGCCCTGACCGGTGACGCCGGGGACCGACGAGGGGAGGAGGAAGCCCTCGTCGACGAGCTGCTCCCGGAACGCGCCCTGCGTGCCGGTCGCCTGCGGCACGTCTCGCGCGGACGCCACCATCACGTCTCCTTGACGACCATGAGCAGCGAGGCGTTGGTCTCGTGCAGCCGGTCGTTGCTGACCATGAGGGCCGCGGACAGGGCGTCGCGCAGCAGCCGCCCGACCGACAGCGGCGAGTCGTTGCGGTAGCCCGCGATGCCGGTGACCTCCAGCGCTCCCTGCGTGATCTGGGCGACGGAGGTCGAGATCGACGTCTTGAGCACGTTGTGCCGCAGGGTGGCGCCCATCGTCTGCAGCGCCGGGCGACCGGGCTCGGCGTACTCGACCTGCCATCGGGCCAGGCCCTCGGCGAGCTGGGCCCGGGTCGCCGACAGCCGGCCGTGCAGCTCCGAGAGCCTCTGCGCCTTGACGCCCCCCGGCCCGCTCGAGCGCACGGACCGCTTGGCGCGCTCGAAGGCCTCGAGGGCGATGCCGACCCAGAGGTGGCCCCAGAGCAGGTGGCTGACGGGCACCATGGTCTCGGCGCCCAACGTGACGTACGGCTGCGGGTGGACCTGCTCGGGAGCGAACGACGCCGTCACGACGAAGCCGGGGGAGCAGGTGCCGCGCATGCCGAGGGGGTCCCAGGTGCCGGTCTTGTCCATCGT
>Ga0070658_10003368_pt1 | contig 13168 bp, 10 predicted proteins | sample KBSC13metaG_FD_64664 | JGI IMG/M metagenome (GOLD analysis project Ga0070658, IMG submission 64664) | Corn rhizosphere microbial communities from Kellogg Biological Station, Michigan, USA - KBS C1-3 metaG | ecosystem: Host-associated > Plants > Roots > Rhizosphere > Soil ... | reverse complement strand
ACGGGTTTGATCAGCGTCGGCATTCTGAAGCATTTGCAGGCTCGTGGCGTCGACATCACGATTCTGAACCGCGGCCAACGCGCCGAAGCGCCGCCGGGCGTCAAGCAACTGACGGCCGACCGCAACGACGAGGCGGCGATGAAGGCCGCCATCGGATCGCAAAAATTCGATGTCGTCATTGACATGGTCTGCTTCACACCGAAGCAGGCGACGCAGATCATCCGCCAATTCGCCGGCCAGTGCCGGCAGTTTATTTTCTGCTCAACCGTTTGCACGTATGGCGTGAAAGTGCCGCCGGGCGTTTTCGTGGATGAGACGTTCCCGCAGGAGCCGATCAGCAACTACGGCCGCGATAAGCTGACGTGTGAGAAGCTGTTCCTCGAAGCCCACGCCCGCGGCGATTTTGCCGTCACGATTATTCGCCCCAGCAGCACGTACGGCGAAGGCGGCAATCTCATCGACCATCTCGAATCCTCCCCGGTCGCATGGGACCGGATCGAAAAGGGCAAACCCGTCCTCATCGGCGGCGATGGCCTGGGCCTGTGGGTCAGCACGCACCGCGACGACTGCGGCAAGGCCTTCGCGTACGCCGCCCTGAACGAGACGACGTTCGGCCAGTCGTACAACGCCACGCGCGACACGCATCTGACGTGGCGCGAGATCTATCGCCAGGTCGGCGGCGTGCTGGGTAAGCCGGTGCAGGCGATCTTTATGCCGTCGGCGTGGATCGTGGCGCACGACCCGTCGCGCTTCGGGCTGCTGCGCGAGATTACGCAGTTCCACGGCGCATACAGCAGCGCCAAGGCGAAGCAACAGATCCCGAATTACCGTTGCGACATCGAATTCGCCGACGGGGCGAAGCGCACGCTGGACGATCTACGCCGTCGCGGCAAGTGGAAGAACAGCGACGGCGACACGCTGTACGAATCGATGATCGACAAAGCCCTGGCGGCGGGCGTAGAGGTGGAGGTGCTATGAACCCGGATGCGTTGAAGATCGCACGTCGGATCACGGATCATCCGTCGGCCAACGAGCAACTGCTGTATTTCACCTCCTCGAGCGTTTCGGACGACGGCCGGCTGCTCGTGTTCATCAGCGATCGTGACGGGCCGCCGAATCTGTTCTGCCGCGACCTGCAGACCGGCCGTGAGCAGAAACTGAGCGACAACCGCGACGGGGTGCTGAAGTCGTACGTCTACTTCGACGGCCTGGCGTATCGTGGCCTGGGCAAGGCATCGGTCAGCTTCGATGCGGGGCGAAAACTCGTCTACTTCATCCAAGGCCGATCGGTCTGCCGGGCGTCGGCGGAGGGCCGGATCGAAGTCCTCGCCGAATTGCCGGCCGAGCAGATGACGGCGTTCACGCACGTCTCGGGCGACGGGAAACGGTTGTGCGTGCCGACGGTGGATGCCCGTGCACTCGACGGCAACGTGCCAATCACCGGCCACCCGAAGTACGACATTGACGCCCGCGTCCGCGAAGAAAACCTGTCGTCGTACCTGCGGATCTACGACACCACCTCCGGCCAGCTGCTGCACGTCGAACCCGTGCCGCGCGGCTGGGTGACGCACGTGCAGTTCTCGCCGACGAATCCGGATTTGCTGCTCTACAACCACGAATGGCCCAGCGATTGCGGCGTGCGGCGGATGTGGCTGTGGGATGGGAAATCGCATCGGCAGCTCCGGGACGAAAACGCGGGCCGTTCGCGGCGGGATTGGACGTGCCACGAGATGTGGCAGCGCGACGGCAGGGCCGTCATCTACCACGGCAGCTACGCCGACGGCGGACCGGCGTACATCGGGCGGCTGGTACTGGACGGCGGACGGTGTGATGAGATCGCATTGGCTCCGGGGATGAAGCGGTATGGTCACTTCACCGTCGGCCGAGAGGGCCTGCTGGTGAGTGATGGGTATTACCAGACGCCCGACGACCCGGCCGGCTTCGGCGGGGCGTGGATCTGCGCGGTGGACGTCGACTGGTCCGCCGGCACGGCGAAGTGGCGGCCGCTGTGCCGGAACGGCTCGAGTTGGCGCGGGCAAGACGAGCACCCACACCCGATTCTCGACGCGACCGATTCGGCCGTCTATTTCACGTCGGACGTCGACGGCCGCCGGGCGGTGTACTGCGTCGATTGCTAATGCGACCGCGCCCGGTGCTTCGTGGCGCTAGTAACGCCTGCAATCATCGCCGCCGCTCCGAGGGCAGCCGCGCCGGCGTAGAGGTACGCCCGCGGTGGCGGACCTTTGGCAGGCGGAATTTCTTCCGGTCCGTCTTCGCCGCTGATCACTGGCTCATCCGCGTATCGGCCGTTGCTCGGCACGGCCAATTCGCGGAAGTGGTGGGCTAGTTGATCGAGCTGTTGCGTCAGCCGTTCGCCACTCATCGGCGTGCCGTGGCCGGTGGCGGCGATGTGCGGGTTGAGCTCGGCCAGTGCCTTTACCGATTCCTCGGCCGCCTGCCAGTCGTGCGTGAAGTAGCGGGGCGGGCCGTAAACGCCTTGCGCCTGCGTCAGCACGCTGGTCATCGATTCCTGCTTCGTCGTCACGAACGCGTCGCCGGCGATGAGCGTGCGATCGCTGTCGCGGAAAAACGACACGTGCCCCGGCGAGTGGCCGGGCGTCTCAATCCACCGCCAGTCCGGCAGGAACGGCATCGAATGATCCAGCGGCAGCGGCAACACGCGTCCGCCTAAATTCAGCGGCCCGCGCGGGTAGAGCGGCGAGGTCAGCGACATCAGCCCGCCGCCCGCCCACGGATCGGGCGGGGCGTAGCTGGCCTTGCCGGTGAGATAAGGGATCTCCAGCGGGTGGGCGTAGACCGGCACGTCCCATTCGGTCGCCAGCGTTTCGAGCACGCCGGTGTGATCGAAATGGGCGTGGGTGAGGATGATCGCCTCCGGCTTCACGCCGCGCCCGTGCAGCTTGGCGGCTTCGGAGCGGATCGCGTGGGCCGAGATCGGCAGGCCCGCGTCCACCAGCACCCATCGATCGAGCCGCCCTCCCGGCGGGGCATTGAGGAAATAGACGTTCACCATGATCGTCCGCAAGCCACATACGCCGTCGGCGACGGGGAAGTCGCTGTGCAGGAGGTTTCGGGTGAAGGGGACTACGCCGCCGAAGGTGGGGGTTTCGATGGCCATAATGAAAATCGTAGGAATTGGACTGATTTGGACGGGCGAAAAAGTAATAGGTTTCGCGCGAAAAAACGTTTAGATGGCCCAGCGCACTTTCGTGCCATTTTTATGTCGCGCGTTTCGCGTAACCCCAAGCCCAGCCCTGAGGCCTGGGCGTTTTTGAGCGCGCCTGCGTGCGCTGCAAATCGCCCTGCTTAACAGGCGCTGTTGGTCGCCAAAGCGCTGCGCCATCGAAACCGATGTCGCGCAGCGACGAGACCCTAAGCCTCTCCCCGTGGGAGAGGTTGGGTGAGGGCGGGCCGAAGCGGAGAAGTTGAGTCGTCCATCAAACGATCGAAGGCGGGAGATCCCCCTTCTCCCAACACGTGCACCCGCTTACAAGGTCCCCATTTCAGCCTGCCCTCACCTAACCTCTCCCGCAGGGAGAGGCTACGGCCTCGCCGCTGCGCGGCATCGCCTTCGGAAACGATCCCACCGCCGCCGAACCGCCTTGTCGGAGGAAAAATCAGGGATTTTCGACCATTTTGAGGCCGATCACCCACACGAACGGATCATCCACCCAGCGCTCACCCGGTTTTTCGAAAAACCGGTCCCACAACCGTGCGAACCACGCGATCGGGTCGGCCTCCTCTGCCGGCGCGCCTTCGGCACGGGCCGCCTTCGCCGAAAGTGCCGCCAGGTGCTCCGCCCGCACCGCGGTCACGCGCAGCGTTAGCCGTGACGCATTGCGCGGCATGTACATCGCCGGCTTGAACCCCCGCACGCCCGCCGGCGCATCGGCCGCGTAGACGATGCGGCCGTCCTGCTCCGCCCACGGCTCACGGACGTGCAGTAAGTCGCCCGGTTGCGCGATCGGGCACTTGGCAATCGACGGCAGCCGCTTCGGCTGCGGACGGATCAGGCGTCGGGTTTCGGTTTTTTGTCCCGACAGAATCGCCCGCACCAGTTCCGGCGAGAACGAAATCGCCTTGCTCGGCGGCCGCCGCACTGCCGTGGAAGGCTCGCCGCGCTGCACCGCTGCCGACAGTGCGGCGGTGAGTCGGTCGGCCAGCAGCACGCGTCGCGGGTCGTGGGCCATGGGTGGATGTCAGCTGATCAGGACGAGGCTTTCGCTTTCGCGCCTGTGGCCGGCTGCGTGGCGGGCTTGACGACCGTCGCCGTCCGCAGCATCTCCAGCGCGGTCGGCAGGTTCTTCGAATCCTTCTGATGCATGATCGTCACGGCCATCAGCCCGTCGCCGAGCCGGGCGACCAGCGAGGTGACGGCCGGGAAATCACCGGGCTTGGGCGCCGCCTCCGTGAAAGTGGCGTAGTAGCCGAGGAAGTTCTCGTTCTTCAGTTCCTGCAGGTCGACGGCCTTTTCGACCGATTTATCGATGTACTGTTGCGCGGCGGCTTCGGCGACTTTCTTCACGTCGTCATCGGTCAGTTTGCGCGGCGAATTGCCAAAAAACGTCAGCTTCAGCGAAAACGCGCCGCTGCCTTCGCGGGCGTCGATCTGCATCGCGGTTGGCAGCTTCGTATCACCGGCCGGCGGCTGGCGCATGCGGCTCTTCCAGCCGGCGGGGATCTTCAGGTGCAGGCCGGGCTTGGCCTGCTCGGCCGTATCGTCGGCCAGCGAAAAGGAAATCGAAAACGCCAACACCGCGATTGCCGCCACCGCTCGTTTCATTGTTCCCCTCGTGTAAGGCCCACGCCGAACAAAAAGCCACGGCCGGACAGTGTCCGGCCGTGGCTGAAAGGTTGCAACTAATTTGTTCGCCGCGCCGCTTACGCCATGTTCCCCGCTACGTCTTCATATTCCTGACCGGCGGTGCTGCCGCCGTCCTTGCCGACGACGCCGAGCGTCAGTTCGTGTAGGCCTTTGCCGGCCGGCACCATCGGGTAGACGTGCTCTTCGGGTTCGACGAAGAAATCGACCACAACCGGGCCGGGGTGGCTGAGCATCTGGTCGACGACCTTCGGCACGTCGGCCTTGTTGTCGCAGCGGATGCCCTTGATGCCGAAGCTCTCGGCCATCATCGCGAAGTTGGGGTTCTTCATGATCGCGCTGCTGTAGCGCTTCTCGTAGAACAAATCCTGCCACTGCTTGATCATGCCGAGGAAGTCGTTGTTCAGGATGACGGCCTTCACCGGGATGTTGTACTCGGCGATGGTGGCCAGCTCGTAGCAGGTCATCAGGTAGCTGCCGTCGCCGTCGATATCGATGACCGTCTTGCCCGGCGAGCCGAGTTGCGCGCCCATCGCCGACGGCAGGCCGAAGCCCATTGTGCCGAGGCCGCCGCTGGTGATGAACTGGCGCGGGTAGCGCCAGCGGTAGAACTGCGCCGCCCACATCTGGTGCTGGCCGACGCCGGTGGTGATGATCGCCTCGGATTTCGTCTGGCGGTTGATTTCCTCGATCACGTACTGCGGCTTGCTGTATTTGCTGTCGTCGAAGTACTTGAAGGGGAACTTGGCCTTCCAGGTGTTGATCGTGTCGAACCAACCGGTGCGCTCGCGGCGTTCGATCAGCGGCAGCAGGGCCTGCAGGCTGGTGCGGGCGTCGCCGACGACGGGGATGTCGACGTCGACGGTCTTGCTGATGGACGACGGGTCGATGTCGATGTGGATGATCTTGGCGTTCGGGGCGAACGTGGCCAGGTTGCCGGTGACGCGGTCATCAAAGCGAGCGCCGACGGCGATCAAACAGTCGCTCTCCTGCACGGCGTAGTTGGCGTACGCGCTGCCGTGCATGCCGAGCATGTGGAGCGTGCGGGGGTTCAGTTCGTCGAACGCGCCCATGCCCAGTAGAGTCGTCGTGACGGGGATGTTCCCCTTTTCGCTGAGCTTGCGGACTTCTTCCCACGCGTTGCTGATGATCGCGCCGCCGCCGACGTAGAGGACGGGCTTCTCGCTGCGGTTGATCAGTTCGGCCGCTTCGTGGATCTGCTTGTTGCTGCCGCCGGTGAGGTTCAGGTTTTTGCGCTTGGTGATGTGCGGGCGCGGGGTGTCGTCGACTTCTTCCGGGCAGATGCCGGCCGAGACGTTTTTCGGCAGGTCGATCAGCACCGGGCCGGGGCGGCCGCTGGTGGCGATGATGAAGGCTTCGTTGATGACGCGCGGCAGTTCGCGGATGTCGCGGACGAGGTAATTCCACTTCGTGCACGGCCGGCTGATGCCGGTGACGTCGGCTTCCTGGAAGGCGTCGTTGCCGATCGCGCTGGTGGCGACCTGGCCGCTGATGACGACCATCGGGATGCTGTCCATCTGGGCCGTCGCCATCGGCGTGATCATGTTCGTGGCGGCCGGGCCGCTGGTGACGATGGCGACGCCTGGCTTGCCGGTCGCCCGGGCGTACCCGTCGGCACAGTGGCCGCTGGCCTGCTCGTGGCGGTTCAGGATGAACTTGGCGGGGGTGCGGTAGAGCTCATCGAACACCGGCAGGATGGCACCGCCGGGGTAGCCGAACATCACCTCGACCCCGTGCGGGCCGACCAGCATTTCATGGAGGATCTTGGCGCCGGTCTTGCCCTTGAAACGGGGCTGGGCACCCGATGAAGAGGAGGCGGCGGCTTTTTTGGCTTGGGTGGCGGCGGTGACGGGGTTGGGGGCGATGCTCATGAGGGTTCTCGGTTGAATCCGGCGGGTACACGGCCGGTAAATGGGAATTCGGGCAAATCTAGCGTGAAAAGGCGCTTGCGACAACGAAAAAGTGCGATTGCGACGGGGAAAGGGGGGCCGGCGGTCGACGTCCGAAGGTCACAGACGCCATCCCGACGACCTAGCGTACGACTACCGTGAGGGCGAGGACGAGAGTGACGGCGGGCGAACGCATTGGGACGAACATCGTATCGGCAGGCGGGCAGGCGTCAACGCAATTTTCAGGAGGCGGCGGTTCTCGCCCTCTGACCTCAAATTCTATTAAGCCACAGAGATCACTGAGAACACAAAGAGTGCGAACTTGCTGATCAACCCCTCTGTGTTCTCCGTGATCTCTGTGGCTGATCCGCATTTCTTAAAAACGAGGGAGGGTGCGCCTGTCTGTCAGGGGGAGACCCCTTGTTAAATCTCGACCCTTCCTCGATTTTCCTTTTGGGCTTCTCACAATCCTGATTTATAATAGTTGCCCTGCGAAAGAGTCGCAGCCGGGGACCAAGGTGGGTCATTCGTGAAGTCTGGTGAGGTATCATGGCCGAAGCAGTTGCGGGTAAGTCCAAGTATAACGCTAAGTTAAAGTTCAACGGCAGCGACGTGTTCCTGCGTGAACTGCGCAAAAAGGTCGATCACTACTTTGAGTCGACCGGTAAGAAACGTCGCGACGTGCCGGCGATGTATTTCAAGACCGCCACCATCCTGACGTTCTTCATCGCTTGTTACGTTGGCCTGCTGTTCTTCACGCACAGTTGGATGCTGGCCGTGCCGCTGTCGGTCGGCCTGGGCTTCGGGCTGGCGGCCATCGGCTTCAACATCCAGCACGACGGCGGGCACAAGGCCTACAGCGATCGGCCGTGGGTCAACAGCCTGATGGCCAAGACCATCGACGTGATCGGCGGCAGTTCGTACCTGTGGGATTGGAAGCACAACACCATCCACCACACGTACACCAACATCGCTGGGCATGACGACGACATCGATGTCGGCTTCCTCGCCCGGCTCAGCCCGGCCCAGCCGCGGTACTGGTTCCATCGCGCCCAACAGATTTACATGTGGGCCCTCTACGGCCTGCTGGCGGTCAAGTGGCACCTGTTCGACGACTTCTACTGCGTCGCCAAAGGCCGAATCGGCGGCTTTAAGATCAAGCGGCCCAAGGGCAAAGACCTGCTCTGGTTCATCGCCGGCAAAGTGATCTTCTTCAGCCTCGCCCTGGTGATCCCGATGATGTTCCACCACTGGTACAACGTGATCGCCTGCTATCTGCTGGCGGCCGTGGTCAGTGGCATCACGATGAGTGTGGTCTTCCAGCTCGCCCACGTCGTGGAAGAAGCCCAGTTCCCCCAGCCGGTGGAAGTCAGCCCGGGCCACGAAAAGATGGAGAACGAGTGGGCCATCCACCAGGTGCAGACGACGGTCGATTTCGCCCGTCGCAACGCGATCCTGGCCTGGCTGCTCGGCGGGTTGAATTACCAGGTCGAACACCACCTGTTCAGCAAGATCTGCCACATCCACTACCCGGCGCTGAGCAAGCTGGTCGAAGAGACCTGCCGCGAGTGCGGGATTCAGTACAACGCGCATAAGTCGATGCTCAGCGCAATCGGCTCGCACTACATGCAGTTGGTGAAGATGGGACGTCCGACGACGGTGTAACGCCTCTCTGCTGATACTTGATCAAAAGCAAAAGAGCTAAGCCGCTAGCGGCTTAGCTCTTTTGCTTTGACAGGCGTCTGAAATTACTTGCTCGGGTGAATGCGCTTCCAGATGTCGACCGAACGCTTCGCACACTCGCTGATCGCGATCGGGTGATAATCCACCACCTCGCTCTTCAGCGTGTCGTGAAACCGGCCGACCCAGTGTTGCGGTACGCGCTTGGCGCCGCAGATCGCGCCGACGATCGAGCCGACCGTCGCGCCGTTGCAGTCGGTATCCAGCCCGCCCATCACCGCCAGCGTGATGGCTTTGGCGAAGTCGCCGCCGCTCAGCAGCAGGGCGGCCACGCAAAGGGCGGCGTTGTTGTTGGTGTGGACGGGGTGGTAGTGCTCGAGCAGGTCGTAAATCTCGTCGAACACGGCTTCGAACTTGGCAAAATCGTTCCCGTGCCGTTGGCAGATGTCGATCGTCTGCCGCATCTCGGCGTGCAGGCGGGACGTCTTCGGAATCTGCGCCAGGCCGGCTTCGATGATCGTCTTCACGTCATCGGTGGTGAAGGCCGCGGCGATCATCGCGGCGCAGAACATCGCACCGTAGATGCCGTTCTTGATGTGGCTGACGCGCGCGTCGCGCCACGCGAACTCCGCAGCCAGTTCCGGGCTGCCGGCCGCGGCGTAGCCGTAGCTGTCGATGCGGATTTGCGCTCCGATCCACTCGCGGTATGGGTTCAGGTGGTTGGCCACGAACTGCCAGTCGATCGCTTCATCCGCCTCCTTGGCGGTGTCACGAGATTGGTTCCACATCCGCAGGTGGTTGGCGGCCGTCGTCAGGTTGCGGTAAGCCACTTCCTCGGCGGTCCAGGCCTGAAGGAACGGGATGTACCGCAGCCACGTGCGCGCCACGTCCGCCGTCGTGAAATCCCGGCCGAAATTGTGAAGGATCATCTGCCCGAGCACGGTGTAGCGAATGTCGTCATCGCTCTCCATGTAGGCGATTTCTTCGCGCGTCGACGCGGGGCAGTTCACCTTGCCGGTCTTTTCCTCGGCCGGCGAGTGCTGCGGAAAGTAATCCCGCAGCGGCCACTCGTCCGGCGAGATGGCCGACAGATATTCCTTCTGCCGCTGCCACGACCGCAGGCCGTTGTGCGGGCCCATGAACAGCTCAACCGGCTTGCCCAGCGCGCAGCCGACGCACCGGCCGAGCCAGGCGCCGTATTGCTTGTCAAACAGCACCTCATCCGACGGATTGAATGCCGGCAGCGACGGGGCACGGTCGCGCAGCGCGTGAATGCCGGCCAGATCGCTCGGCTCGTTGAATTTCCAATCGCTCCGCCGCGGCAGATCCGTGCGTGCCGCCCAGACGGCCTGCTCGCTGTCGCCTTCCTTCAGCCGCCGCACCGCCTCGCCCATCGCCCGATCGACGGCGGCCGGGTCGGCGCCTTCTTCGAGCAGTTGCGTGCGCTCTTCATTGAACAGTTTGTCGAAATCGATCCACCCTTGCATTGTCTTCCTCCGCGTAGGCCGAAGATGCTAAGCAAGTATGGAATAAATACAATGGACTACACCAATTGGTGCGTCTGCTTGTTCCGCAAGCCATCGCGCGTGTGCCGCAGCCGCTCGGTGATCGGCCCGCGCGGCTGGACGGTGACTTCCTTCCCTGCCTTGCTGCCGAGGTTCCCCTTGCCGGGCGTCACGCCACCGTCGGCCAGCCACATCGCGCCGGTAACGAAGCTCGCCTCGTCGCTGGCCAGGAACGCGTAGACATTCGCCATCTCCTCAGCCGTCCCGCGGCGACCGAGCGGTACCGATTGCACCGTCATCTGCTCCATCTCCTTGTTCATCGGCCCGGTCTCCTTGTGCGTCCAGGCGGTATCGATCGGGCCGGGGCAGACGCAGTTGGCCCGCACGCCGTACTGGGCCTGCTCGCAGGCGACGCCCATGGTGAAGGCATGCATAAAGCCTTTTGATCCGCCGTACGGGCTGCTGTTCGGCTCGCCGTTGAAGCCGGCCTCGCTGCCGGCGTTGACGATGTTGCCGCGGCTCTTCTGCAAATGCGGCAGGGCGAAACGCGTCATCAGGAACGCGCTGCGCAGGTTGTTCTTCAGCGTCTTGTCGAAATCCTCGACCGGATAGTCCTGCGTCTCGGCGATGGCGAGAAACACGCCCGCGTTGTTCACCAGCACGTCGAGTTTGCCGAAGCTTTTCACCGCCAGGTCGACGCACGCCTTGGCGTCCGCCTCTTCAGAGATGTCGCCCTTGAAGCCGATCGCGCTGCCGCCGGCTTCTGTCACCGCGGCCACCACGTCATCCACCGGATCGCTCGGCAGCCCGACGACCAGCACGGTGGCCCCTTCGTAGGCGAACTTGTGCGAGATCGCCTCGCCGATGCCCGTCGCGCCGCCGGTGATGATCGCCGCTTTGCCTTGAAGACGTCCTTGCATGGTTGCTCCTGTGGTCGTGATGCTGGAAGGCTAGGCGCCGCGCACCGCATCGGCCGCTCAGGAAAAGGGCGGGCAATGAAGAAAAATTCGCCGCCGGCGCTCGCATGAGCGTTCATAAAGTGCTGTACAGGATGAAGGAGACCTATGCGGAGGCCGGGCTTTTTGCAGGTATTATCGCCAGTCACGCAGGCGTGGCGTAAGTGGACGCCGGTGCGGAAGCTCGGCATCACGTTCCACAGCCGCGTGTGGGATGCCACGCAAAACCCGCACCGCCGCGAGCCGATCGTGCTGGTCGCCGGCCTCGGCGTCTCGAGTCGCTACTGGCTCCGCCTCGGCAGCCGTTTGGCCGAACGCTTCCGCGTGATCGCGCCCGATCTGCCCGGCTTCGGTCACACGCCGGCAACGCCCCAGATGAAGTGGCAGCGCGGCCCGACCGTCCGCGAGCAGGCCGACCAACTGCTGGCTTGGCTGGATGCGAGCAAGATCAAGCGTGCCGTCCTCTGCGGCCACTCCACCGGTTGCCAGGTCGTGATCGACCTCGCCAGCCGTTATCCCGATCGCGTCGAGCGCCTCATCCTGCTCGGGCCCACGTTCCCGCCGGGCCATCGCAGCCTGTTCGATTACGTCCCGCGCCTGCTGGCCGGCAGCTGGCAGGAATCGCCGTCCCTCACCGGCCTGCTGATCTGGGAATACCTCACCGCCGGCGTCATCCGCTGCATCCGCCAGGGCCTGAACGAGATCGGCGACCGGCCGGAAGACAAGCTGCCGGCCATCGAAACGCCGACGCTGGTCATCCGCGGCTGCCGTGACCTGATGTCGCCCGGCTGGTGGAGCCGCCAGATCGTTCGCGCGTTGCCGCACGCGACGCTGGTGGAGATCAGCCGCGTCGGCCACGCCGTGCAATACAGCAGCCCCAACGCGACGGCCGAGACGGTCACCGCGTTTCTCGACGACGGGATCACCGTCGACGCCGTCAGCCGCGCCCGAACGGCCACCATCGACAACCCACGCCGCGACCCGCTCGGCCCGCCGCAGCCGATTGCGCCGACGGCCCATGCGATCCTCGATTATGCCTCCGCCGCCGCGATGCTGGTCGTCCCGCGGCTGATGGGGTGGGGCCCGCGCACCCGCCGCACGCTGATCGGCGCCGCCGTCGCCAGCACGGTATTGAATCTGTTCAGCGACCACCGCCTCGCCGCCAAGCGCCAGCTGCCCATGCTGGTGCACACCAACGCCGACATCAACAGCGGCGCGAGCCTGCTGCTGGCGTCGCTGACGATTCTCCGCCGTGAGCCCAAACGGGCGCGCCAGTTCGTCGCCGCGATGGGATTGCTGCAGATTGGCAGCGCCATCCTCACCGCCAAGCCCACCGGCCCGGCGCGACGCGCACGCATCGCCCATGCGACGCCGCCACGAAAGCAAAGGGCGCTAGTCCCCTCTCCCGGTACTCCGGGAGAGGGTTAGGGCGAGGGGAACCCTCCAAAGCGTGCAGACGCATCGAGGTTCGATTTGAACGCAGATGAACGCGGATGCACGCAGATAAGGAGTGGATTCAGTCAGGCAGACACAGAGCACACAGAGGGAGACAGAAATGGAGCAAGAACTATCTTTCTTCTGACTTCTGTCTGGCCTTACTCGCTGGCGTTGACCAATTCTTCAATGTCCTCTCCTCTTTATCTGCGTGCATCCGCGTCCATCTGCGTCCTCTTCAAACCTTCTGGTTCCAGGAAGCACTCGAACGTGAACGGCCGCGCCGACAGCGCTGATCAGTGCCACCCAAGGAATGACCGCGCGGCGTAAAAGCCCAGCCCGCCGATGATCGCAAGCAGGCCGATGATTTTGCCAATTACCGCGTACCACGCCATCGGCCGCCAGTGCTGGATGAAATAGTGGCAGAACAGCAACCCGGCCAGGCCGCACTCGGCAACGCCCGCGGCCACCGCTGCCGTGCCGCGAAGGTGCTCCGACGCCTGGCTGCCGTTGAAGATCGTGTCGTGCGCCCAGATCGCCTCCAGGCCGCTGTACACCAGCACCGCGGCCACGCCGATGCCGAGCCCCCACGCGGTCCACGCGCCGCCGTTCGGCGTGCTGGTCCAATCGTCTTCATCGGCCCGCGGTTCATAAGGCATGCGCTCCAGCATCGGCGAGTAGTGTAAAGGCAAATGACGCTGCGAATCGCCTATAAATCCACGGACGGTTTATCGCTTCTTACCCCTCGCCCCGGGGAGAGGCTCGGTGGGGGGATGTCGGGTCTATCAACTCCGGAGCGTCCGATGCCGCTCCAAGGTAGTTAGACTCCGCATCCCTCAC
>Ga0070658_10003367_pt1 | contig 13169 bp, 15 predicted proteins | sample KBSC13metaG_FD_64664 | JGI IMG/M metagenome (GOLD analysis project Ga0070658, IMG submission 64664) | Corn rhizosphere microbial communities from Kellogg Biological Station, Michigan, USA - KBS C1-3 metaG | ecosystem: Host-associated > Plants > Roots > Rhizosphere > Soil ... | reverse complement strand
CGCCGCGCCCTGATAGTCGCCGCCGATTTCTCTCAGCCTTGCGCGAAAGAAGCGAGTGTTAAACCGGAGAAGCTCAAACACGTCGCAAGTGTGGCATCGCTAATGGCAGGTTTCCACCCAAAGCAGACATAAAGCGGCTACGAAGCAGCGTATCGCAGCCGTATCGCAAATGGGCCAAATCTTGCGTCGGATGCTCGTTTTGAAGCTATTGATCGACGCAAAAATCACGAGAAACTGCTCCAGTGGATGCACAGAGGCGTTCGCCGGAGATCCGAGGTTCTGGGACGAGCCGTTCATCCCGGTGCCTGTTAGCCGCGATGGGCTTTCAACCTGCCATCCCCAGTCAAACTATTCTGCGCGCGGTTGCCAGAGCATCGGTCCGTAAACGGCCACGAAAAGAATCACCGCCGCTATCCATGCCGAACCGCTGATGTCGAGAAGCAAACGATACGACCCGAAATCCAGGGATGCGGCTACCCTCAAGAGAGCGGCTGCCGTCACACAGATGTAGAGAACGGCAGTTGCCCTCCTGGCTTTCAGAGCCCGTCCGGTATGGCCGAACGTTGCTCGCGTCATCACGGCAAGGATCATCGTCGTCATCGCTCCGGCTGTTAAAGCGTGAACTGCGGCGCTGCGGGGAACATCAAAGCCGCCGACGCTCAGGCCAAGAAGCAGAAGGCCGATCGGGATCCATGCATAACCAACATGCAAGATCAGGACGAGAGAATCACTCACGGCTCGCATTCCGCCCCAGCGCGAAAGTCGAAGGAACTGGGCCCCACCGGCGAGCATAAGCGCGAAGCCCGTCAATTGATTGTCGGGAAAGCCAAGCCACAGCAGCAGAGCAAGCGCGGTTGAGACGATCACCAGCAGGTCGAGGCGTTGCGGCTGCGTTGGCAGGCCCCGCTTCATTCCTTGCTTGGCCATCCAGTTGCGCGCAGGAACGGCGGCGCGGCCGCTTCGCGCCTTTTTCTCAGCGCAAGCATCTGCTCGCCCCGCCTTACATTTTTCATCGAACTCTCGGTCATGAATTTCTAACTGAAACCAGCAGCCAGTCTCTCGAACATAATTGTCACCAAGAGCGAGCTGTCCTCGTGCGCCGACACCGAATGCTTCTCGCCGCGATCAAGATACATCCACTCTCCCGCACTGAGCCTCACCTGCTTCGCGCCGTAGAGCGTGACCGAACCCTCCAGGCAAACGATGGTCACGAAACCAGGAACGGCATGATCCGCGATAACATCACCGGAGCGTAGGATGAGCTGCATTGCTTCGAATGCATCAGTCTTTACGAGCGCGGCAGTTTTAGTCTTGTGAGAGGCCAGCGACGGGAGATGAACTTTGTCGCCGGGCCCGAGGTGATGAAGAGCCACAATTGCCTCTTTCGTTTCAGGCTGCCGGAGCAGATCGACCGCCGCTTGCGTGGACGACGATTCCCCTTGGCTGACGAAGCTTCGTAATGAAGTCCAAGCTCATGATCAGTCCGCCCGCCGAGAAGACAACATCTCCCGGCAAGCGCATCCACTGCCAAAACAACGTCTGGTCGTAGAACGCTTGGCTGCGCGCCCATGCGTATCCGTGCTCGTAGACCGCGTTCAGCTGCGGCCATCCGATCGGGAAAAAGTGGAGGAAGATCCACATCACAAGCCCGCCATTGTAACACCAGAAGGCAATTCGGCCTGGCTTCTCATTGAATGCCGCACCGGGCCCGGCGCGGTAGCGAAGGCAGAAGTAAATCAGCCCGAGCGCCAGCAAGCCAAAGGCACCGAACAGCGAGGTGTGCGCGTGATTGAGCGTAAGGAAGGTGCCGTGCTCATAATAGTTCACGAGCGGTGCGTTGAGCGTTCCGCCGCCGAACACCCCGGCACCCACGAAATTCCAGAACGCCGAGCCCAGGATGTAAAGGTAGGCGAGCCCGTAATCGAATACCGCGGCGCCCTTGATCAGGCGGTGCTGCGAAATCGCTTCCAGGATTAGCAGCACCAGCGGCAGGACTTCGATGAATGAGAACATGCTGCCGAGAGGCACCCACATGCCGGGGCCACCGCCCCAGTAGAGGTGGTGCCCAGTGCCGAGCACGCCACCAAGGAAGATCAGGATGAGCTCCAGGTAGACCGATCGTTCGGCAAGCTTGCGAGACACGAGCCCGAGCGACATCAACAGATAGGCGCTCATCGCCACGGCGAAGAACTCGAAGGACTGCTCGACCCAGAGGTGGACCACCCACCAGCGCCAGAAGTCAGTGATGGTGAACGACTTCTCAATTCCCGTCAGCGGGATCATCCCGAAGACGTAAAGAACGGCAACGTTGATCGTGGCTGCCCAGATCAGGTGCTCCAAGCGGATCGCGCCGCTCCAGAACTGCCGGGTCGCCTCGACGACGGTGTCGCGGCTGGGCCAGAGCGCGCGAAACATAAGGCCGCTCCAGCTTAGCAGCGCGACGAAGAACAATATTTGCCAGAAGCGGCCGAGCTGAATGTAGGACAACCCCTGGTTGCCGAACCAGAACCAGCCTTTGTCGATCACGCCCTGGATGCCAAGGTAATTGCCAAGAAGGGCGGCCGCGACGACGAACAGCGAGACCCAGAACAGCAGGTCCACTAAAAAGCCCTGACCCTTGGCCTCGCGTCCGCCGGCGATTGCCGGAGCGATAAACAGACCGCTGGCGATCCAGCCGAGCCCAATCCAGATGATCGGTGCCTGCAAATGGAAGCTGCGCAAGAAGTTGAACGGCAGGATGTAGTTGAGCTGGACGCCGTAGAACGTCTCCCGCTCATAATAAGAGTGCGCCATGATCGCACCGGCGCCCTGCGATGCAAGGAACACGAGCGCGACGACGATGAAATACTTGCCGCTCTTGATCTGGCTCGGTGTCAGCGCACGGTAGACCGCGAGACCGCGCTCCATGGGTGCATCGTCAGGATGGTCGAGATAGGCCCGATAGAGCCACAGCACGAACCCCATCGCGAAGAAGGTGAAGCAGAAGCTAATCCAGGTCCACTGGAAGGTGTTCGTGGTTGGCGTGTTGCCGACCGACGGCTCGTAAGGCCAGTTTTCAGTCCACGACGTGTTCGGATGGGACGGCCGGCGCGCTACGGTCGTGATGGCGGAATAGATGATAAAGTCGGCGGTTTGCTGCCGAAGCGTTGGGTTTAAACTTTTGGCCGGCACCCAGCCAGCAGACAGGTTGACCGTGTTGAGTTTGGTGGTGAGCTCGCCTTGGACGCCCCGAACTGCCTGCGCGACGGCGTCTGGTAAAACAACCGTGGATTGCGTCAGGTCGATGGCTTGCAACTGCTTCTGCATCGTCATGGTGGCGGCCGCATCCGCTAATGCAGCGGTGGCGGACGTGGCGGCTGGTGTCGTGGGCGCTGGGGGCGTTCCAGCTGGGCCTGTTGTCGCTAGCGATTTGTTGCCTGGCGCAATAGTCGACGGCGGCGTGGCAATTGAGTTGGCGAGGCTCTGTTTGGTAAGCACCCCGAGCCGAACTAGCGTCGAAGCGGTATAATCTTCCCCGAAATAGGAGCCCATTCCGTAGATGCTGCCGTAATCCATCAAATCGGCTTTTTGAAAGCCGCCCTTGCCAGCGACAATGTCGTCGGCCGACATGATCACATTGCCCGCGCTATCCGTGAACGCCTGTGGGTGCGGCGGGGCGTTCTCGTATGTTTTGACAGTTGCCCATCCGAGAAGGGCGAAACAGACGATCGCGGTTACGAGCAGCACCCATTTCAAGATGTCGCTGACGGGATCGACCGATGGTCGGCTAAGCTCCGTGTCGTTCACAAGCGGCTCCCCTGTTTGCATTATTTGCGACGGTGCTTCTTATCTGACGATAAGAGCGCTGTTCGTCGATCGTTGGACCTCCAGAACGCCACACCGAGTGACGCTGCATCATGAACTTCTCCGCGTCCAATGGCTTAGACTATCGATGCTATCGTCACGACAGCAATGCCAAACAGCAGGATGAGAAAAGGGAGCAGCAGAACGAGCGTGGTTGCTTCGCGTGCACTCGAATGCCCGTTAGCCGTGACGATGCCGCGGTCGGCAAACTCAGACCAACTCAGCGCCGTGGTGCTCGTTTCTGTCCCTGCAACGCCAGGGAACATTGCAGGCACCGCGAAGAACGCACCGATAAAAGCCAATATGACTCCGACGACCACGGCCATGTGGCCGCCTCGAAACGCGAAGCCGAGCACGGCGACAAACCCGGTGAACATTGTCGCCATCGCTATGTAGATACCAGTCGGAAGTTCGAAGCTCTGGTCGCGGCAGGCACGATCCGCCGGTGCCGTTGCAACCTCGCCTTGAGCGAGGAGCTGTTGATGTGCTTGGCGACGTGTCATTTACCCGACTCCACTTGAAGTGCTTGTGCAACTCAAATGGCGAACGGGAGTCGAGCGCTATATATGTAATGTCCCTTAGGCGCGTTATCCGCTCTTCGCTTGAATGCGATCGTGGCGCTTCGGACAGGCTCTTCATGCCCGATTTGCTCAGTGAATTGGCGCGGTGACCGTTAGCACGATTGCATAGAACGATTTATGAGGATCCGACTTAACGCTTGCCGAAAACCCACACGTCAGGAAACCGCTTTGAGCGCTGTGCCGAAGCCCCAATCATCATCACGGGCGGGCGTCATCTCTACTCCGCCTGGTGAGACAGTAAGCACGTCCGAGTGGCCGAACCCCTTCGAGTAATCGAGAATTGTGACGATCGCGGGATACGCGCGCATCACTGCCGAATGAGACGGCTCTGGCGGCTCGAGGGTTCGTAATCCCGGATGCCGATCAAGCAGCAACTTCACTGCGCGCTTCCGCTGTGTCGCATCTGTCACCTCCGAAGCATGAGCCGCTATCGACAGCGCCTTGATGGTTGAGGGGTCGTGGAAGTCGCGACCGACCACGAGCGAAACGCGGTCATCTTCCTGAATGTTGGCGAATTTTTGGCCCTGGCGCGAGATCACGAAGTAGATGAGCAACCCTTCGTTCGCGTAGCCGACCATTGTCGCTTGCGGCCATCCGTCAGGACGAACAGTCGATATGCCCATCAAACGGTTCTGTTCGAGAATATCGATCGCTTTCTGTTCCATCCTGAACTCCGTTCGCTCGAAGAACAGCTTGTGTCATTTGGAGCGGTAAGTCGTCCTTACGTAAACCTCCTGATTCCTGGCTCCCCTGCGCATCGCATATCTCGGCTGACCCGAGTGCCGATTCGGTCACGCAGGAGAAAAGCGATGCAAACCGCCGAGCTAGTGATGGAGCAATCGTTGAGCCAGTCAGTGGAGCCGGTCGGTGCTCCAGCAGGGATCAAGACGATCCTCTTCCACGTGCACGATGACGATGGACTGGCCCGTCGCGTCGAGACGGCGCTGTCGATCGCAAGAGGCTTTGGCGCGCATCTGCATTTACTGCATGTCACGCCGATAGAAGCATATACCGTAACTGACGCCTTCGCGACCTATGTGAACGCTAATCTCGTCCAAACGCTCGAAGACGAGGCTGCAAAGCTCAAGACCCGACTGGAACAGCAGCTCACGAGCGAAGATGTGAGCTGGGATTATGAAGAAGTTACCAGTGTGCTCACTCCGCACCTCATCCAACGTGCTGCTCTGGCGGACCTCGTGATTACCGGCAGGGAGCCGCGCGAATGGGAGTTCGGTGGGCCGGCAATCAGGCTGCTCGGCGACATGCTGCAACGTATCAGAACGCCGCTTGTGATTGTCGGCGATGAGGCCCGCGAGATGAATCTTTTCGGGTCGGCACTCGTCGCCTGGAACGGCAGCTACGAGGCGGCGAACGCATTGCGCAGCGCGGTGCCACTGCTGAAGCTCGCATCGAAGGTGCGACTGCTCAGCGTAGAGGAGCCGAAGAATGATCACTTCCCCTCGACGGACGCTCTACAGTACCTCTCGCGCCACGGCATTCACGCCGAGCTGGTGGAGGAGCCGCCGATTGCCGACAACATCCAGGACGAGATCCTTGAGCAGGCTGCCGTCTTCGGCGCCGGCTACATCGTAATGGGCGGCTACAGCCATACGCGAGCCGGCGAGTTCCTGTTCGGCGGTGTCACCCGTTCGTTGCTCAGAGAATGCCCCGCATCCCTCGTAATCGCGCATTAGGAGGTGAGCGATGAAGGTCACGGTATTCAGCTGCAAGCCATATGATTGGAACTTCTTTGACGCCGCGAATGCCGGGCGTCACGACCTTCGTTACCTGAATCGCCGGCTGACGGTAGAGACCGCGGCACTCGCAAAGGGGTCATCGGCCGTATCTTTGTTCGCTAACGACGAGGCGAACGCCACGACCATCATGGCGTTCGCGCATATGGGTGTCGAACTTATCGCGCTGCGCTCGGCGGGTTTCGATAATGTGGATCTCGGGGCCGCCCAGGCCCACGGTATCACGGTCGCGCGCGTTCCTGCCTACTCACCGAACGCAGTTGCGGAGCATTCGTTCGCGCTTTTGCTAAGTCTCAACCGTAAAGTTCACCTGGCGTATGAGCGCATCCGGCGAGGGAACTTCACGCTAGATGGTCTGATGGGCTTTGATCTGGTCGGTAAGACTTTCGGGATCATCGGCGTCGGCAACATCGGTTCTGTTGCAGCGCGGATCGCACGAGGCTTCGGTTGCCGTGTCCTTGGCGTGGATCCGCACGAGAGGGAGGACTGCCGCGGCATCGTCGAGTATGTGGCGCTGGACGAGCTTTTTCAGCGGTCCGACATTGTAAGCCTTCATTGTCCTTTGAACGAAACGACGCGCCACATGATTGGCTCAAACGAGCTAGCGCGCATGAAACCAGCAGCTTTGCTCATCAACACCAGCCGCGGCGCGGTTGTCGACACATCGGCAGTTCTGAAGGCGTTGGAAGCTGGCGGCCTCGGCGGTCTCGCAATCGACGTCTATGAGAGCGAAGGTGGCCTGTTCTTCGAAGATCGTTCGGGCGAGCGGATCGAGGATAAGCAATTCGTGCGGCTGCTTGCGCATCCCAATGTGCTGATCACTCCGCACCAAGGTTTTCTCACGGCCGAAGCACTTGCAAAGATTGCGGCGACCACGATTCAGAACATCGATGCCTTCGAGCGGACTGGTCGCCCCATGTATGAGGTCAGAGCTGAAAACTCGAGCGCGGCCCCCTCACGAGTCGAGCGCGTCGAAGCCTAGCCCTCACCTTCGGCTGCGAACGCAATGCGCAGCGCCTCGGATAGACTTCGGACACCGAGCTTGGTCATGAGATTTCCTCGATGTATTTCGACAGTGCGGGGGCTGATGCCCAAATCGTAGGCGATGGTCTTGTTCGGAAGTCCTTGCGCGAGCCCCTTAAGAACATCGTTTTCGCGCGGTGTCAGCGATCGGAGGCGCACCTCGGCGTCCCTCTTGCGCTCGCCCGTTGCCGCCTTGTTGGACAGCCGCCCAAAAGCCACTGCAAGTGCAGACATAAGCACATCGCTGTCGACTGGCTTTTCGATGAAGTCGATTGCGCCTGCCTTCATCGCGCTCACAGCGAGAGATACGTCGCCGTGTCCCGTCATGATGATGATGGGCAGAGCCACGCCTCGTTTGCGCAGCTCCTCCTGCGTTTCCAAGCCGTCTAAGCCCGGCATGCGAATGTCGAGTAGGATACAGCCAGTCCTCATGTGACTGGCGGCCCGCAGCAAATCGTCGCCAGACTCATAGGCTTCGACCAGATGGCCAAATGTCTTGAGCATGAAAGCGACGGAGCGCCGGACGGAAGGATCGTCATCGACCAGATGAACGAGTTTGGCCTGATCATTCATCGGTCTTCCCCACGCCCGGTAAAGTGAATCTAAAAATAGTCCCACCTTCCGAGGCGCTCTCGAACCAGATGCGCCCGCCGTGCGCCTCTATGATTGTCCGGCATATCGACAGGCCGATGCCCATGCCCGTCGGCTTTGAGGTGACAAATGGCTGGAATAACTGACTGGCGATTGCGTCGCTGATACCCGATCCGGTGTCTTGAACAGCGATCGTGACGAGATTGCCTGGCCCTTCCGCCGTGGTGATGGTGAGAAGTCGCTCTTCGGCATCCACCATCGCGTCCATTGCGTTGCGGATGAGATTAATGAGCACCTGCTGTATTTGCACCCGATCGGCCAGAACCAGCTCGGCCTCTGGATCGAGCGCAACCTGGACCTCAATACCCAACTCGCGAGATCCCACGAGGGCGAGCGCGTTCGCTTCAGTGATAAGGCGCGGCAACACTTCGACTTGCCTCTCCGTATCGCCGCGCGCGAAGAAGTCTCGCAGGTGCCTGACGATCTCACCCGCGCGAAGTGCCTCATTTGCCGCCTCATCGGCCGCCTCGGCAATCAGCTCGCGCGTGCTGGGATCCGCCTCGGCCCGCGCAAGATGGCGAATGCTTTGGCAATAGCTGGTTACAGCCGTGAGGGGTTGATTAAGCTCGTGCGCGAGTGAAGACGCGAGCGTTGCCATCTCGCTCACTCTGCCGAAGTGGGCGAGTTCGGCTTGAAGGTCCTTAAGCTGAGCTTCGGCCTGCTGACGCTGCGTAATATCGTGGATGAAACCCGTAAATATGCGCTGATCACCAACCCAAGCCTCACCGATCGAGAGCTCAATTGGGAACGTGTGTCCATCGCGGCGGCGCGCACTCGTGACGCGTCCTATGCCGATGATTTTCCGCTCACCTGTTCGACGATAGTTCGCGAGATAGCCGTCGTGACGCTCCCGATCCGGCGAGGGCATAAGCATGGAAACATTCTCGCCGATTACTTCCGCTTCGTGGTAACCGAACATCTTCTCGGCGGCTGCGCTGAACGAGAGAATTGAGCCTTTCTCATCGATAACGACCATTGCATCCGGCACAGTTGCCAGGATGGAGCGGAGATGCGCCTCACCCGTCTTCTGCTCGCCGTCAAACTGACCCGCATCCTCGCGCATGCAAGCCAGACTATCATTCATTGTCGGGTTGATCTCAATTGAAGATTCTTACGGTGAACGGCGATGCCTTGCCGGCCGAATTCACGAGCACCTCTCTGCCCGATCGCAGCTTCGCCTTCGCATCGAGAAACCGATCCGGTTTGCCGTTGAAACGAAACACCCAGCGATCATCAACGCGCAATAGCTGGCCGGGCTCGTCTGGCTCGTTCGGCCAAACTCGTCGAATTTTGGCGCGGTTCGGTGTCTTGGCAACCGACTTCTCGTCAATCGAGCCGTCTTCACCAATCGGCGCCCGAATGAGGAACCCGCGTCCCACTGACCCTTTTGGAAAGTCCGCCGTAGCGGCGAGTTCCAGCCGAATTGTTTTCCAGTTCATGGATTTGCTCCTGCCGGAGCTGCAATCCAAGCGCTATACGGTTCTTTGCGTAAGGCGATACGCTCATCGGGCGGCTACCACGTCTCCGCTTTGATGAGCGGAGTTGTCGCGTGAGACTATCCTTTGCCCCGAGAGAGCCGCGGTTCGCACAGCGCGGCACGATTGCACAGAGGAGTCGGAGCGTTCTGAAAGGCTTGCTCGGTTGTGCCGTCGCGGGATTGGTCGTTTCAGTGACTTTTCCGTGCGCGGCGCAACAGGTGGATCTGGCCTCGGGCTCCGTCGTGCAGGCAGTCACTCACCTCAAAGCGGGCGAGTATGTGTGGGCTCCCGAAGTTGCGCCGCAAGGCCCCATGCTTCTGATCGTGAATGTCGTGACCCAACGGGCAGTTCTTTTCCGCAATGGCGTTCCTGTCGCCGCGACCACAGTATCCACGGGCCGTCCGGGACACGTCACGCCAACGGGCGTCTTCACAATTTTGCAGAAGCAGGTGGAGCACTATTCGTCGCTCTATGACAGTGCACCGATGCCATACATGCAACGGCTCACGTGGCAGGGGGTAGCGCTTCATGCTGGTAATCTTCCTGGCTATCCCGCGTCCCATGGATGCATTCGACTGCCGACTGGGTTCGCGAAACTTCTCTACGGTGAGACAAAGGTCGGAATGACGGTCGTAATCACGCGGCAGCAGACCACGCCTCGAGTTGGACCAGCACCAACCATACTCGCGCAAGGTGCCAACCGCAGCGAGATTCAGAGCAGTTTCACTTGGGATCCAGCGAAGGCGCCGCAGGGGCCGGTCTCGATCCTTGTCAGCGCGGCTGATCGCCGCGCGATTGTGCTCCGAAATGGATTGGTGATCGGCTCGGCACCAGTGACCGTGGACGGACCCGTAACCGGAACATGGGCTTACGCATTGCGCGCTGTCGACGCCGCGGGACAACATTGGGTTCGGTTGACGCTATCAGCCCAGCCCAGCGAAGCGAGTGAAGTGGCTAAAGGTGAGTGGTCGCGTTTCCATGCGGACAACGGTTTCCGTCGAGCCGTGGCAAGCATCATCGAACCGGGCACGACGATCATAGTCACCTCGGATCCGGTCATGGAGAACAACACCGAATCGCTGATGGTGCTTGAAGGGCCAGAGCAATGATCGCCGCGATGCTACTGATGTTTGCTCAAGGATTTGGTTCGAACGCTGCCGACATCCGCGGAGAATGGATCAATCAGCGCAGCACGGCGATCGTCCGCATCGAAGACTGTCCGTCCGGCGTGTGCGGCACCGTGATCTGGAGCGCGCCGACGGCCCGCCGCGACGCGGCCGGAGGCGGCATCGGCGAACTCAACGGCACGATCGTCATGTTGGGTTTCGTTCCTGCATCGACACGACGCTGGCGCGGCAGACTATTCCTTCCCGATCACAATCGAACGGTGCAGGCGACCATTGAGCTGCGAATAAACGATGAATTACAGGTGACGGGATGCGAACTCGGCGGTTTACTGTGCAAGCGCCAGAGATGGCATCGACGATCGGCAGAGTAGAAGCGCGAACTGAGGCGGAAGACCCTCTCGCGCCGCCTCCGGCGTGATCGCACACAAAAGCTGCAATGGCCGAGTTCCTTGCATTGCTCGTGTAAGTGTCACGCGCCTGATACTCAGCCGCTAGAATGGTGATCTCAAGCCCAACATTAGAACTCGGCGCTGGCTTGGCAGCCGGGTTGATGATGGGCATCGAACGCGGCTGGCGGCTTCGGCGGGAGAAGAGCGGCACTCGCGTTGCCGGGGTGCGCACATTCACGTTGCTGGGAATAGCGGGAGCGCTCGCGGGTTATCTCGGCCAAACCAGTAATCCCTTTGTGAGTGGATTTATCGTTGCAGCGCTCCTCGCGCTCCTAATTATCGGGTTCACTCGTGACCGGGCTCGCAAAGACATAACAAGCATAGTGGCGGCCGTCCTCGCACTGTCGTTAGGCGTGCTGGCGGGTGCCGGAGCACCGGCGATTGCAGTCGCTGGAGCCGCCATAGTCACTCTGGTCCTTGCGACGCGAACGCAATCTCACGAGTTTGTGGCGCGGTTGAATACGACCGATGTGCAGGCGTTCGCGCGCTACGCAGTCATCGCTGCCGCAGTGCTTCCCTTCCTGCCGAACCGCCAAGTAGGTCCGCTCGGAGCATGGAATCCGTTCCAGCTCTGGCTTGTGGTGGTTCTGGTCACCGGCTTCTCATTCCTCGGTTATATCGCAAACCGGACCGTCGGCGAGCGGCGCGGTGTTCTTGCGACGGCACTGATTGGCGGCGCTTACTCATCCACGGCCGTCACTGCGTCTTTTGCTCAGCGCCTGGGTAGCGGTGAAAAGGGACCTCTAACCGCCGGGATCATCATGGCTTCGGCGATCATGTATCTGCGTGTGATCGTCTTAGTGGCGGCTCTCTCGCCATCCACCTTGCTCGCATTCGTTGCGGTTATCGGCCCCGCCGCGTTGGCGGGCATTGCGATAGCAGCAGTAGCCTGGTTCCGCGCGCCCAAACAGACCGGCGATAATGTGCGCCTCTCGCGCAATCCCATCGAGCTATTTCCAGCCTTCGCGTTCGTTGCGATCGTCGCGGCCGGTGCATTGGCGACCCGATGGGCCCAACAAGAGTTCGGGCAATCAGGAATCGCCGCATCCTTGTTCGTGACTGGCACCTTCGATGTCGATGCCGCAATCGTCACCCTATCTGGCCTACCTGTCGATGCGATTGAACGTGACCTGGCGGCGCTCGCGATTGCCGGGACCGTGATCGCCAACATGCTACTGAAAATCTTGGTCTCGGCGATCTACGCGCGCAAAGCGAGTGGCGGGGCTTTACTCGGACTGGCAGCCAGCACCGCGGTCCTCTCATTCTTCGTCGCGGGGGGCCTTCTGCTGCACCTTGGTTTGCTTTGAAGACAGTTGCGCGTGCCGCCACTCCGTTTCGCATACGTAAATCTACGCAATGTGCGATAACTGTTTTGAGGCGATGAGGGACCCCATGGAGGCGGCGGATCATGCATCAGATCAGCATCGCGAAGCCCGCAATGTCAGTCGGCACGGCGTTCGCTGCCTGGCATGTAATTTGGGCCACGGTTGTCGCGCTCGGCTGGGCAACAAGTGTGCTCAACTTCATTTTTGAGCTGCATTTCCTCAAGATTGATTTTCAGCTCGCCCCCTACAGCACGTTTACGGCGCTCTCGCTCGTCGCGATCAACTTCTGTGCCGGCGCCCTGCTCGGCGCGATCTTCGCGATAGTCTGGAACCGGCTCAGCGTGTCCGACGAACGTGCCGATGACACAGAGCGCAGCCCAGCGACGGCGAGTTGAGGAGGCAGAGATGCGCGAAGACGATGCGGCCTATTTCAGTCGGCGTGCGCTTCAAGAACAGTTCGCCGCCCAAAAGGCCACTTGCGAGGCCGCTCGTCATCTGCACGACGAACTCGCAACCATGTATCGCTTCCGCGCAGCCATGCTCACTAAGCATCCGACTTGCTGGGGCGACGCTCTCAAGCAGCAAACAGAACTCGCGTAGAGCTCGCTAGGTCGAGCACGATGCCGCGCACGACGCATTCAGAGAAACATTCGATCTCTCGCATCGGCTGGTTGCGGGCGGCGGTGCTCGGCGCGAATGACGGAATTGTATCGACAGGCAGTCTGATCGTGGGGGTCGCGGCAGCCGACGTCGCGCGATCAGATGTTCTTATTTCGGGCGTCGCAGCACTGGTTGCGGGTGCGATGTCGATGGCAGCGGGCGAATATGTCTCCGTCAGCTCTCAATCCGATACCGAAAAGGCCGATCTTGAGAAGGAGCGCACAGAGCTTCGCGACCATCCTCACTCTGAGCTTGACGAGCTCAGCGGTATTTATGTC
>Ga0070658_10003364_pt1 | contig 13179 bp, 13 predicted proteins | sample KBSC13metaG_FD_64664 | JGI IMG/M metagenome (GOLD analysis project Ga0070658, IMG submission 64664) | Corn rhizosphere microbial communities from Kellogg Biological Station, Michigan, USA - KBS C1-3 metaG | ecosystem: Host-associated > Plants > Roots > Rhizosphere > Soil ... | reverse complement strand
TTTTCGCGCATTTCCTCAGCAAAATCGCATGTCAAGCCCCCAATCCGCCCAACCCACTCAAATCAAAGCTGATAGCGCTGGCGGACTAGTTTTGGTCCGTCCGGTAAAATAGAAGTACATAAACAGGATTCCCAACCATCTATGCCGGGCCACAGCCATAACCCACGTAGATGAAGGAATTTAGGGGCACGGTCTCATGAAATCAATGACTTGTGAGCAAATTGGATCTGATTCCGGAGCTAAGTCCAATCTTTAAAGGAATTTAGCACTTAATTATGGGTGATGGATACCAGAGTTCCAGCCATCCTCGCTTTGGCTAAACCCATGGATTGTCATACCCTACTGGGAGAGGCTTCCCTTCGATCAGGAGCATACATGAAACACCAAATCGCCTTCGGGCAGGAAGAGGATGGCCGCTGGACCGCCGAGATTGGCGACCCTCCAGGCGTTATGGCCTACGGCGCTACGAAAAGCGACGCCGAATCGAACGTTGAGGCCATGGCCCTGCGCGTTATCGCAGACCGCATCGAACGGGAACACACGACCATGAGCCATGCCCAGTTTGCAACCGCATGAGCCGGTGGCCCCAGGTCGAACATCACATTATTAGAGGCAGTCCACACCAGCAACTCCGACGCCCCGGTTTTCCCGACTTTACGTGGGCCTTTCACGACAGCGATGAGATAGGCCCCAGAATGCTCGCCCGCATTGCAAAATACACCGGCCTCAAGCCGGAAGACTTGTAACCCTGCTTCACACCGCACACGAAAGGTCCCATGAAGATCGTCTTAGCCGAAAAAGTCTCGCCCGCCACCCTAGCCGTCTTCCAGCAGGAGCCTGGCTGGCAGGTTGTCACGCATGATCAGATTAAGAACGGCCTCGCCACTGAACTGGCCGACGCCGACGCGCTTGTCGTCCGCTCCGCCGTGCAGGTGGACGCGCAACTGCTTGAATCCGCGCCGAAGCTCCGCGTCATCGGCCGTGCCGGAGTTGGCGTCGATAATATCGATACTCCCGCTGCCACGCATCGCGGCATCGTGGTGATGAATACGCCCGGCGCGAACGCCGTGGCTGTTGCCGAGCTGACGCTGGGCCTGATGGTCTCGATGGCCCGCAGCGTGTCCCGCGCCAATGCGACCATGCACGCCGGCAAGTGGGAGAAGAAGTCGCTGCAAGGCTCCGAGCTGCGCGGCAAGACGCTGGGCATCGTGGGCCTGGGCCGCATCGGGCTTGAGGTCGCCCGCCGCGCCGCCAGCTTCGGCATGACGCTGATTGGCTACGATCCGTTTATCGCGCCGGTGATCGCGCGCGAGAACAACGTGACGCTGGTGCCCATCGACCAGATCTTCAAGGACTCCGATTACCTGACGCTGCACGTCGGCCTGACGCCGCAGACCGAGGGCATGATCAACGCGACCTCGCTGAAGATCATGAAGAAGGGCATTCGCATCATCAACTGCGCGCGGGGCGAGCTGATCGTCGAAGAGGCGCTGGCCGAGGCGATCAAGTCAGGCCACGTGGCCGGAGCGGCGCTCGATGTCTTTCGCAAGGAGCCGCTCAAGGACTCGCCCTTTTTTGAATTGGATAATGTCATCCTCTCGCCGCACATCGCCGGGTCCACAGACGAGGCGCAGGAGGCGATCGGCATCCAGCTTGCCCGTCAGGTCAGCGACTACCTGAAGCTCGGCGTCGTGCAGAACGCGGTCAACCTGCCCAGCCTGACGCACGAAGAGTACGTCGAGGTGGCCCCATATATCGAGATGGCCGAGCGGCTCGGCCACTTCCTCTCGCACGCGGCGCCGGGCAATCTGGAGAGCATCCAGTTGACCTACAGCGGACGGATTGCCTCGGGCAAGACCGACCTCATCCGCAATGCGGCCATTGCGGGCATCTTCTCGGGCTCGGAGGGCAACGGTGACGGCGCGACCCAGGCCAACCGCATCAACGCGGCGGCCATCGCGGCAGAGCGCGGCGTCCGCGTGCAGGAGGACAAGAAGGAGTTCACCACCGGCGGCGCAGGCTCGGTGCTGAAGATTGTGCTGCACGCGTCGGAGGGCGACACCTCCGCTTCGGGGACCGTGCTGCATGGGACCTCGCCGCGCCTGTTGACCTACGACGGCATCGACATCGAGGCCCCGCTCAACGGAACGCTGGTCTCGATTCGCAATCACGACGTTCCGGGCGTCATTGGCCGCATCGGGACCATTCTGGGCGAGCACCAGGTCAACATTGCCAACTTCGCCCTGGGCCGCGCTGTCGCTGGCTCGACCCGCTCGCAGCGCGTGCCGCAGGGACAGGCGCTGGCTGTGGTCCAGATTGATGCGCCAGCCACTGCCACGCCGAACGCGGCGATCGAGGCGCTTCGCAAAGTGGAGGCCGTCGCCAGCGTAAGGCTGATCGAGCTGGGAAAGCTCTGACTAGCTTCATTCAAGAGCAGATACGCCGATTGGCAAAGTTTGCCAATCGGCAGTATTCTTTTATGCAAAGGAGGATGTCGATGCCTACTCGAAACATCAACCTGACGCCGGAACTCGACAGCTTCATCGCCGCGAAGATCGAAAATGGACGCTATGAAAGCGCCAGCGAAGTTGTTCGCGCCGCCTTACGCGGCCTCGAACGGGAAGAAAGGGAGTATGACCTGAAGATGGCCGCTCTCCTCCAGGCAATCGACGAAGGCGACGCCAGCGGTATCGCTGAAGGCGATGTGTTTGCGAACGTTAGAAAGACGCTTAACCTTCCAGCGCGCGCCATTCGTTCATGAAGCATTTTCAGTACACAAATCTGGCGAAGGCAGATCTGATTGACATAGGGCAGTACACTCGCAGGACGTGGGGCGAGACTCAGGCGGGGAGCTATCTGGACCTGATTGAAGATTGCTGTCAACGACTCGCTCAAGACCCCGGGATAGGAAGACTCTGGATTGCTGCCAGACCCGGTTTGCGTCGAATGGAGCAAGACCGTCACGTTATGTTCTATCGGCAATTGGATGACGGGATTCTCGTCTGCCGTGTCCTTCACCGGAACATGCTGCCCTCGCTGCACTCCTTTGAAGAGACGTTGCTCGCACCGGTAGACATCGAGCGATAACCTGAAAAGTAAAACGAGAGATAGAGAGAAAGAGACCATGCCCCTCTACGAATACGAATGCACCGCCTGCCACCGCCGCACGGAAAAGATACAGAAGTTCTCCGACCCGGAGATCACTGATTGTCCGCATTGCGGCGGGCATCTTGAGCGCGTACTGCACGCGCCCGCTGTCTCTTTTAAGGGCGGAGGCTGGTATGCCGACGGTTATGGCAACGCCAAGCCGAAATCTTCCGGCGACGGGGCGGGCAAGACCTCGGGAGCTTCCAGCAAGCCTGCATCCGACTCAAACGGTGCGAGCGGCACGGCCACCTCAACGAACGCGACCGCAGCGCCTTCCAGCGCGCCAGCGGCTGCTGTCGAAAAAAAATAGCCGGGGACGACGGTTTTACTCTGCGCCGATGTCCTCATTCCAGATTTCAGGATGCTCCGCGATAAAGCCGGTCAATAGGTCCGAGCACTCCCGAGAATCCAGATCGATCACCGTCACGCCAAGCGACTTCAACCAATCCACGCCTCCGGCGAAGTTCCTGCTCTCGCCCACAACGACGGTGCGGATGCCGAACTGCCGAATCAGTCCGCTACAGTACCAGCAGGGCGCCAGCGTCGTAACCATGATTTTGTCTCGATAAGACAGCTGCCGGCCCGCGCGTCGAAATGCGTCCGTCTCGCCGTGTATGGAGGGATCGTTCTGCTGCACACGCCGGTTGTGTCCCGAAGCCAGCAACTTGCCCGCGCTATCGAAGAGCGCCGCGCCAATCGGAACTCCGCCTTCGGCGCGTCCCGTTCGCGCCTCCTGTAGCGCGACCTCCAGCATCGCGCGATAGTCCACACTTTTTTCTGCCACGCTACCCCTTTTTCTTCGGCACTTTCGCTCCAGACTTGCGCGCTTCGGACAATCCAATCGCGATTGCCTGCTTCCGGCTGGTCACTTTCTTGCCGCTGCGGCCGCTCTTGAGCTTGCCCTGCTTCATCGCCTTCATCTCGCGCTCGACGCTCTTGCCTGCGGCAGCGCCGTACTTCCGCGTAGACTTTTTCTTCGGTGAAGATTTCTTGGTCGAACTCTTTTTGCTCGATGACTTCGTCGCTGCCTTCTTCGTTGCCATGGAATATCCTCCCACTCATCTAAGAGGCAAAGCGCACGCCAAAGAGTTGCATAAGCCCATCGTCACGTCATCGCGAGCGCCGGCGTCTGGCCACGACAAGCCCCACCAGTAACACCACCGCTGCGACGCCCAGCACCCGCTTCGTGATCTTGTCGATCCACGAAGGCGTCCTGTCCAGCGAACCATCCTGCCACGCACCATGCGCCGCAACCAGATCAGCCGAGAGGCCGGGGACCGTAATCGCCTTCAAATCCGTTGTGGGCAGCGAGCCGAAGATGCGCTCCGGCTCCGGCAAGTCGTTACTCCGGTCCTTCGGTATCGCCGCAATCAGCGCATTCACCTCCGCGTCCCGAGGATCATCAAACAACGCCGCGTCCGCTGTGTTAGGAAACAGCGTTGCGTGCCCGGTCATCTTCTTCTCAATCGCGGCGATGCTGTCCTGGCAGACTCCGAGCGCGTAGTAGCCGCCGAACGGCAGTTCGGGCCGCGCAATGTGCTGATGCAGATACGCCACCGTCATCCGGCCCACCAGCCGCGTCACCTCCACGGCATTCGCGCCGTTGTACTCATGCGCAAAGCGGCCCAGCACCCACGGCTGATCCAGGGTATCCATCGTGCGAAACTCCGCTTTGCCGTCGATGCCGAAGTACCAGCTTACATCCGCGTTCACCTTCGGCCCGCGAATCTTCCACTCGTACTCGGCGTGGCTCACCGGCACCAGCAGCGGCCGTTTTGTGCCTGGAACCTGAACCTGCGAGTTCACCCAGAAGGGCATCATCACGTCCTGGCCTTTGTAGTGAAAGTGGCCGAAGTTGGCGAAGTATCGCGCGTCGTAGACCTCGATGGTGTGGCCCGCGGCAAGGAGCGCCTGCACCAATCCTTCGGGCGTGGCTGCACCCTGGCCGGAGATTGTGACCGTGGCGGGAGCATATCCATCCACATCATTAAGGCTTAGCCGGTTCAGCAGATCGGCCATGCGCTGGCTCTCCGCGTGCTCCGGAGCAAGCGTGGGGTTCGGCCCGTCGCCGCGCACGACGCCCGCTCCGAGGTCGGTGACGATGCCTTCTGTCGTAAATCCCGGCAGCGTCGAAGGCTGGTCGAGGCTGATTGTCTCGGCGCGCTCCGGTGAGTAGCTGCCCAGGTCCACATACGTCTTCATCTGCTCGGGCGTCACTGCGCTTGCCGGCGCGCCCGGATGCCGCACGGCAAGGCTTTCCGCCTCGGCATTCCTTCCCGCGACGTGTCCCACCACGCGCACCGTGGGGTTGATCTCGCGCATCGTCCAGCCCGGGAAGCGGTCGAGCCCCTGCCAGTCCTTGCCCAGAATCAGCTTTCGCAGATGGTCCATCAGGGCCGGCGTCAGCAGCGTTGGCCCGCGCTTGCCGCCGTTGTTCAACTGCGCGAGCAGCGCGTCGGTGAAGCCGGGCGTGGCTGAGAGTTCGCGCATCATCTGCGCCAGCAGCACGGTGTTCGGAGGTAGCGGGCCTTCCGGAACAACGTACGGCGCATCACCTCGGCAGCCAATCAGTCCCAGCAAAACGCCCACACTCACCCCACGGCAAATCAGTCTGGACAACGAGCCACGCATCAGCCCCATTAGAGCGCAACCTACCGCAGCGCGGAACGCGGGCGTATCCCATCTGCCAACGAGAGAGTTATAGGCCGGGCCTTCAGAGGGTGCTGAAAGAGTGAGCATCTCATATTCAAACCGTACCCCAGGGGCTAAAGCCCACTGTGAATGAAGCACTTGCGGCACGGCTGAAGCCGTGCCCTTAAGCTTTTTCACGTTGATGAGCGATTTGCTGCTATCTGCTATCCAGCTTCTTGACTACCAGTTCATTCAACAGCGCTGGGTTCGCTTGTCCCTTCGACAACCGCATGACCTGACCGATGAAGAAGGCGGCAACCGTCTTCTTGCCGCCGCGATACTGCTCGACCTGCTTCGGGTTGGCGGCGATGACCTCGTCGATCATCTTCTCGATCGCGCCGGCGTCGGAGATTTGCTGCGGCTTGTCGCGCTTGTAGATCTCGGGGAAGTCCTTGCGCTCGGCGAAGCAGGCATCGAGCAGTTGCTTGAGCATTTTGCTCGAAAGCTCGCCGGACTCGGCGAGGTCTGCGGCCATCACGATTCCGTCCATCGATACGGGCGATTGGTCTGGCGAAAGCTCGGCCGCGCGCAGACGCATCGTTAGCTCACTAGTCAGCAGAGCGGCAACGCGCTTCGGACTCTTCGCCTTCTTCGCCGCCGTCTCGAAGCGGTCGGCAAAATCGCGCGTTGCGGTCAGCGTGGCCGCGTCCTGCGCGGAGAGGTCGTAGGCGGCGATCATGCGGGCGCGCCGTGCCTCGGGAAGCTCGGGCAGGTTCTTCAGAATCTCCGCCTGCCACTGGGCGCCGACGACCAGCGGTGGCAGGTCCGGCTCGGGGAAGTAGCGGTAGTCGTGCGCCTGCTCCTTTGAGCGCATCGAGTAGGTGCGGCCCTCGGCATTGTTCCACAGGCGCGACTCCTGCACGATGCGGCCGCCCTCTTCGAGCACACCAATCTGGCGCTCGATCTCATACTCCAGCGCGGCGCGAATGTAGCGAAAGCTGTTGACGTTCTTTACCTCGGCCTTGGTGCCGAACTTCTCTGCGCCCTTCAGCATCACGCTCACGTTGGCGTCGCAGCGCAGCGAGCCTTCCTCCATGTTGCAGTCGCTCACTCCCGTGTAGAGCAGAATCTCCTTCAACCGGGTGAGGTACTCGAAGGCTTCGTCGGGGGTGCGCAGATCCGGCTCCGAGACGATCTCGACCAGCGGCGTGCCGCAGCGGTTCAGGTCGATGTAGGTCTTCGAGACCGAGTCGGCGAAGCCGTCATGCACGCTCTTGCCAGCGTCCTCTTCCATGTGCAGGCGGGTGACGCCGACACGCTTCGTCTTGCCTTCGGCGTCGGGAATCTCGATCCAGCCGTGTTCGGCGACGGGTTTGTCGTACTGCGAGATCTGGTAGCCCTTCGGCAGGTCGGGATAGAAGTAGTTCTTGCGCGCGAAGATGCTGGTCTCACGAATCTCGCAGTTGATTGCCTTTGCTGCCAGCACGGCGTATTCGACGGCCTTGCGGTTGAGCACGGGCAGCGCGCCGGGCAGTCCCAGGCAGACCGGGCAAACGTGCGTATTCGGCTCGCCGCCGTATTGGTTGATGCAGCCGCAGAAGGCCTTCGTGGCGGTCAAAAGCTGGACGTGGACCTCCAGCCCGATGACAGGCTGGTATTTGGCGAGAATCTCCGGCGAGAGCGCTGTGGCGGTAGACATATTCAGTCGATTCTAACAAGCCGAACCGTCCAACCGTCCTCTACGGGTTGCCTGAGACTGGCGACTGGTTCTGATGGCTCAGGATCGCATCCACATTGGTCTTGTCCACCAGCGCAACGCCGGTGTCGATGAAGGCGGGGAATGGCGAAAACGGGTCCAGCCCGTAGTCCTGTCCCAGCGGCTTGACCGGGTAGTGGTGCACGTCGTCGAGGGCCTTCAGGCCAAGAAACGCCATCGTGTAGGGCTTCTGCGAGATGGTCGAGTCGATGATGCCGTCCTTGACCAACTGCAATGTGTCGGCATCCACGTCCATTGCGATCAACGTCCGGTCGGTGGCTTTCATCCGCTTGAAGCCTTCGGCCACGTTCACGCCCGAGCGGGAGTCCAGGCAGATGAACCCGTCGATCTTGTCCTTTCCGGTCTTCGCAAGGTAGACCATCGACTGGTCCAGCGCCGTTCCCGGATCGGACTTGATGTCGAAGACCTCGACCACCTTGATTCCCGGATATGCGGCGAAGGCATCCTTATAGCCCTTCAGGCGCTCGTCCAGATTGGGCTGTCCGGGATTGGTGAAGACGACGACATTTCCCTTGCCATTCAGTTTCGCCGCCATGCGATGCCCGCCCAGCCGTCCGGCCTCCAGGTTGTTTGTTCCGATGAAGTAGAGCCGCTTGCTTGCCGGAGCGTCCGAGTCGATCGTTATGACCGGAATCCCCGCGGCAATCGCTGCGTCGATCTCGGGCTGCATGACGTCGGCATTGGCTACGGAGACAAGAATTCCCGCCGGCTTCCTGGCTACCATGGCCTTGAACTCGTCCGCCTCGGCATGTGGGTCGAGCCCCGAGGGGCCGCGCGTATCGACGGAGACGCCGTATTCGGCCCCTGCCGCAGCAAATCCAGCCGCTGCCGTCTTCCAATAGGGAACGGCTGTGTTGGTGGCGACCAGGTAATAATGCTCCTTCTTGCTATGCCTTGTGCATCCGGCAAGCAGTGGCAGCAGGGCTGCTCCAAGCGCAATAAGAACCCACTTCCTCAGGATGTTCATTGTCGATCCTCCAGCATGAACTTCGTTTTCTTTGATGCTTCGCACTCGATATATCGGCAACGGCGCGGGTTAACTTTTCCGCGGGGCCAGATGTTACTCCAAACGCCCCGGCCCTTGCACGTCAACTTCAACTAAAATTATCTCAGCATGGTCTTACCCTTCGTCCGCGAACTGCTGGCGGACCTTGAGCACTCTGAGCCATTTGAGCGTGTACGCCGCCATCTCAGCGCGGGCACGGCTCGCCGGCGTGTGTCCGGACTCACGTTTACCGCCCGCGCGCTCTACCTGCCGTACTTCGTCCGCGCAGCCGACGCGCCTTGTGTCATCATCGTCGCCGACAACAAAGCTGCTGAGGCATTACACGCAGCTGTGCTCAGCGCGTGCGAACTGACCGGCGCGCTTACGCCAGGCGATGTGCTGCGCCTGCCTGCGCACGATGTGCTGCCGTTTGAAAATCTCTCTCCGCACCCCGAGATACAGGAGACCCGCGCCGCGACGCTCTGGAAGATCGCCGCGCACACAGCCGGCTCGCGCCTCGTTATCGCGCCCATCGAGGCTGCCTGCATGAGGCTCTTTCCGCGCAGCTACTACCGTGCGCTCGCCCTGCACCTCCGCGTGGGCGAAGAGTACATGCCCGACATGCTCATCGAGCATCTGCTCTCGGTCGGTTACACGCAGGTCGATGTCGTCGAGATGCCTGGCCAGGTCACGCTTCGCGGCGGCATCGTCGATGTCTATTCGCCGGAGATGGACCGCCCCGTGCGCATCGACTTCTTCGGCGACGAGATCGAGTCCATCCGCAAGTTCGACCCTGAGACCCAGCGCAGCAGCTCGCAGCTCGAACACGCTCTCCTGCTGCCGCTTACTGAAACTCCGGTCACGGAGAAGATCCTCGCCGCCATCAATGCCCGCCTTACCCGCGCGGGCGCTGCAGGAGCGGCCCTTGAAGGCGGCGAAGAGCCGGCGGAGCTCCAGACACATGTCGCCACGCGCACCGGCGAGGCGACAGTCTTCCCGGGCTGGGAGTTCTTCGCGCCTGTCGCCGGGGCCAACCAGACGTTGCTCGACCTGCTCGGCCCCACCGCGCGCGTCTTTATTGAAGAGCCGGCAATGGTCAAAAATCAGGGCGAGCGCTGGTGGAACAAGGTCGAGCAGCGCCACGACCGCTCCGGCATCGGCAACCTTGTCCGCCCGGAGGACATTTACCTGTCGCCGTGGGACCTCGACGACCGCCTGCGCCGCTTCACCGGACTCGATCTCGACCAGCTCGGCGCCGTCGATGTCCTCGACGCAGACCGCAGCAGTCTCTCCGAGGTCGACTTCGCCACCCGCCCCACGCAGCGCTTCCACGGCAGCATCCCCGCGCTGGTCGAAGCCATCAACGGCCTGATGAAGCAGGAGGCGCGCATCCTTCTTACCGCGCCCAACCAGGGAGAGGTCGAGCGCCTCGCGGGGCTTATGCAGGAGTACCACATTCCCTACCGGCTCGGCTCGCGCGCGGAGCAGCATGGCGGCGCCACTGTTTACAGCGAGTCCGGCCACCTTGCCGGCGACCTCCGCACGCCGGTGATCGTCAAGACGACGGTTGCCGCCGGTGTGCAGATTCTCGACCTCGACCGTACCAACGCCCGCCAGTTCGTCATCTTCGGCGCGCAGGATTTAATTGACGACGCCGACGTTGCTCCGCGCCCTGTCCGCCGCGGCAAGTCCAAGACCTCGGCCTTCATCTCCGATTTCCGTGACCTTGCCGTTGGCGACTATGTCGTCCATGTGGAACACGGCATCGCCCGCTACTGCGGCTTGCGCGTCATCGAAGAGAACGGCCAGCCGCCGCTCGAGCTGATGATCCTGGAGTTCGCCGACGAGGCGAAGCTCTACGTGCCGCTCACGCGGCTCGACCTCATCCAGAAATATCGCTCAAGCGAGACCGGTCCCCCACCTGAGCTGAACCGCCTGGGCACGCAGGGCTGGCAGAAGACCAAGGCCCGCGTGAAGAAGGCCATGGCCGACATGACGGACGAGCTGGTGAAGCTCTACGCGCAGCGCCAGGCCGCGCAGGGCACGCCTTTCTCGCCTGACACCAACATGCAGCGCGAGTTCGAAGACGCCTTCGACTTCAACGAGACCGACGATCAACTCTCCGCCATCGCCGACATCAAGACCGACATGGAGTCCACGCAGCCGATGGACCGCCTGCTCTGCGGCGACGTTGGCTACGGCAAGACCGAGGTGGCCATGCGCGCCGCCTTCAAGGCCGTGCAGGATTCGAAGCAGGTTGCCGTGCTGACGCCGACCACCGTGCTCAGCTTTCAGCACTTCGAGACCTTCAAGCGCCGTTTCGCCAATTTCCCCGTCTCCATCGAGATGATCTCGCGCTTCCGGACGCCGAAGGAGCAGAAGCAGATCCTCGAAAAGGTCGAAGCCGGCAAGGTGGACATCCTCATCGGCACGCACCGCGTCCTCTCGAAGGACCTGAAATTCCAAGACCTCGGCCTGCTGATTGTGGACGAAGAGCAGCGTTTCGGCGTCCGCCACAAGGAGCGTCTGAAGCAGATGCGCGCCTCGATCGACGTGCTCTCGATGTCGGCCACGCCCATTCCGCGCACGCTGCACATGTCGCTGATCGGGCTTCGGGACATGAGCGTGATCGAGACGCCGCCCAAGGACCGCATGGCCATCCAGACCATCGTCGCCAAGTTCGACGAGAAGCTCGTTCGCACGGCCATTGAGATGGAACTGGAGCGTGGCGGCCAGGTCTACTTCGTCCATAACCGTGTCGAAACCATCTATGACCTCGCCTCGAAGATTCGTGAACTGGTTCCGCAGGCCCGTATCGTCATCGGCCACGGCCAGCTTCCCGAAGCGGAGCTTGAGCGCGTCATGCTCAGCTTCATGAATCACGAGCACGATGTGCTGGTCGCAACCAGCATCATCGAGAACGGCCTCGACATCCCGCTTGCTAATACCATCGTCGTCAACCGCGCCGACCGCCACGGCCTCTCGGAGCTGTACCAACTGCGCGGCCGCGTTGGCCGCTCGAACCGCCGGGCATATTCGTATCTACTGATACCGCCCGAGACGGAGCTGACCGAGATCGCGCGCCGCCGCCTGGCCGCGCTCAAGGAGTTCTCCGACCTCGGCGCGGGCTTCAAGATTGCCGCGCTCGACCTCGAACTGCGCGGCGCGGGCAACATGCTTGGCGGCGAGCAGTCGGGTCACATCGAGGCCATCGGATTCGAGATGTATACGTCGATGCTCGAAGAGGCTGTGCGCAAGATTAAAGGCGAGCAGGAAAAGCCCGCCCATGCCGCCACGGTGCTCAATCTCGGCATCAGCGTCCGCATCGACTCCGGCTATATCCCCGAGGAGAACCAGCGCCTGCGCATGTACAAGCGCATCGCCTCGGCGCAGTCCCTGCCTGAACTCGCGGAGGTCCAGGCAGAGCTGAAGGACCGCTATGGCGCGCCGCCCGACACGGTCCTCAACCTGTTGGCTGCCGGAGAACTTCGCCTCCGTTCGGAACAGATCGGCATCGCGCAGATCGACCGCAAGCGCACGCAGATCGAGCAGGGCGTCGGCGCGAAGAAGACGAAGACTTTCGTCGAGATGCTGCACGTCAAATTCACCGACGTCAACGCCGACCCTGCCTACTTCGCCAGCAAGCCGAGCAACACCGTTGACCCCGGCACGTTGATGAAGCTCGTCAGCCGCAACGCCAAGCGAGGAGCGCAGTTCAGCCCCAATGGCACGCTTCGCTGGCCTCTGACATCGGCCAGGGCCGAAGATGTCCTCGCCGAGACCGGCGCCCTGCTCGATGCGCTTGACCCACGCAAATCCAGCTAACTCCCTGTATTTGTACGCAGTGCGGAAAAAGTGCAGGTCAAACGTTCTACGGAGGGGAAGCCGATACCTGTTTAATCTTAGCGATCGGCGTTATTTGATTTGGAGATCGGCGTTATTTGCACTATGCTTCTGTCCTAAGAGAGGGCCTCATGCACCACCCCATTCATGTCGGAAATCTGAGCGTCACCTTCCTCAAGAGCTGCCACGAGACCCATGGCCACGCCGACATTTTCGAGATGACTGTTCCTCCTCACGCTCATCTCAACGTCGGGCATCTCCACCGCGACTACGACGAGACCATCATCGGCATGAATGGCATCACGACCTGGACCATCGATGGTAAGAAGGTGCAGGTTGGCCCCGGCCAGCAGCTCCACATCCCTCGCGGCGTTGCCCATACCTACGTCAATACCTCCCGTGCCACCGCGCGTATGTTGTGCATCCTAACGCCGGGCATGATAGGCCCCGAATACTTCCGCGAACTTGCCGCCGCGATCGACCTCGCAGGCAACGCCGGCGTCTCCGCCATCGCCGCTGTCATGGCCCGTTACGGCGTCATCCCCGCTACTGCGTAGAAGCCCCGTCCCATTTTTAGGAGGAGATTCCTCCGCTTCGTTGCGGAATGGCAGCGCCGGTATGCTTTGGAATTAAAATGTAAAAGGAAGGGCCGCCCGGTGAGGAGCGGCCTTTCCTTTGCGTTGTCCGGAGGATTGGTTGGTTAGAAGGTGATTTTGGCGGAGGCTTGAAGGGTGCGGCCGCCGCCGACTCCGTTGATGCTGCCCTGGCCGCTGCCGACCGTGCCGGTCACCTGTCC
>Ga0070658_10003363_pt1 | contig 13183 bp, 12 predicted proteins | sample KBSC13metaG_FD_64664 | JGI IMG/M metagenome (GOLD analysis project Ga0070658, IMG submission 64664) | Corn rhizosphere microbial communities from Kellogg Biological Station, Michigan, USA - KBS C1-3 metaG | ecosystem: Host-associated > Plants > Roots > Rhizosphere > Soil ... | reverse complement strand
AGCTCGAACATGCCCGCGTTCAGCGAGTGGAAGCCGGCGAGCGTGATGAACTGGAAGCGGTAGCCGTTCTCCGCGAGCTGATCCTGGAACGTCGCGATCGTGTCGTCGTCGAGATGCTTGCGCCAGTTGAACGAGGGCGAGCAGTTGTAGGCGAGCAGCTTGCCGGGGAACTTCTCGTGGATCGCGGCGGCGAACTCGCGCGCTTCGCCGAGATCCGGCGTCGACGTCTCGAACCAGACGAGGTCGGCGTACGGCGCGTACGCGAGCCCGCGGGAGATCGCTGCGTCGATGCCGTCGCGGACGCGGTAGAAGCCCTCACCCGTCCGCTCGCCGGTGACGAAGTCGCGGTCGTACTCGTCGACGTCGCTCGTCAGCAAGGCCGCCGAGAGCGCATCCGTGCGCGCGACGAGCACGGTCGGGACGTCGAGCACGTCCGCGGCGAGCCGCGCCGCATTCAGCGTGCGAACGAACTGCGACGTCGGCACGAGCACCTTGCCGCCGAGGTGGCCGCACTTCTTCTCCGACGCGAGCTGATCCTCGTAGTGCACGCCTGCGGCGCCCGCCTCGATCATCGCCTTCATCAGCTCGTACGCGTTGAGCGGGCCGCCGAACCCGGCTTCGGCGTCGGCGAGGATGGGCGCGAACCAGTACGTCCCGTTCCGGCCCTCCGACCAGTGGATCTGGTCGGCGCGCTGGAGTGCCGCGTTCATGCGACGGACGACGGCCGGCACGCTGTTGACCGGATACAGGCTCTGGTCGGGATAGGTCGCGCCCGCGCTGTTCGCATCCGCGGCGACCTGCCAGCCGGAGAGATAGATCGCCTCGAGCCCGGCCTTGACCATCTGCACCGCCTGGCCGCCGGTGAGGGCGCCGAGGGCGCGGACGGGCCGGTCGCGCTGGAGCAGCTCCCAGAGCCGCTCGGCGCCGAGCCTGGCGAACGTGTGCTCCGGGACGACGGAGCCGCGCAGGCGGATCACGTCGGCGGCGCCGTACGTCCGCTCGATTCCGGTCCAGCGGTTGTCGTCACGCCAGCGGGCGGCCAGCTGATCCGCCTCGGCTTGGATCCGAGCTTCCGGGTTCATTCCGTCTCCAGTGGTCGAGGATCGAGGTTTCGGATCCTAGATCACCGTTCGGACGGAATGCAAACCCCATTTTGCGGTCTTTCGATCCCGCCCCGACGGGCAGCTGGATCCAAAGACGCGCGCCGGCGCGGGCCGACCCATCGGTCTCCGACTTGCAAATGGTGTCCGGGACTGCGACAACCCTTTGTGGGTTGAGGGCGGCACTTCTCGCGGCGATCGTTGTGCTGCTCTGCGGCGTGCTGCCGCCTGCCGTCGCACAGCCGCAGCCGAACGCGACGCAGGCCGAGAACGCGAAGGCCGGCACCACCGCCTGGCAGCGGACGCAGTTCAGCGGCGTCGAGCTCTACGCCGACCAGATCGGCGCGCTGCCGGGCGACGCGGTCGGCGTCCACGTGCGCTCCGAGTACCGCTACCGCCTCATGGTCTACCGGCTCGGCTGGTACGGCGGCACCGGGGCGCGGCTCATGGCCTGTGTCCCGTCGTGCAGCGGCGACGAGCCGGCGGTCGCGCAGCACAACGACGCCGCGATGGGTGGCTCGCCGCAGCGCGCGGACTGGTCGAGGACCGACGTCGTGCAGACAGGGATCGACTGGCCGAGCGGCTACTACGTGATCGAAGCGGAGCTGACGAGCGGAAGCGTCGCCGGCCGGATCGGCACGACCTACCTGATCCTCCGGCAGCCGGCCGACCAGCAGCCCTCGCAGGTGCTCGTGCAGGTGCCCGTCAACACCTGGGAGGCGTACAACGCGTGGGGCGGTCACAGCCTCTACAACTTCTCGCCGCTCGGCGCCTCGATCCGCGTCTCCTTCGACCGCCCGTTCGACCACCAGGCGAACAATCCGCTCTGGTGGGAGATCCAGACCGTGCGCTTCCTCGAACGCGAGGGCTACGACGTCTCGTACCAGACCGACGTCGACACCGACGCCGAACCCGGCAGCCTGCTCCGCCATCGGCTCGTGATCGTCAACGGCCACGACGAGTACTGGACGTCGAAGATGCGCGACGCATTCGACGCCGCGGTAGCAGGCGGCACGAACCTCGCGTTCATGAGCTCGAACGACGCGTACTGGAACATCCGGTACGAAGACGACGGCCACACGATCCTGACGTACAAGTCGCTCTACGACCCGAACCCCGATCCGACGCAGAAGACGGCGATGTTTCGCGAGATCGGCCGCCCGGAGTGCCTGCTCGAAGGGCTCGAGCATTTCGGGATCATCAAGCCGACGACGCGCGCCCTCGATTACACGGTCACTCCGACGGGCGCCGCCGACCCGTGGCTCGCGGGCACGGGCCTGCACGCGGGCGACACGATCGCGGGCGTCGTCGGTCGCGAGCACGACACGGTCAGCGACTACCCCGGCTGCCAGCACCCGGGCGAGGTGACGCTCTTCCACTACGACGGCAGCCAGGACGGGGTGCCGGGCGACGCGATCCGCTACACCGCGCCGAGCGGCGCGCGCGTCTTCGCGTCGGGTGCCCAGGAGTTCTCGTGGGCGCTCGACGGTTACCGCGCCGACGACACCACCGCACCGGCCGCGCCGGTCGGTGCCGACCGCACGGCGCCGGTCGACCCACGCGTGCAACAGTTCATGCGCAACGCGCTCGACGACCTGACCCGACCGCAGCCGCCGCTGAGGGTGCTGCGCGTGAAGCGTCCCGACGGCTGGCACGTCCGCACCGGCTGGCCCAGTGATCCGCGGATCGTCGGCCGCATCGTCATCCGGCTCCGCGATGACGGCCAGCAGACGCTCGTGTGCAGCGGTCACGCACGGTGTGTTCCGCCACGCGTGCTGCAACCGGGGACGTACCGCTACATGGTCGAGTACGTGGATGCGTGGGGCCAGGCCTCGACGCCCGTGTACACGAGCAGCTGGACCCGCTCGCCCTAGCGACTCGTCCAGCCGAGATCCATGAGGAACGGCGTGCCGGTGACGGCGCGGCCGTCCGGGCCGAGCAGCCACGCGGCGGCGGCGGCGACCTCGGCCGGCTCGAGCAGGCGCTTGACCGCCTGCGGCGCGAGCAGGTCGTCGGCGCCGCGCTCCGCGAGCTGCCTCTCGGCGAGCTCGGTCCGCACGTAGGCGGGGCAGAGCGCGGACGCCGAGATGCCATGTTCGGCGCCTTCGAGCGCGAGCACTTTCACGAGCCCCATGACGCCGTGCTTCGCGGCGACGTACCCGGCCTTGAGCGGCGACGCGACGAGCCCGTGCACCGACGCGACGACGACGAAGCGGCCGTCGCCGCTCGCCGCGAGCGCGTCCCACGCGTACTTCGCGAGCAGGAACGGGCTCGTCAGCAGCACCGCCTGCAACGCATCCCATCGATCTTCAGGGAAGTCGCGCACGGGCGCGACATGTTGGAAGCCGGCGTTCGCGACGACCGCGTCGAGCTTCCCGCCGAAGCGCTCGAGCGCCGCGTCGACCACGGCGCGATTGCCCTCCCGCGTCGCGAGGTCGCCGTCCGCGACGTCGACCGCGTGCACCTGCCAGCCGTCGTCGGTCAACCGCTGTGCGATCGCGGCGCCGATGCCCTGCGCGGCGCCGGTGACCAGCACGGTGCGCACTACCGGTAGTGGCGGAAGACCACGTCGGCGACGCAGACCGGCTTGTCGCCGCCCTCGCGCTCGATCGTCACGTTCAGCGTCGACTGGCGGCCCCAGTCGTGCTCCTCGACGTTGTCGACACGGAACGTGCCGCGCACCTTGGAGCCTGACGGAACGGGCGCAGGGAAGCGCACCTTGTTGACGCCGTAGTTGATCCCCATCCCGCCCTCTTCGTGCGGCAGCACCTCGTACGACATGACCGGCACGAGCGAGAGCGTGAGATACCCGTGGCCGATCGTCTGCCCGAACGGGCCTTGCGCGGCGCGCTCAGGATCGACGTGGATCCACTGGTGGTCGCCGGTCGCGTCGGCGAACGCGTCGATGCGGGCCTGGTCGACGACGATCCAGGAGGACGGGCCGAACTCGTCTCCGACGTTCACGCGCCCCACCGTACGACACTCGCCGCCCACGTGTAGCCGGTTCCCGCCGCGAGGAGGAGCACGAGCTCCCCGTCGCGTAGGTCACCGTTGCGCGCGGCCCGGTCGAGGGCGAGCAGCGGGTCGACGCCGCTCATGTGACCCGTGTCGTCGAGGTACGCGGCGCGCGTGTCGTCGAGGCCGAGCTCCTGCACGAGCAGGCGGTGCATCGACGGCTTCATGTGGATGCCGCAGAGGTAGCCGACGTCCGCGAGCGTCGCGCCGCTGCGCTCGACGGCGCCGCGCGCAGCGGCGACGAAGTTCTGCAGGCTCACCCGGTCGAGGCCGTTCTTCATCTCGCCCGGGTCGGCGACGTCCAGATACCGGTAGCCGCCGTTCGGCGAGACGCTGCCGCCCGACGGCACCTTCACCTGCAGCGAGAACGACCCGTCCGTGATGCCGTGGCAGCCGAGCAGCGCGTTGCGGCCGCCGTCCTTCTCCAGCAGGCCCGCGACGGCGCCGTCCCCGAAGTTGAACATGAAGCGGGAGCGCTCGTTCGCGTAGTCGAGGAGGTACGACTCGCGGCAGGCGGCGACGACGAGGATGCGCTGCACGTCGTCCTCGGCGAGGAGCATGTCGCGCGCCATGCGCAACGCAACGGGCGTCCCGCACGAGACGTTGTCGTACTCGACCGCATACGCGCGGGACGCGCCGATGCGATGCGCGATCCACGGCGCGGCCTGCCACACGGCGTAGTCCTTCCACATCGAGCCGAAGTACATGACGACGTCGATCGACTCCGGGTCGACGCCCGAGTCCTCGAGCAGCGACTCGGCGGCGCGCACGGACAGATCGCTGACGTGCTCGTCCTCCGCGGCGATGTGCTTGCCGCGCAGCCCGAACTTCTCGACGATCACCGTCTCCGGAATGCCGCTGCGCTCGGCCACTTCCGCAGCCGTCATCCAGCGCTCGGGGAGGTACGACGCCGTCGCGGCGAGCGAGACCGTCGTCACCGGGCCGGCTCCAGCACGGCGGCGATGACCCGCCCGAGCTCGGCGATCACGTGCTCCGGCACCTCGCCGTCGCCCCAGACGATCCAGCGCAGCCCGATCGTCTCGCCGACGGACATCAATGCCCACGCGGCCACCTCGGGGTCGATCGGCCCGAGCTCGCGGCGGTCGACGGCCTCTCGCAGCGCCGCCACGTACCGCTCGGAGACGCGGTCGTAGTGCCACTTGAAGACGTCGGGCGAGACGAACGCCGACTGCCGGATGATCCGGTAGAGGCCCGGGTGCTTCGCCGCGAAGTCGAAGTACCCCTTGAACCCCAGCAGCTCCTGCTCGACGCGCGTCGACCCCTTTTGCGCCTGCTCGCTCATCGCGTGGCGGATGCGGCGGTTCAGGTCGCGGACGAGCTCGTCGAAGATCTCGTGCTTCGACGCGAAGTAGAGATAGAACGTCCCCTGTCCGACGCCGGCGGCTTCCGTGATCTTGACGATCGACGCCTCGTGGAAGCCGATGTCGCCGAACACCTGCTCGGCGGCCTCGAGCAGCTTCGCGCGCGTCTCGAGCCCGCGCGGCGAGAGCGTACGGCCGTCGGCGCCGGTGGCGCTCACGCCGTCACCGCCTGCACGAGGCCCTGCTTCTGGATCTTGCCGAGCGAGTTGCGCGGGATCTCGCCGACGAAGCGGATCGACGTCGGCACCTTGAAGCGCGCGAGGCGCGCCTCGCACCACGCGATCAGCTCCTCCTCCGTCGGCCCGTCGGCCACGACGAACGCGACGCCGCACTCGCCCCAGCGCTCGTGCGGCACGCCGACAACGGCGGCGTCCTGCACCTGCGGATGCTCGTGCAGCACCGCCTCGACCTCGGCGGGGTAGACGTTCTCGCCGCCCGAGATGTACATCTCCTTCAGCCGGCCCTTGATCCGGTAGAAGCCCTCGTCGTCGGCCTCGGCGATGTCGCCGGTGCGCAGCCAGCCGTCGTCGGTGAACGCCTGCGCCGTCGCCTCCGGGTTGCGCCAGTAGCCGGCGAAGACGTTCGGACCCTTGACCTGCAGCTCGGACTCCTCGGAGAGGCGCACGTCCACGAACGGATACGGCTTGCCGGCGTAGCCGAGCTTTCGCACCGCGTCCTCCGGCGGCAGGCAGAGCACGTTCGGCGCCGCCTCGGTGAGGCCGTAGCCCTGGACGATCGCGGTGCCGCGGTCGGCCCAGGCCCGCAGGAGCGCCTCGGGCATCGGCGCGCCGCCGACGACCGCGCGCTCGAGGCTCGACAGGTCGGCGTCGGCGAAGCGCGGGTGCTGCGCGAGGAAGAGGTAGATCGGCGGGACGCCCATCATCGTCGTCACGCGCTTCTCCTCGATCAGCCGCAGGACGCGGTCGGCGTCGAACTGCCGCTCGAGGACGACGGTGGCGCCCTTCAGCCACGCGAGCAGCGCCTGCACGTTCCAACCGCCGACGTGGAACTGCGGCAGCACCTGCAGGACGACGTCGTCGCCGTGCACGCCGGTCGTTGCGTCGAACGACAGGTTCGTCCAGAAGCAGTTGCGGTGCGACAGCACGGCCCCCTTCGGCTTTCCGGTCGTTCCGGACGTGTAGATGAGCAACAGCCCGTCCGCCCCCGTGACGGTTTCGTTACTAGGGACTGTCCCCGTTTCCACAGGCGTTGTGAGTCGTTCGTGACGCTTTCCTGTGGAAGCCGCGAGGTGTTCGTATTCATCCTCGGCCAGGAACAGCGCAGGCTCGGCGTCTTCGAGTTGATAGACCAGCTCCGGCGCGGTCAGGCGCCACGACAGCGGCAACAGCATCAGCCCGAGCCGCGCGCACGCGAACAGCACCATCACGTGCTCCGGCGTGTTGCCCGTCAGCGTCGCGACGCGGTCGCCGCGCTGCAGCCCGGCCGCCGCGAACGACGCGGCGAACGCATCGGCACCGGCGGCGAGCTCGGCGTACGTGACGAGCCGCCCGTCGTAGTCGATCGCGACACGCTGCGGCGTGTTGCGCGCGCGGTCGTCGAGCCAGCGGCCGATCGTCGTCACGACAGGAACTCCGTCACGAGCTCGGCGACGCGCTCCGAGTCCTCCCACACCATCAGGTGCCCGCGGTCGGGGACGAGCTCGACGCGCACGTCCGGGATCAGCTCGCCGAGCAGCGCGGCGTTCCCCGGGTCGACGACGACGTCCGCGCCGCCGTGCACGACGAGCGTCGGCACGCCGATCGCGCCGATGCGGTCGTAAGAGTCGAACGTCGCGCCCGCGGTCGCCTGCGCCATCCACGCCTCGACCGTCGGTGCGTGCCCGAGCCGGTACCGGAAGATCTCCTCGACGAGCTCCGGATGCTCGCGCACGCCGTGCTCGCCGAGCGAGTTCTCGACGAACATTCGCAGCCCGGCCTCGCGCTCCATCGTCGGGTACGTCGCGAACACCTCCTGCGTGCGCTGCGGCATCGGCACCTGCTTCGGCCCGCCCGGCGCCGTCGAGCACAGCACGAGCTTCTCGACCCGCGCGGGGTGCGTGAGCGTCAGCTCCTGCGCGATGTAGCCGCCGAGCGAGACGCCGAACAGGTTCGTGCGCTCGATGCCGAGCTCGTCGAGCACGCCGACGACGTCCTCGGCCATCTCGGCGACCGTGTACGGCCCGGGCGGCGCGTCGCTCTCGCCGACGCCTCGGTTGTCGATCAGCACGACCCGGAACCGCTCGGCCAGCAGGTCGGGGAGGCGGCCCCAGCCGTGGCGGTCGTACGCGAGCCCGTGCACGAGCACGAGCGGCTCGCCGCTCCCGCGCGTCTCGTGCGCGATCTTCATGCCGCGTCCGCCTCCGGCCGCACTGCCGCCTCGATCCGCCGCAGCCCGCTGACGCGCCCGCGCGCCGCGAGGCCCGCGAGCCCGCCGGGCAGGAAGACGACGATGAGGATGAAGACGACGCCGAGCAGGAACAGCGGCTGCTCGAGCGGCGTGCGCAAGGCGTGCGGCAGGCCTTCCACGGTGGACGAGCTTCCCACGGCGATCAGGCGGTTGTTGAGGTACGTGTAGAGAATGCCGCCGAGCACGGCGCCCCAGCGTGAGCCGGCGCCGCCGATCACCACCATCAGGAGCAGCGTCAGCGTGAAGTTCGGCTGCGTCACATCGAGCGTCGACCCGTTGTAGAGCAGCATGTAGACGATGCCGCCCGCCGCCGCGAGAACCGACGAGAGGACGAACGCTTGGAGCTTGTACGCGCGCGGGCGCAAGCCCAGCACCTCTACGCGCTGCTCGTTCTCGCGGATCGCCTGCCACACCCGGCCCGGCGAGGAATCGACCGCCCAGCGCACGATGAAGAAGACGGCGGCGAGGAAGGCGAGGGCGAGCCAGTAGAGGTTCTTCGTGTTGAGGATGCCCACGAACGCCTTCGGCAGCTTCTCGTAGTTGGCGCCGAGACCCTCTTCGCCGTGCGTCCAGTGGTGCGGGTCCTTCAGTGCCAGCACCGCGCCGGCCTGTGCGAACGCGAGCGTCACCATCGCGAACGCGATCCCCCCGACGCGCAGCGACACGTAGCCGAGGATGATCGAGAGGACGAGCGCGATCCCCATCGCGATCAGCACGCCCTGCCAGAACGACCACTTCAGGTCGGTGATGACGATGTTCGAGACGTAGCAGCCGATTGCGATGTAGAGCGCGTGCCCGAACGAGAGCAGGCCGGTGAACCCGAACTGCACGTCGTAGGACAGCGCCAGCGCGCCGTACAGGACACACGCCGCGAGCAACGCGAGCGTGCCGGGCGAGTCGATCGGCTGGTCGAAAAGCTTCGGGATCTTCACGTGCAGTGCCGGCACGGCCGCCAGCGCACCGAAGACGACGAGCGGCCACAGCCAGTCGGCGACGAGCCTGCGGTTGAGCGTCATGCGCGCGATCCCACCGCCGCGCCGGCGAAGCCGCGCGGGCGCGTGAGCAAGACGATCCCCAGCAGCAGGACGACGATCATGTCGCCGATCCCGCTGCCGCCGTAGTAGTTCGTGTATTGCTGCGCGAGCCCGACGACCACGGCGGCGACCGCGGAGCCGTTGATCGAGCCGAGACCGCCGATGACGACGACGATGAACGCGAAGATGAGCAGGCTCGTCCCCTGCTCCGGCCCGACGGCGTTGAAGTAGACGCCGCTGAGGACGCCCGCGATCGCAGCAGCGACGCCGCCGATCGCAAAGACGAGCGTGAACGCCCTGCGAACATCGATCCCGAGCGCCTGCACCATCGCGCGGTTCTCGACGCCGGCGCGGATGATCAACCCGTACCGCGTCTTGCGCAGGAAGAGCTGCAGCAGGCCGAGGACGACGGCGGCGGTCGCGATCTCGACCCAGCGGTCGTTCGGGATACGGGCGCCGAGCACGTCGGTCGTGTCGTGCAGCCAGCGCGGCACGATGACCACCTTCGAGTCCGGCCCCCAGATGCCGGCGACGAGCGCGACGAACGCGAGCTGCAGCCCGACGGTGACGAGGACCTGGTCGATGTGCCGCGAGTAGAGCGGCCGGATGAGGATCAGCTCGACGAGCGCCGCGAACACCCCGCCGCACAGCAGGCCGAGCAGCGAGCTGGCGAGCCAGCGCCACAGCGTCGAATGGACGCCGTCGAACACGTGCACGGACGTCCACCACGTCCCGTAGCTGCCGACGGTGATGAATGCGCCGTGCGCGAAGTTGAGAACGCCCATCAGGCCGTAGATGAGCGAGAGGCCCGAGGCGATCAGGAAGTACATCGCGCCGAGGCCGAGCCCCGTCAACGTCAGCAGCAGGAACGTGCTCATGCGTGCCCCACGCTGAGCAGGCGCTTGACGAGCTCCGGCTGCGCCAACAGCTCCTTCGCGTCGCCGGTGTGCACGACCCGCCCCTGGTCGAGCACGACCGCGTCGCGCGCGATGCGCCGGACGACACCGAGGTTCTGCTCGACGAGCAGGACGGTGGTCAGCTCCGCGAGGCGCTCGAGGACGCGCGCGACGTCGGAGACGAGCGCCGGCGCGAGCCCCTTCGTCGGCTCGTCGACGAGGAGGACGCGGTCGTCGTTCAGCAGCGCCCGGGCGATCGCGACCATCTGCTGCTGCCCGCCCGACAGCGTGCCCGCGCGCTGCTCCGCCCGCTGCTCGAGCTCGGGGAACAGCTCGTAGACGAGGTCGTAGCGCGGCTCTGCGTCCCGCTCGGCGAGCCGAAGGTTCTCCGCGACCGTGAGCCCGGTGAAGACGTCGCGGTCCTCCGGCACGTAGCCGACGCTGCGCCGCACGATCCGGTGAGTGGCGAGCCCGGTCAGCTCGGCGCCGTCGAGCTCGACCGACCCGCGCCGGTCGACGAGGCCGAGGATCGCGCGCAGGGTCGTCGTCTTGCCGACCCCGTTGCGTCCGAGGAGCGCGGTCACGCCGCCTTCCGGCACGTCGAACGTCACGCCCTGCAGCACGTGCGACTGCCCGAGAAACACGTGCAGGTCGCGAACCGCGAGCAGCGTCCGCGCGGGAGCGGCCGTGCTCACAGCTCTTCTCCGAGATACGCCGACTGCACCGTCTCGTTCGCCATCACCGCGGCGGGCGTGTCGCACGCGAGCAGCGCGCCGTGATGCATGACCGCGATCCGCTGCGCGAGGCCGGTGACGACGTCGATGTGGTGCTCGACCATCAGCACCGTCTTCTTCTCCTCTGCGTGGATCGTCCGGATCAGCTCGACGAGCTGCGGGACGTGCTCGGCCGAGAGGCCGGCCATCGGCTCGTCGAGCATCAGCACGGGCTTGTCCGCCGCGAGCAGCATCGCGATCTCGAGCCGTCGCTTGTCCCCGTGCGCAAGCGAGCCGCCGCGGTGGAGCGCGTAGCGCTCGAGACCGACCCGCGCGATCGCGGCTCGTGCGCCGTCGAGAGCCGGTGCACGGCGCCAGATGCGCATCGTCCCACCAGCCGCGGACTCCGCCGCGAGTCGGACGTTCTCATACACGGTCAGCAGCGGAAAGACGCTCGAGACCTGGAACGTCCGGCCGAGGCCCTCGCGCGTGCGCACCGCAACCGACTGCTGGGTGATATCCCGGCCGGCGAACTGGATCGAGCCCGCGGTCGGCCGGTAGATCCCGGACAGCAGATTGAACAGCGACGTCTTGCCGGCGCCGTTCGGCCCGATGATCCCGAGGAACTCGCCCTCGGCGACCTCGAGGCTGACATCGACGACGATGCGTGCGCCGCCGATGTCGAGCCCGAGGTTGCGCGTGGCGAGGATCGGAGGGTTCAACGGGTCGTTACTTGAACGGCGTAACCGGGGGCTGGACGTTTCCTGGCGACACCGTCTTGACCACCTTCACGCCGAAGTGGCCGTTCTTCGTCGGCAAGAGCTGCACCTGGAACATGGGCTGCAGCATCGCGTGGTCGGCCGGCCGGATGAACTGCTTGCCCTTCGGCGCGAGGAACTGCCAGCCCTCGAGCGCGCTGATCTGCTTCGAGGTGTCCGTGCCGCCCTTCTGCAGCGCGCGGCAGATCATCTGCGCGGAGACGAAGCCGTCCGGCGTGAAGAGATCCGGAACGGAGTGGCGGTTCTTCGCCATCCACTTCACCAAGTACGTGTTCGCCGCGTTGTGCGGCGCCTGGTAGACGTAATGGGAGAGCAGGGTCACGCCCTGCACGAGCGGCCCGATCGCGTCGTAGGTCGCGCGGTTCGCGAGACCGGTGACGATGGTCATCTGCTTCGCGATGCCCTGCTGCTGCAGTGACTGCCACATCGCGGGGCCGTTCGCCCCCGCCCAGGCGATGAACACGGCGTCCGCCGCCGAGTTCTTGAGCTGCTGGGCATACGGCGTGAGGTCTGCAGTGAGGAACGGCGCCAGGATCTTGGAGACCGCATGGCCGCGCCCGCCGAAGATCTGCTGGACGGCCGCGACGTTGCTCGCGCCGAACGCGGTGTCCTCGGCGAAGACGACGATCTTCTTCTGCGTCTTCGGCGGGAAGATGCCCGCGGCATCGAGGACGTCCTGCATGCTCTGCCGCCCCGCGCGGAAGGTGTTGCGGTTTTGGCCCGTGACGAGATCGGACGCAGCTGCCCCTGAGATGTAGAGGACGTTGTTCTGGGCTGCGAGCGGCGCGAGCGCCAATGCGATCCCCGACGAGTCCGTGCCCGCGACGATCTTGACGCCCTGACCGACCTCGCTCTTGAACGCGTCGATCGCGGTCTGCGTCGTGCTGGCGTCGTCGATGTACGTCGGGTTGATGGTGTACCCGCCGCACTTGCCCTTCGTGTAGTCGAGGCCGGCCTGGAAGCCGTCGAACTCCTCCTGCCCGAAGGCGGAGAGACCCCCGGTCTTCGAATAGATGAACGCAACATCGACCGTCTTCGCGGCAGCGGCGCCGCGGGCGTCGACCCGAGCCGCCGCCGTCGAGGCGAGCGCCGCTGCGATGAGTGCGACCGCGCCGAGGAAAAGCGCGCCGCGCGTCCAGCGTCCTGTCATGTCTGACCCTCCGAGGTCGTGGTTCGCGGCCTCAACCTGAGACCCGATTCAGGTGTCGGTTCTACGCCCCTGCGACGGGGAAGTCAAGGACCCCACGGACTGCGAAGCGATGGCTAGGCGGTCTGCTCGACCGGCTCGTCGGGCTCCTCGAAGGAGCCGCCGGAGGTGACGAGGGTCGGGCGGTTGCCCTGCGAGATCGTCTCTTTCGTGATCACGCACTTGGTGACGTCGCGGCGGGAGGGCAGCTCGAACATGACGTCGAGCAGCGCCGCCTCGATGATCGAGCGCAGGCCGCGTGCACCGGTCTCGCGGTCGAGCGCCTTGTCGGCGATCTCCCACATCGCGTCGTCGGTGAAGACGAGCTCGATGTTGTCGTACCCGAAGAACCGCTGGTACTGCTTCGCGAGCGCGTTCTTCGGCTCGGTCAGGATCTGCACCAGATCCTCGCGCCGCAGCTGGTGCACGGCGGAGATGACCGGCAGCCGGCCGATGAACTCGGGGATGAGCCCGAAGTTGAGCAGGTCCTCAGGCATGACGTCGGCGAGCAGGTCGGCGTTCTCGACGGAGTGCTTCGAGTGCATCTCGGCGCCGAAGCCGACGGCGTTCTTGCCGATGCGGCGCGCGATGATCTTGTCGAGGCCGGCGAACGCGCCGCCGCAGATGAAGAGGATGTTCGTCGTGTCGATCGAGAGGAACTCCTGATGCGGG
>Ga0070658_10003361_pt1 | contig 13191 bp, 14 predicted proteins | sample KBSC13metaG_FD_64664 | JGI IMG/M metagenome (GOLD analysis project Ga0070658, IMG submission 64664) | Corn rhizosphere microbial communities from Kellogg Biological Station, Michigan, USA - KBS C1-3 metaG | ecosystem: Host-associated > Plants > Roots > Rhizosphere > Soil ... | reverse complement strand
GGGCATCGAACCGCTCATCCCAGACACGGTGCCAGACGAATTCGTTGCAGAGCTGGACGCGGACCTCGTTGCCCACTGACAGCTATCACGACGTGCGGGCGCCCCGGTTCGACCGGGGCGCTCGTTTTCGTGCCAGGTACGGATTCAGCGAGCGGGATTTAGCGCGTGCGACTGAGTGAGTTTCGCCAGGCCGTTGCTGACGAGTTCGGCGATGCGCACGGAAACGTGCTTCTGCACGATCTTGTGCTCGGTGATCTTGGCGGGAAGACGGCAGAGGAAGCGTTGAGATCCGGCACACCCGCCAGGGATGTGTGGTTTGCTCTGTGCGCGTCGGCGGATGTGCCGAAATCGCACTGGTACACGGCAGGTAGGCCCGCGTCGAAGAACGTGGAATAGCTGGGCGACACGCCCCATACGCTGCTCGAAGATATATTCGGACCTTGATACTCTGTCTTCACAGACGAAATCGAAGCGAGTTGTCCACAGATTCCCGGGATGTCAACCGTGAATGTCACAGGGTCGGCGTACAGTCTCGTTACGTCAGCACTCGTTACACCAGCGAAGCCTGCGAAAGGGAGATCCAATGCCATCACCAGCCGATCGCGAGAAATCACTCGAGACCGCACTCGCCCAGATCGATAGACAGTTCGGCAAGGGCTCGGTTATGCGACTGGGCAGCGATGAGCGTGCCCCAGTTGCGGTCATTCCGACCGGGTCGATCGCCCTCGATGTCGCCCTCGGCATCGGCGGGTTGCCGCGCGGCCGTGTCGTCGAGATCTACGGTCCTGAGTCGTCAGGAAAGACGACGCTCACACTGCACGCAATCGCCAATGCGCAGGCAGCCGGGGGGATTGCTGCGTTCGTCGACGCCGAGCACGCACTTGACCCCGATTACGCGAAGAGTCTCGGCGTCGATATCGACGCGCTGCTCGTGTCACAGCCCGACACAGGGGAGCAGGCGTTGGAGATCGCCGACATGCTCGTGCGCAGTGGCTCCATTGATTTGATCGTCATCGACTCCGTCGCAGCACTCGTGCCTCGCGCCGAAATCGAAGGCGAGATGGGTGATTCGCACGTCGGCCTTCAGGCCCGTCTGATGTCGCAAGCGCTGCGCAAGCTCACCGGCGGACTCAGCCAGACCGGCACGACGATGATCTTCATCAACCAGTTGCGCGAGAAGATCGGTGTGTTTTTCGGCAGCCCAGAGACCACTGCCGGTGGAAAGGCCCTGAAGTTCTACGCGTCCGTGCGTTTGGACATCCGGCGCATCGAGACGTTGAAAGACGGCACGGAAGCCGTTGGGAACCGCACCCGCGTCAAGGTCGTTAAAAACAAGATGGCACCGCCATTCAAGCAGGCAGAGTTCGACATTCTCTACGGAGTGGGAATCTCCCGCGAGGGCAGCTTGATCGATTTCGGTGTCGAACACGGCATCGTGAAGAAGTCTGGCGCCTGGTACACGTATGAGGGTGACCAGCTGGGCCAGGGTAAAGAGAACTCGCGCAACTTCCTCATCTCGAACCCCGAGATCGCGAACGATATTGAGCAGAAGATCAAGGTGAAGCTCGGCATCGTTGTCGACCCGAATGCGCCCGTCGCCGCGGCCGATGGTGCCCCTGCAGGCAATGTCGACTCGCTCGAGGACAAGATCGCGCAGCGCAAGGGCGCCTAGGCGTTCGCGTTCGATAGGAGGCGCTCATGGTCGTCCGATTCACCGACGCTGGCAATACAGGCGCGGGCAATTCGCGCTCGCGGCATGCCGGTCTCAGGGACCGCGCGTCCCGCGCCACAGCCAGCGATCCGGCCGAAAGTGGGCACACGGAGGGCGACGAACGGCTAGCGCCTGTCACCTACCTGCCAGGCGCGAATCCGACCGAGAAGGCCGAGCGTGCCCGCGCTCGGGTTGAGCAGGTCGGTCGTACGGCCGAAGTATCGGAGGAACGGCGCGACAAGCGTCCTGGCGCACGTGCGGCGAACGTGTCGTTGCATCAACTTGCACGGCGCGGAATGTCCAGGTGGGAGCTGCAACAGGTGTTGCAGCGACGCGAGGTAGACGAGCGCATCGCCGAGGCAGAGCTGGATCGTTTGGAGCGCGTCGGCTTGCTCGATGACGCCGCGCTTGCGGTGACACTTGTGTACACCCAGCACACGCGCAAGGGCCTCGGCCGCACGGCTATCGCCCACGAATTGCGGCGTCGTCACATTGACCAAGACATCATCGATGACGCCTTGAGCGAGATCGAAGACGGCGATGAACGTGAACGCGCACTAGAACTCGCGCATAAGCGCGCTGGCCAACTGCGTGGGTTCGACGATGCAACGGCGCGCAGACGCCTCAGCGGATTTCTTGCACGCAAGGGGTACTCGAACGAGATAGTCCGTGAAGCCGTGGATTCCGCGTTGGGCAGCCGCGGCACCTGAAGCTTCCGCAGACGCGCAGACAGAATCACAGCTCCCGGAAACTTCGGTGCCGGAAACATAGACTAGAGCGATCATGAGTACCATAACGTCCACCAGCCCCAGCCAGGAGCGCACAATCATCCGGCCGTCTGACGCCGCTGTCGACGAGAACGGTCGGTCGCGGACCTATCAGGTTCGCACATTCGGGTGTCAGATGAACGTGCACGATTCCGAGCGCTTGAGCGGCTCGTTGGAAGCGGCTGGATACGTGCCCGCTGATGGCGACGAGGCAGACATCGTCGTGATCAACACCTGCGCAGTCCGTGAGAACGCGGACAACAAGCTGTATGGGAACCTGGGCCATCTTGCCTCGGTGAAGCGCCGGCATGCCGGCATGCAGATCGCCGTCGGCGGATGTCTCGCTCAGAAAGACAAGAACGTCATCCTCGACAAGGCGCCGTGGGTCGACGTTGTGTTCGGCACGCACAACATGGGGTCGCTTCCTGCATTGCTCGAACGTGCTCGCCACAACGATGAGGCGCAGATCGAGATTCTGGACGCGCTTGAGACGTTTCCTTCCACACTGCCGACCAAGCGTGACTCGAGCTACAGTGGCTGGGTTTCTATCTCGGTCGGATGCAACAACACTTGCACGTTCTGCATCGTGCCATCCCTGCGCGGCAAGGAGAAGGACAGGCGCCCCGGCGAAATCCTCTCCGAAATTCAGGCGCTCGTTGACGACGGGGTCGTCGAGGTGACACTGCTCGGCCAGAACGTGAACTCATACGGGGTCGAGTTCGGGGACCGGCAGGCGTTCGGAAAGTTGTTGCGCGCAGCGGGCACGATCGACGGCCTTGAACGCATTCGTTTCACCAGCCCTCACCCTGCGGCGTTCACCGACGATGTGATCGACGCGATGGCCGAGACACCCGCTGTGATGCCACAGCTGCACATGCCGCTTCAGTCGGGGTCCGATCGGATCCTGCGCGCAATGCGTCGGTCGTATCGTTCCGAGAAGTTCCTCGGAATCCTCGATCGAGTACGCGCCAAAATCCCGCACGCGGCGATCAGCACAGACATCATCGTGGGCTTTCCAGGAGAGACCGAAGAAGACTTCCAGGAGACGCTGCGAGTCGTCGAGGCAGCACGCTTTGCCTCGGCGTTCACGTTCCAGTATTCGATCCGACCAGGAACCCCAGCAGGAACGATGGCCGACCAAGTTCCCAAAGAGGTCGTCCAAGAGCGTTACGAACGGTTGACGGCGCTGCAGGAGCGTATTTCCTGGGAAGAAAACCAGAAAGTGGTCGGGCGAGAGGTCGAACTTCTCGTGGCCAACGGTGAGGGCAAGAAAGACGAAGCGACGCACAGGATGAGCGGGCGCGCGCCAGATAGCAGGCTCGTGCACTTCGAGGTTCCGGCGGGGTCCCCAATTCCCCGACCAGGCGACACCGTCACGGTGATCGTCACCCAAGCTGCGCCGTTCCACCTGATCGCAGACGCTCCTGACGGTTCCCCGCTGCGAATCCGTCGCACGACGGCAGGCGACGCATGGGACCGCGCAGAAGCCGAGTCGTGCGCAGTGCCTGCACATGCAGAACGCGGGGATGGTGCTGCAGGCAAGGTGTCACTTGGCCTGCCCACACTGCGCCGGCCCTAGCCGCAGCCGCTGGAATCCACCGCGGAGGTGACACACGTGCCATCGACCGATCGGGACGCCGACCACACAGGTGCCGACCACACAGGTGCCGATCACCCAGCTGCCGACCACACGGATGCCGATGGCATAGCGGGGCATGAGCATCCGCTGATCGTGATCGTCGGTGCAACCGGAACCGGCAAATCCGAGCTCGCGCTTGACACTGCCGAACTATTGGATGCGAGCGGCTATCGAGCCGAAATCGTCAACGCCGATGCGATGCAGCTGTACCGCGGCATGGATATCGGAACCGCGAAGCTACCGGTCGACGCGCGTCGCGGCATCCGACACCACATGCTCGATGTGCTGGGCGTGCGCGAGGAAGCGAGTGTCGCGTGGTACCAACCGCGCGCCAGAGCGGTCATCGACGAGATCTGCGCGCGCGATGCCGTGCCGATCCTGGTCGGCGGCTCCGGACTGTATGTGTCGGCTGTGGTGTTCGACTTTGCGTTCCCGCCGCGCGATCCGCGGATTCGCTTGCGACTTGAAGAGGAGCTGGCGCGGCTGGGATCCCGTGCGCTGCACGAGCGCCTGCTCCAGCGTTCACCCGCAACGGGCGAGCGCGTCGATCCCGCGAACGGTCGACGGGTTGTGCGCGCCCTCGAGGTACTCGAATTGTCTTCAGATGGTCACGGAGGTGCGCTGCCCGAAGAGCCCCGGTTGTGGCGCCCTGCACGGATCGTGGGTCTGGGCGCGCCACGTTCAGAACTGACGGCTCGACTCGACGCGCGCGCCGAGGCGATGTGGCGCGGGGGACTTCTGGACGAGGTCGCCAGGCTGATCCCAGCAGGCATCGAGCACGGTGTAACGGCGTCGCGCGCAATCGGATACGCCCAAGCGCTTGCGCAACTGCGCGGCGGCCTGTCGCAGACAGAAGCAATCTCCCAGACTCAGCAACTGACGCGGCGTTACGCGCGCCGCCAGGTGAGCTGGTTCAAGCGCTACCCAGGGTTGACCTGGCTTGACTGGGACGCGACGGACCGTGCTGGCATGGTCGTGCGGCAGCTACAGCATCCGGAGCGCTAACTGCAAACCCGCACGTCCTGTGACCGGCAGCGGTGACCCATAGACTTGGACGGTGTCGACAACACTGCACTTCAGCAAAGGCCACGGGACAGGCAACGACTTCGTGCTGTTCATGGATCCTGACGGCGAACGCGATCTGACGCCCGGGCAGATCGCAACGATCTGCGATCGGCATTTCGGTGTCGGTGCAGACGGTGTGATCAGGGCTGTTCGGTCTGCGAAGCTCGACGACGGAGCTGCGGCTCTGGCGGAGGATGCGGATGCCGAGTGGTTTATGGACTATCACAACGCAGATGGTTCCGTCGCCGAGATGTGCGGTAACGGCATCCGGGTGTATGTGCAGTATCTGATCGAGAACGGGCTTGTGACTCTCGCGCCAGGAGATACGCTCCCGATCGGCACGCGAGCCGGAGTGCGTGATGTACAGCGCAGCGCCAACGGATTCCATGTCGACCTCGGGCGCTGGGAGCTCGATGGAACCGAACCGCTCGTTCGCGCTAAGGAGTTGCCTGTGGCGCGGCCTGGCCTCGGAATTAATATCGGGAATCCGCATGTCGTGGTTGCTCTGGCAGACGAAGATGAACTGTCATCCGCCGACCTGACGTTCGTTCCGCAACTCGACCCGGAACCGGTAGACGGAGCAAACGTCGAGTTCGTGGTACCGGCCGATCCGCTGGTCAGGGATGGGGTCGGTCATATCACGATGCGCGTGCACGAGCGAGGCGTCGGCGAGACGCTATCGTGCGGAACAGGCACGGCGGCTGCCGCGCTCGCAACACGCTACTGGGCGGGAAGCGCAGCACCCAACGAGTGGCGGGTCACGGTTGCAGGCGGCACAGTCGGTGTGCGGATGTTCGCGGCAGAAGATGGCGAGCACGTTGCGCTTTCCGGTCCAGCCGTCTTGGTCTTCGACGGCGAACTCGTGCTCGGCTGACGTTTCTGGTCAGCTGAAGCTCTGGTCGGCTGATCGGTCTAGCCTCAGCCTTGTCGCTTGACGTGCAAAACGCGGTAGCCCTTGCTCGTTGCCGTCCGGGTTGTTGAGAATTCGCCGCCGAGCGTGGTTTGCAGCCAGCGGTGCAGCGAGTCCGAGCCAAGGTTGCGTTGAACCACGAGCCAGGCGCCCGAGTCACGATCCAGCCGTGGCAGCCAGCGCTCAAGCATGTGGTGAAGTTCGCTCTTGCCGACGCGGATCGGGGGATTCGACCAGATCGTGGTGAATTCGATGTCTGCGGGAACATCATCGGGCAGTACTGCGTTCACATTGCCGAGCCCAATCGCTTCAGCGTTGCGACGAACAAGGTCAAGGGCCCGCTCGTTGACATCGACGGCCCAGACGGTGGCGTGCGGAGAGGCAAGGGCCAGGCTGAGTGCGATCGGGCCCCAACCGGAGCCGAGGTCGAGCAGGTGACCGCCGGGTGGCGGCGGAGGAGTGTTTGACAGAAGAACGCGCGTGCCTGCGTCGACACGTTCAGGACTGAACACGCCATTGGCTGTCGTGAGTTCAAGGCTGCGGCCGCCAAGTTCAACGGTGAAAGGGCGCAATCGCGGGTCGCTGTCTGGTGCAGAACTGAAGTAGTGATCTCCCGCCGCCATAGAGGAAACGTACCGCAGAACCAAGCAGCTAGGGTTAATCGACAATGAGTGAAAACAACCTGACAGACCAGACGGAACCGGAGCGCGACAACGACGACGTCGTGGCGCGTGTGCTGGCGCACGCGGACAACCGCGCGTCGGGGTATTCGCTGTTCACCTCCAGCGCTCAGGCGTTGCAGGGCGCAGACGGTGCGCCGTCTGCGCACGATGACGCCGACGGCGACCAGCTTGACCGGGAAGAACGCGCGGCCTTGCGGCGCGTCGCTGGGCTGTCGACCGAGTTGGAAGATGTCACCGAGGTTGAATACCGGCAACTCAGGCTGGAGAACGTCATCCTGATCGGGGTGTACTCGCAAGGTTCGCAAGCCGACGCGGAGAATTCGTTGCGTGAACTTGCCGCGTTGGCAGAGACCGCAGGGGCCGTCGTTCTTGACGGGCTGTTGCAACGTCGGCCACATCCTGACCCGAGCACCTATCTTGGCAGCGGAAAAGCGCAGGAGTTGCGGGGAATTGTCGCGTCCCTTGGCGCGGACACGGTCGTGGCCGACACCGAGCTGGCGCCGAGCCAGCGGCGTGCGCTCGAGGACGTCGTCAAGGTCAAAGTCATCGACAGAACAGCCGTCATCCTGGATATCTTCAGCCAGCACGCCAAGAGCCGAGAGGGCAAGGCGCAGGTCGAACTCGCTCAGCTCGAGTATTTGTTACCCCGCCTGCGCGGCTGGGGTGAGTCGATGAGCAGGCAGGCAGGTGGCCAGGTCGGTGGAGCGGGCGCCGGAATGGGCAGCCGCGGGCCGGGCGAGACGAAGATCGAACTTGATCGCCGCCGCATCCATACTCGGATGGCCAAATTGCGCAAGCAGATCACCGCGATGAAGCCCGCTCGCGATGCGAAACGAGCCAACCGCAAGCGCAATTCGGTGCCGTCTGTTGCGATCGCCGGATACACGAACGCCGGCAAATCGAGTCTGCTCAACCGCATCACCAAGGCGGGCGTCCTCGTCGAGAACGCACTATTTGCAACCCTCGACGCGACGGTGCGCAAGTCAGTGACGGCGGATGGCCGGCTGTACACGCTGACGGACACCGTCGGGTTCGTGCGCAATTTGCCGCATCAGCTGGTCGAAGCATTCCGGTCGACGCTCGAAGAAGTTGCTGACTCCGACGTTGTCGTCCACGTTGTCGACGCATCGCATCCCGATCCTGCTGGGCAGCTGGCAACCGTGCGTGACGTGATCGGAGAGGTCGGTGCCAGGGACCTTCCTGAGCTCGTGGTGTTCAACAAGGCCGATCTCATCGACGATGATCAGCGGCTGGTGTTGCGCGGGCTCGAGCCGACCGCCATCTTCGCCTCGGCTCGCACGGGTGAGGGCATTGACGAGGTTCTTGGCGCGATTGCGCGGCTGATCCCGGACCCTTCGACCGAGATGAACCTGCTGATCCCGTATGACCGCGGCGATTTGATTTCAGCGCTCCACGAACGTGGGCGCGTGCTCGACACCGCATACGCCGAGGACGGCACGCGGGTGCGCGCCCTCGTACTGCCAGAGTACGCAAGCGTCTTCGAGACGTTCGTCGATCCGATGCCGCTGACCGGAGCGCCTGCGTAACCCTCAGACTGCTCGGAATCCTTAGACTGCCCGGAGCACCGCAACAACCTTGCCGAGCACCTCGGCGAAGTCTCCGACGATCGGCTCGAAGTTGGTATTGCGAGGCAACAGCCAGGTGTGACCGTCTCGTTGCCTGAACACCTTGACGGTTGCCTCATTGTCAAGCATCGCTGCGACGATGTCGCCGTTCTCGGCGGTTTTCTGCTGGCGGACGACCACCCAGTCGCCGTCACAGATGGCGGCGTCGATCATGGATTCGCCTGCGACTTTGAGCATGAACAGGTCTCCGTTGCCGACCAGCTGTCGCGGAAGCGGGAAGACCTCGTCGACCTGCTCCTCGGCCGTGATTGGAACGCCGGCAGCGATCCGCCCGACCAGGGGAACCATCGCGGCGTCTCCGACGGGGGTGACATTCTCGTATTCGGCACTGCCCCCCGTGGATGTCGGCAGATCGATGAGGATCTCGAGTGCGCGCGGGCGGTTCGGGTCGCGGCGGAGATATCCGCTCAGTTCGAGTTGATTGAGCTGGTGGGTGACGCTCGAGAGTGATGCAAGTCCGACAGCGTCGCCGATTTCGCGCATGCTCGGCGGGTAGCCTCGCTGGCTCACTGATCGGGCGATCACATCGAGAATCGCGAGTTGCTTGTCGCTCAGACTCTTGCGTCGACGGGTGCCGCGCGGTTTGGGCTGATCGCTGTTGTTGGCCACGTTCTGCATCCTTCCGGCGGGAGAACCGCCCTGTTCTTATGAACAAATCACCGTTCGGCTAACCCAATGTCGGTGGTGCCTGGTTGCATGTGATCCAGACAGTCGAACTGTATCGGCTTCGACTCAGCAATACAAACAGGTGTTCGAGCGTGTCCGAAGATTCTTCGGAATAAGTTGCGAACATACGGTTGATTTTACACGATATAGAAGATATATTCGGAACATAGCTTCGCATCCGGTGATTCCGGCCGAACACCGGGTGCGAATTAACTGAACACTGGCAGTTCGAGGCAAATCGGCGGTTGCGACCGCGGGAGGCAATCATGAGCACAGCAGTCAATGCGGCGATCATCCCTTTCCCACGCGAGAGGGTGGTAGTTGACTCCGCACGCGCAGAGGCGAACACACCGGTGTCGAACACACCGGTGTCGAACACACCGGTGTCGAACACACCGGTGTCGAACACGGCAGGAGTGAACACACCAGACGTGAAGCCAGCAGTGGTGACGTCGCACATGCATCTCACCCGTCGCGGGCGCATCGTTCTGACGACGCTCGCCGCCATTCCGCTTATTGTTGCTGCAGTGGTTGTCGCGCTCAACGGCGGTGGCGCGGTCGCGTCGAACGGTGATGGTCCGGCTGCGTCGTTTTCTCACGTGACGGTGAGCTCAGGGCAGTCGCTGTGGCAGATCGCGGAGCGCGTGGCGCCGTCGGCCGACCCGCGAGACGTGGTGGCCGCGATCGTCGATCTCAACCAGTTGCAGACGTCAATGCTCATGCCGGGTCAGCGCCTGGCCATCCCGGCCGAGTACTCGCACTGACCGGCGGACGTCCGGCAACCGTCTGACCCGCCGGCCTCGCCTAATATGGATAAGTGAGTTCGCTGTCCGATTTGCCGCTTCGTTCCGACCTTCGAGGGCTGTCGCCGTATGGAGCACCGCAGAAGCGTGTTCCGGTGGCGCTCAATGTCAATGAGAACACGCATCCGATACCGGATGCCGTGGCGCAGGACATCCTTTCCGCTTTGGCTCACGCCATCGAATCGGCCAATCGCTATCCAGATCGGGAGTTTCTCGAGCTGCGAGAATCGCTTGCCAACTATCTTGGTCACGGCATAGCGCCAGAGCAGGTTTGGGCGGCCAACGGCTCGAACGAAGTGCTGCAACAGATTCTGCAGGCGTTCGGCGGCCCGGGACGCCGGGTGCTTGGCTTCACACCGACGTATTCGATGTACCCGATCCTCGCAATGGGTACCGCGACGGAGTGGATCGCTGGCGATCGCGACGCCGATTTCGAGCTGACACCTCGACGGGTGGCCGATTGGATTTCCCGGGAGAACCCAGACGTCGTCCTCCTGTGCTCTCCCAATAACCCGACTGGAACACCACTGAGTCTGGAGACGATCGTCGCCGCGTATGACGCGACAGACGGGATTGTGGTTGTCGATGAAGCGTATGCCGAATTCATGCCACATGGCACACCGAGTGCGTTGACGTTGCTGCCGGGTAGGCCACGTCTGATCATCTCCCGCACGATGAGCAAGGCGTTCGCGTTCGCCGGCGTTCGCCTGGGCTACCTTGCGGCCGACGCCGCAGTCACAGACGCGCTGCGCTTGGTTCGCCTTCCCTACCATTTGTCGGCGCTCACGCAGGCCGCGGCGGTCGCCGCTCTCGCCCATGCGGACGAGATGCTGGCGATGGTGGAAGAGATCACAACGCAGCGCGATCGCATTTCCCGGGAATTGACCGACCTGGGATACCAGCCTCATGTCAGCGGCAGCAATTTCGTGCTGTTCGGTGGCGTCGATGATCCGAACGCGATGTTCGAGGCGCTGCTGGCCGACGGTGTATTGATACGCGACGTCGGGATACCCGGGCACCTGCGAGTCAGCGCGGGAACCACTGCCGAGACATCGGCATTCCTCGAGGCGGCGGCGCGCTATACACACGGTGATGGCGGCAAGCACGGTGCAGGCAGCAAACACAGCGCAGGCAGCAAACACAGCGCAGGCGGCACCAGCGCCGGTGAGCCGACGGCGGCGCCGGTAGGCTTGTGAGCCATGAGCACAGGCACGCGCATTGCGAAGGTGAGTCGCGAGACCAGCGAGTCCAGCATCGAACTCACCATCAACCTGGACGGCACCGGCTTCAGCGAGATCGAAACATCCGTTCCGTTCTTTGATCACCTGCTGACCGCCTTCGCGAAGCACTCGCTCACAGACCTGACGGTGAGGGCTTCTGGCGATGTGGAGATCGACGTTCACCACACGGTTGAAGACGTTGGAATCGTGCTCGGCCAGGCGATCAAGCAGGCGCTGGGCGACAAGCAGGGCATCTCACGATACGGCGACGCGCTCGTGCCGCTTGACGAGGCGCTCGTACAGGCTGTTGTCGACATTTCAGGGCGTCCCTACCTTGTGCACTCGGGTGAGCCGGTTGGATTCGAATACCACCTGATTGGCGGACACTTCACCGGCTCGATGGTGCGGCACGTTTTCGAGGCGATCGCGTTCAACGCCGCTCTGACAACGCACGTCACGGTCATCAGCGGCCGCGACCCGCACCACATCGCAGAGGCGGAGTTCAAGGCGTTCGCCCGCGCCTTCCGCCAGGCGAAGGCCATCGATCCGCTTGTCGTCGGTGTGCCGTCGACGAAGGGTGCACTGTGAGTGCACCATCCGTTGTCGTGCTCGACTACGGCTCCGGAAATGTGCACTCCGCCGCCAAGGCGCTGGAGGCTGCTGGTGCCCGCGTCGCGTTGACCGCTGACCGCGCAGCAGCACAGAACGCGGCGGGCCTGGTCGTTCCTGGAGTCGGCGCATTCCGGGCGGTCATTGACGCGCTTCGAAGCGTGGGTGGGGACGAGATCATCGATAGGCGCCTTGCGGGCGGGCTGCCTGTGCTCGGCATCTGTGTCGGCATGCAGGTGCTGTTCGACACGGGCGTTGAGTTCGGCGCGGATGCTGCTGGGCTCGGTGAATGGCCGGGCAGCGTCACCGAGTTGCGCAGCGAGATCCTCCCACACATGGGCTGGAATACGGTTGACGCCCCAGAGGATTCGGTATTGTTCGCGGGTGTCCGCGATGAGCGGTTCTACTTCGTACATTCGTTCGCGGCGCAAGAGTGGACGATGGAGCCATCACCCGCATTCCATGCCGCGACGTTGACCTGGGCAGACCATGGCGGCCGCTTCCTCGCCGCCGTTGAGAACGGTCCTTTGATGGCGACGCAGTTCCATCCGGAGAAGTCGGGAGACGCCGGCATCCGATTGCTCCGGAACTGGGTGCGAAGCCTGTGAAGGTCCCGTTCTGACGTGGTGACGCCTGCGCGCCTGTTGCTGCGCTAGATTTGTTCCTTGTGCCGCGCAGGCGCGCGTCCATGCAACCTCAGCAATCGCAAGGATCCTTCACAACCATGAGCGAGTTCAACAACACCCCGCGACTTGTGCTTCTTCCCGCTGTCGATGTGGCCGGGGGGAAGGCCGTGCGCCTGACTCAGGGTGAGGCAGGTAGCGAGACCAGCTACGGCGATCCGGTGGATGCCGCGACGGACTGGGCATCGCAAGGCGCGGAGTGGATTCACCTCGTCGACCTGGATGCAGCATTCGGGCGCGGAGACAACCGTGGCGTGCTCAAGCGCGTCATCAAGCAGGTCAAAGGCGTGAACGTCGAGCTGTCTGGTGGTATCAGAGACGACGAATCGCTGCGTGGTGCGTTGGCCATCGGCGCAAAAAGGATCAACCTGGGCACCGCTGCGCTTGAGAATCCTGAGTGGGCGGCGAACGTGATCGCGCAGTACGGTGAGGCCGTCGCTGTCGGGCTGGACGTGCGCGGATCGACACTCGCGGCTCGCGGATGGACGAAGGATGGCGGCGACCTCTGGCAGGTCATCGATCGGCTGGAAGACGCGGGATGCGCACGCTACGTGGTCACAGACGTGACGAAAGACGGCACGCTACAGGGTCCGAACGTTGACCTTCTGCGCCAGGTGATGGACCGTACTTCGCGCCCGGTGATCGCCTCAGGCGGGGTGTCGAGCCTCGATGACATCGTGGCGTTGCGTGAGCTGGTTCCGATCGGGCTTGAAGGCGCCATCATCGGAAAAGCACTCTATGCGGGTGCGTTCACCCTGGCTGAAGCGTTGGATGTCGCAGGGTACTGAG